>ERZ827168.363-NODE-363-length-77613-cov-5.716561_pt1 | contig 77613 bp, 81 predicted proteins | sample MGYA00519868_ERZ827168 | MGnify/ENA primary metagenome ERZ827168 (study PRJEB31778, sample SAMEA3449271) | human gut metagenome | biome: human gut; feature: human-associated habitat; material: faeces | place: United Kingdom | collected 2010/2012 ... | reverse complement strand
AACGACCCCGAGATTACAAATCACGTGCTCTGGCCAACTGAGCTAAAGAGGCATTCAGTATTTCTGTTTTGCGAGTGCAAAGGTAGTGATTATTTCTAATCTCGCAATAGGGGAGGGCGTTTTTTTGTATACTTTTTTTCATCTTTCTTTTCAAATACAATCTATCTCCCTGATTAATAATAAGAAAAGATTAGACATTTTTTTAAGAAAAATAGTAGAAGTGAAAATAAATTCTTATTTTGCCGACTCATATAATATCACTTAATCTAAAATCTATTATCATGAGCATTAACAGAAGACAATTTTTAAGAAGATCATTGGCGGGAAGTGCAGCTATTGTTGTAGGCAAAGAGATGAATGCTGCCAATACGCCGGTCAGCGGGAGTTCTTTTTCACAGACAGAAGACCTGTCTCCCCCGGCCAAAGGAAAATCTGTTTTAGGACTGCGTTGTAAACCATTGAGTACCGTCCGTATCGGTGTTGTCGGTCTGGGAAGAGGGGCAGGCGCCGTAGAGCGTATGGCACAGATCGAGGGAACGGAGATTGTGGCTATCTGTGATCTGAATCCCGAACGGATTGAGAATAGCCAGAAAACACTTAAAAACAGTAACCGGAAAGAAGCAGTCGCATATACCGGAGAAGAAGACTGGAAGAAAATGTGCGAACGCGATGATATCGACCTGATTTATAATGCCACCCCTTGGGAGTTGCACGTGCCTATCGCCCTTTATGCCATGGATCATGGAAAACATGTTGCCATCGAAGTGCCGGCTGCGCTAACGGTAAAGGATTGTTGGGCGTTGGTCGACAAGGCCGAAGAAACGCAGCTTCATTGCATGATGCTTGAAAATTGTTGTTACGATTTCTTTGAATTGGCCACATTGAATATGGCGCGCCAGGGATTGCTGGGAGAAATTATTCATACCGAAGGCGCTTATATCCACGACCTGAGAGGCTCGAAGTTTAAAGGCTATTATAAACATTGGCGCCTGGAATACAGTAAATACCATACCGGAAACCCGTATCCAACACATGGACTTGGCCCGGTTGCCCAGATTCTGGGAATCAACCAGGGAGACCGGATGGATTACCTGTCATCTGTTTCGACCAACCAGTTCGGCCTGGCTCTTTGGGCGAAGGAAAATCTGAAAAATGACGAACGTATCACCCAATCGGAACGGTATGCCCTGGGGGATATGAATACGACCATTATCCATACTGTGAACGGCAAGTCTATCATGATTCAGCATGATACGACATCGCCCCGTCCTTATTCCCGTATCCATCTGGTGCAGGGAACGAAAGGGATGGCTGTTAAATATCCGGAGCAGAAGGTGGCTGTACAGCCCGATACGCATTCTTTCCTGAAAGAAGGGCCTCAAAAGGAAGTGATGGCGGATTATGAACACCCTCTGAGCAAATACATCGGCGAACGGGCAAAGAAAGTCGGTGGTCACGGTGGTATGGACTTTATCATGGACTGGCGTCTTATCTATTGCCTGCGTAACGGTTATCCGCTGGATCAGAGTGTGTACGATGCGGCTGCCTGGTCGTGTATCGTCGAATTGAGCGAACGTTCTGTCCTGAACAAGAGTTGCTCTGTGGCTGTTCCTGACTTTACCCGCGGTGCCTGGCGTGATTATAAGCCCTGGCCTGTGATTGACATGAAAGATATTTTACACGGATAAATTGTAGACAAAATAAAACTCCTGAAAGCCGGCTGCTCTTTCGATAGCCTGCACTTTCAGGAGTTCCGTAAGTAATATGATAGCATTGTTTATTTCTTCAAAAGAACTTCTTCGATAGCCTTTTTGAAATCAGCCTTGCTCATGGCACCTCTTGCCATCTGCGGTTGTTCGCCCATCGGACAGAACAGGAGGGAAGGAATGCTCCGGATGCCGAAAGAAGCTGCCAGTTCTTCTTCTTTTTCCGTATCGACCTTATAGATGTCTATTTTTCCTTCATATTCGCCTGCCAGCTCTTCCAGGATAGGGGCAATCATTTTACAAGGACCGCACCAGGTAGCGAAGAAATCGACGATACAAGGTTTGTCACCCTCGTATATCCATTTATCGGGACTTGCTTCATAATTGGCCACTTTACTCAGAAATTCTTGTTTTGTCAACTCTTTTACTTTCATGATTCTAACTCCTTATTGTTTAGTTATTATTTCTCTTTCTATTTTACATAACAAAGTTACGACCTTATATGCTTGTAACTGTTTGCTGTATTTCCTTAATAATTGACATTTTTCCCTTGGGGTGATCGGTAAACAAAAAGCCGTTCGGAGAACATTTCCCCCGGACGGCCTTATCTGGTTTAAATCACACTACTTATTAATATCAATATCTTTCGCCAACGGCATCCCAATCAACGATATTCCATAAGGCATTCAGATGATCGGGACGGCGGTTCTGGTAATCCAGGTAATAAGCATGTTCCCATACATCGAATCCCAGGAGAGGAACCAGTCCGTGTGCAACGGGGTTGCTGCCGTTTGGCTCTTTGGTAATTGAAAGTTTGCCGTCTTTATCTTTTGCCAGCCATACCCATCCGGAACCGAATAGACCGGCGCCTGCTGCGTTGAACTCTTTCTTGAAGTTATCGAACGAACCCCAGGTTGCTTTGATGGCTTCCGCCAGCTTTCCTTTAGGTTCGCCGCCGCCTTTGGGGGAGAACTGGGTGAAATACAAGTTATGGTTGAGTATCTGTCCGGCATTATTAAAGATAGCGCCGTCGGATTCTGCTACGATCTGTTCCAGGGGAGAGTTTTCAAACTTTGTACCCGGAATCAGGTTATTCAGGTTGTTTACGTAAGCCTGTAAATGTTTTCCGTGATGGAACTCAATTGTTGCTTTACTGATAACCGGTTCCAATGCATTTGCCGCATAAGGCAATTTAATTAATTCGAATTTCATAATTTCTTCTTTTTTATCTGTTATTTGACTACTACTATTATTACTATTATTAGTTACCAACAATAATAAACTGAGGCATAATGTAAGCATGACTAATAAGTTTTATGTTGTTTCTACTATTCTAACACGGCGGGTTTCTTATTTGTTCACCCGGAAAGCCGGTATTTCCCATCACTTTTGTCAATCGGGCGATAAGTGAAATTTATGGACGTTGGCGGAAGTCTCCGTGACGGCTGATAATTATACCTTATGCGATATACCTTAAAATAAAATGAATAATAATATGTAAAAAGCTGTTTTTTTATCATTTGTAAAGAAAATAATCCCAAAGAAGTTTCTATTTTTGTGCCCTCATATTATTAATTAAGTAAAACATATTTGTAGATGGTAAAGAAAGTTGGGAATTTAATTCCAAACACCTTTTTTATTACAAAGGGTAGTGGTGATTCAGACCTGGAAAAGCATGCAGGTTCTTATCACATGGCTCTTTATGATGCCGGTATTTCAGACTTTAACATTATGACTTATTCGTCTGTTATTCCAGCAACTGCACATCTTGCAACCATGGACGAGATCGATCTTCCTCCATTTGGTACGGAATTGAAAACCATTATGGCGGTATCGCATGGTTATCAGGATGAGTTTGTATCTGCCGGTGTGGTTTACGCCTGGATGTACAAGGACGAAAACTTCGATGAGAAGGTTGGAGGCCTGGTATGCGAGGTCAGCGGCCGTTATCGTATCGAGGAGTTGGAATCACGTCTGATCCGTGTAATCAACGACTTGCACCAGAAGACTTACGGTAAGTATTATCTGGGTGAACTGAACTTCATTACCGAAGGTATTACCATCGAAAAGAGATACGGAACAGCTCTGGCTGCCCTGTGCTTCGTAGATTTCCTGATGCCTGAGATTGAAGATTAAAAGAAAATAAAATATCTGATTATCAGTATGGAAACAGAGGTAAGGCCACGGCTCTTATCTCTGTTTTTTTGTGGCTTCGGGAAAAACGGCATAAGTTTGTTATATTTGTAACCGGCTTATAGTATAAAATTCTCTTTATTTAAGAAACAATCCGTTTAAAGCTGTTGTTGTATGAAAAAGATTATTAATCCCTGGAAAGGGTTGGATGGCTATATGTGCTTCGGGTGTGCACCCGAAAATCCGCAGGGCCTGCACATGGAGTTTTACGAAGATGGTGAAGATATAGTTGCTTTCTGGGAGCCGGAAAGCCATTACCAGGGATGGTTGGAGACATTGCATGGGGGAATACAGACTACCATGATGGATGAACTGGCAGGTTGGGTGGTATTGAGGAAATTGCAGACGTCGGGCGTGACTTCACGGCTGGATGCCCGTTTCCTGAAAAGTATCTCGACCCGGGAACCGCGCTTGATGATACGGGGGCGTATCAAGGAGCAGAAACGGAATGCCATATTCATAGAGACGGAGATATACAATTCGCAGAACGAACTTTGTTCGCGGGCGGACATCGTATATTTTGTCGTCACAAAAGAACAGGCGACGGAGAAGTTTCATTTTGCCGGCTGTAAGACCGAAGATGAAAAATAATGAACAGTAACAAAAAGAATAAAGTAAACGATTAACAAATGAAATACATCGGAGCACATGTAAGTGCGTCGGGTGGGGTTGAGAATGCCCCTCTGAACGCGAATGCTATCGGGGCCAAAGCATTCGCCCTCTTTACCCGAAACCAACGTCAGTGGAAATCATCCCCGTTGACGAAGAAAAGTATCTCCTTATTCAAAGAACGTTGTGAGGAGTTCGGTTACGAGGCGAAACATATCCTGCCTCATGACAGTTACCTGATTAACCTCGGACATCCGGATCCGGACGGGTTGCAGAAGTCGCGCGATGCTTTCCTGGACGAAATGCAGCGTTGCGAACAACTGGGGCTGGACCGGCTGAATTTCCATCCGGGAAGTCATCTGAACGAATTGCCGGTCGACGATTGCCTGGCTCGTATTGCCGAGTCGATTAACCGGACGTTGGACCAGACCGCAGGTGTCTGTGCCGTTATAGAGAATACGGCCGGACAGGGTACAAACCTGGGATATACATTCGAACAAATAGCAGCCATCATCGATCGGGTAGAAGATAAAACGCGCGTCGGTGTCTGTATCGACACGGCTCATACGCTGGCTGCCGGTTATGATATTAAAACGGAACAAGGCTTTACCGAAACCTTCCGCCACTTCGATGAAGTGATCGGTTTTTCCTATTTGCGCGGAATGCATATCAACGATTCGAAGAAAGACCTGGCGACCCGTGTAGATAGGCATGACAGTATCGGAAAAGGGGTGATGGGGATGACAACCTTTAAGATGCTGATGGCCGATCCTCGTTTTGACGACATCCCTCTGATCCTTGAAACCCCTGACGAGTCGATCTGGGCGGAAGAGATCGGTTATTTGTATACATTGTGATAGAAGTAGAAAATAATGAGCCAATGTGCCAATTTAGAAAGAAATGAGCTATCCCGTTCCCGTGCTTGACACGGGATCGCAAAGGCACAGACCGTAATCCTATATGTATCTTTTGATACTGCTGGTTCCTCTGCGGCCCCGTGTCGAGCACGGGGACAAGATAGCTCACATCTGATAATATTTGAACTGTACGTATATCATTAATTAATCCCTTTTACGGAAGGGTAGACTAAATAAAATGCACTTATGTTTATATTAATGCCAATTATTTTTATCGGGGGTATCATTGCTATTGCGCTTGAAGATAAGATTAAGATCAACAAAGCGGCAACAGCTCTTTTTATGGCCATTTCTTTGTGGATGATATTGATGTTTGATGCCTACAACATTTTCGTTGAACGTTCCAATCCGCTGTTCGAAGAGTTTCTGATGCAGAACCCCGAAATGACAAATCTGCCGGCAAAAGACCAGTTTATTAATTTTATAACCAACCGTTCTATCGTTTACCATCTGGGAAATGTGGCAGAGACCTTGTTCTTTGTGATGTGTTCCATGCTGATTGTCGATATTGTCGATAAACACGGTGGTTTCAGGTCGGTGACGGGATATATCCGCACCTCCAACAAACGGAAACTGTTGTGGTATATCAGTTTTGCCACTTTCTTCTTCTCTGCTTTGCTGGATAACCTGGCGGCAGCGATCGTGATTATGGCGGTGCTTCGTAAGTTGGTTCCCGACAGGACCGACCGGTTGAAATATGCCTGTATGGTGATTATTGCAGCCAATGCCGGCGGTTCGTGGTCGCCCATCGGTGATGTGACGACAATCCTGCTCTGGGTAGGAAAGAATGTGACGGCGATGCACCAGATTTCGCATGTATTTATTCCTGCATTGGTTAATATGCTGGTTCCGCTCTCCATTGCCCATTTCTGGTTGTTCAAGAAAGATGCCCGGTTGCGTGTCATGAGTGAGGAAGAGGCTGCCGATGAGTTTATTCCGGAAATACCGAATCATTCACGCCGGGTGATCTTTGTGATCGGCGTGCTTTCGTTGGCTTTGGTTCCGGTCTTTCAGATGCTGACCAATTTGCCTCCGTTCCTGGGGGTATTGCTGGGACTGGTTATTTTATGGATATATACCGATGTCATGTACAGCCGTTTGCATGTGCATGAATCGGAAAAACTGCGTATTACCCAGTTGTTGCCGAACATCGACCTGGCGACGATCTTTTTCTTCCTGGGAATCCTGATGGCGGTAGGCGCCCTGGAAACATCGGGACAGTTGGGGATCATGTCCGCCTATCTCGACAAGCATGTGCATGAACCTTATTTAATCAGCTTTGTGATCGGAGCTTTATCTTCCTGTGTGGATAATGTGGCGCTGGTGGCAGCAACGATGGGTATGTATCCGATTGTGCAGCAGACGGCCGACCTGGCCCCTTATGCACAGTTTTTTGTTTCCGACGGAGGATTCTGGACATTCCTTGCCTACTGTGCCGTAACGGGCGGTAGCATCCTGATTATCGGTTCGGCAACAGGTGTCACGGTGATGGGATTGGAGAAAATAGATTTCATGTACTATACAAAGCGATTTTCAATATTGGCATTGATTGGCTATATTTGCGGTGCGGCAGTATATATGCTATTATTCGCTTAAACTTATTTATATGAAAAGAAAATGGATTATCGCAGCAGCCTGTGCCGTTTTGCTTTCCGGAATGGAGGCAATGGCTTGTACGGGTTTGCTGGTAGGAAAGAAGGCATCGGTCGACGGATCGGTGATGATCAGCTATGCAGCTGATTCGCATACCCTGTATGGCGAGTTATACCGTTGGCCGGCAGCGACCTGGCCGAAAGGCGCCATGCTGGAAGTCAGGGAATGGGATACAAATAAGCCGCTGGGACAGATTCCGCAGGTGGAACAGACGTATTCGGTTGTCGGCAACATGAACGAACATCAGGTGGCTATTACGGAAAGTACGTGGGGCGGACGTCCGGAGCTGGTGGATACAACAGGTATTATTGACTACGGCAGCCTGATCTACATCGCCCTCCAGCGTTCAAAGTCGGCCCGCGAAGCAATCAAAGTAATGACCGACCTGGTGAAGGACTACGGTTATTACAGCAGCGGCGAAACTTTCTCTATCGCCGACAAGAACGAAGCATGGGTGATGGAACTGATCGGTAAAGGCCCGGGTAACAAAGGCGCAGTTTGGGTGGCCATCCGTGTTCCGGATGATTGCATCTCTGCACATGCCAACCAGTCGCGCATCCAGCAGATTCCTTTCGATGACAAGGAAAACTGTATGTATTCGCCCGATGTTGTTTCTTTGGCCCGCGAAAAAGGGTATTTCAGCGGAAAAGATAAAGACTTCAGTTTCCAGAAGGCCTATTGTCCTTACGACTTCAGTGCATTGAGAGGTTGTGAAGCACGCGTATGGTCTTTCTTCCGCAAATACGATAAGACAATGGATAAGTACACCGACTTTATCAAGGGCGATCCTTCCAGGGAGCCGATGCCGTTGTATGTGAAGCCGGACCGTCTGTTGTCTGTTCAGGACGTTCAGAACGGTATGCGCGACCATTTTGAAGGAACCGATCTGGATATGACGAAAGATGCCGGAGCCGGTTCTTATAAAGTGCCGTATCGCTGGCGTCCGATGACATTTAAGGTGGATGGACAAGAATATACCAACGAACGTGCCATCGCTACGCAACAGACCGGTTTTGTAATCGTTCCGCAGATGCGTAACTGGTTGCCGGATGCGATCGGTGGAATCCTTTGGTTCGCTGTGGATGATGCCGATATGGCTGTGTTCACTCCGCTGTATTGCTCTATCACGGAATCGCCCGAGTGCTACCGGGTAGGAAACGGGGACATTATGAATTTCTCGTGGACTTCCGCATTCTGGATTCACAACTGGGTGGCCAACCAGGCTTACGGTAAATATAGTTTTATGATCAAAGACATTCGTCCGGTTCAGCAGGAGTTGGAGAACAGTTATAAAGAGGTAATTCCGGCTATCGACAAGGCTGCCTCCGAATTGTATGCCAAGAATCCGGCGGAAGCAGTCCGGTTCCTGACCTGGTTCAGTACGACGACTGCCGATCAGGCAACTGCCCGTTGGAAGAAGCTCGGCGAGTATCTTTTAGTAAAATACATGGACGGAAACGTTAAGAAAGAAGAAAACGGCCAGTTCAAGCAAAATGGCTACGGGCTGTCCGAATATCCTGATTTCCCTGGCTACGACGAAGACTATTATCGCAGTATTGTTAAGAGCGCAGGAGACAGACTTAAAGTAAAATAATTATATTTGCGCATAATGTTGAACTAAAATTAATGAGAGTATGAAGAAATTAATTGTTATGTGCATGCTGGCAATTATCAGCATGAGTGCATTTGCACAGACTCAGCAAGGACAATCGTCTTTCGGTTTTAATCTTGGTTATGGGTTTAATGAGAATGGAAATGCGTTGTTGGGGTTGGATTATCGTTATAATCTGACGGATGAGGTTCGTTTGGCTCCGTCTTTGTCTTATTTTGTGAAAGATGATGGTTTGAGTGCCTGGGCTATCGACGTGAATGCCCACTATGTATTCAAATTGAGCGATATGTTCGGTTTTTATCCGTTGGCAGGTCTTGATCTTTCGTTCTGGAAAGTAAGTCTGGGAAATAGTGCAAGTCTGAATAAGACTCGTTTAGGAGCCAATATCGGTTTAGGAGGTGAAGTATATGCAACCGATCAGTTGAGTGTCGGTTTGGAATTCAAATATAATATACTCAAATCCTGGGGAGACCTGAGATTATCTCAGCCACTTCTGGCCCTTCGCATCGGATATAATTTCTGACAGATTATTTTTACAATAAAAAACAGAAAAGGGGATGAGCAGAAATGTTTATCCCCTTTTTTTGTTTATATTTGCGAGTGTTGTTTTTCAAACGGAGTTTGTCACCTAAATTTAATCTGAATGAAAATATTCCAGCAAGAAATATCGGAGAGTCACCGCAATGTCGTCAAAGGACAGCAGATGGCTAAAATATTACCTTCCTATGCATGGTTTGTACTGGGCGAAAATGGTGCGGATGAGTCGTTAATCTTCTACCAAAACGGAACTTTTGTAATCACTCAGAATAACGAAGAGAAGAAAGGTTTATGGCAATACAACTCCACTCTCCAAACGCTCTACATGAGACGGGACGACAACATAAGCGCTTTGCATCCTTTTTTCCGGAACAACGAAGTGCTGGTTCTGAAATTACATCAGGAAGATGCTTATCTGTTTTTGATAAAATCCGAATGCGTGAATAAATTCGATTACCATGTGCTGGAAGATTTTAATACCTATGCCGAACGATGGGAAAGTGCCCAGATAGCCAAAGGTAAAAAGGAGAAATTCTGGGAAGAATTGAAAGAACAACGTACGCCGATAGATCGGAAACCGGTTAAAGCGAAAAAAGAAAAGGAATTTTTCCTTGAAGAACGACCTGCCCGTACACCCGAAGAATGGTTAAAAAGAGAGGAAATGTTAAAGCAAAACTTCGAGTATAAAAAGCAACAATATAAAAAAAAGTTTGAAGCTCAAATGGCTCGGAAGCTGCGTGAGCGGGAAAGAGAAATAGAAATTGACTTCATGCATAGGATGGCTACGCAGGAGGCCAAATTTCAGGAACTGCTGGTGAGGCAGAGACGCGAAGCTCAAACTGAATTGTCTCGGTTGAAAAAGAAAGAGAATAGCCGGAAATCACAAGAAGGACTGGAATCGTCAACAAAAGAAGGGATAATCAACGAAATAATGGAAAGGTGGTTTCATTGTCAGAAAGACAAATCTCGCATATCCCAGGAAATGGAAAAAATACTCGCTAAAGATAAGGGGTATAAAAAAGTCCACAGGGCCGTCAGGTATGCGTTTGGCTTTTTTATCGCTTCTCCATTTTTTATATTATTATTAACGGTTTTCTTATGTATTGGGGTACCTGAAGGTTATATAACGGATATTGTTATAACAGGCGGTATGGGAACTGTTTTGGTTGGGGGGATGGCCTATTTTGCGTATCAGGAGTTCTATTTATCTGAAGAAGAATATAAAAGACGTTTTAAGGAAGAACTGCAAAGAGAGTGTGATGAGTCTTTTTTAAAAAGTTTGAGGTGAAAAATGCTTTCGCATGCTGCGCCGCCGTTTTGCACTCCTGCAAAATGCTTTCCCGGTTTGGGAAACGGTTTTACACCCCTGCAAAATGCTTTCCCGGTTTGGGAAACGGCTTTACACCCTTGCAAAGTGCTTTCCCGGTTTGGGAAACGGCTTTACACCCTTGTAAGATGCTTTCCCAACTTGGGAAACGATTTTACATCTTCTTGGAAATTGTTTTGACAAAACAGTTATCTTTTGAAATATAATGCTTACCTTGCCCTCGTTATCAAAAAATAGAAATCATGGGAACATACTTAAAATTCACCGATTTTTCTGCAAATAATTTCAACAACGCCGAGTACCTCAGTTTTCTCCGCCGTTTCCGTGCCCTCCTTCCATTTCCGGAGCAGGGTGGCGACCGACCCGAAATCGAAAGCCTTAGCGTCAATGAATCGAACGGTGTCCCTGCATTGGGCGTTTCGGCCGCTCAACTGACTGTCCTCGACGCAGTGATCGACCAACTTACCGATCTGAACAACCAGAGCCGTATCAGCCAGGAAACTGAAACGTTGAACGACACTGACAAACAACGCGACAACGTTGCCGTCTATGCTTTGAACCGGATAAACAATTCCGCAACCCTGCCACTCCAGGCAGAACAGGAAGCCGGAAAGTTTCTGCGGAACGTAGTGAAACCATATACCGGAATCGCACGCCTCCCGCTCAATCAGGAAACAGAAACGATCAAAGGACTCCTGGTCGATCTGAGAAAACCTGAAAATGCATCTGCCGTACAGGCTTTGAGCCTGACCCCTTATTTGAATGAACTGGAACGTTTGAATAATCTATACGAATCACTGGTGGCCCAACGCGCTGCCGAACGTCTAGCTAGTAGTGTAGACAACAGCAAGATCGTGCGTGCCCAAGGTGATGATATTTATGACGATATAACCTCGCTGGCTTTTGCCTGGAGCCTGGCGAATCCTTCGGACGAAGCTACTGCTTTTATCCGCAATGTCAACGCTCTGATATCCGATGCGCAGACAGCCTACAACCAGCGTATGGGACAGAAGAAAAAGAAGGAAAGCGACCGGCCGGAAATTGAATAAACTGGGTAAGGTTGCGGTTAAGCCCGTTTTTACAACGGCTGCCGCAACCTTCTTTTTTTATTCTGTTTCATTACCACTTCAGATAATCCTCGAAAGTAACCTTTTCGAAGTTCGGAATCACTTCATATACTTTATCCTTCAATGATTCTTCCGGGTTGGTGGTGCTCAGGCCGATAACCCGCATGCCGGCAGCCGTTCCCGCTTGTATACCAGCAAAGGAATCCTCAAAAACGAGGCAGTCGGCAGGGGAGACATGCAGGTCGTCTGCGGCCAGTAGGTAACACATCGGGTCAGGTTTCCCCTTTGTGATGCGATCGGCGGTCACGACTGTGTCGAATATGTTTTCCAGGTGATGCAATTTGAATGCACGTTCCACCTTCGCATTGTCCGAGCTTGTAACTAATCCCATCTGTACACCGTTCTTTTTCAATAAGTGCAGAAATTCCAGGGAGCCGGGCATGGCGGGCAAGGGCATCGTGCTTTCGTATTCGGTCGATTCATTAATAACCATCCGGCGGAATTCTTCCGTACGGTCGGAAAAATACTTTTCCATGATGTAGGGGAGTGTTGTGCCTTTGATAACAGCAGCGAAGTTGTCGATACCTGTCCCGTAACGTTCACCTGCCTCATTCCAGAAAATATCGTAAATGGGTTCAGTGTCGACCAGCACGCCGTCAAAGTCAAAGAGAGCCGTTTTAAATTTCATAAAAATACCTTTATTGATTACATTTTGCACACAAAGATAAGGCTATTCTTTGAAAAAGATTCTATCTGTTGTAAAATAGCAACACTTTTGCTGTGCATTTATGAATAATATTTTATCTTTGTGCTCGTACACATGTGTTAGTTGACAGACCAGTAAAACAATTTTCTTATTTATAATACCTAAAAGAAAAACAGAATGAAAGCATCTTTGAAGTTTGCAGCCCTGTCTCTTGCGCTGCTTTGTTCCTGTCAGTCGAATGACGGCTGGCAAAAGTTATTCAATGGTAAAGATCTTACCGGTTTCAAGCAATTGAACGGCGAAGCGCCCTACCGGGTGGAAGACGGCTGTCTGGTCGGAACTTCGGTGACGGGCCAGCCGAACAGCTTTATGGCTACCGAACAGGAGTATGGCGATTTTATCCTGGAATTTGAAGCTCTCTGCGACCCGGCATTGAACTCCGGTGTGCAGTTCCGCAGCGAAAGCCGTCCGGATTACCAGAACGGGCGTGTGCATGGCTACCAATGTGAAATGGACCCTTCCGACAGAGCATGGAGCGGAGGTGTTTACGACGAGGCACGCCGTGGTTGGCTGGTGACGCTCGTCGATAACAAACCGGGACAAGCCGCCTACAAAAAGACAGATTGGAATAAATTCCGTATCGAAGCGATCGGCAACAATATCCGCATCTGGCTGAACGGCGTGAACACCGCCAATCTCTATGACGACGAAACAGCCAAAGGCTTCATCGCATTCCAGGTGCATGGCATCGGAAAGAATACCGATCTGGAAGGAAAAGAAATCAAATGGCGTAATATCCGTATAAAGACGGAGAACCTGGAAGCCGAACGCATGCAGGGAACCCTGGCTCCTGAAGTGAACCGCGTCCCCAACTACCTGACGGATGCTGAAAAAGCGGACGGATGGAACCTCCTGTTCGACGGACAGACAACTACAGGCTGGCGTGGCGCCCATAAAGAGGCCTTCCCGGATCATGGCTGGAAAGTGGAAGACGGACAGTTGATCGTCTTGAAATCCGGTGGTGGCGAGTCTACCAACGGAGGTGATATCGTGACCGATAAAGAATATGCAGCATTCGAGTTAAGCCTGGAATTTAAAATCACTCCGGGAGCAAACAGCGGAATCAAATATTTCGTGACGGAAGCAGAAAAACCTAGCGGCTCCGCCTATGGCCTCGAATACCAGATATTAGATGACAAACTGCATCCGGATGCCAAACTCTACACAACGACTCCCGGCAGCCGTACCCTGGCAAGCCTTTACGACATGATGCCGGCCGGTAACAAACGTTTCAACGGTGTGGGCAACTGGAACCAGGCTGTCCTGAAAGTATTCCCCAATAACCATGTGGAACATTGGCTGAACGGCTTTAAAACATTGGAATACGATCGTGGTTCGGATGCTTTCCGCGAATTGGTGAAAGGTAGTAAATATGCTGCCCCGTCTTATAACGAGGCAGGACGTTTCGGTGAAGCTCCCCAGGGACATATCCTGTTACAGGATCATGGCGACGAAGTTGCTTTCCGCAGTATCAAAATCAAAGAATTAAAATAATCTTATTTTACACGGAGGAAGCTGCACAGGACAACCGGACGGCGCACTTCGTGGATGATACGTTCAGAGGAGGTCAATATATTAAAAGTATATTGGCCTTCGTAATTTTTAAGGACAACCTCCAGGTCGCTGGAAGTTGCAAAGAAAAATCCTTCTTCCGGCATCTCCTGTTCGAAATTGTGGAAGCGGTTGCCGAGATAGAAATTAAGCCCGTACAGGTTCCTGTATTTCTTGAGATTATTCATAACGAACATATTGTTCTCATTCAGCGGATATTCTTTCATTACCTTTTCCGCAAAAGGACGGGCAGAACCATCCTGGCGGATACCCCGCATGATAACCCCGTCGATCAGTAAATTGATCGTAAAACTCAGGGCGATTGTCGCATACAGGATCTTGATGTTTATCTTTTTGAACATCTGGTAAAGCACCGTCAGCAGCGCCACCAAAACGACGATAACAATGCAAACCGTCAGTCCGTAACTGAAAGAAAATATGTTGCTGACAGCTTCGACCTGTGCCAGGGTAGAGGTACGGCTTGTGTACTGTGAAGCAATAGCCACGGGGTCGATAACGCCGATCATCGTCAATCCGATGGCAATCAGTACCACGGTAGTGACCGATGCCAGGAAGGCTGCGAAGATACGGGTTACCTTTGTCCTGTATTCCGTGATATAGATGGCGTATTGTGCCAGGAATATTGCGATGAACGGATAAGCCGGCATCAGGTATACGCTTCTCTTGCTGGAAGGGATACTATAAAAGAAGATGATGCAAACCAATGCTACCAGGCTGAACAGTTTTTCCTTTTCCATGGAAAGAATATTATTCCAGCTGTCTTTCAGCACTTGTTTGAACGATCCTTTTTTTCTCTGCCAGTTCAAACCGAAGAGGGAGAAGAAAAAGAAGATGGTCCAGGGAATAAATCCGGCAGCCAGCGTCATAAAGTTATACCATACGCCATTCTCGTGTCCCAGGTCATAATTGATATCGGGCGTATTGAGATGGAAGAAACGTCCGAAGTTCTCGGCAAGTACGACATCGAGAAATTTATCCCCTCCCTGTTTCCAGGCTGCGATATACCACAGCAGAGGCAGGAACAGAGACGAAACACCGATATAAAGCAGTGCCTTAAAGATTGTCAGTAGGCTGTATTTACGAAGCATCAGCAGATAAGCACCGAACACGAATAGAGGCAAAATAACTCCTACAGGCCCTTTAGTCAGAACCGCACACCCCAACAATACCGGGATAATAACCGGCAGACCTTTCAACTCCAGTTGGTCTTCCCATCGGAACAACTGATAGAGGCCGATGACAATGAATGCCGTCAGTAGCATATCGACACGGGTAGTCATCGCCGCTCTGTGCATTTCAATGCATGTGAGTAGTAGGAGAGTAGCTATAAACGCCTGCTGGAATTTTATCCTCCGCCCGAAAAACATGAGCGTGCATCCCATCAGGCAGATAAAAGCGATTGTAGACGGCAGGCGAGAGGTAAACTCCGATACATATCCCTGCGGATAAGAGAAAGCAGCCATCAGCCAGTGTGCCATCGGCGGCTTATAGGCAAATTCGTTGGCATAAACCTGGGGTAATATCCAATTGCCTGATTCAAGCATGGATATGGCAACTGATGCTTCACGCGGCTCTCCTTTGGTGGAGAAATCACCCAGGCCGATCCAGGGAAGCACGGAGATTATACAGATTATAATAACCATTGTTACCGGCTTTTGCAGGTAGAGATATTGTAATGTCGGTGTACGCATATTCTTTTTGTAAGAGGACTAAACCAGTTAATGTCGTTATATCAGTTTGCAAAAGAACGATTTTTTGCGGACTTTTTCCTCATTTTTGATAACTTTTTATGTCCCTAAAGATTCTTTGATGGAAGAACGTATGACTTCCGCATCCTCTTTGTTTTCTTTCAGAATGGAAAGAACGAAGTTTAAATAACTCTCCTTGTTGCTGATACCGCAGAAGTTGCATACACGGCTTTGCGACAGCATCCCTTTTTGATTATACACACGAAGGATATTCTTGTAATCTCCCGTTTCGATGTACTGGTTGAATTTATCTTTTATCCCATTGTATATTTCATCGACATGGACGTTGTAACGGATGCTTTCCACATGCTCGGTCAGTTGTTCGACGGTCGTTATCTTGCGGTCGACCGTTGTTTCCAGTTTCTTGCGGACGCGGTGTTTGGCATGCAGGATAACCTGGCTTTCGAGGTCCTTCTCGAAGAGTTTGACTACATTTTCCTTTACCTGGGTAAATACGGTATCGGGATCTTTCATCATACGGCGTGCCACGGTACGTATCACGGGTTCGAGCATCAGCAGGTTTTCCACTTCGGCTACGTCGGGAACGAAGATATGCTGGTCATGCAGATAGTCTATCTCTCCCTGTGTACGGCGGTCGCGGTCTACGATCCCCATGGATTCCAGCGTATGGAAGTCCTGTAACTGCCGGAAAGCCTTTGTCGTTTCGATCACCTTCTGGCAGCCACCCATCGGCTTGACCATATAATCGGGGAAGATCAGTGGGTAGAGGCGGTTGTCGATACTGTTGGAGTCGGTCCCTTCGATGAACAGGATCGGTTTGCGGCTCCCGAGGATATCTATATATACTTCTTCGGGAAGGCTGTCGCTGTTTTCTATCAGTTGGTAGTCCCAGACATGGGCGTCGGCATTGTAGTCCCTGATCCATATCCGCTTGCCTTCCGGACGAGAGGTGGCGAAGTCGATATCGTGCGTCAGATAAACGAATGTGCAGTCGGGACGCATAGCTTCGATCTCATCCCAAAGCAGGTTCTTGATCGAGTTGTGAAGCAGTATTTCCGGTTCTTCGATCACCAGCAGTTCGTTGGGACGGGCACAGAGTACGGCGCCTATCAGGTAGAAGACGATCTTTTCGCCGTCGCTCATTCTGCCGGCCGTATAAGAATCGCCGTCGCGGCTGGTGGAAGCCAGTTCAATAAAGCCGGACTTCCTGACCAGGCGGTTATGCGGGAACATTTTCTCCCAGATGGCCTGTATGCGGTCTATTTTGGTAATGGGCGGTTCCAGGTCCGGGGTCAGCTTGCAGGCTTCCTTATAGTTTACCGCCGCCTCAAATTCTTCGCTTTGCAGGTGGAGGATCAGTTTTTCGTATTCTGAAAGGCGGGGCATGAAGATGCGTTCCGCTATCATCGATTGCAGGCGTGCCAGTTCATTACCTTCGACAGGCACAGGTTCTTCACTGCTGATAAACAGGGAGTGCATGCCGGATATCTTTTTACTGTTGTCGGAGTAACGCTCCAGCAGATCTCTGCCGAACGAACTTTTGCCGGCACCATTTGCCCCGATAACGACAAGCACGTTTGTGTCGAGCACGATCGTTTCGGAGGCATTCAACTTGGAAGGGAGAGTGAGTTCCATACAGGTACTGATTTATTTTACTCCCAAAGGTAATTAAATTATTCGTATTCTATAGCTTGGGCGATCTTTTTGACGGAGTAAAAAAATCTGTAAATGGCAAACCAATGATTAAGATCAAGGATGTCATTTACAGACTTTTCTTCATATTTATTTTTAGTTATTAAAGTGATAACTGCCCGAACCTATCTCGATTTCCGTATAGGAGGCAGTGTCATTCACCCTCCTGACACCCGGTTGGTTGGATTGTTTGATCCGGAACTCTTTCGGTATCCGTACGACGGCAGAGGTGTTGCCGGGGATTGTAATATCCCAGCTGAAAGTACCGTTTTCTTTTTTCCAGGCGCTTTTGATCTCTCCGTAGACTGATTCGTAGGAGGCGGAAACGGCGTTCAACCCTTCGGGAAATACCGGAGCCATGATCAGTTTTTTATAAGCGATGGATTCCGGAGCGCATTTGATTCCAGCCAGGTCTTCATAGTACCAGATGACCAGGTCGCCCAGTAACATGACATGGTTGGCGGAATTCATGGCAGGATCGGCGGTATCTCCGTTCCAAAGTTCCCAGATGGTGGTGGCACCTTTCTTTGCCATGTATCCCCAACTCGGGTAGGTGTCGTTCGTAGCAATCTTCCAGGCCATATCTACCCGGCCGTATTCTGTGAGGCCGCGCATCAGATGCTGGATGCCCAAGACACCGGTACTGACATGGCCGCCGAAGTCTCCCTCCGTTTTCTTGACAATGTTAGCAAACACTTTTTCTTCATATCCTTTTGGAACGAGTCCTAAACGTAATGACAGGATGTTGGCTGTAACCGTATTGTTGCCGTATTGGGCTGTTTCCGGATGGAAATATTTTGCGTTGTAGGCTTCTTTCATCTTTGCTGCCAGTTCCTGATAGGCTGTAATATCGTTTTCCTGTCCGCTTAGCCGGGCAAATTCGCTCATCATATTCAGCAGGCTGTAATACATGGTTGTAGACAGGATAGCACCGTCAGTCTTACGGGCCGGGTCCTGCGAATGAATTAACTCCTGTGATTCCGGGGGCATACACCAGTCACCGTAAGTGTCTTTTACGATGATATAATCCTGCATGGCTGTTTGTTGTATGTGTTGCATCCATCGCTTCATAGACGGGTAATGTCTGATGATGGCACTCTTATCCCCGAACTGGCGGTATAAGAGGTTGGCTACATAGAAATAGGCGGCAGGCCAGGTGACATCGTCGTTGTATATCGTCCAATAACGGGGAGATACGTCGGAGATGCTTCCTTCCGGGCTTTGGGAGTCTTCGATATCCTGCAACCATTTATTATACAGGAGGGCATTGTTGAAGATGAAAGCTTCTCCATATGCTCCGGTTACACGGTCTCCCAGCCATCCGTGACGTTCGTCGCGTTGCGGACAGTCAGTCGGCATGCCCCGGTAATTGCCACGAATACCCCAATAGGCATTTTTATAGATCTGGTTCACCAGAGGGTTGGAAGTTTCAAACTTTCCGGTCGTTTTCATTTTGTCATAGATTACTTTTCCGGTAAAGGCGGATAATTCCGGCTTATAATCAAGCCCCGAAATCTCTACAAAACGGAATCCGTGATAGACAAATATCGGTTCCCAGCTGAACTGGCCGTCGCGAGCCGGGGTATATATATCGGTTACATTGGCACTACGCAGGTTTGCCAGGTAAAGCGAACCGTCTTCCTTGAGTAATTCAGCAAATTTCATAGTGACAGGTTGATCTTTCTTTCCTTTCAGGCTGACAGCTAACCTGCCGACCATATTCTGTCCCATATCGATGATATATTTGCCGTCCGGTCTTTCGGTGATGCTGACCGGCTTGATTTCTTCCTGGATACGGAGGTTCGGATTTGACTGTACGGTTAATTTACCGGCGGGAGTTGTCATGACATCTGCCGTGAACCATTTAGAGTCGTCGAAACCATTTTTGTTCCAACCGTTCAGTTCCAGGCGGGCGTCATATTCTTCGCCGTCAAATTCGTTGTTGGCAATGATCGGGCCTTTGGAGGTTACTTTCCATGAGGTATCGCTGACTATGACGGTTTGCGAGCCGTCGGCATACTCGATTTCCAGTTGTGCAAGCAGGGAGGGCAGCGTTTCCTGCCGGTCTCTCATTGCGAAATAACGACCGTTACCCAAGGCAACGCCTATCGTATTTTTATCTTTTGACAACAGATCCGTCACGTCATATACATTATAGTATACACGGTTAGGATACCAGGATGGTCCGGGCGCGAAAATATCTTCGCTTACAGGTTTTCCATTGATATAGGATTCGGAAAAACCGAGGCCGGAAATGTATAGAACAGCTCTTTGAATCGGTTTATCCGCAACAAACTCTTTGCGGAGATAGCGAGCGGCAAGACGTGTTTTCCCTTCTTTCGTCTCTCCGGGGTTGGAAAGATTGTTTTCGCCGATCCAGGTTGCTTTCCAGTCGGAAGGATTGAGCAAGGTCATCGACCAGGTGTTTATCGGACTCCAGTCCGTTGAGCCTTGATTCGTATTGGCTTTAATGCGCCAATAATATTGTTTTCTGGATTGTAACGGATTGCCTCCGTAGGGGATGAGTATGGACTCATCGCTTTTCACTTCACCGCTGTCCCAAAGCAGTTCTTTCCCGTTTTTCAGGTTATCGGGAGATTCGGCAACCTGTATCTGATAGGAGGTCTGCGTAAGATCGGGTGATCCGGAAGAGATTTTCCACATAAAGCGGGGTTGTGATACACCAATGCCTACCGGGTTTTCTTTCATTTCAACCCGAAGATCTTTGATACTGACCGTTTGGCCGGAAGTACATCCTGCCAGTATAATAACCAAAGTAGTCAATAATGAGGATAAAGTAGCTTTCATTTGCATTCGAATTAAGTTAAGTCTGTATAGAACAGGGATAATACATCTTCCTTAGTTTCACAAAGTTAGGATATTGGATATTGAAAGGGTTTTTAATTTTGACTTTTTTCCTTTGTAAAATGATATTGTTAATGGATAGTTCTATGTTTTATGCCAAGTTGTCACAGCAAAAACGACTGGAGCCAACAGAGGACTTCCAGTCGTTTTTACTGTGAATAGCTATAAGTCAGTTAGTTTTTTTATTACTATCCGAACCGTGTCCCGCAATTACCACAGAAGACTTTTTCTGGTTCCAACGCTTTGCCACAGGAAGGGCAGAAGCGGGGGCAGGCGGATCGTAAGAGGGAGCGGCTGCCTGTGGTATTTCTGCCGGAGATTGTTGTTCACCATAGCCGGACGCTTGTCCCGCATAAGCCGGTTGCGGTTCGCTCGTGCCTTTGTTAAACAGTTCTTTGAACTTTTTCGACAGGTTGCACAACTTGCCGTAGAGGTCGAAGGTGATTTGGGTGGTCGGAGCTACCTGCATATAGCTGCTCATCATTTTTACCAGTATCCAGCTGTCGATAAAAGCATATTTTACCGTATAAGCGAACAGCAAGGAGATAATGAAAGCCATAAATCCGCTCCATCCAAATAGACGGAACAGCCCGCCGAAGAGGACGAATGCCACCAGCGTTACTGCCACGAATGAAAGGATAACCACACCGGTTGTCTTCGCTGCGTCTTTCAACAGTGTCTTCCAGTTCTTGAAATAGATAACCACACCGTCGGCGGCCAATTTATAGGCATTCTGTTCCGGATGGGCGAAGGTATATCCCAGGCAACATTCATCGACGTAGCCGAGGGAGATATCCAGAAACATATTCATGAGGCTTTTTACGCCATCGGCTCCCGGCAGTGCTCCGAGCAGTCCGTCGGTGATACGCCCCAGGGTACGTTGCAGTTGTTTGACGGAACCGGCTACCAGTTTGTCGAGTGCGAAGTATACGTTGGAGGTACCGAAGCGTTCCTTCACCATCGTCTTTCCGGTTTCAAACGGGTTGGCAGGGACTTGCCCTGTTTGAAAGGCTATCGTTATTACGGCTACATGCCCGGCTTTCACCAGATAGCCGATGTAATGGTTGAGGAAGAAATTCACTATCCCGATCAGACTCAGCCAGATAATGAACATGATTGCGCCGACTCCTCCACTATCGAACAGGACGGCGATACCCATCATGATGGCGAACAGAACGACGGCTATCAGGATATTGAGCAATCCCAGCCCCAGCTTGATCCAGCCGAATTGCAGTGTCTTTGAAAAAACTTCTTTTGCTGTCATAACCAATAGGTATTAATGTTAGAACCTGATCTTGAAGGAACCTTTATCCGTTTTCACGATATAAACGCCCGGTGAGAGTGTTGAAACATCTATTGTAGATGTGGAACTTTTCTTTACCAGCCGTCCGACGATAGCATATATCTCGATACCGTTTTCGGCTGCCGGGACTTCGAGGATGGTTCCGTTTAGTCGCCATTCGGGTTTTTCGGCAGTGATGGTTTCGTTGCCAGAAGGATTGCCCGGTTGGTGACTGGAGTAGTAGGCGTAATCTTTGCCATCGTATTGCCAGTCGGTGGCTATTGGGAAATAGGTTTTCCCCCAGCTTTTGGAGATTACCGGGTTGCCTTTGTCAACTATTTCGCTTTTCATTTCTGACATTACAGCCCAGGAGCCCATCATATCGGTTGACATTTTGGTCATGCTGATATCTCCGTCGTAAGTCATTTCCATTTTCATATTGAAAGTCATTCCTTCCGCTGTAGTTGAGAGTTCGAGTAAAGTAGGCATACCTGCGGAGTTGACCTTTACGTTGGTTATATTTACAATGCCTTCCTGTTTCCAGCTACCGCCTTCCCTGGTAAAACTGGTAATCATTTTCGGGTAAATATGATCATTTTCGTAGGTCATATCTGTCTTGTCGGTTTCCGTTCCGTCGGCAGAATAACCGATAGCCGTTGTTGTACGTCCTTTACTGTCGAGCGTGTTGACGGTTTTACCGGCCGTTTTCCAGCTGCTTGTCGCTTCCTCCCAGGTATAATGATTGGTCTGGGTGACGAAGTTCTTGTCATTGAATACGTTTTCTTCTTTTGTACTCTTTTTGTCGTTTTCATCGTAATGGATGGTGCTGTCCGGCGAAGCGGTAAGGAACGCCGGAAGATCGAATGCACTACGCAGTGAAACCGATGTGTTTTGTGCCATCAGGTTGGTTGAGGCGAACAGGGCAGTAGCTGCCATAAGTATAATCTGTTTCATAAGAGTAAATTATTAGAGATGAATACTATTTTAATAAGCGGTATTTTCCGATAAGCGGGAGCTCTTTGGCTCGACCGTTCACGGCATTGAGAATTCCGATCACGGCCAGCACGGCAAATACGAAACCGATAAGACCGATGATGCTCACCACAAAATAGAGTCGCCATGAGATAGCGAGGATCACGCCGCTCAGAATGCTGTACGCTATACCATATATGATACATGCGATGCAAAGCAGCAAACCCTGGTTGGAATGATATCGGGCAAAAGGCGAGTCTTTGGCCGCCAATATCGGAATAAGAACCAGCGGGCCGAAATAGGCCAGGATCGACATGCCTTTGTGCTGTTCGATGTCTCTGGGATCGAACTGGGCCGTGCTGTCGGCCGTGTTGTTCAGGTTCGAGAAGGTATCGCCGGCAGCCGGTTGGGGTTGCTGGGCCTGGGGTGGTTGCTGTACCGGTTGGGGCTGTTGATACTGTTGTTGCGGAGCCGCCGCCGGCTGGGGCGGTGTTTCCTGAGTAGGAGCGACTGCCGCCATCGGTGCGCCGCAGGCCGGACAGAATTTAACTCCGTCGTTTACTTGTTGTCCACATTTTCCACAGAATGCCATAAATGTTTCCTCCTTTAATTTTAAATGTTTTGTTTTTTACTGTTAGTTATTAGAACGATTTGAGTGTATCTGTAATGTCACTGAGACCGGAACCGAACATGCTTCCGAAAATAAGGAAGATGATGCCCGAAAGAACCGCGCTTATCAGCATGATGATGAGCATGGCACGGGCGAAGTTCGTCTTATTCACTTTCCGGCAACCGCCGCATGCCCATACAAGGAGCAGGATCAGGTTGACGATGGGTAGCATCATCAGCAGCATAATGCCGATAAATCCGCCGGTCGTGATCGGTTCGTACTTGCTGCCTGGGGGCAGGACATTCGGGTCGGGAGCCGGTGCATACGGTTGCGCCGCGTAGGGCTGGGCTGCGTATGGCTGTGCAGGTGGTGCCGTGTAAGCCTGTTGAGGCGGTGGTGCGGTCTGCGGTTGCGCATAAACAGGGGGAGCCTGCTGCGGTTGGGGCGGTGGCGACGGAGCCTGAGGCTGTACCTGCTGCACGGGCTGTACAGGCTGGGCAGGGACTTTCACCGTTATTCCCATCGGTTTTCCGCACGAGGTGCAGAATTTGATGTCGTCGGGGACTTGTGTCCCGCAAAAAGTACAAAATGCCATATTGTTTTTTTTAATTGTTAAATAAAGATAGATCAAGTTTAACCGACATTCGTTCCGCAGTTGCTACAGAAACGGTGTCCCGCTGCTACTTCGGCTCCGCAATTGGAACAGAAGCGTTTGGCGGCAGGAGCTTGTGCCGGTGGAGCGAGGCGTGTACCGCAATCCTGGCAGAAGTTGGTTCCTTCGGGGTTGTAGGCTCCGCAATTCGGGCAGCTGTGGGCGGCTTCTTCGGCTTCGCGATGGGCACGTTCTTCCTCCTTGGCACGTTCGCGGGCTATCTTTTCTTCGCGTGCAGCTTTCAGGCATTCCTCTGCTGCCTGCCGGTTGGTGGCAAGCTGGTCGAGTTCAGTCTTTATCTCCGGATAGCTTTCGCCTCCATCGGTTTCATATACTTGCCGGCCGAGACGGGCATAGACCTTCTCTTCTTTACCGGCAAGTTCTTTCAATTCACTTTGTGCATTGAATATTTTCACATCCGGATCGTCTTGCGGCATAAAGCCCGACAATCCTTTCACTATTCCGTCGATGATGTTTGACATGTTATTGTTGTTTGGTTCGTTACTCTTTTTTCTCCTCCGGAGCTGTTTTCTTGGCATCCTTCATCAGCTCGTTCAGGTCGAGATCTTTTAGCCCTGCGCTGATGGCGAGGATGGACAGCTTCGACACCTTGGCGACGATTTTCAGTTTTGTTACACCGCCGATTTCGTCGTTTTCCAGTGCTTCATTCAATACTTTCAGCGGTTCTTCCAGGTCTTTGCCTATCTGTTCCATGTCTTCCTTGCTCAGTTTCTCGCCTTTCTTATTTGCTTTTTCCAGCTTTTCGATGGCGGTGTCGATTTTCTTCAAGGATTTGTCAACGGGTGAACCTCCGCAAGCCGTCATTATCACGAGGCTTACAATGCACATAAGTGCTACGATTGTCTTTTTCATGATGCGTTTGTTTTTTAGGGTTTAAAAGCCTTCTATTTCTACTATTTCCTGTACGGACATCAGCTTGCCTTTCTTGTTGTAAGTTTCCGTTTTCACGGGACCGATGCCGCGGCCGTACCATACTTTCTGCTTCATCTGCTGCTTGATGCCGATCACTTTCGAGAGGACGGTGCTTTCGACGATCAGGCAGTCGATGGAGGTTCCGCCGATATCGAGCGTTTCTTCGCCCGTCACTTTGATATCGGAGGTAGCGGTTGTCGTTTTCATGGCACCGATGTTGACGGTGATGGTGTAATCTTTCAATACGTCGCCCACAGCAACGTCGGCGGGTAGTATCAGGTTATCGCCGCTCACAGTCATGCCTTCCATCAGCTTGCCGGCCAGCGAAGTCGGGTCGAACGTGACGACACCGTCTTTGATGTAGATTTTCATGTCCATCTCTTCGTTCAGCAACGGTTTTTTCTTGTTGTCCATCACCATCGTTTTGTAGACGACGGTGCAGTTAGAGGGTTCGCCTTCCACGCTAACGACGGTGCTTTGGCTGTAACCGTTGATCTTTCCTTTGCCGTCTTTTTCGGCCAGGGTGATCTTCAATCCGTCCTTAGTGAAGAAGAAGGGTTCCTGGGCGTTCAGCCCCACAGTTGCCATCAGGGAGATGGCGATTAGCAGTAATGTTTTCAGATGTGTTTTCATACGCTTGATATGTTAGTGATTAATAATAAAGTTGCGTTATCGATTCATATTTGATATCTGTACCATTCATTTCTCCGGTCGGCCTGTGCCTGTCGAAAGCGATTTTTCCGTTTACGATGACCAGTTCTATTCCTTCGGAGAATTGGCAGGGGTTGGCATTCGTTGCCCGTCCTCGGATCGTTTCGGGGTTGAATACCGTCAGGTCGGCGATGTATCCGTTTCGTAGTTCGCCGCGTCCGCGCATCGGGAAACCGATGATCCGGGCGGAGCGGGTAGTCATCTTGTTGAGTATCTTTTCCAGCGGGATACGTTCGTCCAGCGCATAACGGATAGCGGAGGCGAAGCAGTTTGCACCGCGGGGATGGTTGTTGGCGCACCGTTCTTTTTCGATGCCGCCGTCGGAGCCGATCACGCAGAAGTCTTCCCGGAGGGCCAGCCTGACAGTTGTCTCCATCGGCTGGACACCGGGGCGGACGGCAACCAGTACGCCGGCTTGGCTGCGGTAGCGGTTGAAGCTTTCTTCCGTCAGCCGTTCGCCGGTCCCGACGATTTCGAGGTCGGAGTAGGTTATTTGGTAACGTTCCTGCCAGCCCTCGGTGAAGCGGGAAGAATGGAGATAAGTGGCCCAATAGGAACTGGGGTATACGCATGTCGTGATTTCCAGTCCGCTGGTACGGGCTTCGCGGATACGTTTCAATGCCTCGGGCATGTGGAAGGTGCCGCCTGTCGAGTTGAGGTGGTCGATATGTACTCTGCACCCTGTCAAGTGCGACAGCCGGATCGCTTCGTCTACTCCCAGCAATTCTTTATCGTGGCAGGAATAACGTGTGTGCAGGAAAAGCGGCCGTTCGTATTTCTGGGCGAGACGGGCATAGGCCAGGAGTTCTTCCCAGGTTGTGTCCGGGTGATATTCCGGGCTGTGGGATACGCCCAGTGCACCTTCTTCCAGGCTGTTTTCGATGGCTTTCAGGCGACTTGCCAATGCCGGATATTTATACCGGAGGTTCATTACTTTAGTGGAAACACCCCAGTTGACGTAGTGTTTTTCCCGGCTGAAATGACGGTAATAATCGCCTGCATGTGTTGCTCCGCCGTGCATTTGCAGGGCTGTTGCGACACCGTCGCCCAGTTTGTATTTTTCGAATGTGAGGAAAGTCCTTTCGGGATTAGCGGAATTGTCGGCCAGGATATCGATAAAGCCAGGAGAGACGACTCTTCCGCTCACGTTGATCACATAATGGCAAGGGATAGGAGACTTGCTCACTACCAGTCTGCCTCTAGGAGTTATGCCGATGTCGCAGCTACACCATCGTCCGTCGATATAGGTTTGTCCTCCACGCAATACATACTCCACTTCCGGACCTGCTACTTTTATCGTGGCAGATCGGAGGGCATCCGAGCACAGTGCGGCTGTTACCAGGCCACATGCCTTCAGAAAATTCCGGCGGGAGTATATTGGTTTCATGTAGCGATTGTTTCTTATGGTTGTTTATTTCTTTTTCTGTCCGGCACCGAACATTTCGAGCAATGCCTTGATCTTTTCTTCCGGGCTCTTGTCCGAACCTTCGTTGATGGATTTTATTTCTTCGGCTTTTTTCTGGAAAGCGTCGCGGGTATCGTCGAAGTTTTTTTGGCTCTTCTGGCGCGATTTTCCCGAGAATAGTTCCAACATTCCACCGCTGGGCATTTCGGTGATTTTGTAACCTTCAGGCAATTCGAACAGATGGGCGGGTTGCGGTCCTTGCCGGATGTTGCGCAGCACTTGTAATCTATCGTACTGACCACCGGGTTTTTCGGCGATGCAACCTGTATAGTTGGATGCCTTCAATGGTTCGTAAATCCATGTCAAGCCTGCATTCTCGGTCTGTGCCTCCCCTGTCAGGTTATTAATGCTTGTGCGATAACTGTAATATTTTTTGCACATGCGCCCGTCCACTTCTTCTTCACCCAGGTATTCCGTATGACTTTGTTCATTGCTAACAAGATCGAGCCCTACCATCTGGTTGGTTCCGGCAAATTTCGTGATGTCGTTAATCAGAAAACCGGTCTTTTTATCTTCGAATAGCGCATACACTTTCTTTGTGTCCAGGAGGCAAAGGGTTATGAACTTTTTGCCTGTCTGCTTATCAACGCTTTCCGACCGCAAACCTTTGGGCGACACCCACGTCTTACTGATGAGTTCGCCATTGCTGTAGCACCACTCGCCGTAGAACGAGATTTGTGCTTCTGCCGTTGTCATTCCCAGCAGCCCAGCAAATAGCAGTAGTATCCATGTTTTCATAACTGTTCGTTTTATCCGTTAATAAGTAACACATTGAGTTTTATTCGATTTCTGGTCTGTCTTCGCCACCGCCACCACCTTCCGGAGGGGTGCTCTTCGCCAGGCGATAATCGGCCAGAGAAGCGTAGCTGATATCATTTTCCAGCACGCCGCCATCCTCGAAGGTGAGGCCATTGAGCACGCTTTCGCGCAGCTCTTTTGAGGGGGTGAAGACGATGCGGGCATTCTTGATCATGCTGTTTGCCCGGAAATCGTTGATATTTTCCACACCATCACTTTTGAAGGTGGTACGAAAGGTTCCTAAACCAGGAATTTTCACTGTGTGCCCCTGCTGAAGCTATTGGGGCACAAATTTGGCAAGGAGTTCCAACGAGGCTTCCATCTCGATGGGAGCCATGGTAGTATTGGCGGTGGCAGCACGTGTCATCGCCTTGCCCGACAGCGGGGATTCACTATTAGGGGTTGCATACCATTTGGGAGGTGCATCCTTTTTCAGCGGGTTCGTTCTTTTAATTAATTTGTACTTAGCCATTGTTTTTATTTTTAAATTATTAATAATAAGTTGTTTCATTCTCTTATACAGTTGTTCCCGGTCTTGCCTGTGTGAGGTCTCCGGTTTCACCTGCGTGAGGCTCTCGATGTCACCCGTGTGAGTCTTTAGATGTCACCTGTGTGAGGTTGACGATGTCACGCGGGTGAGACTTTTTACCTTTCGGGGAATCGGTTTCCCCGGAAACCCGGAAATTGCATTCCGGAGTTTCCGAAGTCACCGACGGGTCTACCAGAATCTATCCCCGTTTGTTTTTTTATAGTAGCTGACCGCGATGTCCGAATATGAATAATAGACGGTTGCGGCGGTCGGCATGAAATCGGTATGGTAGAAGCGGCGACCGGCCCAGCGGCGGATCTCTTCGTAGCTGTCGCGGAAAGAGCCGTTATAGGCAGTGGCGCAGAAACGGACTTGCCCGGTTGCTGTCTCTTCGGCCAATTCGGGGAAACGCCGGTAAAGGAGTTTCAGGAAAAGGGCGAGGTAGATGCATTGCCATTCAGGGTTATCCAACCGGCGGATGCGGGCGCGGCGGGCGTAGACGTTGTCGGCCAGGTCGAAATAGATTTCGTATTCGTGGCGCAACGGAGTCTGCATCCAGTCGTGCTCCAACGCTTCGGCAAAGGAGGGTTTCATCTGGAACCGTCCGATGGAGAAATCGGCCCCGCGGGTTCCGCCTTGCAGGTAGAGCGCTTTGATGGCTGCTGTCTCCATTAGATTCTGCAAGGCGGAGTAGCGGAGCAGTTCGGGGAAAACGACTGCTGCCGCCAGTTCGACAGGGAGGCCGAACTCTGAAAAAACAACTTCCCAGATCTCCTTTTGCCTGGTTGTGTATTTTTTTGCTTCTATCCATTCTTTTTCAAAGATCGCTTGATAATCCTGCGCCACGGATGCCGTGCAAAGGGCGAAGGCGAGGGCCGGCACGAGGAATATCTTTATAATTTGTAGACGCATTTCTCTACGTTTTCACCGGATACCTCTACCCATATCAGCCGATTGCCTTCCTTCTTCAATGCCGAGGGATAGAAGGTGGAGCCGTCGTGCAGGGTCAGGGCACCGTCGCGCGAGTAGGTGGCGGTCCATTTGCCGCTTTGCGAAGTCCAGGTGCCGTAAGGCGGGTCGTAGTCTTCGCGTTTTTGCTGCTGTTGCTTGATGGCCTGCCGACCTTTGGTGTCCATTTCGCGTTTCTTGCCGTTCTCGTAGATGTACTCGGTGCCGTTCTCTTCGTCGATTGTCCAGATGACACTGCCGCTCAAGAAGCCGTCGACGGAGGTGGCATAACCGCTTTCGGCACGCATCATCCGTTCGTTTTTCGGGAATTTCATGATGTTCTCCTTGCAGACGGGAGTGAATTCCGGTTTGGGAAATTCGCTGTAGGCCTGGTCAAGCAGGTTGGCGCAGATGGTCACGATATTGAGGCTGGCGCGTTTCTCGGCACAGGCGGGGATCATTCCGGCTTTCACCAAGTCGGCCTGCAGGGACATGCTCTGCGGGTAGAGTCCCCTGTTCAGTTCGATCTGCTCTGCCAGGTATTTGCGCCAGGTGACGGCGGCTTCGCGGCGGGCGCGTTTGGCCAGCTCGTCGGCTTCGGTGTAGATCTGCTCGATCTCTGCCGGGTCGTCGGTGTTGCAGAGCCGGGCGTAGAGGTTCTTGAGGACGGCGGCATTTTTTCCGAGTATTTTATTGTAGTTAATGAGCGGGTTAGGAGGGCCCTCCATCTGTTTTTGCATCAGTTCGGCGAGGCGTTGGTCCAGTTCGGCATCGCCGCTACTGGATTGTATGCTTGAAAGGGAGGAGGATTTTTCCATCAGTGCGCCCAGGTCTTCCATGGCGTTGCCGTGTTCGGCAAGGATGGCCAGCCGGTCCTGGTCGCTCAGCTCGCCACCTGCGGCTGCTTCGCGTTTTTCAATGTCGGCGGCCATGGCTTCAAGGTTGCTCATGTCGCCGATGGTGTTGCTGACGATTTTTTGGGTGATGCGTTCTTTTTCGGCTTCGGAGGTCATGTCGTTTTCGAGGGCCCGCAGTTCGGCTTCGGTGATGCCCAGTTTCTTGGCTGCCGAGGCGTACATGTTTTCGCGGAAGGCTATCATTTCTTCGTCCGAGCAGGTGTATTGCTTGTCGAGTTCTCTGACGCGTGTCGTAACGGCCACGATCTTCCGGTAGTAGGTTTCGCGGGCGGCGGCATTGGGGTTCGCCATTTCATCGACCGATGGGAGCGGGGGAAGTTCCTTCAGCAGGGCTTCGATGGAGGAGGCTTTGCTGGGGGTGACTGCTTCGTCCCATGTAGCGGTAGCGGTGCGGAGTTTCTGCAGTTTGTCGGACGGGGTGGGGCGTTGGATCGGTTTGTTGCCATCGCTGTTCCCGTCGTGATTGTCGTCGGCTTGCGTCTGATCTTCCGCAATGTCGGTGCTTTCGCTGATGCCGACAGCGTTTTCCACTTTCTGCTTCAGCTTTTTCATAAAGCCCTGGCTGTGTCCCGCGGTGGGGAGGCTGCAGGCTAATGCTAGTAGGAATAAGGTCTTTTTCATGTCGTTCCGTTTTTATGGTGTTACATTATTTTCATATATGCACACAAAAAAAGCGTGTAAACTTTGTGATTGGTTTACACGCTTTTGGTTACGGAAGTGTTTTTTATATTCAACTGGTTACAAATTGTAACCAGTTGAATTATATTCTTTTATATCATGTGGGCAATCCTCTAATTCCTGTAAAAGTTCTTCAACGGTATGAGGTTTAATCTTACCTTCTCGTACGAGTTTAAGTTCCCGTAGTCCCTCTCGGATATCGTTCAATATCTCTTCTTTTTCTTCGAGTGACATTTCTTCGTCGGTCATATCGTCATTTTCATAATTGATATGTATCATGGGATTTTTAACCGATTGTTTAAGAACACGGACAATATTCATCAGAATACGCCCTATTTCGTTGCTTTCGTCGAAAGTGATGGTAATCATTTCATTATCTCCTTTCTTTTTTGATTGTTCATATTCTTTAGCATGTACACTAATGTATTACAGAGCATTCCTACACTTCAATCTGTGGATCGTCTTTATCCTGTTCTAATTGTAGAAAGTCTTTTGCATTGATGGGGGTTACGACCGGCCGGCCGGTTTCTTCTTCCAGTTTCATGCGGGCTTCTTTGGCGACGTTAGCTCCACGGCGGGCTACTTCCATATGATCGTCGAAAGTTTCTGTTTCCGTCACTTCCGATATCTCCTTGGTGGAGAGTTCGGCAAGCATGTTTAACACTAACTCTTTGTTGGTCATATTATCGCGCAGGTTTTCTTTTTTCAGCCTCTTGAATTGTTTGTATTCTTTGGCTGTTTTTCCTGCCCACGTCTTATAGATAATATCTGTTAGAGTGGCAAACTGTACGCCTTCCTCCAATCCCTGGCGTTTCCATTCGTCGGTCAGGTCTTTACGGATTTCGATGCTTTTAAGACGTTGGTTTATCCAGTTATCGGAGTAGCCTAGCCGTTTGTAGTCGGTCATGGCCTGTTCGATGGATAACTCCGGGTCTTGCATCTGGTCGAGACGTTCTTTCGCTACCTGTGCCATCCAGAGTTTGAACGGCTCGGCTTTGGGCGAAGGGATGGATTGGATCAGGCGGAAGAGTTGCTCGGTGGTGGCAACGTCAGTCTTGTAATACTTGCCGTCGGAGGAAAGCATTTTCAGTTGACTACAATTTGTAGTCAACTCACTTCCTTCCTTTTTTAATCGGTTTTTTAATACACTCCAGTATTTTCTGGGGTTAGGACTGTCGGTCAATACAGCCACCACATCAACAATAGAAAAGTACCATTCTTCGGTTTCACTATCCCATAATGTGCGGACTTTCTTCTCTTCAAAAACTTTGATAGCATTTTGCTGTGTCATAATTTATGGTTTGTTGGTTCTTTGCAAAGATATGCAAATACTTCTCAAAACCTTTTGTTTCCGAAGAAATTATTTTAAGCGTGTAAACCAATACGTCAAAGAGCGCTTTTTAGTATGTTGTTATGGTAGAGTCCAAACAAGTTTGGCTCTGCGTTTACTTACTGCTTCACAAATTGGCTCCGCCCATTTGTCGGCGCTGCTCGGCATAGCTCAAGCAAGCTTGGCTCTCCTCTCACAGCTTGACAAATTCAACCCGTCGGTTTTTGGCACGGCCTTCGTCGGTTCCGTTATCGGCGATGGGGGATGATTGTCCTTTGCCGGAAGCGGTGAGACGGTCGGTGGCGATGCCCAGTTCGATCAGTTTGTCGACGATGGCTTTCGAGCGGGCTTCACTCAGTGTCTGGTTGGAAGCCTCGTTGCCGGTGCTGTCGGTATGGCCTTCGACGGAGAATTTGAGGTCGGGGTTTTCTTTCATCAAGGTGACGATACGGTTGATTTCACCCATACTCTCCGGTTTGATGGTCGATTTGCCGACATCGAAGGTGATACCGTAGGTGATGAATTTACCGTCAGACATCATGCGGTCGTACAAGGGGACGGCGCCTTTGGCGATGCGGACGTTACGAAAATAGAAATAAGTTTCATCACTTACTCCCGTGTAGCTTCCTGCTAAGTTGAACCAATTTCCCTGCGCAACATTTGGTGCATTTACAACCCGTGTTTGATTGACATATATTTTCAAGGCACGCTTATTGAAAGAAATAGACACTCGTTGCCAACCACTTTGTGTGAAAGGAGCAGTTCCATTTATTCTCGTTTTTTCTCCACTAGAGGTGATGACATCGCAACTTGTTCGTATTTGTCCGTCATTTGGATGCCCATAAAAGCCGAAATATATTACATCATTCTTACCGTCATTGATACGGAAATGATAGTACCCATTTGATTTTTTTTCTGCCTTATCATATAGAAAGACATCCAGTTCGATAGTAAAAATTTCCGGTAGATAATTCTTAGGCTCTTTCATTAACGGGCAAAGTCGACAATCTTTATAAAGCAATACGGCATTTTCATCATCTAGTTGAACAACTTCGATATTACCTGCCATTAAGTCCCATTGAGAAGGAAATTCACCCATTTTTTCTCCCACAAGTTGATCTTCAAATATTACCTCATCGCCAGCCACAAAGTCGAATTTATTCCAACTCATTTCAACCTGTTTCTTGGTCTGTTGCTCTTCCGCAACAACTCCACCATCATCCATCGCTTCCACCTCCCCTTGCGAATTCGTATTCGCTTTCTTTTCTCCTTTATCATCATTCCCTTTCCCCGTCACCGCATCTTCGGCGCTATCGAAAGTTTTGTCCACTGCTTTGTCTATTTTCTTTTCGACATTACGTTCTGTTGCTCGCTTGGCACTTTCACCTGCTTTTTTAAGGAGCTTCTTTCCCCATTGGGCTTGTACGTCCGTTGTCCCGATCAGGAACAATAAGGCGGATAGAATTAATACTAGCTTTTTCATTTTTCTTTGATTTATAAATTATAGTTTGATGTTATTTATTTGCCGCTGCCAGGCTTGTGAGAAGGTTTCTCGTACAAATTCATGTACTTCTTCGGGCTCATTCTTTCATATTCGTTGAACCGAGAGAAGAAAACGGAACGGGAATGAAATCCGCATTGTGTCCCTACCTCTTCGATCATCGCTTTACTGTTTGTTACAGCCATTTCTCTGAGTATGGCTTTGGCTTCTTCTATCCGCATCCGGTTAATCAAGTCGTAAAAGTTCCGCTTCATATATTTATTGATAGATTTGGATATCATTTTGACAGGAATACCAGTCTCGCGCGATAAATCCCACAGCGAGTAGTTCGGATTGAGATATCGTTTTTCTTCTTCCAGGTGGCTGACCACCCGTCGGCAATATTCAGCCATCTGATCGGACGGCAGTTGGAGCCGGAGGTTCTCACCGGAAGGATGATTTTCTTTCTGACTGTCTTTGGTTACCATAACATTGCGATTTGATGGTGCGATAAACTTTGCTTGCTGCAAATGGACGATAAAATCCCCGGGTAACCTAGAAATAAACGTTCGGATAAATCCGAATTCCTTGCATTCAGACTAGTTTCTGACTAAAAGAATGCATTCAGGACGAATAAATGATGCCGGGAATGGATAGAGAGTTTCTGTTTTTTTCATGTGCATTGACAGGTTCTTGCCGTTTAGTCCCGGAGTACGGCTATTTATATTATAAGGAAAGCGTGGGACTCTTGACTTATTTTAAGAGATAGGCTCTGGTAAACCCGTGCAGTAAAATAAGCAACAGCCCACGCCCTTTGACATATACTCGTATGTATATAACAATGACGTGAAGAGTACAGCTTATCATTCTCCTGCGAAAAATTTACCAGATTTTATCTCTGAGAACAAAGCTAAACACTTTCCATGTGTCTAAAATGTCTGTTACCTGACGGCAACGTCACAAATATAACAAGAATTTCGGACTTTGGAAGTATTCGCGTACTCTTTTTCGGGCTGTTGCTCTTTTTATTTATTAACAGTAGCTCGGTTAGAATTTGTAGGCTGCTCCGAGCGTAAACACCGGACGGTCGTAATTGCTGACCAACTGGTATTTAATTTCCAGAGCAAGTGCAAAACTTTCCGTTAACCAATACTGCGCACCTGCCCCCAGGTTGGCTCCAAACTTGGTTTCGGAGGCGCTGGCTTTCACGCCGAACTCTTCCCATCCGTCGCCCAGATCGGCTTTAGCTCCCAGCAAGGAAACGCCTGCCAGTGGATAGAACGAGAATTTATCGGCTACATGAAATAAATAATGCAGGTTTACATTGATATCCCACATGCTTACATAATCTTTTTTGAAGAAATAGGTGGCTGACGGCTCGATACGGAGAGCATCGGTAAAACTGTACTGAAACTTGGCTCCGACCCCAAAGTTGCTGTAACCGCTTTTTGTGCCGTAAGACAAGTTAAGACCTGCTGCCATATCTCCTTTTTCCTGTGCCTGAATGGCAAATGCTGTAAAAAGAGTTAGCATCAAAAACAAAACTTTTTTTGAAATAGTCCTTTTCATAATGGAAGAAATTAGAAGTTTATCCTACTCGTAAGCTTTTCGGTTCCGCTGTTTTTAACTCGATAATTATGAGCACAAAGAGAACATAAAAGAACGAGAGCTCCTAATAATCGGATCCCGGGTTAATTTGAATGCACTGCATTCGGACTAAAAAGTTTCGTTTTTCTGCGATTTGAGCCATTGGGCGGGAGATTTCCCTTCTGTTTTCTTAAAGGCAAGAAAGAATGTCGAACGGGAACGGAAGCCGCATTCTTCGTAAATGCTGTCTATCGTATAACCGGAAGTTTCGGGTGAAAGTAATAGCTGCCTGGCTTTTTCCACGCGCATCGCGTTTATAAGCTCAAAGAAGTTGCATTTCATATAGCTGTTGACGGCACGTGAAAGCATCTTTTGCGGGATACCGGTTTCTTTGGAAAGCATTGCCAGTGAGAGGTCGTTCCGGAGAAATGCCTGAGAGGTTTCCAGGTACTCGGTTACCCGTTTGCAGATTTCCTGCATTTGTATTTCATCCAATACGGGAGAGGGGGTATTCTCACTATTGTTTTCTGTGGCCGACACTTCTTCGGTTGTGGAAAGTACGGCCGGATGTGCTATAGAGTTGTATGTCAAATAGCTCATAGCTATAACATTCAGTATTTGTATCAGCCAGGCGTCCGTCCGGGGCCATATCACATAGCAGGTCATGACGATAACAAACAGGGCGGCAAACAGGTACATCAGTTTCGGTATCCACTCTTTTTGCAGGTATTCCGCATCAGACCAGTTTTCTTTGATATAGTGTCTCTTTTTATGAAGATAACGGAAAATGGCTGCAAAGTAAAGGAACATCTGGAATAATATGATAAGTGTATTGAGATTGCCGACCCACATATCGTCGCCGCTCATTTCATATATAATATTATCCATCCGTTCTTGTGTAGACAGCGAAAGTACGATGATAACGGAAACGGCTGCAGGAATGAAGTGTAGCAGTTGTATCGGTCTGAAGCGAAAGTCCGTATCGAAATTTCTGAGAGTGAAAAGCCACAGTAGAGGCATCAACATTGTATTGACAGAGTAACTGATGGGAAACATGAACAGGGTGATCTCGTGCCAACCCAGCATACGGCTCATATTATAAATGTAGACCGGAACGTTCGGAAGTACGATAATGGCTGCCGCGTATCCGTTCTCTCCCCGGAAGCGGGTGGCAACCAACAAAATTATTGCCAATATGATCAGTATGGTAATGCAAGAGGAATTTATTGTCAATATGAATTCTGTGTATCCCATTATCTATTCTGTTTTTTGGGTTGATTTAAGCCATTGTTTGCTCTGTAATCATATTAGTCTTTACGTACAAAAATAATTATTTTTTTATGTAAAAGATATATTAAGCTTGATTTACAATAGATAAAAAATGAGGATACACCTGTGAAGGCATATCCTCATTCATATATTTTATTGTTTATGTTGCTTAATAAGCCCGTGCAAACAATACGCGCTGTGTGGAAGGTTTGCCGGTAACCATACACTTACCCGGTGTTTTGTCGCCTTCCAATGGGATACAACGGATAGTAGCTTTGGTTTCGTTCTTGATCTGCTCTTCTGTTTCAGGAGTACCGTCCCAGTGAGCCATGATGAACAGGCCTTCTTCTATTTTTTCTTTGAACTCTTCGTAAGTATCGACAGTTACCGTGCAAGCTGTACGATGATCGAGAGCTTTCTGGAAGATGTTCTGCTGGATTTCTTCCAACAGATTCTGTACGTATTCTTCGATACCGTCGCAAGTGATGGTTTCTTTTTCCAGCGTATCGCGGCGCATTACTTCGATCGTGTTGTTTTCCAGATCGCGTCCACCCATTGCCAGACGTACAGGAACGCCTTTCAGTTCGTATTCAGCAAACTTCCATCCCGGTTTCTTGTTATCTGCATCGTCGTATTTAACGGAGATACCCATCTTTTTCAGTTTGGCTACGATACCGTTTACCTTTTCGCTGATTTGTGCCAACTGTTCTTCGCTGCGATAGATCGGAACGATCACTACCTGGATAGGAGCCAGGTGCGGAGGCAATACCAGACCATTATCATCCGAGTGAGACATGATCAGGGCACCGATCAGACGGGTTGAAACTCCCCATGAAGTAGCCCAGGCATAATCACTCTTGCCTTCTTTGTCGATGAAAGTAACATCGAAAGCCTTACCGAAGTTCTGTCCCAGGAAGTGGGAAGTACCTGCCTGCAAAGCCTTTCCGTCCTGCATCATCGCTTCAATAGTGTAGGTATCCAAAGCGCCTGCGAAACGTTCGCTGGCAGATTTTACACCTTTGATAACCGGCATTGCCATATAGTTTTCAGCAAAGTTTGCATATACTTCCTGCATCTTCTTTGCTTCGATTTCTGCTTCTTCACGGGTAGCGTGAGCCGTGTGACCTTCCTGCCACAGGAATTCTGCGGTACGGAGGAACAGGCGTGTACGCATTTCCCAGCGCATCACGTTTGCCCATTGGTTACATAGGATAGGCAGGTCGCGGTATGACTGAATCCAGTTACGGTATGTGTTCCAGATGATTGTTTCAGAAGTCGGACGAATGATCAGTTCTTCTTCCAGTTTAGCTGCCGGGTCGACAACTACACCTGTACCGTCATGGTTTGTTTTCAGACGATAATGTGTAACAACAGCGCATTCTTTGGCGAAACCTTCCACGTGTTCGGCTTCTTTGCTTAAGAATGATTTCGGGATCAACAGAGGGAAGTAAGCGTTTACGTGTCCTGTTTCCTTGAACATATCGTCGAGGATACGTTGCATCTTCTCCCAAATAGCGTATCCGTAAGGCTTGATAACCATACAGCCACGTACAGCAGAATTCTCTGCTAGATCCGCTTTAATAACCAAATCCTGGTACCACTGAGAGTAGTTTACACTTCTCTTAGTCAGTTCTTTCAGCTCTTTTGCCATTTTCTTTAATTCTATGTTGTTTTCAATGATTTTCGAATAATGTCGGGCAAAGGTACAAAATATTTAGATTGAGTTCCAATATGCAAGACTGATATTAGAATATATTCTGATACGGGTATAAATTTCCATAGAAGAATGACACTTTCCGAATGATTCTTCCTTCTATGGTAAAAAGTGTTTCTACCTATAGAAACAACAGTTTCTTCATAATGAAACAACTGTTTCTATAGGATGAAACAAACAAAGGCTGTCACCTTTTCAGGGACAGCCTTGGCGCTTATTTAGATAAGAGTATTTTCTTATTCTTATTTATACGGTTCGCCCTTTACAGCAGCGATACCCGGAAGAACTTTACCTTCGATAGCTTCCAGCAAAGCACCACCACCTGTAGATACATAAGAAACCTGATCTGCGATACCGAACTTGTTAACGCAGGCAACAGAGTCGCCACCACCAACAAGAGAGAATGCACCGTTCTTTGTAGCTTCAACGATAGCGTTACCTACTGCACGTGAACCGTCAGTGAAGTTATCGAATTCGAATACGCCTGTAGGACCGTTCCAAAGGATAGTCTTTGAGTTTTTGATAACGTCAGCGTAGATTTCGATAGTCTTAGGACCGATGTCAAGACCTTCCCATCCGTCAGGAATTTCGTTTACGTCAGCATATTTAGTGTTTGCGTCGTTACTGAAAGCGTCAGCAATCTTAGCGTCTACAGCCAATACCAGGTTTACACCTTTTTCTTTTGCTTTCTTCATCAGGTCAAGAGCCAGATCCAACTTATCGTCTTCAACGATAGAGTTACCGATCTTACCACCCATAGCCTTTGTGAAAGTATAAGTCATACCACCTGTTACGATCAGGTTATCTACCTTACCCAGCAGGTTTTCGATGATTTCGATTTTAGAAGAAACTTTAGAACCACCCATGATAGCAGTGAACGGACGAGTGATGTCGCTCATTACTTTATCGACAGCTTTTACTTCTTTTTCCATCAGGTAACCGAACATCTTGTGGTCAGTATCGAAGTAGTCAGCGATCAGCGCTGTAGAAGCGTGAGCACGGTGAGCTGTACCGAATGCATCGTTTACATAGCAGTCTGCATAAGAAGCCAGTCTCTTTGTGAATTCTTTCTGGCTTTCTTTAACGGCTTTCTTGGCAGCTTTCTTTTCATCGTCTGTTGCGTCTTCAGCCAAACCTCTTGGTTTGCCTTCTTCTTCAGCATAGAAACGAAGGTTTTCCAGCAACAAAGCTTCGCCCGGTTGCAATGCAGCAGCCTTAGCGCCGGCTTCTTCGCCGATACAGTCGTTAGCAAACTGAACTTCTACGCCCAGCAGTTCAGAAACGTGTTTCAGGATATGTTTCAAAGAATATTTATCTGTAACGCCTTTCGGACGGCCCAGGTGTGAACCGATAATTACACTGCCACCGTCTGCCAGGATCTTCTTAAGAGTAGGAAGAGCGGCACGGATACGAGTGTCGTCTGTGATGTTGAAGTTTTCGTCCAATGGAACGTTGAAGTCAACTCTTACAAATGCCTTTTTGCCGGCAAAATTGAAATTGTCAATTGATTGCATAACTCTTGTATTTAAATTTCTGTATAAAATGTCTTTCTTAGCGCTCGCAAACTTACATAAAAATATTTTATTTCAGTGTTACATTTACATAATAATTCGGTCTATTTAGCATCCGAATGACATCTTTTGGTTTTGTCTATATATAATGTATAGATGCTGAATAATCTGTTGTCGTAAACAGGAGAGGGCCTTAGGGTAAAAAGATGGGAGATCTTGTGTAATAGATTTTTTTTAACACTTTTAATAATTGCTAATAATCACAGTTTATATATTTGTCACCAGCTAATTAAGTAATCATTTTTGTATACTCTATAAAAATCATTATGAAAATGCAAATTAACTGTTTAAACCTACTATTGGTACTGTTATTGGGTGTTATCCCTTGTAAGATCCACGCTACGGACACAAAAGAGAGCGTGATGTTGTACACTCCCTACACAAAGATTTCTGTTCCACCGGGAGAGTCGATTGATTACAGTGTTGACGTCATCAACAAAAGTGACGAAGTGAAGAATGCGACGATTTCCGTGGAAGGAATGCCCCGGGGATGGAGTTATGAGGTGAAGTCCGGAGGTTTTACAATCAGTCAGTTGTCAGTTCTGCCGGATGAAAAGAAAAATTTCTCTTTAAAGGTCGAAGTGCCGGTGAAGGTGAATAAAGGTACTTATAATTTTACGGTCTCTGCCGACGGAATGGCGAAACTCCCGCTTACGATTACTGTCTCCAAGCAGGGAACTTACCAGACTGATTTCACGACTACGCAGCCGAACATGGAGGGAAATTCCAAATCAACATTTACATTCAACGCAACGATCAAGAACCGTACAGCGGAGCAGCAACTCTATGCTTTGACAGCCGATGTGCAGCGGGGATGGAATGTGGTATTCAAGCCGAATTATAAGCAGGCAACATCTGCACAGGTAGAACCTAATGCAACCCAGAATATAACTATCGACGTCAACCCGCCGGCTAATGTTGCAGCAGGAAGTTATAAAATACCTGTTCATGCCTCGACGGGTTCCACTTCTGCCGATCTGGACCTGGAGGTGGTAGTAACCGGTTCTTATGAAATGGAATTGACTACTCCGAGAGGTTTGCTCAGTTCTGATATTACAGCCGGTGAGACGAAACGGATCGATTTGGTTGTGAAAAATACCGGTTCTGCCGAACTAAAAGATATAGAGCTTTCTGCCAGCAAACCGGTAGACTGGGAGGTTACTTTCGAACCGGCAAAACTGATGAAGCTGGGAGCCGGACAGACTACAAACGTTGTTGCTACGGTAAAGGCTTCTAAAAAAGCACTTCCCGGAGATTATGTAACAAAGATGACAGTCAAGACTCCGGAGGTAAATGCTACAACCGATTTTCGTATTTCCGTAAAAACTCCGATGATATGGGGCTGGGTTGGTGTTCTGATCATTGTTTTGGTATTGGGAGGCGTCTATTATCTGTTCCGCAAATATGGAAGGAGGTAAGCCATGGGTCAACCAGTTATTGAACTTACCGGACTGACAAAAAAGTATGGTGGTTTTACTGCGGTAAATGATTTGAACCTGACCATTAATAAAAAGGACATATTCGGATTACTGGGGCCTAACGGAGCCGGAAAGTCTACAACGATCCTGATGATGCTGGGACTGACTGAGCCGACTTCGGGTTCTGTGAAAGTATGTGGCGTAGATTCTACCACGCACCCGATAGAAGTAAAACGGATAGTTGGCTATCTGCCGGAAGATGTCGGGTTTTATGACGACATGACCGGGATAGAAAATCTGGTATATACAGCTCAGCTGAACGGTATTCCGAAGAAGGATGCAAAAGAAAAGGCTGTTCAATTGCTTGAAAGAGTCGGTCTGATGAATGAAGGGAATAAGAAAGCCAGTAAATATTCGCGGGGTATGCGTCAGCGTTTAGGCTTGGCAGATGTCCTGATTAAAGATCCGGAAGTGATTATTTTGGACGAACCGACATCAGGAATAGACCCTGCCGGTGTCCGTGAGTTTATGGACCTGATTCATCAGCTGAGTCATGAAGAAGGGCTGACGGTGCTGTTCTCTTCCCATCATCTGGACCAGGTTCAGCAGGTCTGTAACCGTGTCGGTCTGTTCAGCAGTGGTAAACTGTTGGCCGACATTGAACTGACGGAGCAACAGAAGAAAGAGCACGGACTCGATGATATTTATAATCATTATTTCGAAGGAGGTAAAGGTCATGAATAGAATATATCATCCCTTTTGGGTAATTGTGAATAAAGAAGTCTCCGATCATGTGAGAAGCTGGCGTTTTATTATCATGATCGTCCTTATTGCATTGACTTGTATGGGGTCGTTATATACTGCTCTGACTAATATCGGAGACTCCATCAAGCCTAATGACCCAGACAATGCGTTCCTTTTCCTGAAACTGTTTACCGTTTCGGATGGAACTTTGCCTTCTTTTGTTGTCTTTATCAGTTTCCTGGGGCCTTTGCTGGGGATTGCGTTAGGATTCGATGCGATCAATTCTGAACAAAACAGAGGTACATTGAGTCGTATCCTGTCTCAACCTATCCATCGTGATTATCTGATTAATGCCAAATTCGTCGGGGCATTGACTGTTATTGGCATTATGTTGTTCTCCCTGGGGTTTCTGGTGATGGGATTCGGATTGATAGCGATCGGTATTCCTCCGACGGCGGAAGAGTTTTTGCGAATGGTGTTCTTTATCATTGTCAGCATCTTCTATGTTGCTTTTTGGCTGAACCTGTCGATATTCTTTTCCATTCAGTTCCGTCAGGCTGCGACATCTGCACTGGCTTGTGTGGCCATCTGGTTATTTTTCAGTGTGTTCTATAATATGATCATCAATCTGATAGGGAAAGCACTCAGTCCTTCCGGATTTGCCAGCGATTACCAGATAATCAGCTACCAGCGCTTTATGCTTAACCTGTTGCGCTTCGCGCCGAGCCAGTTGTTCAGTGATGCAACGACAACCTTGCTGATGCCTTCTGTCAGAAGTCTGGGACCGTTGACGATGGAACAGGTGCATGGGGCTATCCCCAGTCCGTTGCCTCTGGGCCAGAGCCTGATCGTTGTCTGGCCGCAGCTGACAGGGTTGATTGCAGCGACAGTTGTTTGTTTTGCCTTGTCTTACGTTTCTTTTATGAGAAGGGAAGTTCGTTCCCGTTAATCCGATTAATATCAGAAAAGGCTCTTACCTGTGTTGGGGATAAGAGCCTTTCTTTAATAGTTATATCTTTGTTTATGCAGTTTCCAGTTTGAACCGCAGGCGTAACCGTCCGTCAGTATAATCGTAATTCAAGAGTTTAAACCGCCCTATTTCAGAAGTGTTGCTGACATGTGCACCAATACATGCACAGGCATCATAATCTCCGACACGAACAATACGTAATGTCTCACTCGCATCTTCCGGTAATTTACTGAGATCGACAATGGCTCCGGCTTCCGCTTTCGGAATAAATTCGATCGTTACAGGCAGATGCTGTTCTATTACTTCATTTATCCGGCGTTCTACTTCTGCCATCATTTCAGCGGTAGGCGCTTCCGATAATTCATAATCGCACTTGCTCTTTTTCCTTTCTATATGAGCATTCTTCGAACGCGGACAACCAAACATGCGAACCATCGTCTGATTTAAAATATGTTCGGCTGTATGCATCGGTGGATATTCAGCCTTATTATGTTCGTTTAATTGAATTTCTTGTTCCATCTTAATTATTTTGATTGATGAGGTTTACTGCAACTTGTTTGAACTTGTGTGATTTTTACACAGGTTGATTTATTATTATTTCAACTCCAACTCCTTCCTCAGTAAACTATATACATTTATATCCATATATTCACCGGAAGAAAGTAATTCTCCGTCACGTTCCGTTCCTTCCAGTGTGAAGCCTAAACGTTGAGGAATGGCGTTGCTGGGTTGATTGCCCACGGCACATCGTACCTGGATGCGGTTGAAATCTTTTTCAAAGAACGCCCATTGGCAGAGATAATGGACGGCCCGTGTAATAACACCTTTTCCCCGAAACTCAGGAAGCAGCCAGTATCCTATTTCCGTACGATGGTTTGTTCGGTCTGAGAAATGAAAACCGATCAGACCACAGATCGCAAAGCCTTTTTCAATGATATATACGACATCCCGTTCTTTATAAGGCACTTTTAATGTAGATTCCAGGAATAACTGTTCATCCGCAACACTGTTTAAACCATCGACAAACGGTAACCAGATCCGTAAATCCTCACGATGTTTATCTATCGCTTCGTATATGATTTCTGCATCTTCATAAATAGCTTCCCGGATCGTATAACCCGGAATCCCGAAAGAAGAGGAGTGGGGGCGGATGCTTTTTTCAAACGCTTTGCGTTTATCCCCCCTGTAAGGAACTTCTCCAGAGTAACTGAATCCCAAAGAATCTATTAAGCGGAGCATATACTGATTGTCGAAGTTGGTGTCGATGCGAAATTCATAGATGCCCTTGTTCCGGCTTACTTCTTCCGCCTGCAACATAAAACGTTTCGCCAATCCTTGATGTTTCATCTCATCGGCTACGGCCAGTCGGTGAACTACCACGTAAGGAAGATCGTTTGTCCATTTACCGTCGATTTCTTTGTAGGCTGGCTCTCCGTCGAAAGAAATAACGCCATAAGTAACAGCTATATTTTCTTTATTACAAAAGACATATCCGTTTCCCGATTGAATATCTTTGGCAATGTTTTCAAGTGCCGGATAATTCTCATCCCATTGATGGCTGTTCAACCGTCGCATTTGCGCTTTGGCTTGTCCGATGATTTCCCAGATACGTGCTATATCTGCTTCTTCTGCTTTCCGGAATAGTAAATCTGAATTGTCCATATTATATCATTATATTTCAGTGGATGCAAATATAATGATATATTTCGGGCAACAGGATATTTTTTGAAGAAGTGGCGTTCAGAAAGAAAAAGAGCCTGCCTATCCGGAGTAGGATAAAGACAGGCTCTTCCTGTTTGATTGATAATTAGAATTCGTAGTGGAAACCGAAAGTCAGGTCTTCAGAACTCAGGCTGATACCGGATGTACTGTTGGCATATTTATAATCATCGCGATAACCGGCGAATCCGTATTTAGTGACAAATGTCAGGTTCTTGCATATTTCAAGTGCAATACCCGGTTTGATACCGATTTCGAAACCGTTGACGCTATCGTAGCTTTCTCTTTTATAGGTAGAGATACCAACACCACCGTCCAGGAATAAACGGACAATACCTTTTTCGAAGAATGAAAAGCGGGCATAAGGAGCGAAATTAAACGCATTAGCCTTGTTCTCGTCCGATTTGAAATGTGTATAACCGATCTCTGCTGCAATAGCCCAGTTCTCGTTCAGGTTATAACCGACTTCTGGTGCAATAGAAAAATTGGTAACATCGGCGTTCTTGTCGTGAGTAAGATTGAATGAACCACCTACATAAACCTGTGCATCAGCACTGATGATTGCCATAAATGCAACCACCAAAGTAAAAACTAACTTTTTCATCTTTGCTTGTATATTAAACGTTATATGTAAACGGGCGCAAAGATATACAAAAATAAACATATGTTGTACGGCATAAATATTTTATTGTTTGTCTTGCTAATTACAGAATATCCTTAACTTTGCCACCGTAACAATTAACAAAAAGCATTATGTCAGTTGCAAAGAGGGATTTAGATGATACAAGAAAGGTGACGACACATCGCCTGATGGAAATGAAACAACGTGGAGAAAAAATTTCTATGTTGACGGCTTACGATTATTCTATGGCTAAACTGATCGATCAGGCTGGTATGGATGTTATTCTTGTCGGCGATTCAGCATCGAATGTAATGGCCGGTAATGTAACAACGCTTCCTATCACATTGGATCAGATGATTTACCATGGTAAATCGGTTATGAAAGCAGTACAGCGTTCGTTGGTTGTAGTCGACCTGCCTTTCGGTACATACCAGGGGAACTCCAAAGAGGCTTTGGCTTCCGCTATCCGTGTCATGAAAGAGACGCATGCCGACTGTATTAAACTGGAGGGAGGTAGTGAAATAAGAGAATCTATCGAGCGTATCCTTTGTGCAGGTATTCCTGTGATGGGACACTTGGGTTTGACTCCGCAGTCTATTAATAAGTTTGGTACTTATACCGTCCGTGCCCGTGAAGAAGCAGAAGCACAGAAGTTGATTGACGACGCTCATTTGTTGGAAGAAATCGGATGTTTCGCCATCGTGCTGGAAAAGATTCCGGCAGAACTGGCTGCACGTGTTGCTTCCGAACTGAGCATACCTATTATCGGTATCGGTGCCGGTGGAGGTGTAGACGGTCAGGTTTTGGTTATGCACGATATGTTGGGAATCAATATGGGATTCTCTCCGCGTTTCCTTCGCAGATATGCTAATATCGGAGAAGAAATTACTCGTGCTGTCCAGGCATACATCGAAGATGTGAAGACACAGGACTTCCCGAATGAGAAGGAACAATATTAGAAATAATTGACCCGACTTTTCCCTTGATGGAAAAGTAGTCAAAAGATCAAGGCTGCACCTGCTTTGCTACTATAAGTATCGGTGTCGGCCATCCTAAGAGGAAGTACAGCTTCCTTGGAAAGGCCTAAGCGGTGAAGCCGGTTGAGCCTTGATCTTTTGGTTACTTTTCTATCAAGAGAAAAGTGATATTTAAATCTGATAAGTCATGAAATCTCATCTACTGATCGGAGCCGCATCGTCAGGAAGCGGTAAGACAACATTTACACTCGGTTTGCTTCGGGCGTTGAAGAATCGGTATGGAAAAGTCCAGCCGTTCAAATGTGGTCCGGACTATATCGACACGCGCCATCATAAAATGGCCGCCGGTTGTCCTTCCGTCAATTTGGATAGTTTCATGATGTCCGAACAACATATATGTGATTTGTATCGACGCTATACTTCGGTAGCCGATTATGCGGTAACCGAAGGCGTGATGGGCCTTTTTGACGGATACGATGCTATGCAGGGAAGTAGTGCTGAAATCGCGCGTACATTAAATATACCTGTCGTCCTGATCGTAAACGCAAAAAGTACAGCCTATTCCGTTGCCCCTTTGCTGTACGGTTTCAAAAACTTCTATAAAGAGATAAACATTGTCGGAGCCGTTTTCAATTTTGTAGCTTCCGAAACTCATTATTCCTTTTTGAAACAAGCCTGTGAAGATGCCGGTGTCGAAGCATTAGGATACCTTCCCAAACAGGCTGACGTAGAGATACCGAGCCGCCATTTGGGCTTAACCCTGGATGAGACATTTTGTTTTGATACATTTGCCGACCGTGTAGCCGCCCTGGTAGAGAAACATGTCGATATCGACAGGCTATTGGCATTGACCGCCTGCCAACCTGTTTCTAACTCTCATATGGTTCAGCTTGAACAAACGCTGCCTTCTCCTTTGAAAATCTCGATCGCTCGTGATACCGCCTTTAATTTTGCGTATGAGGAGAATATTCAATTGCTGCACAGGCTGGGAGAAGTTACCTTTTTCAGTCCGCTTCACGATTCCGTATTACCGGAATCCGATTTTGTATACTTGCCCGGAGGCTATCCCGAATTATACCTTCCCGGTTTATCATCAAACCGTTCCATGCTTCAATCTATCCGCGATTATGCAGAAGTAGGAGGGAAGCTACTTGCCGAATGCGGAGGAATGATGTATCTATGCAATGAAATAAAATCGTCGGAAGGGAGTAGTTTTCCGATGGTCGGTTTACTGAACCAGTCGGCTACTATGGAGCAAATGAAACTTCGTCTGGGATACCGTACATTATATTATAATGATTATGTAATGACCGGACACGAGTTCCATTATTCCCGTATTGAGCCTCAGAAAGAGGAACTGCCTTCCGTCGCTACCGCCTGCACAGCCAAAGGAAGCCCTGTCGCTACCCCTTTATACAGATATAAGAACGTCTTAGCCGGATACACCCACCTTTATTGGGGCGATCCGTCAAGAAACCAATGGTTTATCGACTATCTGAACGGACTTATCTAGCCATTGCCAACACTTTCATCTCTTTCGGCATCTTTTCGATCGCATATCTTAACGAAGCATAAGAGGATATGATATATTTACTACAAACATACATATTTTTCTTATATATGCTCGTTTTAATAAAATAATCCTTATTTTCGTGTAAACTAATAATTCAATGCCATGGTCAATACTATTTTTCTTGGAATCGCAGTTGTTGCTTCCGCTATATTTCTGATACAGTTCATCATGTCTATCTTCTTTGGAGACCTGGATACGGACACGGATATTGATGTCGATCTCAGCAGCGCAGTATCTTTTAAAGGATTAACCCACTTCTGCATCGGTTTCGGATGGTATATGTATATTGCCAAAAGTACGGCCATCTCTACTTTCCTGATCGGCATCCTGATCGGGTTGCTCTTCGTTTTTATCCTATGGTTTCTCTATAAGAAAGCCTATCAGCTTCAAAAAGAAAACAAACCGGAAAAGACAGAAGCCCTGGTGGGCCGGGAATGTACGATCTATGCACACGACGGAGTTCGCTATATCGTTCAGGTCGCCCAGAACGGAGCCTTGCGTGAGGTGGAAGTCCGTTCCCTGGAAAGGAAAAAGTACCAGACCGGCGACCGTACGTTGATCTGCAAGGTTGAATCAGGAACAATTTATATACAATAAATAATAAACTCAACGATTAAATTATGACACAGGAAATGTTAATCATGGTAGCCATCCTGGTAGGGGTTATCATTCTTTCTTTTATCGGGATATTGTCCCGTTACCGTAAGTGTAAGAGCGACGAGGTGTTGGTAGTGTACGGTAAGACATCCGGAGAGAAATCAGCTAAACTCTATCACGGTGGAGCCGCTTTCGTATGGCCTATTATTCAGGGATACGAGTTCCTTTCCATGAAACCTCTTCAGATTGATTGTAAACTGACCGGTGCCTTGTCCGCGCAGAATATCCGTGTAGATGTTCCGACCACCATTACGGTAGCGATCAGTACCGACCCTGAAGTGATGCAGAATGCAGCCGAACGTCTGTTAGGTTTGCAGCCGGAAGACAAGCAGAACCTGATTACCGATGTTGTGTATGGCCAGATGCGTCTGGTTATTGCCGATATGACGATCGAAGAGTTGAACTCCGACCGTGATAAATTCCTTTCCAAGGTACGCGACAATATCGATACGGAACTACGTAAGTTCGGTCTTTACCTGATGAACATCAATATCAGCGATATCCGTGATGCCGCCAATTATATCGTCAATCTCGGTAAAGAAGCTGAAAGCAAAGCCCTGAACGAAGCACAGGCCAATATCGAAGAACAGGAAAAACTCGGTGCCATCAAGATTGCCAATCAGATTCGCGAACGTGAAACGACTGTTGCCGAAACACGCAAAGATCAGGATATCGCTATTGCAGAGACAAAGAAACAACAGGAAATATCAGTTGCCAATGCCGATAAAGAACGTATTGCCCAGGTTGCCGTTGCCAATGCCTCGAAAGAGTCGCAGGTAGCCAAAGCCGAAGCAGATAAGAATATCAATATAGAAAAAGCAAATACTGAAAAAGAAAGCCGTATCGCAGAACTAAATTCCGATATGGAAATCAAGAAGGCCGATGCCGGAAAGAAAGCCGCTGTCGGACGAAACGAAGCGAATAAAGAAGTAGCCAAGTCTGATGCCGAACTGGCAGTAACCCAGGCCGAAGCAAGCAAACAAGCCGGTGAAGCAGCAGCCCGTTCGGAAGCCTCTGTGCAAGCTGCCCGCGAAATCGCCCAGCGCGAAGTGGAAGAAGCAAAAGCCAAAAAGGTTGAATCAGCCCTGAAAGCACAAAAGATCGTTCCGGCAGAAATCGCCCGTCAGGAAGCCATTCTGCAAGCTGAAGCAGTGGCCGAAAAGATGATCCGCGAAGCCGAAGCGAAAGCAAAGGCAACTTTGGCCCAGGCCGAAGCCGAAGCCCGTGCCATCCAGATGAAACTGGAAGCCGAGGCCGAAGGTAAAAAGAAATCATTGTTGGCTGAAGCCGATGGTTTCAAGGCAATGGTTGAGGCAGCCGAATCGAACCCGGCTATCGCTATCCAGTATAAGATGGTAGACCAGTGGAAAGAAATTGCCGGCGAACAGGTGAAGGCATTCGAACACATGCAGCTCGGTGATATCACCGTCTTTGACGGTGGCCAGGGCACAACCGGTAATTTTCTGAACCAATTGGTTAAAACCGTTGCCCCGAGTCTCGGCGTATTGGATAAATTGCCTATCGGCGAAACCGTAAAAGGAATCATTCGTCCGGAAGAAAAAGACGAAAAGAAAGATACAACGAAGAAGTAATATGAGAATTTATACCAGGGGAGGAGATAAAGGCCGTACCGGTATCCACGGCGGCGAACGGGTTGATAAAGACGATATCCGTATCGAAGCCAACGGTACGCTTGACGAAGTGAATGCACAAATCGGTATCGTGCGGGCTTTATTACCTCCCGAACATGAATGGCAGGATGTCTTAGGTAAAATACAACGGGAGTTGATGGTTGTCATGTCGCACGTGGCAACCCCTTCGGCTATCCGTGATAAGAACCCTAACAGTTTATCGGAGGACCTTGTGTCCTTCTGTGAGCAACAAATAGATCTACTTACCGGACAGATGCAGGATAATGGTTTCTTTATCCTGCCTGGCGGTACCCTGATCTCCGCCCATTTGCAGTTGGCACGTACCATTGCCCGTCGAGCCGAACGTCGTTTATGGACATTATACCGGAAAGATCCGCTTCCGGAAGAAATCATGCAGTTCGTGAATCGCCTCTCAGACCTACTTTTCACTATGGCCCGTTACGAAATGTTTCAACAGGACCATGCCGAAGAACGTTGGAACTCTTTCCTCTATAAAAGAAAAAAGAAAGAGTAATCCATATCCGGCAATAGTTAAATTAAACTCTAAAATCTTGCAAATTCACGATTGAAAAGTGAATTTGCAAGATTTTTTTATTTTTCAGAAGTATATAACCTCTCTTTTTGAAGTTTGCCATCATCGGAACGTCCACTCTCCTTATGAAAATAAACCTATTTCTGGAAATCTCATCTTTTTAATTACTTATAAAAAACAGTGTATTATTGCCTTACTTATTGTATGGAATTAATGTTTTAGGTTTTGACTGAAAAATGACTTTATTCATATAAAGAATATGGCTTAAAGTGTGTGTTAATATGCAGTATACTAGATTTTTATATGTAATATGTACTGACTAGAAAAAACGATCGTTTTTTTTAGTCAGCGCAAAAGTAAGCAAAAAAAATATATAACAAACAAAGAAATTCAATTATTATTTGAAATTCAATACTTCAACATTTTTTTAATCATAGTAAAATCGGACAATATGATGACTAGAAAAAATGATCGTTTTAGCTAGTCATCCTGTTCGTGAGTACACTTTATGTGACTGACGAACCTTGTCATATCAAAAAACTAGTATTAATTAATGGCTTATTTATTGACAACCCTGTCTTTAGTCTTATCTATATTGCTCTCAGCCCTGATAATTCCGCGTATCCTGGTTGTCGCTTATCGAAAAAAACTATTTGATATACCTAATGAACGAAAAGTTCACGACGAAATAATTCCCCGTTTAGGTGGTATTTCATTTGTTCCTACAATCCTGTTTTCACTCTCTTTTGTGACCGGATTACGTTATCTGATCGGCTTCGAAATAGCCGAAAACAGGCTCCATTTTATCATTCCCGAATTTTTCTTCTTGATCTGTGGTCTCACGTTATTGTATTTATCCGGTATAAAAGACGATCTGGTCGGACTACGTTATCGGACAAAATTCTTTATACAAATCCTAGCCGCCTCCATGTTCCCTCTGGCGGGATTATGGATCAATAACTTATACGGGTTGGCTGGTATCCACGAATTGAGTCCGTATATAGGAATTCCCCTCACGATATTAATGACGGTCTTTATCATCAACGCCATCAATCTGATTGACGGCATCGATGGTCTGGCCTCCGGGTTAAGTATTATTGCCCTGAGTGTTTTGGGAAGTTTATATCTTTATGATAGCCAGTGGGTATATGCCATGTTCGCTTTTTCAGCATTGGGCACATTACTCCCTTTTTTCTATTATAACGTCTTTGGGAAGGCGGACCGTTGTACGAAGATCTTTATGGGCGATACCGGCAGTTTGACATTAGGTTATATGCTGGCATTTCTTACGATCTCTTATGCAACAGTCAATCCGCAGATACATCCTTATTTCGAAGGAGCGATCATTGTTGCTTTTGCCCCGTTGATAGTACCGGCTTTCGATGTTTTTCGCGTCATGTTGATCCGCGCCCGAAATCATAAACCATTGTTTATCGCCGACCGGAATCATATTCATCATAAATGCCTGGATGCAGGTCTGACATGTAAAAAAGCAGTGGTATGCATCTTAGGACTGGCTTGTGTCTTATGTGTTTTGAATATGGCACTGATTAATACGATCAATAACAATCTGATTCTTTTTCTGGATATTTTGTTATGGTCTGTATTGATAGGCTGGTTGAATAAATCAATAAAAATAAAGAGGTGATATTTTGATTTTAATGGTTTATTTATATAGCTTTGTAAAAAATCAATAACGAAATGGCAAAACAATCGCATCCATATAAATCAAAAGAAAATATTCACTCTTCGAAGTTGGAGGAACCTTCTGCAGCTTATGTTTCTGCAGACTTGCGGGGCACTTATCTGGATATTGTTTCTGAAGATATGTTTAGAAGTGCCATATCCAAAGCTGTTTCTGATTTCGATAAAGGATTGGTCATATCCCATAACCAGATAGATGAATTAGTGAAGGTTCGAATGGGATGGAAATAGTTTGGTCATCTTTTGCTACCGAAGGACTTTTCTCTATATTAGAATATGTAGAGACTGATTTTGGAAGCCGTGTATCCCAACGTGTATATACTGATATAATGGGATATATTGAAACCTTAACTAAGTTTCCTAACTTGGGTATTCATGATGATATATTTTCTACTGAAACTTTAGAGGTTCGTTATCTGATTTGTAAGCAAAATATAATTTACTATTTGATCTATAAGGAGACAATATACCTTTTGTCGATAGCAAACTCCAACCAGTCCTCTGACCGTATACGTAAAGTGATAGCAGACTATTTACGATTATATAAATAAGTTTTCCAAGGAATATCAATTCCTGATATTCCCTTTGTAATCAAACAATAATGAATATAGCAATTGTAGGAACAGGCTATGTAGGCCTGGTCACGGGAACCTGCTTCTCTGAAATGGGAGTAGATGTCACCTGTGTGGACATAAATGAAGCAAAGATAAAAGCTTTGCAGGGAGGTGTAATGCCTATCTATGAACCCGGTTTGGAAAGCCTGGTCCTGAAGAATGTGGAAGCCGGTCGGTTACATTTTACGACCGATCTGACCGCTTGCCTGGATAATGTATCTATTGTTTTCAGTGCTGTCGGAACTCCTCCGGATGAAGATGGAAGTGCCGATCTGAGATATGTCCTGGATGTAGCACGCACTGTAGGGCGTTCTATTAATAAATATACGCTACTTGTAACAAAGAGTACTGTTCCGGTCGGAACGGCTCAAAAAGTAAAAGCTGTCATTCAGGAAGAACTGGATAAGCGTGGAGTGGCTATTCCCTTTGACGTGGCATCCAATCCTGAGTTTCTGAAAGAAGGTGCAGCCATTAAGGATTTTATGGCACCTGACCGGGTAGTTGTTGGTATTGAAAGCGACCATGCCCGTAAACTGATGGAACGTTTATACAGACCTTTTGTATTGAATGGTTATCCTATTTTATTCATGGATATTCCTTCAGCGGAGATGACGAAATATGCAGCGAATGCTATGCTGGCTACCCGTATCAGCTTTATGAATGATATCGCTAACCTGTGTGAAAGGGTTGGTGCTGATGTGGAATGTGTCCGTAAAGGCATTGGAAGTGATACCCGGATCGGAAAACATTTTTTGTATGCCGGCTGTGGTTATGGTGGCAGTTGTTTTCCGAAAGATGTGAAAGCATTGCTACATACCGGAAAAGAGAATGGTTATACGATGCGTGTGATAGAAGCTGTAGAAGAAGTGAATGAAACTCAGAAAAGCATTGTTTTTGAAAAAGTAAACAAACTCTTCAATAATGACCTGAAAGGTAAGATCGTAGCTATTTGGGGATTGGCATTTAAACCGGATACGGATGATATGCGTGAAGCTCCGGCATTGGAAGTTATTGCGAGGCTATTAGCCGCAGGTACCGTAGTAAAAGTCTATGATCCGGTAGCCATGGCAGAATGCCGCCGGCGTATTGATGACTTTGTGGTTTATTCACAAGATATGTATGAAGCTGTCATAGACGCAGATGCATTGTTGCTTCTGACAGAATGGAAACAATTCCGTATTCCTAGTTGGTCTGTTATCCATAAAGTAATGAAAAGTCATGTAGTAGTGGATGGCCGGAATATTTATGATGGTGAAGAATTGAAAGAGTTAGGTTTTACTTATTCAAGAATCGGACAGAAATGAAACGAATATTAGTAACGGGTGGAGCCGGTTTTATCGGCTCCCATCTATGCGAACGTTTGGTGAAAGAAGGCAACGATGTGATTTGCCTGGATAATTATTTTACCGGTAGTAAGGATAATATTCGTCATTTGTTGGATTATGATAATTTTGAGTTGGTTCGTCATGATGTGACTTCTCCCTATTATGCCGAGGTCGATGAGATTTATAACTTGGCTTGTCCTGCATCGCCTCCTCATTATCAGTATAATGCAATTAAGACAATGAAAACCTCCATTTACGGAGCAATGAATATGTTGGGATTGGCTAAACGGACCAAAGCGAAAATTCTTCAGGCTTCGACCAGCGAAGTTTATGGTGATCCGGCAGTTCATCCGCAGGTCGAATCTTATTGGGGAAATGTGAACCCGATCGGTATTCGTAGCTGCTACGATGAAGGTAAGCGTGCAGCCGAAACACTATTCATGGATTATCACCGACAGAATGGTGTACGGATTAAAATCATCCGGATCTTCAATACGTATGGACCGAATATGAATCCGAATGACGGACGGGTTGTCTCTAATTTCATCATGCAAGCATTGCATGGAGAGGACATAACAATCTATGGAGATGGCCTTCAAACCCGTAGTTTTCAGTATGTGGATGATTTGATAGAAGGGATGATTCGCATGATGGCTACCGGAAATGATTTTATAGGCCCGGTAAATCTGGGAAATCCTGGAGAGTTTACAATGTTGGAACTGGCAGAAAAAGTAATTGAATTGACACATTCGACATCAAAGATTGTTTATTATCCCTTACCGGGTGATGATCCGAAAATGCGAAAACCGGATATTACATTGGCAAAAGAGAAATTGGATTGGGAACCAGTTATCCGATTGAGAGAAGGACTAATAAAGACAATTGAGTATTTCAAAACAAAATAAAAGGATGATATAAAGAGATTATTCTTTAATGGAAAAAACAGAGTTAAATGGTAAAACAATTATATCCATACAAATTAGGAGGAGATATACCCTCTTTTAAGTTGTAGGAACCTTCTGCTTCTTATGTCTCTGTTCACTTGAGATATAGCTTTGACTATCATTTCTGAAGAAATCTTCAAAGATGCCATAACAAAGGCTGTTTCTGATTTTGGGAATGGGATACCCCGTAGCAATATTAACGAGTTGGTTAAAACTTGAATTGGGTGGAATGCATAGAGACTGTAATTTGGTTTCTAAACTTGGATTCTATATTGTAGAGGATTAGATGAAAATAAGTTAATTAGATGATGAATATTCTGATAATAAAGAATTTGTTTGCTAATGTATATGGTGTAGCTGTTAATCTTGTATTTCAAATATTATTAGTGCCATTATATATTAATTGTTGGGGCAAATCTTTATACAGTGATTGGATTGTAATAACATCGTTAACAGCTTTTTTTTCAATAACAAATATTGGATTAAGTACTGTTACACAAAATGTATATTCAATCGAATACATAAATAACAATATAAAGAAATGTAATTCACTTTTGGTTAATAATATTTTCTTAGTTTCTCTGGTGTTTATATGTTCATTGATTGTAAGTATTATTGTTTTATCAATTATTGATTTACCAAAATTTTTACATTTATCGGAAATGAATAGATCTTTGGCTAATTTTATATTTGTTTCATTCTTGATATATATTTATACCTCAATGTATGGAACTATTTTGGATTCTTTATTTCGTGCTCAGTCAAAATATCATATAGCTACATTTATTTCAAATACTTCCAGATTGATTGAAGTTTTGATAATTATTTTTTGTGTTAGCTGTAATGTGTCAATCTATTTGATGGTTTCTTTATATTTATTCCCGGGATTATTCTTTTTGTTTTATAAATACAAATTGGCAAAGGATTTTATTCAATTCTCAATCAATAAAAAATATTATGATTGGTCATTGTTTAAACAATTATTGATTCCTTCTGTCTCGTTTCTGTCGATACCTGTTAGTTATTCAGTTCTGATACAAGGGTCTAATTTAATTGTAAATTATTTTTTTGGTCCCAATGCTGTAGTTCTTTATACAACAACACGGACTTTGTCTAATTTTATAACAACTATTTTGAAGACAATTAAACATGCTATATGGCCTGAATTTACGGTCGCTTTTGCTCATGGAGATAGCAAAGAAATGAATAAACTGTATAAAATATCTGTAATTTTATCAATATTCTTTGCAATATTAGCTAGTCTTGTTTTACTTTTTGGTGGGGATTGGATATATTCTATTTGGTTACATGGTAGTGTTATGTTTGATGCATCTTTAATGTTTTCATTTGTATTAATCATAATTGTTCATTCTTTGTGGGAGTCAGGAAGTGTTGTTTTGGAATCTACAAATAATCATATCGTGTTAGGACTATTGTTTGTTTATCTATATTAACGCAATTGTTAGCATATGTTGTTTTGACTAAATATAAGTTTATTGATGTATTACCATATAGTCAATTAATAATGGAGATAATAGTTTTATCTTATGTAGTAGGAAAAATTAATAAAGTGATTTACGGAAAGAAAACAAATAATTGTAGTAATTATGAGAATTAATATTTTATCCCCAGGTCGTTTTTATGTTCTCGACTTAGCTCGCGAATTGGATGCATTAGGTCATAATGTTCGATTTTATTCTTATGTACCTACAAAACGTGCTGTAAAGTTCGGATTAAGAAAGGAATGTTCATATTCGCTTTTTTTTATAATGTTACCATTTTTGTGTATCGCAAGATTATTTCCTTCTGTAAATAGGTATGTCGTTGTAATACAGGATTATTTGACAGCTTGGTTAATGAGGCCTTGTGACGTACTTATAGCAATGAGTGGTAGTTATATTTATTCTTTAAAGTATGCAAAGGCTAAATTTAATGCAAAAATTATTATTGAAAGAGGTTCAAAACATATTTTAGAACAAAAAAGAATTTTAGAAAATGTACCGTCATTAAAAGGTTCAAAACCTGTTCTGGATATTCATGTAAAACGAGAGTTGGAGAGTTATGACTTATGTGACTATGTTTCGATTCCTTCAGAACATGTAAGAAAAAGCTTTTTAGAAAGGGGCTATCCTGAAAATAAACTGTTTATTAATCCATTCGGGGTAATGCTTAAGGATTTTTATCCTATGTCAAAAGAATCAAACTATGATATGATTATGGTAGGTAGTTGGTGTTATAGAAAAGGATGTGATTTACTAGTACAAGCATGTGAAGAGTTAAAGCTAAAGTTACTTCATGTTGGATCTATTGCTGATATGAATTTCCCATCCTCTGATTGTTTGGTTCATGTAGATCCTGTTGATCAGTTTGAATTGGTTAAGTATTATGCTCAGTCAAAAATATTTGTTTTACCTTCAAGAGAAGAAGGGTTGGCATTGGTACAACCTCAAGCTTTGGCTTGTGGTTTACCAATTGTTTGTTCTCAACATACTGGTGGACGAGATATTGCAAATATAACCGGTTTGAATCAATGGGTTTTTGAAATGGAAGTATATTCGGTAGAAGCCTTGAAAACAGAAATAGTAAAAGCTTTAAATTTTTGTAAAACTAAAAATGTGGCGGAACTAGAACTCTCGAATCTTTCTTGGAAAGCGTATGGTATGCGTTACAAATCTTTTTTAGATAAAGTATAAAATGTTAAGAAAACTGACTTTGTTTGAATTTGTTTTATTGCTAATATTTGTTGTGTCGTCTTTAAAATCTGTATTTAATTGGTGGATGTATATGTCTGCTTTTGTGGATTTTATATTGTTGATATTTTGCTTGATTAATAAAGATTTTTACAAAGGAAATATTAGTAAGATTTTTTTTATATTATTATTGTGTTGTGTTTCTTTATTTATATATGATTTATCTTCTTCAATTACCTTATTTTATTTGTTTGTTGGATTGTTGTCTTGTGAATATTTAGCAAATAAATATATTATTAGAAAAGAATTTATCTATAGATTATTTCTGTATGTATGTATACCTGTCTCTTTATTAAGTTTTATATTAGGTCCTTATTCAAGTATTGAGAATACAAATCCATTATCATATATTCCTGTTTCAAATAATGAGTGGAAAATTAATGTTTTATCTTGGGGTGCAACTATTCATGGTACGTCTCTTATCGGATTATTAATATTTCTTGTTTCTTTATATAATATAGGTGTTTTACAAAAAGATAAATGGATCGATAATATTTTCTTGGTACTAGGTGTTTATTTTGTTGTATTTTCAGGATCTAGAGGAGGGTATATTACATTCTTTCTTATTTTAATACTGTTCTATATCAATAGAAAAAGAATATATGTTTTTTACTCATGTTTTATATTACTAACTACTATAGTTGTAACATATTCAATGGAACTATTACATGATTATGTTAATATATCTTCTACAAGTCAGTTGGTAAACTCTCTTCTCAAATTAGACTATTGGGATTCAACTTCTGGAATAACATCTGGACGTTCATGGTTATGGGCTTACCATTGGAATTTATTAGTTGGAAGCCATTATTTAGGAGTAGGTAAAGATGGCATCGATATAAAGCTTGGTGAATTAACAAATACTGGCGAAATTGCACCTGGAGCGACAGAGTCTCCTGCCACATTTTTATTAGCAGCATATGGCCCTTTGGGCGTTATCTTGATATCAATCTATTTTTATATGTTTCTTAAAGCATTGAGAAAACAGAAGATATTTGCCATACTACTAATGGCTATGGCTATATCTTTATTGATTGGAAGTGGTATAAATATGTTTGTATTTATAGATCCGTATTCAATGTTGTTCTTATTACTTTATTTTAATTCTATGAAAAATAGTAACTGTTTAAATTTAAAGATATGTGTGTAGCTCTTTTTATCGGTTGGTTTCCAAAAGAAGGGGAAGTCAATACCTCTTTTTTAAGATTTAATGCTTTGTGTAAGTTGGTGGATAAAGTAGATAAATTGAATATGTACTATGCTGATATTAATTTAAAATATCGTGTTATTAATCGTTTATTTCGTTCGGGATTACCTCTCTATTTGCCTGATTTATTAGATGTAAATAAAGAAATAATACGTTTGGTGAAAACTTATTCTTATGATTTGATATGGATAGAAAAAGGTTTAGTTCTTTATCCTTCAACTCTTAGGGAAATAAAAAAAATACAACCTAATGTACAAATAGTTGGTTACTCTCCTGATTTGATGACAGCAAGGCATAATCAGAGTTTGCAGTTCATTAAGTCTTTTCCTTATTATGATTGTTATGTAACAACTAAATCGTATGCAGTTGATGATATGTATAAATTGGGTTGTAAAAAGGTAATTTATCAAGGTAATGCCTATCTTGATGATTTTCATTATCCTCGTGAAATTTCAGAAATGGATTATCAGAGATTGGCTGGTGATATCGGATTTATAGGAGCTTGGGAAGAAGAACGAGCTGAGTCAATTTTGTATCTGGTTCAACATGGGGTACCGGTTCGCATATGGGGAGATAAAAAATGGCTACAATATCAAAATAAGTATCCATTATTGAAAATAGAAGGTGCTGGTTTGTTTACAGATGATTATTGTATTGCATTATCTGCATTTAAAATATCTCTGTGTTTTCTTCGTAAAATGAATTTTGATCAACAAACTCAACGTTCTATTGAAATACCCGCTTGCCAGGGATTTATGCTTGCAGAACGTACGCAAGAGCACTTGGATTTATTTGAAGAAAATAAAGAAGCTTGTTATTTTTCTTCTAATGAAGAATTGTTGGAAAAATGTAAATATTATTTGCAACATGAAGAGGAGCGTTTATCTATTGCAAAAGCAGGTAGACAACGATGTATTAATTCTGGTTATAGTTATGTGAAACGAATAGAATCAGTTTTAAACAAACTGAATTTAATTTGAGATTATATTATGATTAAATATAAAACAAGAATAAGAATTGCATTGTTTAGAATCGCTCCTTTTGTTGTTGTTTGGAGATTGTTTAACAGCTTTCATTATAAGAAGGAATCCTTTTCTATAAAATCAAAGTTGCCATTTACTTTGATATATGAGGAAAATAGATGGAATTATGAAGAGTCTGTTTCGGGAGGTGGTTCAACACTTTTAGCTACAACTACTTTAAGATCTTTTTTACCGAAATTTTTCTTAGAGTATGATATTCATTCAATCCTTGATATTCCATGTGGCGATTATAATTGGATGAATTTGGTTGAGAAAAAGGACATAGCGTATATTGGAGCTGATATTGTAGAACCACTAGTGGAATTGAATAATAAAAAATATTCTGCAGATAATGTAAGTTTTAAAGTAATTGATTTGACCAAAGACTCTTTACCGCAAGTCGATTTAATTTTTTGTAAGGACTGTCTACAACATCTATCTCACGAGAAAGTGTTTAGTGCTTTAAAAAATATAAAAAATAGTGGCTCTAAATATTTGTTAACGACTTCATATCCATTAACTTTACGTAATTGGGATATTTTGGATGGTGATTATCGACCTTTAAATATACTGAAGAAACCTTTTTTACTTTCTAACCCATTATTAAAGATACAAGAACTTTCAAAAGAGGGCGGTAATGAATTAGATAAAACAATGTATTTATGGGAAATAAAATCTTTGCCTGACTTTATTTAGTATAAAGTTAGAATATAATTGGTGTTTAAATATTATACTAATATATGATACATTCTTTTTATAGAAAAGTAATAAAACCATTGATTAGCAATGATGTCCGTGAGAAAATTCAAAAAAGTTATTTACTTTCATGTTATATTTCATATCACAATGCAGGTTCGATTAGAGAATATGTGAAAGGGAAGTTAATTTATTTATTTCCATACTTCTATTCAGAAGTAGAACATATTGAATTGTATAGTTTTATGGGAAAATATGGTTTTTGTCATCTACCTTATCCATTCACTCTAAATTATACTCCTGAAGATGTAATGATCTTTTTTGATGAGACATGTCAACTTCCTTATGTGCTACATAGGGATAAACGACTTTATTTTCCTAATGAAGGTTATACCAAATATCAAATTCAATTTGCCTACAATGAATTAAATAAAGAACAAGACTTTGCTTCTCCACATAGATATATTAGTAATGAAAAAGAGTTAAGCGGAAAAACATTATTAGATATTGGGGCAGCCGAAGGTATTTTTGCCTTGGATGTAATTGAATATGTAAAGAATGCTTATTTGTTTGAGTGTGAAGAAAAATGGATAAAACCATTGATGGCAACTTTTGCGCCTTGGAGGAAAAAAGTGCATATTTATCAAAAGATGGTTACTGGTCTTGATAATGATAATGAAATTTCTTTATCTTATTTTTTCGAAGATCAACAACTTGATAATGTTTTTATTAAAATGGATATAGAAGGAGGTGAACAAGCTGTATTGAATGCTTCCTTAGATATATTGACAAATTTTAAAAGTATAGAATTGGCGGTTTGTACTTATCACTTGGTTGATGATATGGAAAAAATTGAGTCACTTCTTTCTTCTTTGGGATATCAGTGTTCTTATACAGATGGTTATTTTTATATAAATCGTCAATTTAGAAAAGCTGTATTGAGAGCTTATAAATGAACTATCAATGAAAATTACTTATTTCCATCGTAACCCTTCTTCCGGTTACAGTATAGGGAAGGTTTCCCGGACCTATATATCTGAAATTGAAAAAACAGAACAGGTCGAAAATGTTTATATGCCGTGTGCGAAGGCTGATCCATTGTCCGTATTAAAAAATATGTGGTATGCTTATAAACATCGGAATAAGGATGGTATTAATCATATTACCGGTGATGTTTATTATTTAGCATTGGTTTTGCCCCATCGAACAACTGTTTTAACATTGCATGATGTTGGCTATTTTGAACATCGAAAAGGAATAAAGAAACTAATTTTTAAATATTTGTGGCTTCACTATCCATTAAGGATAGTCAAAAATGTTATTTGTATTTCAGAAGCAACCAGACAGAAGGTCATGACATATAAGTTGTTGTGTTCTCTAAAGAAATTAATAGTAATACCCAATGCTGTTGATAATTGTTTCAAACAGGTTAATCGTGATTTTAATGTTTCTAGTCCTCGGATATTATGTATAGGAACAGGGTATCAAAAAAATTTGTATCGTACAATAGAAGCCCTGAAAGGTCTTAATTGTCATTTGAGGCTTGTTGGTGTAATTGATGCTGATTTGGAAGAACATTTGCATCATTGCCAAATCAATTTTTCCAATGTTCATCATCTGTCGGATGCTGAAATCGTAAATGAATATATACAATGTGATTTGCTGAGTTTTGTTTCCTGGTATGAAGGTTTTGGAATGCCTGTTATTGAGGCTCAGGCTGTAGGTCGTCCTGTTGTGACATCTAATATATCTCCAATGAAAGAAATTTCCGGTGGTGCCGCTGTTCTTGTCGATCCATATAGTGTGGCGGATATCAGGGAAGGTCTTTTGTCTATTATTCAAGATCATAAATTGAGAGAAGATATTGTGAAAAAAGGATTGCGTAATATTAAATCCTATAGTTCTGTGTTTGTTGCTAAGGAATATATAGGACTGTATAGGAGTATATGTTGAAAGTGAAACGCCAAAAGTTCCTGTGTACACATTAGATGGAGTTCTACAAAACCAAACTTGTCCTGTACTGATTAAAATTGAAAATTTTATTCAAAAATATTTTTGTATAGAATGAAAGAAATACCTTTTCATAGATTTTATATTTTACGTTAAAAAAGAGAAATTATAGCATGAAGGTTTTACATATAATATCCTCAATGGGAGTATTTTCGGGTGGGCCAGCTTTGAGTACGTTATTGACGGTAAAAGGAGAAAGGGATTTAGGAATTAATTCTATGATACTAACGTATAATGTAAATAAGAAAGGTGATCAATTGATTGAAAATGCATCATTTATACATTTAATATCTCCCTTCGGATATGAACGATTTGCTTATTCTTTTGCGTTACATAAAAAGTTAATGGAAGAGAAAGTTGATTTATACCATGTTCAGGGAATATGGCAATATCCCTCAATTTGTACATTCTTTTTAGCCCGAAAACAAAGAATACCTTATGTTGTAACTTTGCGAGGTATGTTATATCCTCAATGTTTTGAAAAGTCATCAGCATTAAAAAGATTTTCTTTTTTTCTTTATTTGAAGTCTGCTTTACAACATGCAGCCTGTCTTCATGCAACTTGTATTGAAGAAATGGAACATTTAAGAAATCTGAATATACTTTCACCTATCGCTGTTATACCAAATCCTATTTTTGAAGAAAAAGATAATTGTGGTATAATTACTTTTGAAAAAGTCAGAATTGGCTATTTAGGACGGATACATCCTCGCAAACGAATAGAAAGATTATTGTATGTTAATGATAAATTGCGAGATTTGAATTTCCAATTAATTATAATAGGTGAGGGAGATTCTGATTATATGGACTTTTTAAAAAAGGAAGTGGATCGATTAAAGTTACGAAATGTTATTTTTACAGGTTTTTTAACTGGAAAAGAAAAAGACCAGATCTTAAATACTTTATCATATTTAATTGTTCCAAGTGACTTTGAAAATTTTGGTAATATAATAACAGAAGCGCTTATAAAAGGAATACCAGTTATTGCTTCAAAAGGTACACCTTGGCAAGAACTTAATATTTACCATTGCGGCTGGTGGGTGGATAATGACGTGGACACTTTAGCAGTAACGATTCGCAAAGCATTGGAACTCTCAGAAGAAGAAAGGATAGCGATGGGGGAACGGGGACGAGAATTGGTCAAAGAAAATTATTCAGTAGAAATGGTTGGCAAAAAAATGAAAGAGTTATATAAATGGATTTTATATGGTGGTCAGAAGCCGGAATTTGTCTATCTAAAATAATTGAATAATGAAAAAGAAAATAGGGATTACCATAGCTGTATTTGTTCTTATGTTAGTCGGAGGTGAAATATATCTCCGCAAAAGCTGGGGCTTTTGCGATACTGTACTAGTACAGTCGGATCCCGATTTTGAGTATATCGCTCAACCAAATCAGAAACGGTATCGTTTCAAAAAACATATTTTGTATAATGAATATAGCCAGCGTTGCGAATCGGTAGATTCTTCCGCATTTATAGTATTGGGATTGGGGGATTCAGTGATTAACGGTGGCGTCTTAACTGACCAAGACTGTTTAGCGACAACCCGCTTATCGAAATTGCTTTCAGAACTATTTGAAAAAAAAGTACAGGTGTTGAATATTTCAGCTGGTAGTTGGGGACCGGATAATTGTGAGGCTTATCTGAAACGTTATGGAACCTTTGGGGCCAAAGCTGCTTTTTTACTCTGTAGTTCGCATGATGCACATGATAATATAAATCATCAACCGGTAGTCGATATCCATCCAAGTTTTCCGAGTCATCAATATAAATTGGCTTATTGGGAATTGATACACCGTTATCTGTTACCTCGGATTTTGAACCAAGTAGTTCCATCTGAGATAAGTAAGGATGGTAAAGTCTTTAATCCTGGTTTTCAGGCGTTGGCAGATTGTTTTCATGAGGAAGGCATTCCCTTTTTTATATGGCTGCATCCTGATCGGGTAGAAGTAGAGAGAGGAATGTATAATGAGGAAGGTGAGGAGATCATCGCTTTCTGTGAACAAGATTCTATTCCCTTACTTAAAGGTTTGGATGTGATGAAGTTGGCTGATTATCGGGATGGCATACATGTCAATGAAAAGGGACAAAAAGTTATTGCAGATTATTTGAATCGTTGTATTGAAGAAATATATAAAAAGAAGTAATATGTCAGAATATAAAGATTATAATTGGCAAAATGAGCAGTTTACGTGTGCACATTCATACCTTTTACCTGAAATAGAGAAGCAGTTATCAGGTAAAGAAACAATACTGGATCTAGGGTGTGGGAATGGCGTTTTAGCAAATTATCTGATAGAGAAAGGCTACAATGTTTATGGAACAGACGCTTCCCAAACCGGAATAACAATAGCGAATCGGAAGAATTCCGCCAGATTTTGTATACAAAATCTGGCAACAAGTCTGTTGCCAGAAGAATTATCTACTTTTCGGTTTGATACAATTATTTCTACGGAAGTAATAGAACATTTGTATGACCCGCGTAAATATGTATTGTTTTGCAAGCAGGTGCTAAAAGGAAAAGGTCGTTTGATTTTATCTACCCCTTATAATGGTTATTTGAAATATTTAGCTTTGGTTTTAGTAGGCGGGATGGATCGACATTTGACTGTGTTATGGGATGGAGGGCATATCAAATTCTGGTCGAAGAAAACTTTGACATTATTATTGGAAGAACAAGGTTTTAATGTTACACAATTCATTGGATGTGGCCGTTTGCCTTATTTATGGAAGTCTATGATTTTAGTAGCTGAACTAAAATGACTCAACAAATTGATTTATCAAAATATCATGATAGCCTTACATTAACGAATAAGTTATTAAGATTATTATGGAATATAGTCTATTGGGTATTTTTCCGTCCATTTATAGGCCCTTTATTTTATAAATGGAGAATATTTATTTTACGCAGCTTTGGCGCTAAAATAGATTGGTCTGCCCATGTATATGCAGGAGCTAGAATATGGGCTCCCTGGAATTTGGTAATGGGTAAAAATTCGTGTTTGTCTTCTGAGGTCGATTGTTATAATGTGGATATTATCTTGATAGGAAATAATGCTGTTGTTTCTCAGAAAGCTTATTTGTGTACTGCATCGCATGATATAGCTGATGTTACTCATCCTTTAATCACCTCTCCTATAACAATAAAAGACCAAGCTTGGGTCGCTGCCGGAGTTTTTATTGGTATGGGAGTGACTATTGGTGAAGGTGCCGTTGTTGGGGCTAGGTCTGTCGTTACTAAAAATATTGAACCATGGACTGTTGTAGGAGGAAATCCTGCCAGATTTATTAAAAAACGAATTGTTCTATCAAATGAAAAAAATACCAGTAACAGTAATTGTTCCAGTTAAAAATGAAGAAAAAAATTTATCAAAGTGTTTGTCTTTATTAGATGATTTTTCTGAAGTTATTGTAGTCGATTCACATAGTACGGATCATACTCCCGATATAGTAAAAGGATTTGGATTTAAATGTATTGATTTTTCATGGAATGGGCAGTATCCCAAAAAGAGGAATTGGGTGTTAGAAAATATACCTCTGGAAAATGAATGGGTTTTATTTCTTGATGCAGATGAATACATAACAGACTTATTTAAGGAAGATCTAATTAAAAGTATAGATACTTCTAATTTTAATGGCTTATGGGTGTATTATGTGAATTATTTTATGGGAAAACAATTGAGATATGGTGTAAAGATGCGTAAACTAGCTTTGTTTAAAAAGGATAAAGGTAAATATGAATGGATAGAAGAAAAATCATGGTCTCATTTAGATATGGAAATACATGAACATCCGATTGTTGAAGGTAATATTGGTGCCATCAAATCTCCTATTATTCATATGGATTATAATGGCTTGGAGTATTATATATCAAAACATAATGCTTATTCAACTTGGGAAGCAAAAAGATATTTGAATTTGACAGGTCTTAAAAAGGAATTTACTTGGAGACAAAGGATTAAATATTCATTATTAGATACTTGGTTTTATTGGATAATTTATTTCTTGTATTCTTATTTTTTTTGTTTAGGATTTTTAGATGGTAAAACAGGATTACTTTTTAATTTATTTAAAATGCAATATTTTTTTCAAGTTAAATGCAAAATATTAGAACTAAGAGGAAAATATTGATCTAAAACATCTTTTCGCAGATTATTTTCAATCATATAATTTATTTCAAAAATGAAAACAGCATTAGTCTGTGGCGCCGGTGGATTTATCGGTAGCCACATGGTGAAGCGCCTCAGAAAAGAGGGCTATTGGGTGAAAGGTGTCGACTTGAAGTATCCGGAATTCGGAGAGACAGAAGCCGATGACTTTATGATTGGCGACCTGCGCGATATCGATGTATGCTATCGTGCGGTGGATCGCAAGTACGACGAGATCTATCAGTTTGCTGCCGATATGGGTGGGGCGGGTTTTGTTTTTACCGGTGAGAATGATGCCGATATTATGCATAACTCTGTGATGTGTAACATCAATATGATGGATGTGGCTTATAAACGGAATGCAGGACGGATCTTTTACTCTTCTTCGGCTTGTATCTACCCGGAACGTAACCAGATGGACGCTTTGCATCCGACTACATCGGAGGATTCCGCTTATCCTGCCGGACCGGATAGTGACTATGGTTGGGAGAAACTGTTCAGCGAACGTATGTACCAGGCTTATTATCGTAATAAAGGGCTGGATGTACGTATTGCCCGTTTCCATAACATCTTCGGTCCGGAAGGAACCTGGGAAGGCGGACGTGAGAAGTCTCCGGCTGCTTTTTGTCGTAAAGTGGCTGAAACACCGGATGGCGGAACGATCGAGATGTGGGGAGACGGTAATCAGACCCGTTCATTCCTTTATATCGATGAATGCCTGGAAGGCGTGCGCCGCCTGATGAGCCAGGATGAGTTTATGGGGCCGGTGAATATCGGTTCGGACGAGATGATCAGTATCAATGGCCTGGCTGAAATGGTAATGGGCATTGCCGGAAAGAAACTGAATATTGTACATATCCCTGGTCCGCTGGGTGTAATGGGACGCAATTCGGATAACCGCCTGATCAAAGAAAAACTGGGATGGGCACCAAGCTGGCCTCTGTCTAAAGGCATGGCTTTGACCTATCAGTGGATTAACGAACAGGTTCAGAAACGTAGTAAATGAAGATAATTTGTATCTCTCAGGTCTATTGGCCGGACACGGCATCTGTGGCACAACATCTGGTTGATCTGTTGCAGGCCTTGTCCGGTCAGGGGCATGAGGTAACCATCATCACCAGCCGTCACAATTACGAACATCCGGAGATTATCTATCCTGCTCGTGAGTGCTGTGAGCGGGTTCATATTCACCGTCTGCCGAACACAGGATTCGGCAAGCAAACGAAACTTGGGCGGCTGGTTGATTTTCTTAGTTTCAATTTTCTGATTGCCTGGAAATTACTTTTCATCGGCCGCAAATCGTGCGATGTGATGATCGGTCTGACCAGTCCGCCTTTGCTTTCGTATATCGGGATAAAGATTGCGCGGATGAAAAAGATGCGTTTTGTCTATTGGACGATGGATCTGCAACCGGAACTCTCTGTAGTGGCCGGATATATGAAAGAGGGTTCTTCGATGGCACAGACGATTCAGAAGCGGGGGGATTATATTTTTCGACATGCGGACAGGATAATCGTGTTGGATAAGTATATGAAGGAGCATATTTGCCGTCGTCTTCATTCGGACAGGAAAGGGATCGATGTGATTCCGGTCTGGCCGGTGATGGAGTCGGTGTATGAAGGGAAGCGGGAGGATAACCCGTTCCGTCAGGAGAATGGTTTCGGTGACCGTATCGTGATCATGTATTCCGGTAATCATTCGGTGATGCATCCGTTGACGACGCTGTTGGAGACTGCTGTCCGGCTGAGTGATGACAAGCGTTTCCTCTTTGTTCATATCGGTGGCGGAGTACGTTTGCAGGAAGTCCGCGAATATAAGGAAGAGTATGGATTGGATAATGTCATGATCCTTCCTTACCAGCCGCGTGAACGGATTCATTTGTCGTTGGGTTCGGCCGATATCCAGGTTGTTTCGTTGGGAGAGGGTTGTGTAGGCTATACGCATCCGAATAAGGTCTATGGGGCTATGTTCATCGGCAAACCGATTCTTTATATCGGTCCGGAGAAGTCGCATATCAGTGATATCCTGAATGTCTGTAAAGGAAACATTGCTGTCTGTCATGGAGAATCGGAACTGTTGGCGGAAAGACTTTTAGCTTTTGCCGAACTTTCAGAAAGTCAAAAGAACGCAATCGGATTGTGTAACAAAACTTTTGCCGAACAGCATTTTCATCCTGATGTATTATTAGATCAGATGATACGGTCGGTAGAGTCGGTAGAGGATTTATGATATCTTGATTTTTTTCTTCTCTTTCTTTTTTTGATATTCAATTATTTCTTTGTTCCTTTGCAGTAATCAAAACAAATAAGAATATGAATAATCCATTCGAAAAATTAATTAAGATGTCTCCAGAGGAACTGCTGAGTGCAACAAAAAAGATGTTGGAGGATAAGGAAGCATGGAAAGAATGCGTCCAAAAGAAAGAATCTTTTTCAACTCTGGAGAATAGAGGTATGAAATTGATGAAAGTTAAATAAGCCGTTAAAAATCAAACCATAAACCTTAATTGTAATGTATCCTATAATTAATCTTGATGACATTAATTTGTCCGCACCTTATTTTGTATATGCTTCATCTGATAATAAAAGTATAAAATTCACAACGGATAATACGTTGCATTATACTGTATCGTTTATTGAAGATTACAATTTTCCTGGTGCATATCAGTTTTTCTTATATGAAGATGATAAAAGAAAATCCTCATATGATGAAAAAATCAGTTTAACGATATTATCTATTCTAAGATCTTTTTTTACAGATAAGAATAATGTGTTGCTTTTTATTTGTGATGCACAAGATGACCGGCAGTGTGGAAGGAATCTGTTGTTTTCTAAATGGTATCATATATATGGGAGTAAAGCATATCATAAAGAAGATTTAGTAATAAATGTAGGTGGAACTTGTTCCTATTATGCATCATTTATTTGTAGGAAAGATCATCCTTCGTTAAAAATCATGCAAGAAACATTTATCGATTTTCAGAAAAAAAATTCAAAATAAAAACGTTTTGCTTCAGATTAACTAATACACAAAAAGTCTGTTACCCCTCCATATCAGAGAAGATAACAGACTTTAAACGATCAAACTTCCGTCTCTTCATCTTTCCATTCCTCTTCCGGATAATACTGGTCGATGATAACGAAAAACAGATGATATTTACATAAGATATGACGTATCCAGCGTTCGCTCACCAATAGCATCTCACTGATTCGGGAGATGTCCCGGTCGGTAATCCCGGAGACATCCATGCTTTCGGCATGTTTTCGGTAAGCCTTCAACAGACAGTCATAGATGGCATATCCGGTCGCTTTGTTGCGGCGGATCATACGTTGGTAATTTTCTTCGTAACTCATGCTGTGAATAATTTGTACAGACCGCCGATCAGTCCCGCCGCCATCAGGCTGTAACCGGCAATGTCTATGGGTTCGACACGTTGTTTGGTTCCCCAGTCGCCCTGGTTGAGAGCGAGAGTATCGCTCCGATAGTTGTCAGCGTCACTTCTGTCTGCTCCATCAGCAGAGACAGTAGGGTGATCGCCATCAGGAAGAGGACGAGGATAGGGATGGGGACAAGGGCAGTCACCGGCTGCCGACTTTTGCCTGCGGGGAAAGATGATCCGGGCAAGGCTGGTGAGGAAGGCAAGGATTGTTTCAAGGGTTTTCATTTTGTATATATTAATATTTAGAAATAATAGAGCTATCTATGGTGTCTTTTAAACGAGGTTTGCCTCGTGCCGCAGGCTCTCTTTTGCCGTTGGTTTCAACCAACGGTTTTAAATACAGGAGGCAAAGCCTCTTCCTCTGTGGGATTTATCCCCTTTCATAATATGATACCAGATAAAGGGGTTGAAACCCACAGAGGAATCCGGTAAAACCGGAAGATTTATCTATCCGTCAGTTGAAACTGACGGCAAAAGAGAGCCTATGGCATGGGGCTTGCCCCATTAAAGAGACACTAATAGTTCTTTTCTGATAAAAGGTGAACTCAGCAAACAGTATATCTTTCGATAGTCCGGCAGATCGACACCAGCATCCTCTGGTAGGCTGCACGATTGTCACCGTTCACTTCACTGATGTATTTGCTGTAAGCGATCTCTTTGGCATAAGCCGAAGGATGGGGACTGAGTGAGGCGGCTACCGGATAAGCGGTGTGGATCAGACGGGCGAAGTCCATGAAACTGTCTTCCGGCGATTCGTAGGTACGGAACCATAAGGTGGTATGGCCGCTGTTTTCCGACAGATCGGTCTTTTCGCCTTTCCAGAAAGCGTTTGGACGTCCGTAAGCGGTGATACCGAAGAAATTGTGATGCTCCTTAGCCAGCGTACTTTCTCCCCAGCCGGTTTCGATGGCCGATTGGGCAAGGATGACGATCGGATTGATTCCGAAACATTCCCCCGCCTTTTGGGCGGGGAAAAGATACTGTTTGATGTATTCCTGTTTTACCATAATAAAGAATAATTATTTTACTCGATTTCCGGACGGTCACTGCCACCGCCGCCTTCTTCCGGCTTGCTTTCCGTACCGGGGATATTGTATTTTTCGAAACTGGCATTACGGATCGTGTCCGTCAGCATTGTACCCGGATAGAAAACTATATGTGCCCGGTGGAACAGAGAGGTATTGAAATCCTTTTCCGTAGAAGATCCTTTGCTGCCGGCAACCATCCGGAAGCTGCCGAAATCGCCCAGATGGATCGATTCTCCGTCGCCCAGCGATTCATTCATGACGGATAAGAGTCCGTCGAGTACCAGCAGGATATCACCGCGGCTGGCAGTGCTGTATTTGCTGATACGGCTGCAAATACGGTTCAGGTCGACCTTTTTGGTGATGCTGGTCTGTGCATAGTAAAGTTCGGCCCCTTCGGCCGCATCCTTACTCATGTCTCTTCTTTTGACGAGTCTGAATTTTAATGGCATAATCTGGTAATTAAAAATTGATAATTGAAAATTGTTGGTTATCGATAACATTACAAAGGTAATTGCTGCGGAAAAGTGCCTGCCGGATAGAAGCAGATAGCAGTAGTTGGGAGCGAATAAAGATGGTTATTATTTATCATCAAAGAAGCTGATAATTACTATTAAAAGATAGGTGTTTTAACGGCAAAACATATATGATTTGCGATCGAAACATATATATTTTGAATACAGGATAAAAAGACAATTTCACAACTTAATAACCCTGATTACAACTTAAATTTATAAACAAATGGGACAGCAAGTAAATAAGTTGAAAATAAATCAGATAAAAACAAAATTGATGGAAGTTTTAAAAAAACATTCGGGCAATAACCGGTGAACACCTGTCGCTCGATCCTTTGACGGAATGGCTGGATAAACAACCGGATAAAAACCGGTACGTGATGTTGTTCACCTGGTTCTTAGGAGAACCGGTCATAAAGGCGCTGAAAACATGGAATACTTTGGGAGAGCGTTTCCTGAAAGAGAACCGGATCGGGATCCTGCATGATTGCGGCTTCGATACGGGACGTTTGCCGATGGAACGCATTCGGGTGAAATCTCCGGATTTATTCCTCGCTTACATCGCGGCCATGGCCCGTTGTGGAATGTTGGATTGTTCGTTGGAAGAACTGGCCGATTACATCGATTTGATTTTTGATACGGGATACGAAGTCGTTACGATTTACAATCATTTAAAGGCGGCTCAGAATACCTTTTGGGAGATCGACCAGGCAGTCGAAAGGAGTAAAAAGAAGGAGAGAAAACAACAACGTAGTAAATAGAATTTATAACTCACTGTAATCGTGTTATTTAAGTTGTGAAACTGGCATCAAAACAGTTCTCAAAAGTCGGAAAAGAATGGTTTACTTTGCATCAGAACGTTAGGGTATTATTTCATTTGCGAAAAAAATGATGGAAATTACGATTTATAAATTCTAGATAAGAAAGATAGTTCTAACTATATTAAAAGAGAGGCATCCGGATACGTATAGAGTCTACATACGGTAGTGCTTCGGGATAATGACTATCAAGTTTTAGCGCAAATAGTAATCTCATAACGGGGCAAATATTAATTTTCTTTAAATGTGATTATTATGAGCGTAAAACAAACGAAAGAAAACCCGGAGGTATTGTGGATGGGAAAGTCTTTTATGAAGATGCCTCGAAAAGTGTTGGCTCTGTCGGTCAGTGCCAGTAAAAAAGAACGTCACCTTGCCCGTATCTACATGGCATTGGCAACGATGAGTTATTTCAAACCCGGATTTATGAAACTGGGACGTATCCAGTACGTTTGCCATGTAGGGGAGTATTTTTGTACTTATCAGTTCCTGGCTGATCGTACTGATATCAGTGTCGGTTCGGTGGGGTATTATCTGAGAAAGTTGGCTCGTGAACGATTGATCGAATATGGTCCTGTGGCGGGAGGCACAAAAATCAAGATTTGTAATTATAATTATTTTTCGGGACAGATAACGGAGAATACGGATAACAACGGGAACGATATTTCTGCCGCTCAGGCAATGGCTGCTGCCGAACAGGCGATGGGAGGTCGTAGCAAACAATTTCAGCCAAAAGGAAAGGGAGGCGAAGCATGAAAGAAGGTGTTGACGAACAGAAAGATCTGACATTGTCGGAGGTGGAGAATACGTTGGTGTGCTGCCTGTTGACCAGTGTGGATGCTCCGGGCCTGGTGTCGACATTGCTGCATAAGGAAATGTTTTCGGATGCAGCGCTGGGTTTTGTTTTCCAGGCGGTAATGAATTTGTATGAACAGGGTGTGCAACCGGATATGGTGTCGGTCGAAACGGAGATGCGGCGGATGGATGAAACTCGCTGGAAGGAGCTGAACGGATTGTCGTTCCTGCTGACGGCGATGCTGAATGTGCGCCATGGCGGAAATGTGCAGCATTATGCTCAGGAGATAAAGCGCCAGTATATGTTACGTTGCCTGGCACAGTTGTTTGTCCTGCTGAATATTAAGAGCAGTTGTTTTGATGCTGATCCGGAGGCCGTTATTTCGGAAGCGGAAGATTCGCTGCTGAAACTGCGGGGGGAAGTGGCCGGTAGTGAACCGATACGTCCGGTGGGTGTCCTGGCTGCCGAAGCGGTTGCCTGGCACCGGGAGCGGTTGGATGGTTCGTACGACCGGAATCGCATACGGAGCGGGTTGGCTGAGTTCGATTATGTCACCGGTGGTTTTCATAAAGGGGAACTTTCTGTCTTGGCGGGTCATTCGAGCGATGGCAAGACTGCTGTCGCCCTGCATATCGCTGTCCAGGCGGCCCGTGCCGGAAAACATGTCTGCCTTTTCAGTCTGGAGATGTCGAACCTGCAAATGCTGAACCGCATCCTGGCGGGTGTGACGGATGTCGATCCGGACCATCTGCGTATCTCGGGACTGACGGCTCACGACCTGGAAGTCCTGGAAAAAGCCGGTAAAGATCTGGAGCATTTGCCACTGTATATTGACTATAAGGCGTGTAACACTCTGTCGGATATCCGTTCGAAGGTCATGCTGAAAAGCAAGAAGGGGGAGTGTGATTTCGTGATCCTCGACTACCTGCATCTGCTGAGCAGTATCCGTCAGAAAAACGAAACGCAGGAACAGGTGGTTGGCCGTAACATCACGGCGCTGAAGCAACTGGCTCTGGATGCTGACTGCCCGGTGCTTGTCGTTTCGCAGGTGAACCGTGCCAGCGACCAGCGTGTCGACAAGGCGCATATCCCGGTGATGAGCGACCTGCGTGATTCGGGAACCATCGAACAGGTAGCTGATTGTGTATTTTTTGTCTATCGCCCGGAGCGTTACGGGATCGTCAAGGACGAGCGTACAGGGGAAGACCTTAAAGGGGTAGGCAAACTCTATATCGTTAAAAACCGAAACGGTGCGACCGGCATTGCCCGTTTCCGTTATAATGCTTCGTACACTAAAATAACGGATTATTAATACCCGGAACGAAATGGCACAATATAATATCGATCAGATAAAACGGTCGGTCCGCCTGGAAGAGGTGGCCGGACATTACGTCAAACTGTCACGTCGGGGGAAGTTGTTTATCGGACTTTGTCCGTTCCATGCTGACCATCATCCGTCGTTGACCGTCGATCCGCAAAAGCAGACTTTCACCTGTTATGCCTGTGGCGAACATGGGGATGTGATTGCTTTTGTACAGAAAGCGGAGAAATGTAGTTTTGCGGAAGCGGTGGAGAAGTTGTCGCCGGTGACATCGTTGCCAATGACACATTCCCTGCCCCCTCTCGAGAGGGAAAAAGTTACTCCCGGCGCTATAAACGAAAAAACGGAATGTCCGATGGTATCTCCTTCCCCTCTTGAGAGGGGGCAGGGGGTGTGTTATCTTACCGTCCAAAAGAACAATCAATTTCTCCAGGCCCTCTTGCCTTATGCTTGCGGTGATTCGGACTTGACGCCTGCTTATCTGGATTTTGAGGTGGGTGTTTCGCCGGGTATGGCGCCGAAAGAATGGTATAAGATGCGGAACCGTGTCATTTTCCCGCTCCGTGATGAGATGGGAGGGTTGATAGGTTTTGCCGCGCGGAAACAACCGGACGGGGATCCGGATGAACCGAAATATAGAAACACGTCGGTGGAAGAGGGGTATCGGAAAAGTGAGAACCTGTATGCCTTGAATCTGGCGAAAGAGGCGATCCGGCAGGATGGTTTTGCATTTGTGGTGGAGGGGTATAAGGATGCCATAGCCATGCATGCGGCGGGTTTCAGGAATACAGTAGCTTTGTGTGGGACGGCTATGTGTGACGGACATGTCGCGTTGCTGAAAAAATATACTTCGCAGGTGACTGTCTTGCTGGACGGGGATCGGGCGGGTGAGAAGGGTTCGACTGAAGCTGTAGCGATTCTTCGCCGGGAAGGTCTCTGGGCTGTCAAGGGAGAATTGCCTGCGGGTGAAGATCCGGATTCGCTCTTTCGCCTTTGGGGAAAGGAGGCTTTTGTCTCTTTTATCCGCGGGTTACGGAAACAATTGCTGTCATCGGAAGAGGTCGCCTTATTCAACCGGATAAGCAGACAGGTGCAACTACTGCTGCAAAAGCATAATGCCGGGGAACGGAAAGTTTTGCTCAGTGATTTGACGAAGATGTTTGCTTATCGGACAGGTTTGTCGCTTCGTGACGGCCATCCGGCTACATTAGATTGGAGGTGGCTATGAAAGAGGATCAGAAAAATAAGAAGCCGGATAGGGACGAAGAGGAGGAGAAATGGAAGAACCGTAGTTTCGGTTGGCTTGAACTGGGTATCTTGTACAGTCCGATGATAACACCGGCGGCAGCTTCCCGCCGTTTGAAAGCCTGGGTATTGGCAAACAAAATTCTGGTCACTCTTCTGAAAGCCGCCGGTTGGAATCGCAAGCAACGTGTCATGACACCGAAACAGGTGGAATGTATAGTAGAAATATTGGGAAGACCTTAATATCGATAAGGTGATGAGGGGGACTGATTCAATATTTATCAGAATTGAACTATTTGTGCCTCTTTAATGGGGCTTTGTCCCATGCCGCAGGCTCTTTTTTGCCGTCAGTTTCAACTGACGGATAGATAATCTTTCCGGTTTTACCGGATTCCTCTGTGGGTTTCAACCCCTTTTCCAAGTATTATGAAAGGGGATAAATCCCACAAAGGAAGAGGCTTTGCCTCCTGTATTTAAAACCGTCAGTTGAAACTGACGGCAAAAGAAAGCCTACGGCACAAGGTGAGCCTTGTTTAAAAGACACTGTAGATAGCTCAATATTTTCTAAAATCGAAACAAATGGAATTAATATCAAAATTACTTCTTTGGGGAGGTATTTTAGTGCTTCCCCTGAACTCTTATGCTCAGTTTATCAAAGAATTGAGTTATCGGGCGGAAACCGGCGTGAGCTTCAGCGGAGGGGAACATACTCCTTTCTGGCTGACGGCAAACAAGCAGGGATTGTCATCTATTGAAAAGAATAACGGTTATCTGCGTGCCGGGGTCTTCCGGGAGTTGGAAAACGATAAACGCTTCTCGTATGCTTTCGGGGCGGATTTGGCTGTGGCTTATAATTTTACTTCGACTTTCGTGGTGCAGCAATTGTATGTGGATTTGAAATACCGTTGCCTGGGGTTGAGTATCGGAAGTAAGGAGCGACATAGCGAATTCAATAATCCGCTTCTTAGTAGTGGCGGCTTGACATTCTCGGGAAATGCCCGTCCGGTTCCGCAGGTTCGTATCGGTATTCCAGAATATACGCTTCTTCCGGGGACAAAAGGTTGGTTGGCTTTCAAAGGACATATCGCTTATGGTATGTTTACGGATGACGGCTGGCAAAAAGATTTTATTAAGCCGGGAGGAAAGCATACGGAGCATGTGCTTTATCATTCCAAAGATTTGTATGTGAAGGTCGGTAACCGAGAGAAGTTTCCTTTGATCTTTGAAGGAGGTCTTGAGATGGCTGCTCAATTCGGGGGAAATGCTCTTGTCGGCAATGAAAAGACCGATATGCCAAATAGAATAAAGGATTTCTTTAAAGTGTTTATTCCAAGTGGAGGGAGTAGTGACACTCCGCTAGGGGAACAGACGAATATTTATGGAAACCATTTAGGAAGTTGGAATTTTTCTTTGACCTGGTATGCTCCTAAAGATTGGACAATTCGTCCTTATTACGAACATTATTTTGAAGATCATTCGCAGATGTTCGGAGAATATG
>ERZ827168.362-NODE-362-length-77790-cov-5.602251_pt1 | contig 77790 bp, 72 predicted proteins | sample MGYA00519868_ERZ827168 | MGnify/ENA primary metagenome ERZ827168 (study PRJEB31778, sample SAMEA3449271) | human gut metagenome | biome: human gut; feature: human-associated habitat; material: faeces | place: United Kingdom | collected 2010/2012 ... | reverse complement strand
GTGCCACGGCGGTAAAACCCCGGCCAAGCCGCATGTCTCCCTACACCCCTGCGCGAATAGCACGCAGTCTGGGGTCAAGGGGCACTGCCCCTAGCGCAAGCCACGAGACCTTCTGTCGAGTGGCGGTCTGTACCGGCCAACCAGCGGGAATCCACACCAGACCGGCGAGCCGTGGCACCCGTCGTGCCACGGCGGTAAAACCCCGGCCAAGCCGCATGTCTCCCTACACCCCTGCGCGCCCATGGCGCGCAGTCCGGGGTCAGGGGTACTACCCCTGAAATTGTGAAGAAATTGTTGCAATCTACTTGATTTTTTTCATAATTAGTTTTACAATGTAAACAAGGCTGTAAATAAGTCTTTTCAAGGCAAAGCACTGCAGAAAGGAACGAAATTTCCATGGCGAAACGCATCCTCCTTGTTGACGATGAGCCCCTGATTGTTAAGGGTTTGAAATATACGCTGGAACAAGAAGGCTTCGAGACGGATTCCGCCGCTGACGGCGACGAAGCGCTGACCAAGTTCTTTGCAGGCCATTACGACTTCATTCTGCTGGACGTGATGCTGCCGAAGGTGGACGGCATTACCGTGTGCCAGCGGATCCGGGAGCACAGCAATGTACCTATCATCATGCTGACCGCCAAGGGTGAACAGATCGACAAAATTCTGGGGCTGGAATACGGCGCGGACGACTATATGACCAAGCCCTTCAATATCCTTGAGGTCAAGGCCCGCATCAAGACCATCCTGCGCCGTACCGCCGCGTCCAGCCAGAACGACGTGCGCCGCACCATCCGCGTCCACGATATGGAGATCAACTCCGTCAACCGCTCCGTCACGCTGGGCGGAAACGAAGTCCGCCTGACCGCCAAGGAGTTCGACCTGCTGCAGGTGTTCGTCAATAACCGGGGCAAGGTGTTCAGCCGGGAGTCCCTGCTGGAAACCGTGTGGAAGTATGACTACACTGGCGACGCCCGCACCGTGGACGTCCATATCCGTCGGCTTCGCGAGAAGATCGAACGCAATCCCGCCCAGCCCGAATTTATCTTCACCAAATGGGGAGTGGGTTACTATTTCACCGACAAGGACTAAACATGCCTTTTCTTCCATCCGATGGAAGATCATGCTCGCCTTCCTGCTCATCGTGGGGGTCAGCTACTATCTGGTAGCGACCTCCCTCATCGGGCTGGTGGGCGATTCTTTGTTCAGCGACAGGATGCGGCAGGATCACGCCGCCGCCGATAAGCTGGCGGCGGAGCTGGGGCCGCTGTACGCCGAACGGGATATGGAAAAGGCCCAGCAGCTGCTGGAATCCGCCGGGGGCGAATTGGGCGGACGGCTGATGCTGCTGGATCAGAGCGGCAAGGTGCAGCTGGATACCTTCTGCGAGCTGAACGGCTCCCGGCTGGAGCTGCCGGAGGTGGTGTCGGTTTTGTCCATGGGCAGCGCGTCGGACTACGGCGTTCACCGGCTGGACGATAACGGCGGGGAGAACAGCTGGCTGCAATGGCTGCGACCTTACGATCCCAACGCGGAATGGGTGGCTTATTGCACCTCCGCGCTGACGGCAGACGGCGTGGTGCAGGGCGTGCTGCTGTATTCCTCCCCGGTGCAGGAAATGATGGACCGCCTGTCCTCCCTGCAGGCCCGGATGGTGGCGTACTTCCTCATCGCGGCGGCGGCGGCCATGGTGATCGCGCTGATCTTCTCCCGAGTGTTGACCCGGCCTATCGTGTCCCTGACCAAGAGCATCCAGCGCATGGGACACGGCGACCTGTCCGTGCGGGTGCCGGTAAAGGGCTCCGGCGAGCTGCGGCGGCTCAGCGAGACGTTCAATACCATGTCCGAAAAGCTGCAGATGCTGGATACCAGCCGCAATCAGTTCGTCTCCAACGCCAGCCACGAGCTGAAAACGCCGCTGGCCACCATGAAGATCCTGCTGGAAAACATCATCTATCAACCGGAAATGGACGCGGAGATGCGTACCGAGTTCCTGACCGACATCAATAAGGAGATCGATCGGCTGAACAGCATCATCAGCGACCTTCTGACGCTGGTGAGTATGGACTCGAAGGCCATGCGCCTGAACCGCACCACCTTCAGTCTGGCGCAGGTGATCACCGATACGGCTCACCGGCTCCAGCCCGTGGCCGAGAGCCATCATCAGGAATTGAAGCTGGCCCTGAACGACCGCTGCGAAATGTACGCCGACTGCGCCAAACTGACGCAGGTGGTGTACAACCTGATGGAAAACGCCATCAAGTATACGCAGGAGGGCGGCGCCATCAAGGTGCGGCTGATCCGCTCCGGCCGGGACGCGGTGATGACCGTCACCGACAACGGCCCCGGCATTCCCCGGGAGGATCAGGCTCATATCTTCGACCGCTTCTACCGGGTGGACAAGGCCCGCAGCCGGGAGACCGGCGGCACGGGTCTGGGCCTGAGCATCGTGCACCAGATGGTGCTGATGCACGGCGGCAGCGTGTCCGTGGAAAGCGAAGAAGGCAGGGGTTCCACTTTTACCGTGGAACTGCCCATCCATCAGGGATGAGCCAAGGAGAGACGTTTATGAAAGGAAATCGAAAGCGCCGGGGAATGCTGGCGGTTCTTCTGGCGGCGCTGTGCGGGCTGCTGTGCTCCTGCACCCGGGCGGCGAATCCGCTGGTACAGGCCGAGGCCACGCCGCTGCCAGGCGTGGAGCAGCGCCTTCACGCCGCCACCGCCGCGGAGGACAACGCCGCTTCGTGGGATGTGGTGCTGTATTTCCGCTATCTGGATTATTCCATGCTGGCGGGGGAAAGCCGCACGCTGACCGTCCGAAAGGACGAAAGCAGCGAAGCGGCGCTTGTGCGTGCGCTGCTGGCCGGGCCGTCCGCCGGGGAGATGAATCTTCGTCGGGCGCTGGGAGAGGACGTAGGGCTGAAGGAAGTCACCGCCAGTGGTGATATGCTGTTCATCACCCTAACCAATTCCCTGCTGCGGGACGGCATTCCAGACGGCTGGCGCTCGGACGAGTTCTGGGCGGAGGAAGCCCCTGTCCGCCGCCGGCTGGCCATGGCCAGCATTGCGGACACGGTGATGGAGAATCTGCCCTACACCCGGGTGCAGATTTTGATCGACGGGGGAGAGAGCGCCGCCATCCGGCTGGATCGGAGTTATTACCTGACCGGGGAACAGGGCCCCGCCGACCCGCTGAGCCGGGACGAAAGCCTGCTGCTGAGCCCGTACAACACCGCCGCCCTGCTGATGGAAGCATGGCGAAGCAGGGATTTTGATACGATCTACGATTTCACCGTGGCGGAGGACCTGCCGGTGCCAGAGCAGTTCCGGGCGGAGATCGACGCGGCCCCCAGCCTGTCGGACTACACGCTGACCGCCGGGATGGTCAACGGCGAACGTGCCGCCCTGAATGTAGACGCTTCCCTGCTGACGGACGGAGCGTCCACCGCCCTGGAGGCATGGCCGCTGACGCTGGAAAAGCAGGGCGGCGTGTGGAAAATTCCGCTGGAGACCCTGCGGCGGCTGATGGGGCTGTAAGGAAAAAAGATAGCGCAAACCGCCAATCCCACCGAAAAAAAGGAGAGAGGACTACCTTGAAAGGGAAGAAACGCGCGTTGGCGCTGCTGCTGGCGGCGCTGTTGCCGGGGCTGTGCGCCTGTCAGGCCGGGAGCAGTCTGCCCGCGTCCGAGGCGTCCCCGGAGATCACCTTGCCTCCGGCGGTTCAGAGCTACGTGGCCCCCATCGGTGACGCGGCGCTGGAATACACCGCCGACGCTACGCTGTACCTGCCCCGGCACAGCGGCGGCCGTCTGACTGCCGTGGTCAGCCCGGTGACGTTTTCCGCATCCCGACCCCGGGCGGAAAGCCTGGTGCGGGCGCTGCTGAACCACTCAGGCACGTCCACTGCCGCCGCGCTGGGCGGAAACGTCAAGCTGGCGCTGTACGGGGCCAACCCGGTGGAGGTCAGCCGGAACGCGGCCACGGTGAATCTGGCGGCTTCGGCGCTGCAGCTGAACCGGGGCGACCTGTACATTGCTTTTCAGGCCATCGCCAACACGCTGACGGAGCTGAAGGAGATCGACTACGTGAACTTCCTGATCGTCGATCATCCCGTAGGGCTGGACGTGGCCAACACCCTGCCTATGGGGTCGTTCAGCCGCAGCCTGAGCGAGGATCTGTCCTCGGTCTACGAACAGCGGCTCAGCCGCCGGGTGGGGCTGAACGAAAGCGCGGAGGACAAGTCCCTTTCCGCCAACGTGACGCTGTATTATCCGCTGGCGGGCACACCGGGGCTGCTTAGCGAGGTGCGCTCTCTGAGCTTTGCCAACCAGAAGCCGTCCGATATGATCGTCCAGATCATGCGGGAATTGAGCAAGGGCGCGTCGGTTTCGGAGATCGACTCGCCGCCGCTGAATCTGCTGGTGGAGATGCTTACCGGCGACCCGGAGGTCGCCTATTCCGACGAGCTGGGCGGCAGCGTCATTACGCTGAATTTCTCCTATTCTTTGAACGACATGCTGGAAAAGGCGAACGTGAGCCGGGCCAACTGCATGGCTTCGCTGTGCTACACGCTGTGCAGCTTTTTCCCCGCCGCGTCGGGCGTGACGGTGACCATCGGCGAGCAGCCGGTGGAGACACTGATGCTGACGGACAGCTTTACCAGCTCCATCGTCTTTACCGATCAGGTGATGAAGCGGGCGGATTTTGCCCCGCTGCTGTGCGACCTGTGCACCCTGTACTTTGCCGACGGCGAGGGCCGGGGCCTACAGGCCAGCAGGCGGCCGGTGGTCTATTATCAGAAGCAGAATCCCCGTGCGCTGCTGTTGGAGCTGAGCAAGGGCCCGCAGCCCTATGACGAGGTTCCCGGGCTGGCGGCGGTGATGCCGGTGGGCAGCCTGTCAGACGCGGACATTCTGGGGCTGGCGCTTTCCGGCCGGACGGTTTTGGTGAATTTCGCCCCGGCATTTCTGGGGGCGGGGCAGGGCATGGACGGCCAGCAGGAGCGGCTATTTGTCTACGCCATGACGAACACGCTCTGCGAGAATCAGACGATCGGCAGCGCGGCGTACTTTGTCTCCGGGGCGGTGCCGGAGGGGTTTTCCGGGGAGATCTACTGGGGCGGGGAGTTTTATCCTCTGAAATGAAATAGAGACAAGAAAAGCGGGAGAGGTGCGGAAAGCGCGGCTCCTGCTTTTTTGATTTCAAAAGGTGCGGTAGTGCGGGCTAAGTCGGGGTTTGCCCAGAGGGAAGCTAGGTGGGTTTCCTGATGGAAAAAATGGCCCTATGGGGGGCTCGCTGAGTGAGGGCCGCGCCGATTGTTTGCCCCGAGGAAAGCCATTTGGTGTGTCCGTAGGCGCAAATTCTTTTATCCCATTGGCATGCCGACTTCCCGAAGGGGTGCAGGGGGCGAGCGGAAAGCCCCCTGCTGGCATGACAAGAGACAACTTTGCCGAAGAAATTCCCCTTTGGCGGGGCCTGACGCGCCGACTCCGGCGCGAATTGGGACTTGCCGTCCCATGGGGCGCTCACACTTTTCTTTCGGTGGCGAAAGAAAAGTATGCAAAAGAAAGCCAGCGGCACGGCGACTCCGGGAAAAAGGCTCCTATTGCCCATTTTGACGGCGGGGCTCGCAATGTCGCGCGCAATGGAGCTGGATAGCTTACACACAGGGGCGGAGCGCGCTCGTGCTCGCCTTTTTTCCGCCGACAAAATGGGCGGGCCTTTTTCCCTCCGCTGCCTATCGCCGCGCTGCCCCGGCGCAGTTGGCGGGGAACATACTCAACCCCTGCAGGGTGGGGTGCTTTGGCGTAGCTTGTATTTTTTCGCAAGGCAAAAGGCCAGCGGGAAATCCAATCCACGCTGGCCTTTTCAGCGAGCCATGAGGCCCGTCGCCGAATGGCGGTCTTTGCTGTGCAGCTGGCGGGAATCTGCACCAGACCCGCGAGCCGCGAGGCCTGTCGCCGAGCGGCGGTAAAACCCCGGCCAAGCCGCATGTCCCTCTACGCCCCTGCGCGCATAGCGCGCAGTCCGAAAGGGGCTCAGCCCCTGCTGTTGAGTGTGATGACCACGTGGCGGTTGGGTTCTTCGCCTTCACTGTGGGTGGAAACGTTCTCGTTCTTCTGCAGGGCGCTGTGCAGGATGCGGCGCTCGTAGGGGTTCATGGGCTCCAAAACCACCTTGCGGCCAGTCTTCACGGCACGGTTCGCCATGCGGTTCGCCAGACGGGTCAGGGCTTCCTCACGCTTCGCACGGTAGTTCTCCGTGTCCAGCGTCACGCGGGTGTAGCCTTCCTGACCGCGGTTCACGTACAGGCTGGTCAGATATTGCAGCGCGTCCAGCGTTTCGCCCCGGCGGCCGATCAGAATGCCCAGCGTATCGCCGTGCATGTCCACCCGAACATTGCCTTCGTCATCCCGCTTGGAGTCGATGGTCACGTCCACGCCCATGAGCTTGGTCACGTTGCGCAGGAATTCTTCTGCCTTGGCTTCGGGCGCGACGCCATCCGCAGGAACGACGGGAGCCTTTTTCTCAACGGGTTTCTCGACCGGCTTTTCGGCCTTGGGGGCGGGCTTTTCCGCAGGCTGCTTTGCTGCGGGAGCCTTGACGGGCTTTGCGGGGGCAGCCTTGCCGGCCTTTTCGGGGTTCAGGCCCAGCTTCACATCCTTGAGCACGTTGGCTTCTTCTACGTCTTCCTTCACGGTCAGACGAACGACTACGGGCTTGGCACCCAGCAGACCCAGAAAGCCCTTGTGGCCTTCTTCCAGAATGTCGATGTTGACGTCTTCAAAGCTGACGCCCAACTTCTCAAGGCCGAGGGTAACGGCCTCTTCCATGGTTTTGGCTTTGGATTCGATCGATCTCATTTCACGCTGTCCTCCTTGACTGCGGCAGCGCTGGCAGCGTCCTGCTTTTCCAGCACCTTGTTGAACACGATGCTCTCCACCCAGCCGTAGATGTTGGAGACTACCCAGTACAGGGCGAAAGCCGCGTTGTAACCGGAGCAGATGAACAGGGTGAAGAAGGGGAAGAAGTATTTCATGAACTTACCAGTGTCCGGCTGGCCCTGGGCGGCGGGCTGCTGGGGCTGGGAAGCGGTCATCAGGAACTGGGTCACACAGGCGAGCAGGGGCAGGATGAACCAGCCGTTGTTGTGGCTGTAGATGCTCAGCCGGGTGATGAGAAGGTTCAGCGTGGGCAGGGTGGGCCACAGCGCCACTTCGCTGGCGTAGGTGGGAAGCGCCTGCAGGGCGGCGAAAACAGTGTCGCCGCTGATGGTGTTGGCGTCAATGCCCAGCGCCGCCAGCTTGGAGATCGCGTCCGCAGACTGAGCGGCGAAAACCTTCGCCCATACGTCAGCGGGGATCATCCGCAGGCTGCTGGAATCGGCAATGATCGGATGGAAGGGGCTGTCGGGCATCCAGATGTTCTTGACCCACAGCCAGCTTTCGTTGGTCTGTACGCCGGTGGTCAGAAGCTCCAGACACTGGGAGGCCAGCTCGTTGTTGGCCACCATGCGCATGGCGTTGAACATGATAATCAGAATCGCCATGGACAGGATCATGGGAAGGCAGCCGCTCATGGGGTTGACGCCTTCCTTGCGGTAAAGCTCGGACATCTTCTGGTTGAGCTTTTCCTTGTCGTTTTCATACTTCTTCTGCAGCTTGGTCATCTGAGGCTGCAGGTTGGACATGCGGCGCATACTCTTGCGGCTCTTGTAGTTCAGCGGCATGATGATCAATTTGAACAAAAGCGTAAAAATGACCATCGACCAGCCGTAATTGCCGATGACCGTGTTGATACCATTCAGGATTCCGGCGAAAAATTCATTCATCGGGGGTTATTCCCTCCTTATCGTGGTGTCCAGAGCTTGCGGAACGGGGTCGTAGCCGCCTTTGCAGAAAGGATTGCAGCGCAGAATGCGCCAGAGAGCCAGCCAGCCCCCTTTCCACGCGCCGAAACGTTCGATGGCCGTCAGAGCGTATTGAGAGCAGGTGGGCGTAAAACGGCAGCATGGGGGATTGGCCGGGCTGATCCGCCGCTGGTAGAAGCGGATAGCGGAGATCATGAGCCGGGCGATCATTTGCCGGCTTCCCGGTTTCGGGCGCTGTCCAGCTTCTTCAGCAGCGTGTCAACCTGTGCGTTGATCTCCTGAAAGCTGCTGTCGGCGATGGAAGGCCGGGCGACGAAAACATAGTAGCCGTTCTTCATCTGTGCCAGCCGCGGACGGATACACTCCCGCAGACGGCGTTTGGTGCGGTTGCGGATGACGGCCACTCCCACCTTTTTGTTCACCGAAAAGCCTACCCGTTTCTGGCGGACCGAAACATAGAGAAGGCTTAAGTCTTTGGTGGAAACGCGTTTGCCGCGCCGGTATACGTAATTGAACTGACGGTTTGCGCCTAGTCGGTACTGCCGCTGCACGAAGGTTCCATCGTCCTTTCGGAAGGCTGCTGAAAGCCATATCGGAAAAGCCCGCACCCACTTCACCCGGATATTCACGAAATGGGGCGGGCTTTTTCGGTTTTCATCTGTATGATCCGATCAAGCGCTGAGCACCTTGCGGCCACGGCGACGACGGGCAGCCAGAACGCGGCGGCCGTTCTTGGTGGACATACGGGCACGGAAACCATGCACTTTGCTGCGCTGACGCTTTTTGGGCTGATAAGTACGGAACATTGCGAAACACTCCTCTTAAGCTAATCTGTATGGTGTTGCGTGGTTTCACACGCAGAATACCACAAAACAACTCCCTTAGTATACCGACCCGGAATGGTTCTGTCAAGCGTAAAAATGCCTTTTCCTTTTTCCTGCGTTACAATTTTTTGAACGTTTTGAGACGAAAACGCAACAAAAGCCACGTGCCGTTCAGGCACGCGGCTTTTGTGAGGAAAACGGTCACAGCTTGACAGCCAGCTCTTTGAGGGCGGTGTCCATGGCTTCGCGCACTTCGGGACTCTTTTCAGCCTCCAGCTGATGCAGCAGGAAGGTGCGGGCCTTGGGCAGCCCCATTTTGCCCAGCGCCAGCACGGCGTGGGTGCGAACGTCGGCGTTGTCGTTGTGAACCAGCGGCACCAGCGCGTTGAAAGCATCGTCGCCGTTGCAGCGGCCCAGCGCATCGATCGCGGCCAGAACCACTTTTTCATCCTTATCGTTGAGCATTCCCAGCAGCTTCACCGCATCGTTTTTGTCCGCCAGCTTGGCGATCTTATCCATCTTGTTCCCGAACATATGTCCATCCTCCTTGCTTGACAATTCCTGTATTCGTCGCTAAAATAGGAATGTAATCAAACCGTAACAGTACATTTCTATTTACGATCTGATTTGATTATAGCACGAACATCGAGCAAGTCAATGCCTGTCGTGATTTTTTACAGTACGGACATAATCAGGAGGAAAAGAACATGCTGGAACCCATGGCGCAGGAAATGGGAAAGGAAATGCTCCGTTTTCACCGGCTGTATGGGGAGAAAATCTCCCGGCGTTTTCGTCAGCTTCACATCGATCGCCTGTCTCAAACGGAGTACCTGCTGCTGGCTATTATAGTGGAAAGAAAGCATCTTCCCATGAGCGAGCTGTGCGAGCGCGCCACGATGCGCAAGCAGCAGGTGACGCAGACCGTGAATCAGCTGGAGGACAAGAGTCTGGTCGTGCGGGTGCGCAACAACGAAAACCGCCGGGTGGTCTGGCTGGAGCCTACCGAGCAGGCCTTAGAGATCGCCCGGGAGGTGCAGCGGGCGCTGGTGGGGGAGCTGAGCCGCATCTTCGGCCAACTGAAGGACGATTCTCTGCAAGAATCCTTGCAGGCCATGCGCACCATCAACCACATTTTGGAACGCTTTCCTTCCAGCAGCACCGATGAAAAAGAAGTTTGACGGAGATTTGACGGGAACGCCGTTTTGGATTTGACCCCAGCCCTGTATCATTGCAGACGTTGAAGCGAGCAAAGCGCTTCGACCGAATGAAGAAAGCGAAAACCAAGGGTTTGCAATGAAAGGGGTATGTGTGTATGAAGAAGATTTTCACTCTGGTTCTGGCTCTGATGATGGCCCTGTCTGCCTGCTCTTTCGCTGCGGCGGAAAGCACTGTCTCCACCGACGGCTCCACCTCCATGGAAAAGGTGGTCGGCGCGCTGGGCGAGTATTTTATGGAACAGAATCCCGGCGTTACCTTCACCTATAATCCCACCGGCTCCGGCTCCGGCATCACCGCCGTTCAGGAAGGCCGCTGCGACATCGGCCTGTCCAGCCGCGCACTGAAGGACGAAGAAAAGGCCTCCGGTCTGGTAGAGACCGTGGTCGCCTACGATGGTATCGCCATTATCGTCCATCCGGACAATCCTGTGGCTGATCTGAGCGTGGAGACCATCGGCAAGATCTACACCGGCGAGATCACCAACTGGAAGGACGTGGGCGGCAATGACGCGGAGATCGTGGTCATCGGCCGTGAAGCCGGCAGCGGCACCCGCGACGGCTTCGAGTCCATCACCGGCACCAAGGATGCCTGCAAGTACCGTCAGGAGCTGACCTCCACCGGCGACGTGATCACCACCGTTTCCCAGAACCCCAACGCCATCGGCTATGCCTCTCTGGCTTCCGTGAAGGACACCGTCAAGGCTCTGACCGTGGACGGTATCGCCGCCACCGAGGAGACCGTGAAGGACGGCAGCTACGTGGTGCAGCGTCCCTTCGTCTTCGTGACCAGGGAAGGCGTGGAACTGTCCGAGACCGCGCAGAAGTTCTTCGACTTCGCTACCTCTGCTGACGCCGCCGAGATCATCGCCGCCGCCGGTGCCGTAGCCCCCGCGGATGAAGCGGTGCAGGAATAAGAATCATCGCTGTGCAGCAGCCGCCGGAGTCCTCTCCGGCGGCTGTTTGACTTTTGAAACAACCGGTGCTATACTGACCGCGCCGGATGAGCGATCACGATCTTGTTCATCGTGATCTTTTTTTGTATTTGGAAAGCAGGCGATTGGATATGGAAGAAACGATTCAGCCCGTGGTGCTGCAGGGCGTGGTCATTCACGGCAGGGGCGTGGGCGGGCCTTCCGGGTTTCCCACGGCCAATCTGGAACTGGAACCGGGGGAGCATCTGCCCAAAGAACGGGGCGTGTATGCTTCCTTTGCGGATATCGACGGCCGGCGCTTTGTGGGTGTGACCAATATCGGCACCCGGCCCACGGTGGATTCGTCGCCCGTGGTGACGGTGGAGACATGGTTTCCCGATTATCAGGGCGACCTGTACGGGCGGGAGCTGCGGCTGACGCTGACCGGCTTTCTGAGGGAGATCCGGCGGTTTGAAAATCTGGGAGAGCTGAAGGCGCAGATCGACCGGGACAGCGAAGAAGCCCGCCGTCTGCTCGATGAGTGGAAAACCGAAGAAAAATAAGGCTTTCCCGAAGAATTTGACATGGATTTGACATAGAAGCGATTTCTGATTTGACAGAAATCGCTTATTCTTTTGCTCGGAAAAGCGGAGGGCCCATGGGCCGGACGCACCAAAGGAGGCTTATCGTGAAAAACGGCAAGCGGATTTTTGAAACGGCGGTACATGGGGTCTTTCTAATACTGGGTCTGATCACTGTGGCCTGTGTATTGCTGATTACGGTTTATCTGGTCATTTCGGGCATTCCCGCCATTCGGGAGATCGGGCTGATCCCGTTTCTGTTCGGCGATAAATGGGCGTCTACGGCGGCGGAGCCGTCCTACGGTATCCTGCCCTTTATCCTCACCAGCATTTACGGTACGGCGGGGGCGATCCTGCTGGGCGTTCCCATCGGCTTTTTCGCGGCGGTGTATCTGGCCAAGGTGGCCTCTCCCCGGGTGAAGGCGGTGATGCAGTCCGCTGTGAGTCTGCTGGCGGGCATTCCGTCGGTGGTATACGGTCTGGTGGGTATGCTGGTGCTGGTGCCCGGCATTCGCCAGCTGTTTCATGTGCCGGACGGTTCCAGCCTGCTGGCGGCCATGATCGTGCTGGCCATCATGATTTTGCCCTCCATCATCAAGGTATCCGTCACGGCGCTGGAGGCCGTGCCCTCGGAGTATGAGGACGCGTCGCTGGCGCTGGGCGCTACGCCGGTGGAGACCTATTTCCGGGTGTCCGTCCCGGCGGCCCGCAGCGGGATCGCGGCGGCGGTGGTGCTGGGCGTGGGCCGGGCCATCGGCGAGGCTATGGCGGTGATGATGGTGTCCGGCAATGTGCCCAACATGCCCGCCCTGTTCCAGAGCGTCCGCTTCCTGACCACGGCGGTGGCCAGTGAAATGTCCTACGCGTCGGGGCTGCAGCGGCAGGCGCTGTTCTCCATCGCGCTGGTGCTGTTCCTGTTCATCATGCTGATGAACGCTACGCTGAATTTCTTCCTCAAGCGGAATAAGGAGGGCTGAACGTGAAAGCACTTTCGACAAAGCGCCGGGCCTACGCGGGACTGATGCGGGCGCTGATGCTCTTCTCCGTCCTGCTGACCGGCGCGCTGGTATTGTTCCTGATCGGATACGTGCTGTGGAAGGGCATTCCCAATATCACGTGGGAGCTGTTGTCCACCAAGCCCAGCTACCTGCGCAATCAGATCGGCATTCTGCCGGATATTCTCAATACGGTCTATATCGTCATCGCCACGCTGCTGATCGTGCTGCCGCTGGGCGTGGGCGCGGCCATTTACCTGACGGAATACGCCCGGAATAAAAAGCTGGTGGCGGTGATCGAGTACGCCGCTGAGACGCTTTCGGGTATTCCTTCCATTATATACGGTCTGGTGGGAATGCTGTTCTTCTGTCAGTTTCTGAATATGCAGACGTCTTTGATGGCGGGCGCGCTGACGCTGGTCATCATGAACCTGCCCACCATCATGCGCACCACGCAGGAAAGCCTGAAAACCGTGCCTCAGAGCTACCGGGAGGGCGCGTTCGGGCTGGGAGCGGGCAAGTGGCGGGTCATCCGCACGGTGGTGCTGCCCGGCTGCGTGGACGGCGTTATCACCGGCTGCATTCTGGCCGTGGGCCGCATTCTGGGCGAGTCGGCGGCGCTGTTGTTCACAGCCGGTTTCGCCCACGCACTGAACGGATTCTTTCAGGGACTGCGCAGCGCGGGCGCGACCCTGACTGTGGCACTGTACGTCTACGCCAAGGAGCAGGGCGAGTTCGGCGTGGCCTTCGCCATCGCCGCTATCTTGATGGTGCTGACCCTGCTGATCAATCTGGCGGCTGATCTGGTGGGCGCGTATTACCGCCGGAAGAAGCGGCTGTAAGCCTGTTCCCCATGAAGCGGAAAGGAAGGAAAGCCCTGTGAGCAATATCATCACTGTCAAGGATCTGTGCCTGTGGTACGGAAACCATCAGGCGCTGAAAAATATCAATATCGACATTCCCGAAAAGAGCATCACCGCGCTGATCGGCCCTTCTGGCTGCGGTAAATCCACGTTTCTGAAAACCCTGAACCGAATGAACGACCTGATCCCCGGCGTGAAGATCGAGGGACAGGTGCGCTACAAGGAGCAGGATATTTTCGAGCCCTCCATGGACGTGAACGAGCTGCGGAGGGAGATCGGCATGGTGTTCCAGAAACCTAACCCGTTCCCCATGAGCATTTATGACAACATCGCCTACGGCCCCCGCACCCACGGCATGAAGAACCGCGCCCGGCTGGACGACGTGGTGGAGCGTTCCCTGCGGGACGCCGCTATTTGGGACGAGGTAAAAGACCGGCTGAAAAAGAACGCGCTGGGTCTTTCCGGCGGCCAGCAGCAGCGGCTCTGTATCGCCCGGGCGCTGGCGGTTCAGCCGGAGGTGCTGCTGATGGACGAACCCACCAGCGCACTGGACCCTATTTCCACCTCCAAAATCGAAGAACTGGCGATGGAGCTGAAGGAAAAATACACCATCGTCATCGTCACCCACAATATGCAGCAGGCAGTGCGTATTTCCGACCGAACGGCCTTCTTCCTGCTGGGTGATCTGGTGGAGGTAGACAGCACGGAGAAGATTTTCTCCAACCCGGAGGACAAGCGCACCGAGGACTATATTACGGGGAGGTTTGGCTGATGAGAAGCCGTTTTGACGAGCAGCTGGCGGAGCTGAACAAAGAATTGATCGAAATGGGCGCGCTGTGCGAAGAAGTGATCGCCATGGTCTCGCAGGCGTTGACGGCGGGCGATCCCGAACAGGCCCGGAAGGTGGCCCCGCTGGATGCGGAGATTGACCAGAAGGAGCGCAACATCGAGTCCATGTGCCTGAAAATGCTGCTGCAGCAGCAGCCTGTGGCCCGCGACCTGCGGCAGATCTCCGCCGCCCTGAAAATGATCACGGACATGGAGCGCATCGGCGATCAGGCGGAGGACATCGCGGAGATCGTTTGTTTCCTGAACGGGCGCGGCTCGGAGGACGATGAACTCATGGCCGAAATGGCTGCCGCCGCCATCAAAATGGTGACGGAAAGTGTTGATGCCTATGTAAAACGTGATATACTGTTGGCGGAAAAGGTCGTGGGGGACGACGATACGGTGGATCACTACTTCGATCAGGTGAAGAACCGGCTGATCGAAAAGATCGCGCAGGACCCCGGAGACGGCGAGTACGCGCTGGATCTGTTGATGATCGCCAAGTATCTGGAGCGTATCGGCGACCACGCGGTGAATATTGCGCAGTGGGTGATTTTCTCCGTCACAGGGACCCACAAGGAGGACTGAGCATGATCTGGTGCGTAGAGGATGACGCCAGCATTCGGGATATTGAAGTCTATGCCCTTCGCTCCACGGGCATGGAGGCTCGGGGCTTTGAGGACGGAGCCGCCTTCTGGGAGGCCTTGCAGCAGGAAAAGCCGACGCTGGTCATTCTGGACGTGATGCTGCCCGGAATCGACGGCATCGAGCTTTTGCGACGTATGCGGGAAGACCCGAATCTGGAAGATATCCCGGTGGTCATGGCCACGGCGAAGGATTCGGAGATCGACAAAATCCAGGGGCTGGACTTGGGCGCGGATTATTACCTGACCAAGCCCTTCGGGGTGATGGAGCTGGTGTCCTGCGTCAAGGCGGTGCTGCGCCGCTGCGAGCCCCGGCAGACGGAAAAGCTGCTGCGTTCCGGCGGGCTGGTGATGAATCTGGATCAGCACAAGGTGACAGTGGACGGCAAGCCCGCCGCCCTGACCTACAAGGAGTTTGAACTGCTGAGGCTGTTCCTGCAGAACCCCGGTATTGCCTTTACCCGAGATCAGCTGTTCGACAAGGTGTGGGGGCAGGACTTTTACGGCGAGACCCGCACCATCGACACCCACATCCTGACCCTGCGGCAGAAGCTGGGCCCCTACGGCGGCATGATTCAGACCGTGCGCAACGTGGGCTACCGGCTGGAGGAACCAAAGTATGAATAAACGAATTTTCCGCTCCATCCTGCTGGTGGCAGGCGTGGTGCTGTTGGCCAGCTTTCTGATTATTCTGGATTGTCTGTACGGCTATTTTGAAAACCTGCAGGAGGGCCAGCTGCGGGACGAACTCAGTCTGGCGGTCTCCGCCGTGGAGGAAGAAGGGGAAAGCTACCTTTCCCGCCTGAAGCCGGAAAGCTACCGTCTGACCTGGATAGGGGAGGACGGCGGCGTTCTTTATGACACGCAGGCAGACGCGGGCCAGATGGAGAACCACAAGGACCGCACGGAAATTCAGGACGCCTTGAAGCTGGGGCAGGGACAAAGCTCCCGTTATTCTTCCACCCTGATGGAAAAGACCCTGTACTTTGCCCGCCGGCTGAAGGACGGCTCCGTGCTGCGCATTTCCGTCAGCCGGGCCACAGCGTGGCGGCTGGTGCTGGGAATGCTGCAGCCCGTGCTGATGGTGCTGGCCGCGGCGCTGCTCCTGTCCGGCCTGTTGGCGGGGCGGCTGTCCAAGAAGATCGTGGAGCCGCTCAATCATCTGGACTTGGAGCACCCGCTGGACAACGAGTGCTATGAGGAAATTTCTCCGCTGCTCAACCGCATCAACCGGCAGCACGAAGAAATTCAGCAGCAGCTGCGCGTCATGCGCCAGCGCACGGACGAGTTCAACCAGATCATCGGCAACATGCAGGAAGGGCTGGTGCTGCTGGACGAAAAGGAGAACGTGCTGAGCATCAACGCTGCGGCCATGAAGCTCTTCGGCGTGGAAGAAAATTGCGTGGGGCAGAGCTTCCTGACGGTGGATCGGAACCACGAGATCAGTCTGGCCATTCAGCAGGCCCTTTCCGACGGCCACGCGGAAATTCGCTGCCATCGGGGCGGCCGAGTGTACCAGTTCGATCTGAGCCGTATCGACTCCGACGGCCGGGTCGTGGGCGCGGTGCTGCTGGCCTTCGATATTACCGAACAGGAATACGCCGAGCGCAACCGCCGGGAGTTTACGGCCAATGTGTCTCATGAGCTGAAAACGCCGCTGCAGGGCATTCTGGGCAGCGCCGAGCTGATCGAAAAGGGCATGGTGCAGCCGGAGGACGTGCCCCACTTCATCGGGCAAATTCGCACGGAAGCCACCCGGATGGTGACACTGATCGGCGATATCATCCGCCTGTCCCAGCTGGACGAAGGGGACGAAATGCCCCGGGAAAAGGTGGAACTGTTTGCCTTGGCGGAAGAAGTCACAGACAGCCTGAAGGACGAAGCCGCCAAGAAAAAGGTCACGCTGGTGGTGGAAGGCCAGGCGGCCTCCATCGAGGGCGTGCGGCGGCTTCTGTATGAAATCTTCTACAACCTCTGTGACAATGCCATCAAGTACAATGTCCCCGGCGGCAGTGTGCATTTCTTCGTGGACTCCAACGAAAAGTCCGCAGTCGTAAAGGTGGCGGACACCGGCATCGGCATTCCGGCGGAGGATCAGTCCCGGGTGTTCGAACGCTTCTACCGGGTGGACAAGAGCCACTCCAAGGCCTCCGGCGGTACGGGACTGGGCCTGTCCATCGTCAAGCACGCCGTGCAGTATCATCACGGCTCTATCGAACTGAAAAGCGAACCGGGCAAGGGCACGGAGATCACGTGCATTTTCCCGAAATGACCAAAACGGCTCCCGGAGAAATTCCGGGGCCGTTTTGTTTCACTTCCGCACTTCCTTCCACGAAAGGAAACCATGATAGACCGCCCGGTCTTTGGCTTCGCTCATGAAATCCCGCATTTCGCCCGTCTGCGCGTCGATGACGAGGGCGGCATATTCAAGGCTGTTGCGCTCGTCCCCGGTCTCGTCCAGTCCGTATTCGGGCAGTTCGGTCCGGGGATCGTTCAAATACAGACAGTTCAGCTGCCAGACGGGCACAGCGTAGAAATGATCGGTCTGCGCCTTTATCCCCACATATTCCGGGTCTTCGTAAAACAGATAGCCCAAGGACAAGTCGTAGATTTTGCGGATGTGCCCTGACTGGATTTCTTTTTCAGCGGCCTCGATGATTTTTGAAAAGCTGCACAGCGGCACATCCTCCGCTGCCCGGCCCGATGATTTGAGCATCCGCGCCGACAGGTCGTACATTGTCCCGTCGATGACCGAGGCGTGCAGACGGATGGTCGTGTTCCCGCGGGTCTTCCGGTAAAAGGCCGCCCCGGCGTGGCTTAATAGGGGAATACCGTTGACCTTCTGGTGGAAAGAAACCATATACTCGCCGGGCGCGACGATCTCCTTGGTCTTGGGGTGACGGAAAAGAAAGGTCGTCAGCTCGTAGGGATGCTCCAAGTCCCAGCTGCTTTCGTCCAGCTGCATCAGGGCCAGCGCTTTGCGGACCACGTCCGTCATGCCCGAGAGGGTCAGCTCGCTGCCTTCGGCGTAGGCCCGCTCCCATTCCGACGGATAGCCGAGAAAAAGCCCCGTTGTCTTTTCGATCTTGTTGGGAACCTGCTCGATAAAGTCCCGCGTGTAAAAACCAAAGACGTTTTCCTCCGGGCGAATGACGAACTGCAGGCCGGTTTCCTCCTCCGTCACGCGGGGCGTCATCCGGGCAAATTCCAGCTTTTCGATGGGAATTTGCGTCACGTTTGGAATTTCCGGCTCTACATCCGCAACGATCGTCCGCCCGTAGGCCTCGTAGGTTTCGTGCCAACCGGCCGCGGCCTGCTGCCGTACCTCGTTGATTGTATAAAATTCTTCCGCAAGCGCCCGGCCGCCGCAAAGAAGCAGCGCACAGCCCAGCGCCGCCGCCTTTCTGAAAAATCCTTTCGGCATTGCTGCCACCTCCTGCCTGGATCCGGCGGGAAGAACCCGCTTCTGTTTATAAGACGATGGACAAGGGGAAAACGGGCTGCGGAGAATGGAAAAATTTTCTTTTTTGGGAAGAAAGGAAGCCTTCTGTTCGCTTTATAGACGAGAAACGGTGTTCATTACCGTAGATGGAATGTTTATCAAGGAGGAAGAAAATGAAGCGTTTTTGGAGTGCTTTCCTGATTGCCTGCCTGCTGATTGCTTCCCTTTGGGCCAACGCTTCGGCCATGACTATGTGGGATTATTATTGGGGCAAGGACGGTTATGCCGTGAAACTGACCCAAGCTGATCTCGACGACATCGAACAAATGTGGGAAAAAGTCGATACGCTTTCGCTGGGCAGCGGCATCCGGGAAACGGCGGAAATGTATACGCTGGAAGACGAATACAATGATTATCTGAAATTGACGGAACCCGTTATGGAACGGTATTACGACGACGTAGGGGCGTATCGCTGGGTTCCGGGCCTGCCGGACGAACAGTCCATTTCCCAATATCAGGCGCTATGTATTGGCATGAAAGCGTTATGCGACCAGTACCAGCAAAAGCCGGCTGACTTTATCCATTATTACCCCCGATTTTCCTATGAGACAAGCGACCCGGACAATCCGATGTGGAATATCTTATGGATCCGTTATGATACGAATGATGCAAGTATCAGCTATAATGTCGGGGTTCATGCCTATACAGGCAATGTGATCGGCGTCAGCAAGCGTATGTCTGTTGGGTAAGAAGATTTTTTATGAAAAAAAGAGGCACTGTCGGTCAATCGCCCGACCATGCCGCTTTTTTGATGCATACTGTTTCAGCAGGTTTCCAGCACCTGCAAAAGCGCTTCCGTTTTTCCTTCCGTGTCAAAGGCGTGCCATGCCGCGGCGACTTTTCGCTTGGGCGAAAAGGCCACGCCCTGACCGCACATGCCCAGTTTGCCGACCCAATCGTCATGCTCCAGCGGGTGCAGCTCGTACTGATTGCGAAGGGCGGTCTTCACCCATTTTTCCGACAGAAGCCGCCGCCCCTGATAAACGCCGCCGTTTAAGTAGAGCAAGCCCAGTTTGACCACGTCCTGTGCCCCGGCGTAGAAGCCGGTTCCGCCGATGGGATGATGCTGCGGGCAGCGGGACCATGCGGTCTCTCCAAAGCCCATGGGGCGGAAAAGCCACTCCGTCAGAAAATCATCCGCCGGCTGTCCCTGCACCTGCTCCACGATCCGCGCCAGAAGGTAGAACACCGCGTCACTGTACTGCTCGTGCGTTCCGGGCGCGTAGGGAAGCGGCTGTGCCAGGAGAATAGACAGATAATCATCGGAGGGATATTGGGACAGGTCGTCGTTATCAATATCCAGAAAGCCCCGGTCGATTCCGCTGGTATGGGTCAGCAGGTGATGGACGCTGACCTGCCGCCATGGCGAATCAGTGGGGAAAAAGCGGCCCACAGGATCGTCCAGCGAAAGCTTTCCTTCGTCCCAAAGCAGCCCCATGGCGGTAGCGATAAAGAGCTTGGCTACCGAGTAGCCGTTGTGACAGTTGGAGCAGGGCTGGAAACGGTGAAGCCAGCCGCTAGTTTCGTCCAGCCACGCAAAGTCGTACAGATTGTCGCCGGTGGCGGCAAGGGCTTCACAAAGCTCTACTTTATTCATTGCCTTCCCGCTCCCAGAAACCGTCATTTTTCAGCTGAATCATCAGGCTGGCCAGCAGGGTGTTGGCCCACGCGAAATCTGCCCGGGTGAACTGAGAAGGATCGTTGGGGTCGAAGGATTCGTGCATCAGGTTGCAGCCGTTGTGGGTGCTGGAAAGCAGGGCGAGGCAATGCAGAATTTCTTCCCGGCTGGTGCTGGTCAGCGCCTGCATGGTAATGCCGATGTGCCAGACGTAGCCCTTGGGCGTGTGAGGGCTTCCCACGCCCTCCGCGCAGGTTCCCTTCACAAAATACGGATTGGCCGGGGAAAGTACAAATTTCCGGGTGCGCTGATAAAGATCGTCATGCCGGTCGCAGTAGCCGAAGTAGGGCGCGGAAAGCAGACTGGGCGAGTTGGCGTCGTCCATAAACAGACAATGCCCCGATCCGTCCGTCTCGTAGCAATAAATGGAGCCGAAGCCCTCTCGTTCGGTAATGCCGAAACGGCGGATGCCTTCATCCAACTCTGCGGCCAGTGCGCGGCATTCGTCCGCCAAAGCCTTGTCGGCAAACTGGCCTTCCGCCATCCGGGCGGCGGCGTTCATGGCGACCACCGCCATCATATTCGCGGGGATGAAGTAGCCGTATTCGCAGCGGTCGTCCGAGGGACGGAAGCCTGACCAGGTCATGCCGGTAAAGCCTACGGGCGTTCCCCGTCCGCCGGGCAGCGTGTCGGAAGGCGGGCAGTTTTCCCGCTCGAAGGAGTAGGGCGAGCGCTCATGATGCTGCTCCAGCCGGAACACCTCCGCAATGCGCCGGAGCATCCGGTGGAACGCCTCTGTGTAAATGGCCGTATCGCCGGAAGCGTCTTCGTACTGCTGTGCCAGCAGAATAGGCGCGCAGAGGGAATCCACCTCATACTTCCGCTCCCACACGGCGGGGTTCCGTTCCGTCTTATCCTGAAAGCCCTTTCCGTTGGCTTCCCGGTTGAAGGCGTTGGCGTAAGCATCGATCAGCACGTCCTTGACCTGCGTGGCGATCACGCCCCGCAGAAGAGAACGCACCTGCTCGTCCTTTGCGGCGAAGGGCAGATAATTCTTGACCTGCGCGGAGGAATCCCGCAGCCACATGGCGGGAATATCGCCGGTGATGACGAAGGTCTCTCCGCCAGGAAGGGGCTCCATGGTGGTCTGCACCGTGCTCAGAAAGCAGGGCTTCGCCAGCGGGGCCAGCGGGGGATAGTGCCGGGCGTAATACTGTTCCAGTTCTTCCGCGTAGGCCAGCAGGCATTCGGGGGTCTTCATTCGTCATTCTCCTTTACTTGACAAAGGTTTGGGTCGAGTGATGGATCATCAGCTTGGGTTCTAAAACCAGTTTCTGGCAGGCGTGCTCCTGCCCGGTCTCAAAGGCCTCTCGGAGCAGCTCCGCCGCACGTCGGCCCATTTCGAAGGAATTTTGCTCCACATAGGTAAACAGCGGCTCCATGCCCTGAAAAATTCGCGGCTGGTCAAAGCAGACCACGGAAAGCTCCTCGGGAATGCGGATGCCGCTGGTCTGGCACAGCTCCAGCAGCCACTCCGCCGCGTGACTGTTGGAGACCACCGCCGCGGTGATCTCCCGGGCGCGGATGGCATTCAGCAGGCGCTCCATTTCCTCCTGTGAAAAGGTCTGGGGATTGAACCGCTCCACGGCGTGCAATGGAAGCTGCTGCGCCGTCATGGCGGCCACGTAAGCGCCGTAGCGCACGGAAGTGACCTGCTCCCGGAAGGACGAATCGGCGATAAAGCAGATGTTTCGGTGCCCCAGCGACAGCAGATGCTCCACGGCGAGCCAGCCGCCTTTTTCGTTGTCGCAGCAGACGCAGCTGCTCTGTATGCCCGGAAAACAGCGGTCGATCAACACCAGCGGAAATTTGTTCAGGTGCATCCGCAGGATCGTATCGCTGTACACTTCACAGTCCACAGGAAAGAGAATCACGCCCGCGCAGCCGCTTTTCAGTGCCTGTTCCAGCGCGTATTCCTCCAGCTGGTTGCTGTGGGTCAGCACCAGATGAACGAAGCATTCCGGGTACTGCAGGGTCTGGGTAATGCCCTGAATGATGCTGCCGGAGTGATAATCCGCGTGCTCGGGAATCAGCACGGAAACTGGGCGGGGTTCGCCGTCGTTTTTGGGCACACCGCCCAGCTTGAGGGCGCTGGGCTTCAGGTGCTTGTCCAGCGGATTGGCAAAGGAGCCGCGCCCTTGCACCCGATAAATATAGCCGTTCAGTGCCAGCTCGGTCAGCGCCTTTACCGCCGTGATCCGGCTGACGTGGTAGCGTTCGGCCAGCTCCTTTTCGCTGGGAATGCGGTCTCCGGGCTGAAAAAAGCCGGATTGAATCTGCTCCATCAGCTCGTTTTGAATTTGCTCATACATTGGGGTCGAAGAAGTTGACATATCAAGCTCCTTTCTTCACTCAGATTCCATTATAAATGAAAAACAACGGACTGTAAACAAAAATTTTCATTCCATTCCTTCTTCCGACAACTTGATATGAGGTTGATACATTGACTTTTCTCGGGCCGGGTTTATAATGAGCTTGCAAGTAAAGAGAAAAACATACGCACGGTCTTCACAAAGGGAGGAATGGGGCAGTGAAAAAAATTCGGGCACTATCAGCCGTTTTCTGCTTCGGGAAGGACGAGAATGGCGGCGCACAGCTGGGCGCGTGGCAGTATGGCTTCTTCGTCTACGGCGGCAGCTTCCCCTGGCGTTCCTATGACTCCAAGACCATGGAGCACGCCCGCAAGAACGACGTGGAAGGCTTCACCGGCGAGCGCTTCAGCGACTATGTGGAGGACTCCGAAAAGTACTCCGCCAAGCTGATGCCCGGCATGATCCCCACGGCGGAGGAAGCCGATCAGGTTTCTCCCTTCCTGACCGACTCCGACAGCTACGTGCAGGAAGCCCGCATGAAGTTCGTCACCGGCCAGTGGAATTTCGATTCCGACTGGGACGCTTACGTCAACCAGCTCAACGTCATGGGCGCTGAGGATTACGTCACTGTCAAGCAGGCTCAGTACGATCGTTATCTGAGCAAGTAAGACCGGCTTTTTCGGAGGAGGGGGAAACCCCTCCTCCCTGCCGTATAGAAGACATCCATTCCGATGGGTGAATGCAGAAATATTGAGGAGAAAACAAGCCATGAGCAACGTGCTGACCGAAAAGTTCATTCGCCTGAAAACCGCTGTGGGCGGAAACCGCGAAGTAACGGCTTACGAGGATACCTTTGGCATGACCAAAGAGGAACAGGCGCATATCACGCGCCCAAATCAGTGGAATACCCGCATTCTCAGCGAGCTGGAGTTCGCCCTGAACCTGCGGGAGGACGGTGCGTTCGACGAGGCGATCGGACGCGCGTTGGATCTGTTGCTCAAGGCCATGGAAGAAGAAGGCGTATTGAGCAACGCCGTCTGCCAAAAGGCGGAGGGGCTGCTTGAGCCGCTTCAGCAGGAGGCGAAGAACTACCAGCTGATTCTGGCCGCACACGCCCACATCGACATGAACTGGATGTGGAGCTACCCGGAGACGGTGGCCGCCACGCTGGCTACCTTCCGCACCATGCTGACCCTGATGGAGGAATACCCGGACTTCCATTTTTCCCAGTCTCAGGCGGCGGTCTATGAGATCGTGGAAAAATACGACTCGGAAATGATGGAAGCGATCAAAGCCCGCATCCGGGAAGGGCGCTGGGAATGCACCGCGTCCGCGTGGGTGGAGGCAGACCACAATATGCCCAATACCGAGTCCATGCTGCGGCATATTGCCTATACCCGGAAGTACCTTTCCGAAAAATGGGGCGTGCAGGATTTCGAGATCGACTTTTCGCCGGACACCTTCGGCCACAACGCCTTTTTGGCGGAGGTGGATCATTTCTCCGGCGTGAAGTATTTCTACCATTGCCGCGGCCTTAAGGAGGACGAGATCCTCTACCGTTACCGCGCGCCCTCCGGTCATGAACTGCTGACTTATCGGGAGCCGTTCTGGTATAACGCGGCGGTCACGCCCCGTATGGGCGTTGCCGCGCCGCTGATCTCCCGCCGCTGCGCCGGGCTCAAGACCGGACTGGCGATTTACGGCGTGGGCGACCATGGCGGAGGACCCACCCGGCGGGATATCGAGTTCGCGCAGGAAATGATGCAGTGGCCCGTGTTCCCGGCTTTGCGCTTCGGGACGGTACGGGAGTTCTTCCATGCTGCGGAAAGCGTCCGGGAGAAATTACCGGTGATCGACCACGAGGTCAATTACTTTGCCCCCGGCTGCTATACCACCCAGAGCCGCATCAAGCAGGGCAACCGCCGTATGGAAGCCCAGCTGTGCGATACCGAGGTGCTGGGAGCCGCTGCCCAGAAATGGACGGGCTTCCGTCCCGATCAGGACGGGCTTCGCGAGGCATGGCAGAAGGTGCTCTTTACCCACTTCCACGATATTCTGACCGGCTCCTGCGTGCAGGACACCCGGGAACACGCCATGGGCCTGTACCAGCAGAGCGCGGCCATGGCGCAATCCCAGATGAGCCGGGCCATGCAGGTTATCTGCAAGAATATCGACACCAGCGCCTTGGGCGGGAGTGAAAACGATCCCCATTCCCAGAGCGAGGGCGCTGGCGGCGGTTTCCATGTGGAGAATTTCGGCGGCTTCCCCTGCCCGGAACGGGGCAACGGCCTGACCCGCGTATTCCAGCTTTTCAATCCCACGGCTCAGCCCCGAAAAGAAGTGGTGGAGCTGACCAGCTGGGATTGGGTCGGCGACCTGAAACGGGCTTATGTGACCGACGCGGCAGGACGGAAACTGCCCTTCCAGCTGGTGGACGGGCAGCTGCAGAAATATTGGGATCATCAGTATTTCCGCTTCCTGGTGCAGGCGGAAGTGCCTGCGGCGGGCTATACAACGGTAGTACTGCGGCAGCGTCAGGCCGAGAAGTACCCGGTGTATTTCCAGTCCGGCGAACGCGTCTCCGCCCTGTTTGACGATCTGGTGCTGGAAAACAGCCGCCTGCGGGCTGTGCTGGACAAGGGCACCGGCCGAATTCGTTCCCTGCGGGTGGATGGAGAAGAACTGGTGGACAAAGACGCGGGTTTCTTCCTGCTGGAAACGGAGCCGGCGACCTCCAACGCGTGGCAGATCGGCCGTCACATCCGGCAGATTCCCGTGGATCAGTGCGTCGATCTTCGCTGGACGGAACGGGGCCCGCTGCGCCAGAGCGTTCAGGCGAAATACCGCATTGCGTCCTCTACGCTGGAAGTGACCTATACGCTGGAAGAGGGCAGTGACACGCTGAAACTCGCCACCAAAACGGACTGGCATGAGATCGGAGGAACCACCATTCCTGTGCTCGCCTTCCAGGCACCGCTGAGTTATCAGCCCAGCTGTTTCCGCTATGATACCGCAGCCGGTTCCGTCTGCCGGGAGAGCACGGCCAACGATGTTCCCGGCCTGCAGTACGGCTTGGCGGTTCGGGAGCAGGGCGAGGGCCTGATGATGATGAGCGACTGCAAGTACGGCTACCGTGGCGAGGGTTCCACGCTGGGGTTGACGCTGCTCAACAGCTCCACCAGCCCCGATCCCTACCCGGAACGGGGAATCCACCAGTTTGCCATCGGCCTGACCGCCTGTGCGGATCGGCCCGCTGCGGCGGAAAACAAGGCGACCGCCTTCTGCCACGGCGTGCAGTACCAGAGCAACAGCATTCACCCCGGGACCCTTCCGGCGGAAAAACAGCTGGTAACGCTGGAATCCGAAACGGCGGTGCTCTCCGCCGTCTGGATGGAAGGAACGGAAATGCGCGTTCGCCTGTACGAAACCGGCGGCAAAGCCAGCCGCGGAGTTCTCCATCTGGAAGACAAGGTTGCCGGCGCTCAAATCTGCGACGGCTTGGGAAATCCGTTGGAAGGCAAGGCCGAGGTGAACAGCTCGACGGTTCGCTTTACCAGCCAGCCCTATCAGCTGATGGAAATCCACATCACATTTGCCTGATACAAAAAAATCCGCCGGTGAAAAGCAAACCTCACCGGCGGATTTTTTATAGGGCTTCATATAACCAAGGGTACATTCGTTGGTTTTCTTGCACTTTCGTTCCTTTATACTTATTTTTGGCGTTGATGCAGAAATCATAGGCTTCAAAAACAGGAGAGAAGTATGATCCTTTCCGATCGACTCATACTTTGACAGGATAGTTAGTTTTGTTCATGTTCATCATCTCGCTTTAGGATGAGGTAAAATTTACAACTGTAGTGTAGATTTTGGAAAAGAATTGAGGTATAACAAAATAGAAACTTGTTATAAGGAGAAAAACGTATGAAAACTTTTTCCTGTGTCATCATCCAGCTACTGCTGTTACTTCTGATTTGCGGTGTTGCAATAGCAGAAAATGATTTCCCTGTACAAGTGAAACAATATTTCGAGAATGAAAAGATACTTGAAATAGAAACCTATAGTTCCTCCGAAAAACTTTTCACTGCAATAGCAAGAGATCAAAATCACGAAAGGGTTTTATACGCTTTTCAATACATTAACAGAAAAGGGAGTGCTTTGCTAAACAAAAAATGCCATCCCCAAGATGGAACTGAAGGTTTTTGTTTCTGTTTCTGATACATATCAAGATAGTAATATCGAAAGCATCCAAAACATTCCCAACATATCAATTTGGTTTATGGAGCCAAACGAAGATCACTATGAATTATTGATGGTTTTTTTGCTTGATGGAGATCGTTATATTCTGCGTGATGTTATTCCTCATCATGGCAGCATGCGCTATGAAAACGGAGCAGTTTTTATTTATGAAGATGACTGTTTCGCCAGCCAAAGAGGATATGTTCAATATCCCGCATCCGCTGACCTGACTGCATTTGTGTGTGACGACTTTCTTTCATACACCCAAAAATGGGATGAAAAATACTACGAGCTTACGAATGATATATACTTTGATGATAGTCATCCTCTTTTGTATTATTGGCCAACCGATCAAACTATACCGGTGTACTCTGCGCCAACAAACAATGCTCTTATAGAGGCAAATGGAAAAGCAAAAGTATCTACAAACGATTGGATCCTTATTTATGGTGGTGACAAAGATTACTATTTGATTCAGTACGCTATGAACGAGTCAGCCATGCGATTTGGTTATATCACAAAACAGAGCCTAAATTATTCTACGCCTCTTGAAATGATGTGGTCGAATCAAAAAGCTACTGTGAAAAGCAAAACAAATCTGATTAACGACCCACTAGGAAGCAAAACCAAAATCAAATCTGTCGCAGCTGGAGCAGCGGTCGAATTGCTTGGCGCACTTAATGGATGGGCATATGTTGAATATCAATCATCTTCGGTCGTTAGAGGCTTCCTTGACTACAAGTTTTTAAGTATAGAAAAATAATAACTGTGCCATTTTTATATAGCACAGCTCAGACTGTCTAAAACCCCTGATTGGCCTTCATCGCCCGCGAACAGTGCTCTGCGGCCCGCTCTGCTTCGTACTGCGGGCTTCGGACCGCGGTAGCCCTTTCAGGACTGTCCTCATCCTCGGTACTGCGCACCCTTAAAGCTGGTTTGCGGAAAAAGTGCTGCGGCATAAGGCACGGAGTCTTCGCTCCGCAACCTCAATCGTCGTTTTTGGCACTGCTGTGCCAAATCCTCGTTTCGGTTAGCGAACTGCAGGTGTGAGACGAAATGGGCAGGGACTCCGGCAGTAGCCCCTGCGACGTTTGAGTGGCAGCAGTGCCTTCTGCACCTCCACTTTTTCAACAAGCTGAGCTGCGCCATTTTTATGCCGAACCATCCAATTCGATACGATACCCTGAATAGCTATCTATTGATTACCAGTACAGGAGCGGATCCAAAAACCACAAGCGTTGGCAGGCCATGGCGACATCCAAATTACCATGAACCGCTACGTCGACCCGTCAAAACAAAACCTTCTCAAGGCCACAGAAACACTGGAAAGTCTGCTGTTTTCGGACGACAAAGTAAAAGATACAACAAGTGCCGAATCCATTGCGTCATAAGGGTTTCACTGGTAATACAACCGCCTAATTTGGGACGCGTTTTCGGATATTTGCCGCAAACATCCATGTATACACAGCGATGCATAAAAATAAAAACCCTTGAGAACGTTGATTCTCAAGGGTTTCGTAATGGTGGCTCCGACTGGATTCGAACCAGTGACACTCCGGGTATGAACCGAATGCTCTAGCCAGCTGAGCTACGGAGCCATATGGTTGCGGGGGAGGGACTTGAACCCCCGACCTCCGGGTTATGAGCCCGACGAGCTACCAAACTGCTCTACCCCGCGTTATCGGTTGCTTTCGCAACGATGATAATTATATAACAGAAATCAGATTCTGTCAACACTCTTTTTCCAAAAAAAGAAAGTTTTTATGAATCGGCGTCAAAACGCTGGAAATTCGGGGCATTCGTGCCCTTCTTCCCTCACATGCGAGGTGGAAAAAATAAAAATGTGCCCCGTTTCCCGAGATACGCTTTTTCTTGACGCAGAGAAAGCACCGTTTTATAATGGAAAAAAAGTCAAGGAGGTTCCTCTGTGAAAAAAACGATTCTGTTTCTGCTGGCGCTGCTGATGACCTTCGCCCTTCTCCCGGCGGCCTACGCAGAGACCACCACGACCGTATTGATGTATATGTGCGGCACCGATCTGCAAAGTGCCTGCGTCGAAGATATGTACGAAATGTGCACCGGCAATTATTCCGACCAGATCACCGTGGCAGTGCAGGCGGGCGGCGCGACGGAATGGGACGACAGCGACCTGACGCCCAACGCGCTGAATCGCTTCACCATTGCCGACGGCGGGTTTTACGATCTGGAAGTGCTGGATTGGGCCAGCATGGGGGAGCAGCAGACGCTGGTGGACTTTCTGGAATGGGGCGTGTCGAACCATCCGGCGGATCGCTACATGCTGGTGTTGTGGAATCACGGCGGCGGCGCTGCGTCCGGGGTCTGCTTCGATGAAACGGCGGATTATGACAGCCTGACGCTGCATGAACTCAACGATTCGCTATATCAGTTTACGCAGTCCAGACCGGGATTCCGTTTTGATGTGATCGGCTTCGACGCGTGCCTGATGGCGACTTATGAAACGGCGGCCCATATGCGTTATTATGCCGACTACATGGTCGCCAGTGAGGAACTGGAACCCGGCATCGGCTGGAACTACGACGGCTGGCTGTCCGCTTTGAGCGATCAGCCGGACATGGACAGCCAGAGTCTGGCGGTAGCCGTGGCCGATGCGTATATGGAAGCCGCCATCGCGGATAATCCCGACGATTATCTGAGCATGAGCGTGGTGTATCTGCCCGCCATGGATGCTGTGGTGCAGCAGATGGAAAACTACGCGGCCTATCTGACGCAAGCGTTGGATTCCGGCGAACTGGCCACCTTCAGCCGCGCCCGTCAGCGGATGTACGCTTTTGGCGAGTTCAGCGACGCGTCCTCGGATATGGTGGATATGGCGGCGCTGCTGGCTGCCACCCGCAGTATGGCCCCTCAAACGGCCTCTGCGCTGGAAAGCGCCTATCAGAAGGCGGTGCGCTATAACATGGGCACGGAGACCTTCGATTACCTGACGGGCCTGAGCGTCTATTTCCCCATCGGGGAATTTGAAACCGAAACTTACGCCTGTGCGGAGACCTATCCCAACTACACCCAGTTCGTGCAGGGCTATGCGGCTCTGCGGGCCGGCGGCGACTATGTGTTCACCGCCCAGGCGCCCCAACAGCTGAACGCCGGTAATGTGGAAGAAGCCTTTGCGGGCAACGTGGTCAGCAGCTCCGTTAGCCCGGCGGGCGTTTATGTGGCGCAGGAGGAGACACCCGAGGAATGGGAGGACGTAACGGCGGACTTGCCCCCGGTCACGTCCCTGTGGAGCGGACTGCTGGAACAGGCAGTCGTGGGCGAAATCACCCCGGAGGAGACGGAAAGCGGCGGCTTCTGGTCATGGCTGGATTCCTGGGGTTCTTCCACGGACAGCGACGCGGTCTACGCCTGCTCCATGCAGCTCAGCGAGGACGAACTGAACAACCTCAGTCTGGTGGAAGGTCTGCTCTATATGGACGCCAGCGACGAGGAAGACATGGTCTACGTTGAGCTGGGCGCGATGCAGAACGCGGGCGTGAACTGGGAAACCGGCGAGATCGTCAGCAATTTCGACGGCTGCTGGCCCATGCTGGACGATCAGCTGGTGGTGCTCTACGACCAGCTGGTGAACGGTGGAATGCGCCGCAGCATTATCCCGGTGAAGTGCAACGGCAAGGAAGGCTATCTGCTGGTCATCCGCAAGAGCGCGGAGGCCGACTGGTCGATCGTGGGCTTTACCCGCGGCTACGACGAGCAGGGACTTCCCGTGCGGGGCAGCACACCGCTGAAGGCCGGGGACGAGATCATCCCCACCTATCCGATGGTCTATGAGGACGAAGACGGCGAAATGCAGGAAGACACCTTCGACGGCGATTCCATCATCGTCGGGGAGGAGGGAACCATCGAGTTCGGCTTCTATTCCCTGGAAGGAAGCGAGTCCAGTTATCTGTACTGCTTCCAGCTGACGGATATTTACGGCGAAACCCAGTGGTCGGAGTTCATTTCCTTCGAACTGTAAAGCCGTCCTTCTGGTTCCCAAAAAACAAAATCGCCGCCCGGCCAACGAAAACGCCGGGCGGCGTTCCTTTGCCAAAGTCCGTCCACGAAAGCGTTTCGTTTTTCCGCCAGCAGGAAAAGCTTGACGATTTTTCCCGGACTGCCTATAATAGCAGCCGTCACAAAACACGGATTGCAAAACGATGATCGTCGGACGGCCAATCAGCACATTTCACCCGAAAATCAAGAAAAATCGGAAATGCAACCGCCGGTTGACAGATTGACCAGCCTGATTTCTGGTATGCAACCGCCCCAAAAGGTATGATGCACTCATCCCGGATGCGCCCGGCGCATCCTGACAAACAGGAGGAAATCCAGATGATCTTGGCAGACAAAATTGTGACCCTGCGCAAAAAGGCAGGCTGGTCTCAGGAAGAACTGGCGCAGCAGCTGAACGTGACCCGGCAGTCGGTTTCCAAATGGGAGGGCGCGCAGTCCATTCCCGATATGGAAAAGATTCTTCAAATGAGCCGTATCTTCGGCGTGACCACCGATTTCCTTTTGAAAGACGAAATGGAAACCGCAGAGGCCGCCCCCGAAACGGAAACAGCCGCTGCCCGGCGTGTGACCATGGAGGAAGCTTTCCGCTATCTGGAATTACGGCGGCAGGCTGCGCCCAAAATGGCGCTGGCGACGCTGCTGTGCGTGCTGTCTCCGGCTGCGCTGTTGATGCTGTCGGCAATCAGCCAGCAAACGACCCGCTTTGGTATTTCCGAGGAGACCGCCGTGGGCGTGGGCTTGTGCGTACTGCTGGTTCTGGTGACGGCGGGCGTGTTCCTGTTTCTGATCTGCGCCGCCCGCAGCAGGGAGTTTCGCTTTTTGGAGGAAGTCCCCTTCGAAACGGAATACGGCGTAACGGGCATGGTCAAAGAACGCCGTAAGGCCTTTCAGGAGAAATATGGCTGGGTACAGATCCTTGGGGTCGTGCTCTGTGTGCTGTCCGCCCTGCCGCTGTTTCTGGCCATCATGCTGCCCCTTTCGGAGTTCGGGACGATGGCGGCGCTGTGCCTGACGCTCCTGACGGTGGGCTGCGGCTGCTTTGCGCTGGTGTATGCGGGCTGCTGTCAAAATTCCATGGATAAACTGCTTATGGAGGGCGAATTTGAACGCTCCCGCCGGGGCCAGCGCCAACTGGCCAGCGAGGTCAGCGGCATTTACTGGCTGACGGTGACGGCGGTATTTCTGATTTGCGCCTTCGGCCCCGGTGGAAACGGAGATCCCGGAACGCTTTGGTGGATCTGGGCCGCGGCGGGCGTACTCTTTGGAGCGGTCATGGCTGTGATTCGCCTGACGGGCAAGCGGGACAAATAAAACGCCATACCCCTCCGTGCCTTTCCGGGGCGCGGGGCTTCTCAGAAAAAGATCGCGGAGGAAAACATGAAATCAAGATTTGAAAAAGCGCGGAAAACGCTGATCTTCTGGACGCTCTTTATCGGGCTGGGAGCTGTGGGCGGGGCGGCCTGTATGCTGATCGACCCTTCCGGCAAGGCGCTTGGCATGGACGCGCTGCTGCCATTTTTCCAGAAAATGCCGCTGGCGGAGCTGCTGTTTCAGGATTTTGTGTTTTCCGGCATTTCCCTGCTGATCGTCAACGGCCTGACCAATTTGACGGCGGCGGTTCTGCTCCTTCGGCGGAAGCACGCGGGCGTTGTGCTGGGCGGCGTGTTCGGCGTAACGCTGATGCTCTGGATTTGCATCCAATTCTGGCTGTTCCCGCTGAATTTCATGTCGACTTTGTACTTCTTTTTCGGGTTGGCACAGGCGCTGACCGGCTATGCGGCCTGGGTGTTTGAACGACAGGAGAACTTTACCGTCCGCCGGGAGGACTATCCTCATATCGGAGCAAACCCCAAACGGCTGGTGGTGTACTTTTCCCGCATGGGTTACGTGCGCCGCAAGGCCTTTGAGGAAGCGGAACGCACCGGCGCGGAGGTCTATGAGATCAAGGCAGCGGAGCGCACGGAGGGAACGCTGGGCTTCTGGTGGTGCGGCCGCTATGGAATGCACCGCTGGGCAATGCCCATTCAGCCGGTGACGGTCGACCTGACCGCCTACGAGCACGTGACACTCTGTTCGCCCATTTGGGTGTTTACGCTGGCCGCGCCGGTACGGGCCTTCTGTCAGGCAGCCGCCGGGAAGATTCGGGAGGCGGATTACGTGCTGGTTCACTTTAACCCGTCCCGCTACGAAAATGCCGCCGACGAAATGGATCGCCTGTTGGGTCTGAAACGGGCGGGCCTGCGCAGCTTCGCCTGTCAAATGGGCCGTTATCGGGAGATGGCGAAGAAAACGCCCGGCGAAATTTCCGCTTGATTTTTCGAAAATTATTGCGAGACGCAGGAAAGACGAATCCTGCGCCTTTTTTGTACCCCAAAATGGAAAAATCAGCCGCGACAGCGAAACATTTTTCAACACGGTGCGCCTAAAAATGCATAAATCTGCATGAGAATCCATTGACTTCCCCAGCGGGAAAATGCTATCCTGCCGGTGACGTTACAGCGTTCCAATTTGATAGCCAAAGACGGGAGGAATCCTCGGATGAGTCATTATCGCAATTTCCGGCTGTCCACCTATTTTGTCGCCCACGGCGCGGCGCACGCGGAGCGGCAGCAGCTTCAGAAGGACATCGACTTCTTTAAGCATTATCTGCATCTGGACAACGTGTATCTGGAGCCCTTCCGGGACGGCACCTTCGCTTCGGAAGAACAGGTCAGAATGTGCAAAGAGGTGTTCGAACAAAACGGCATCCACGTCAGCGGCGGCATCACCACCGCTATGCCCGACCCGGAGGGAGCCGAACCCAAGCAGCGTATGTTCGGCACCCTCTGCTACAATGACGAAGCCATGATCCGCCAGCTGGAAGCGGTAGCCGAGATGAACGGTCGGCTGTTCGACCAGTGGATCATCGACGATTTCTATTTCACCAACTGCACCTGCGACCGGTGCCGGGCCGAGCGGGATCAGTACAACGCCGAGCACGGCATCACCGACGGCAGCTGGGAGCACTACCGCAGCCACAAAATGGTGGAGGTCTCCCGGGATCATATGATCGCCCCTTCCAAGCGGGTCAACCCGGACTGCAAGGTCATCATCAAGTACCCCAACTGGATGGAGTCTTATCAGGAGACGGGCTACAATCCTCTGGAACAGAAAGACCTGTTTGACGGCATCTACACCGGCACCGAGACCCGGGACCCCGTCCACACTGATCAGCATCTGCCCCGGTATCTGTCCTTTTCCCTGCTGCAGTATTTCGAAAAGCTGGCCCCCGGCCGCAATGGCGGCGGATGGTTCGACCCCTTCGAATGCCGTTTTCTGGACTACTATCTGGAGCAGGCTTACCTGACCGCCTTTGGCCGGGCCCGGGAGCTGATGATGTTCTGCTTCCAGGCGCTGGTGAATACGGTCAACGTGCCTGCGCTGGGCTTCATGCTGGAAAAACTGGATGAAGTGATGGATCACATGGGGCAGGTCGTGGGTATTCCCTGCTACATCCCCAACGGCTCGCAGGGAGAGGATAACGTGCAGGACTTTTACGGAATGCACGGTTTCCCTATCGTGACTACGCCTTTCTTCCCGGCGGACGCACCCAGGATGTTTTTGACCGCCTCATCCGCCTGTGACCCGGAAATCATTGACAAGCTGGACGCGTATCTGGTGAAGGGCGGCAAGGCCATCGTCACCAGCGGCTTTGTGAAGGCCACGCTGGGCCGGGGTGTGGAACGCTTTACCAGCCTGCGGGATCGCCACCGCGCCGTGGCTGTGAAGGATTTTATGGTGGAATGCCTGCGACCCGGCTATGACCGGGAAATCCTCCACGGCAGCCGGGAGATCCTGATCCCCGTGCTGGAAAATCGCAACAACGCCACGTGGATCCAGCAGTGCAAAGGCATTCACGAGGAAGAAAGCTACACGCTGCTGGCCCGCGACACCTATGGCCGGGGCGAAATGATCACCCTCTGCGTGCCGGAATCCTTCTCCGACCTGAAATATCTGCCGGTGCCCATGCTGTCCTATATGCGCCGGGAGTTCCGGGTGAACGGCGTGTACCTGGAAGGCGCGCCCATGATCAGCCTGTTCCATTACGACAATGACAGCTTTATCCTGTACCCCTATCTGGATCGGGAGACCCACGATACCGATATTTTCCTGCATGTGCAGGACGCCAAGGCGCTGACGGAGGTGGTTTCCGGCAAGCGGGTCGAACCGCTGTACACCGAAGCGGGCGAGGCTGTGTTCCGGATCCATGCCGTGGTGGGCAAGTTCCGCGGCTATCATGTGGAACGGTAAAAGGTCTCTGGATGGAAAAACGGAGGGGCTGTGCGGCCACATAACCGCCGCAGAAATGCCGCCGGCACGTTTTGCACTGCATCTGCGCAGCCATAGGCGTTGGATGACGGAGTGCAGCCCCTTTCCGCGAAACAGCCAAAACAGAATCTCATCAAAAATCAAAAGGCTCGGCCTTCCTTATCGAGGGCCGAGCCTTTTGGCGTTCCTTTCAGTTTTCCAGCTCATAAACCACATATTCCTCCCGGAAGCGGTAGCCCAGCGTTTCCGCCAGATGGGCGGAGGTTTTGTTGGCCGCGTCCCAGCTGGGGAAAAGCCCCCGTTCCAGACATTCCAGCATCAGCCGGGCCCCGCAGGCCCGCGCCAAGCCTTGACGACGCTGATCTTTCCGGGTGTCGATCTCGATCTCAATGCCACCGGGGTAGGAAGAATAACTGGACGCGCCCGCCAGCAGTTCCTCGCCTCGCAGAGCCACAAAGCCCAGTCCCATTCGGGCAAAGTCCTCCGAAGTTCCGTAATTGCTGACGAGGTCCCGCGCCCATTCTTCCGAAAGGCAGCGGCGGTACAGCGCTTCGTCGATGGGGGAAAGCGTCACCCCTTCGGGCAGCCGTTCCGCCATTTCCCGCAGGTCTTTGGGCACGAAGCCCTCCGCACTGTGCTCAAAGGCGTATCGGGTGCGGGGAGAAGCCGCCTTGCCGAAGACACGCCGAATTTCCGCCGCCCATGCGTCGTTCTGGGGTGTCAGGAGGACGTATGGGCGTCCGTCAGGCCGAAAGCGCAGCAGTTCTTCCGAGGGCTGACCGGCGAAGAAAGCAAAGTCGCCCAGCACCGCAGCGGCGGAGCAAAGGGGCCATTCGGCTACGGCGTACACGCCGCCCATTATGCCGCTCAGGCAGGAAAGTACCATCGTATCTTCAAAGGAGCCGAACAGTTCGGCGGCTTCCGCGGGGTTTTCCAGCCGGGTGATCATGGGCAGCCCTCCGTTCTGAATGGGGGAATCATTCAATGGGAATTTCAGCGGCCTGTGCGATACCGTTCAGATAGGTCTTGAAGGAGCGGGAAAAGCCCGTCACCACCTGCTGCTGAAATGCGCTGTCCGGGGCGCTCAGCTCTTTTTCCAGCGCGTCCCGCAGTTTTTTCCGGGTGGAGTCGCTGCGCAGGTGCTTGACTAGATTCCGTTTGCGCAGAAGCAGGGGCAGATTAGCCTTCATCATGGCCCCGGAGATCGCGTCCATGCCGAACAGTGACACAGCCGTGCCCAGCAGCGCTCCCGCCAGAAAGCCCAGAGGGCCCGCCGCGATCAGCGCCACGCCGCTGCCGCCGCACAGAAGGCCCAGCAGAACGCTGACAATGACCGTCATCAGCGCGCCGATCAGGTTCATGCCCGTCAGCCCCTTCGCGTCCAGCGGCAGCTTTTCCGGGCCGGAGCTGACTGCCGTCAGGTTCAGGGCCATTTCCTTGCGGGGTACCTCGTAGCGGTCGCAGATGGGATCCACCAGCGCCTGCAGCTGCGTCCCCACTTCATCTAGCCAGCTGCGCAGGGCCGGGGTCAGCGCATCCCGAGCCATGGGAGAGTCCAGCACCTCCGTGACCCGCTGCTTGAGCTGGGCGTCCATTTCTTCCATTGTGCCGATACGGCCCTTCTGCCAGTCCGTCACCACGGGCACGGCGGCTTCCTCGATCAACAGATCCACCAGTGCCTCCGTTACAGGCGGGATCAGCTGGGGCATGGCCTTGCGAGCCGTGTAGGCGACCCGTTCCTCGGTGATCTCCTTTTCGATGGCCTTGCGGAACTCCCGCAGGTTGGAGTCGATCCACCCGGCGTAGCTCAAGCCCTTGGCAATGGAAAATTCCGGCTCCGGGCAGCAGACCACCGCCGCCTCCCGGAAGGCCTCCCGGCAAAGCTGGCGGAAAAACGGCATCCGGGACGCGCCGCCGGTCAAAAGCACCAGACAGGGCGGATCGTCGGCAGTCAGGCGGACGGCGTGGTCCAGCGCGTCCTGCACCGCCTGGATAAAGCTGCGGCCCTGCAGCGCGTTCAGCGGCTTTTCCGTCAGTTGGCGCGCCAAGTCGCCGTCCAGCTTGAGAGTCAGCTTCTGCACGCCGTCGTAGCAGATGCGCAGCACTTTTTTCACCGAGGCGGACGGGTCGTCCAACAGCCGGGTGTAGTATTCTTCCTTCAGACGGCGGGCTTCGATTTCGCAATAGCTGTACCAGCTTCGGCTCTCCTGAAACACCCGGCGGATCGCGTCCCGTTCCCGGCTCTGCTCCACGCAAAGGCGCAGTAGTTCTTCATCCAGAATGCCGCCGCCCAGCGCAATATCCCCGAAGGTGCCCACGCCCGTTTCCCGTCCGCCCACGATATAGGCAAAATCCAGCGTGGAACTGCCGATGTCGATCACCAGCGCCGTCTTGGACAGCACGTCGATGTCCAATGCCACAGTCTTGGCATATTTGGCATACAGAAACGCCGCCCGGGATTCGGAGATGACCTGCGGCTCCCGGAGCCCTGCCCGCATGAGAAGCTCCCGATAGCGGGCGCGAGCCGTGGCGTTCCAGCCGGCGGGGCAGCCCACCACAAAGGCGTCCTCAGGCCCCAGCAGGCCGTTTTCCTGCAGGTCGCGCACCGTGCCCCGCACAAAGCGGACGATATCCTCGTTCCGGGCCGGGTCGTAGGTAAAGCGGCTTTTGAAGCGGACGCTGAGCCCGTCAGCCAGCGCGTCGGTATAGGCCCGTTCGCCCACAACGATTTCCCCGTTCAGCATTCCCACGGCGCTTAAAAAGCTGCGGGAGCCGCCTACCGGCAGAATGACGGGTTCGATCCCGGAACCCTGTTCAAAAGCGGCGATGGCGCTTTCGCCATCGCCCACGTCAAATCCGATGTAACGCATGGATGCTCCTTTGTTCCTGACCCCGAAAAATCAGCCCTGCCGCACAGCGGCGGTTCCCCGGCGGATCAGGCGAAAGTCCTCCGCAGAAACGATGGCGGGGGAGAGAGTACGAGTTTCGTTTTTACTGGGGAGAACGGTGAACAGACGGCTGTTTTCCTCCGAATATTCCATGGCCCGGAAGCCCAGCCCGTTCAGCAGCCCTTCCACAGCGCCGGCCATTTCGTCCCGCTCGTCCCCGTCCAGCTCGTAGACGGCCTCCATCAGGTCGGCCAGACGCTCCGCCATGGCGGAACTGCCCTGCTCCCGGCCCCGCAGACTGTCGTTGAGATAGGCAAAGTCGTTGGCGCAGCGGTCGATAGCGCGTAACTGCCCGTCCAGAACGGCCAGCAGCCGTTCAACGTCCGGCTGAAGGGTCACGCGCACCTCGTCGTGCCCGGTGGCTTTTCGGCTTTTCCGGCGCTCGGTCAGCAATGCCGCCGAACCGGCGATCAGCGCTGCCAGCGCGGAGATCCAGCCCAACACGATGCCGCGGAAATAGCAGCACAGCCCGCTGAAGATCATCAAAAGCGCCGTCAGCACCACCAGCCAAGCCTTGCCACCCTGCTTTTCAGTCTTCCGGGACTGCGCCACCCATGAGGTGGCAGCCACCGGCGTTTCCAAAAAGCCCACAGAACCCTTCACCAGACTGAACAGCACGCCCATCTGCTGCCGAAGCACTTCGTCGCTCTGTTGAGCCAGCGTGTTCTGCTCGGTCTGCATCAAAGCGTGGCGGATGGCATACACCTGATCGGCTACGCTGGTCTGGTCTTTCAGCGCCGCCCGCAGGGATTCCCGCTGCTCTTCCCAGCATTCAAAGGCGCTCATGGGTTCGTTCCCTTCTGGGACTTCTTTGCGGACATGGACTTAGCGGTGGAAGCCGTCTTTTTCGCGGTCGAAGTCTTGGCAGCGGAGGTAGTTTTCTTCGCTGTAGTGGATTTCACAGCGGAGGTAGTCTTTTTCGTGGCCGTAGATTTGGCGTCAGAAGCCGTCTTTTTTGCGGTCGAAGACTTCGCAGCAGAAGTGGTCTTCTTCGCCGTTGCAGACTTTGCAGCGGAAGTCGTGGTTTTCTTCGTTGCCGTGGACTTTGCGGCAGAAGTGGTTTTCTTTGCAGCCGTGGACTTAGCAGCAGAGGTGGTCTTCTTTGCCGTTGTAGACTTTGCGGCAGCAGTCGTGGTTTTCTTCGTTGCCGTGGACTTTGCAGCAGAGGTGGTTTTCTTCGCTGTCGTAGACTTCACAGCAGAGGTGGTCTTCTTTGACGTCGCAGACTTTGCGTCAGAAGTCGTCTTCTTCGCAGCCGTGGACTTCGCAGCAGAAGGATTCTTTTTCGCCGTTGTGGATTTTGCCGTGGTCGAAGCTTTCTTCGTCGTTGTTTTTTTGCTGGAAGAAGTCTTCTTCTGCTTCGTTTCCTCGGCGCCGGTCAGTCCGGACAGCACATTGCCAATGCCCTCCAACAGCCCGCCGGAGGACGCAGCGTTCCCCGCCAGATCGGAGAGCGCGTCCTCGATGGTATCCAGAAAATCGCCGGTGGAGACGGAGCCTTCGCCCAGCATATCGCTTACGATGGATTCCAGCAGTCCCTTTTTGGCCATGACGAACACCTTCTCAAAATGAAAATCAGAGTTTTTTCAAAGCGTCCAGTTCTTCCTGCGTCAGCGGCCGCCACATGCCCCGGGGCAGCTCGCCCAGCTTCAGGGGGCCGAAGCGGATGCGCCGCAGCATGACCACCTGATGGCCGATCTGCTCCACCATTTTACGCACCTGCCGGTTGCGGCCTTCATGAATGGTGATGATCATATCGGTGAAAAGGTTCTGCACGCTTAAAATATGCACCTTGGCCCGGGCGGTCTTGCGTCCGTCCACCATCACGCCTCGTTCCAGCTGCCGGGCTTCCTCCGGCGTGACCTGATTGCTGACCCGCGCCAGATAGGTCTTGTCCACCTCCATGGAGGGATGCAGCATCCGTTCGGTCAGGTCGCCGTCGTTGGTGAGCAGCAGCAGCCCCTCGCTGTCGTAGTCCAGCCGCCCCACCGGGTACAGCCGGACGGGATAATCCCGGAAACGATCCAGCACTGTGGCGCGTCCCTCCGGGTCGCTGACGGTCGTTACCTCGCCAGCGGGCTTGTGATATATGATATAATGCTTTTCCACTTCGGGCCGGACGCGCTTCCCGTCCACGCAGATGACCTGATCGTCCTCCACCTGCACGCCCATTTCCGTAATTTTCTGACCGTCTACCGTGACGTGGCCCTCGGCGATCAGCTTTTCCGCCGCCCGGCGGGAAGCCACTCCGCAGGAGGCCAGATACTTTTGCAGCCGCATGGCGTTCCTCCCTGTGCGGGCTTGGCCCGCTGGAAAATAGTATAGCGGAATCTTTCCCTAAAAACAAGACCCGGCCCGCCTGTCACGGCGAACCGGGAATGAAAACGTTGTTTACAGCCGCTCCACGTGGTCGCTGTCCACAAAGGCGTGGATCAGCTTGCACCGGGGAACGGGCGTGGGGGAGAGCGTCAGACAGGCCAGAATTTCGCTGGCCGCACGGGCGGCGCTTTCCTCGCTGGAGGCATGAACGGTCGCGACTGCCTCGCCGGGGCGAAGCTCGTCGCCGATGCGCTTGTGCATCACGAAACCAACGCTGTAGTCGATGGGGTCGGTCTTCTGCTTGCGGCCCGCGCCCATGGCCTGAGCCGTGTTGCCCAGACGGATGGTATCCATGCTCCGGATGTAGCCGCCCTCCACGGCAGGAACGTCCCGGATGATCTTGGCCTGGGGCAGCTGGCTCACGTCATCGCAGCAGGCGGGGTCGCCGCCCTGCGCCACAATCATCTGCCGCAGCTTTTCCAGACCCGCGCCGCTGTGAAGAGCCGCCATCAGCTTGTCCCGGCCCTCAGCTACGGAGGACGCAGCGCCGCCCAGCAGCAGCATCCGCGCGCCCAGCTCCACTGCCACGGTCAGCAGCGGGCCTTCGACCCGGTTGTTCAGCACATCGATGGCTTCTTTTACTTCCAGAGCGTTGCCGATGTGACTGCCCAGCGGTTCGCCCATGTCGGTCACCAGCGCCACCATCCTGCGGCCCGCGTCGCAGCCGATACGAACCATGGTCTGGGCCAGCTCGATGCTGGCTTCGGTGGTGTGCATCAGCGCGCCCGCGCCGGTCTTTACGTCCAGCACGATGGCCTGTGCGCCGCTGGCCAGCTTTTTGGAGACGATGCTGGAAGCGATCAGCGGCAGACTGTCCACCGTAGCGGTCACGTCCCGCAGGGCGTACAGGGTCTTGTCGGCAGGGGCCAGATTCTTCGTCTGGCCGATGATGGCGATGCCGATGTCCTGCACCTGCCGGATAAATTCTTCTTCGCTCAGGCCGATGCGGAAGCCGGAGATGCTTTCCAGCTTATCCAGCGTACCGCCGGTGTGTCCCAGCCCACGGCCGCTCATCTTGGCCACGGGCACGCCGCAGGCGGCCACCAGCGGGGCCAGCACCAGCGAGGTGGTGTCGCCCACGCCGCCGGTGGAGTGCTTGTCCGTGGGAACGCCCTTCAGCATGGACAGATCCATCATATCGCCGGAATGAGCCATCGACAGGGTCAGCCGCACCGTTTCTTCCCGGTTCATGCCGTTCAGACGGATAGCCATCAGCAGCGCGGAAAGCTGGTAATCCGGGATGGAACCGTCCGCCGCGCCCTTGACGAAATAGTCGATCTCCTCCGCGGAGAGCGCCTGGCCGAATTTCTTTTTTTCAATGATCTCCACCATGTTCATTGGAAGTACCTCACAGTTGGATCAGCATTCTGCCGCAGTTTTCGCACTCGATCATCTTCGCGCCGCTCTTGAAGGCGCGGAGGGAGGCCTGCGGAATGTTCATGTTGCAGCCGCCACACTGGTCGCCGTACAGCTTGGCGATGGGGCGGGCGCAATGCTGCTTGATGGCCCGATACTTGGCCAGCAGCTCCGGGTCGATGCCCTCGGTCTTTTTTTCGGCCTCGGCGCGCTTCTGCTCCAGTCCCTTCATCTGCTCCTTGTAGAGCGCCTCGTATTCCACCTTCTGCTTGTCGTAGGCGGCCTTCACCTTGGCGTACTTGACCCGGATATCCTTTTCCATCCGGTCACGATCCGCCGCGTCCTTCTGGATGCGCTTGAGCTCCTGCTCGTACTCGGTCAGGTCGCCCAGCAGCTTCTGCGCGTCCCGGCTCATATCCTGCGCCAGATTCAGATCGGTGGGCGGCGTGGCCTCCATCTTTTTGGTCAGCGCGGTCAGTTGCTCCTCCATCCGGGCAATGGCGACCTTGATCACGTCCACCCGGTCTACCATCTGAGCCACTTCTTCTTCCATCTTTTTGACGGCGTTCTGCTGCTCCACCAAAAATTCCCGGTTCTTCTTCAGCGCTAACCGGGCGGGATCGCGCTTGATCTCGGTTTCCAGCGCATCAACGGCCACGTCGGCCTGCTGATACTGCCAAAGCATTTCCATCTGTTCCATAAGGCAACCTCCTTTAAGGTTCTGGGAGAAAACGGGTCAGCGGACAGGCTCCTTGGGGAAAGGAGCGGTGTCGATCAGGCACGCCTGAACCGCCCAGCCGGTTTGAGACGCATCCCGGAGAAAACGTTGATAGAGCGCGGCAATGCCGGGCTGTTCCGTGGCGTGATGCCCCGCGTCCAGCACCCACAGTCCGCGGGCTGCCGCGTCGAGAATTTCATGGTGATGGATTTCGCCCACCACAAAAGCCTGCGCCCCGGCCTGCGAGGCCTGCACCGTCGCTTCGCCGTAAGCGCCGCCCGCCACGGCTACGGTCTCGATGGTTTCTTCTCCATGCCCATATAGCTGGGGACACATTCCCAGCCTTTCGGCTACCAGGGCGCAGAAAGCCTCGGGAGCCATGGGGGAGGGCAGACGGCCTACCCGCAGATAGTCGTCCACAGGGTGCACCTGCTCCAGCCCCAGCGCAGCGGCCAGCGAATCGCCCACGCCGCCTTCCGCCTTGTCCCAGTTGGTGTGGGCGGCGATCAGGGACATGCGGTTTTCCACGATCTGGGAAACGGCCTGTCCGATGGGGTCCGCATAGTGTATGCGCCGCAGCGGGTTGAATATGAGCGGATGATGGGTCACGATCAGCTGTGCATGGAGACGAACCGCCTCCCGTACCAGTGCGGGGGTCGCGTCCAGCCCGAAGACCACCGTCTGCACCGGCAGCCGTTCGTCACCAATCAAAAGCCCCACGTTGTCGAAATCCTCGGCACTGTCAAAGGACGCAAGGTCGTTCAGCCAGTCCAGCGCGTCCCGAACGTTCATCAGGCTCATAAGCTCGTCTCCTTTCGGCCTGGGGCAGGTGTCAGTGAAACTTTTCCAGCTCCTGCCGGACATAGGAAAGCTCCCGCCGGTACAGAACAAGCTGGTTTCCGTCCACGGGCGTTTTGGCCTGTTCCATGGATGAGATAGCGCCATGGAGCAGCCGCTCCCGGCGTTCCAGCATATCGCGCCACAGCGGCGGATGCTCCCGGAGAAGCACCGGCCCCAGCAGCAGCTGCCGCTCGTCGTAGACGGGCTCGCCGTCCAACGCGGGGGTGCATTGCATCAACAGATAATATCGCCGATTTTCCTTGACAGGCTGTTCCTGACGGATGCGGTAGCCGATACGGCACAGGGTTTGCCGCAAAAGGGGCAGGTCGGTCTGCGCGCCCAGCACCAGCGCCGCGCCGTGGAGCCGCTCCCTGCCTTCCTCCAAAATCCGGGAGAGGGTCTGCCCGCCCATGCCCAGCACGAAGACGGTCTCCGCCGGGACGTTCAGCGCGTCCAGCGCCCGCAGTCCGTCTGCGACGGCGAAGGTGGCCCGGTCTGACAGCCCCAGGCCACCTAAAAGATTCTTTGCTTTGTTCAGAGAAGGCGCGCTGACATCCGCGACCAGAATCTGCTTTGCCCGGCCGCTTTGCAAAAGCGCGGCGCTGAGCCGGCCGTGGTCGGCTCCGATGTCGGCGCATACCCCGCAGGGCTGCGCCAGCAGAAGGGCCGCCAGCAGACGGCTGTCCAGATGGATCATACTCATCTTAGTCCAGATAATCCCGCAGTTTCTTGCTGCGGCTGGGATGGCGCAGCTTCCGCAGAGCCTTGGCCTCGATCTGACGGATGCGCTCACGAGTTACCTTGAATTCCTTGCCCACTTCTTCCAGCGTGCGCTGGTGTCCGTCGTCCAGACCGAAACGGAGCCGTAGCACCTTTTCCTCACGGGGGGTCAGGGTGTCCAACACGTCCAGCAGCTGCTCCTTCATCAGGGTGAAGCTGGCGGCCTCGGCGGGGGCGGGAGCGTCGTCGTCGGGGATGAAGTCGCCCAAGTGGCTGTCCTCCTCCTCACCGATCGGCGTTTCCAGAGACACGGGCTCCTGCGCGATTTTGATGATCTCCCGAACCTTGCTCTCGGAAATGTTCATCACCTTGGCGATCTCTTCCGGCGTAGGCTCACGGCCATATTCCTGCAAAAGCTGGCGGGAGACCCGGATCAGCTTGTTGATGGTCTCCACCATGTGCACAGGAATGCGGATGGTGCGGGCCTGATCGGCGATGGCGCGGGTAATGGCCTGACGGATCCACCACGTGGCATAGGTGGAGAACTTGTAGCCCTTGCGGTAGTCGAACTTGTCCACCGCCTTGATGAGGCCCAGGTTGCCCTCCTGAATCAGGTCGAGGAACAGCATCCCCCGGCCCACGTAGCGCTTGGCGATGGAGACCACCAGCCGCAGGTTGGACTCGGTCAGCTTTTTCTTCGCTTCCTCGTCGCCCTCCTCCATGCGCTTGGCGATCTCGATCTCTTCCTCTGCGGACAGCAGGGGAACCTTGCCGATCTCCTTCAGGTACATGCGGACAGGGTCGTCCACGCTGATGCCTTCGGGCACGCTCAGGTCGATGTTTTCCGGCTCGATCAGCTCCTCCGGGGGAACGGGGTCAAATTCGTTCACCACGTCCACGCCCAGGCTTTCCAGCACTTCATAGACCTTGTTGATCTGGTCGGCGTCGATCTCCAGCTCCATGAGCTGGTTCGCTACTTCTTCCTTGGTAATGGAGCCCTTGGTCTTGGCTTCCTCGTACAGTTCGTTGAGCTTTACTTTGACCGCTTCCCGCGATGGATTTTCACTCAACCGTCTCACTCCTTCTATGTACACAGGGGGGAATCGTTTACTTCAGTTCCGTCAGCTGCTGCGCCAGCTGAAAGGCGCGCTGCGTCGCCGCAGCCCTTTGTTCCTCGGGCAGGGTGGACAGGCTTTTCTGCAGCTTGTCCATTTCCTTCTCCAGCCGTTCCCGGCGGAGCTTTTTCAGGCAGTCCTGCGCCATCTGCATCAGCCCTTCGTCTTCCAGATCGGTGCTGATGCTGAGAATGTCGCCGATGACCGCCCGGCCTTCGTCATCCGGCTGGCGCTCCATCAGCGCCGCCGGGCTTTCGCCGCCCAGCAGGGCCTCGCAGAGGCTTCGGTAGGCGGGGTCGTCAAAGTCGTCCGGGGAAACGCTGCCTTCCGGTAGTCGGCCTGTGGAAAGCACCGCCAGCAGCGTCCGGGCCGCCCAGTCCACCTGAGAGACCTCTTTGGCCTTTTGGCGGAAGCTCTCCCGCTTGGGCACGTCCACCTTTTCAGGGGCGGCAGGCCGAACGCCGATCTGTTCCAGCAACACTTCCCGGTCAAAGCCGGTCTCCATGGCCAGCCGCCGGACATAGTTTTCCAGCTCCACGGGCTCCCTGACCTTGCGGAGGAACCCTGCGCAGGCTTTGGCGTACTCGGTGCGGCCTTCCTCGGCGGACATATCGTGCTTCTCTTTTTCCCGAAGCATACGGTAGTACACGCCGGAGATGGGCTTCAGGGCCTCGAAAGCTTCCAGCCCTTCCTGACGGATGAACTCGTCCGGGTCCAGCCCGCCGGGAAAATCCAGCACCTTCACCGGAACGCCCGCCTCCTCGAGAATGTCCAGCCCTCGGAGAATGGCGTGCTGCCCGGCGCTGTCGCCGTCGTAGGAGAGCCAGACCTCCGGCGCGTAGCGGGACAGGAGCTTGGCCTGTTCCGGCGTCAGCGCCGTGCCCAGCGTGGCGGCTACACCTTCCACGCCGAACTGGCTCAGGGAGACCACGTCCATGTAGCCCTCCACCAGGATCACCCGCTTGAGCCCTCGCGCCTTGCGCAGCAGATTGGCTGCGAAAACGTTGTATCGCTTATTGAAGGCGGGGGTATCGGAGGTGTTGAGGTACTTGGGCTGCACGTCGCCGATGGCGCGCCCGCCGAAGCCGAGCACGTTGCCGTAGGCGTCGATGATGGGGAACATGGCTCGATTGCGGAACATGTCGAAGACCCGGCCATCCCTTTCCAGCATCAGCCCGGCGGAGATCAGTTCCTCTTTGGTAAAGCCCTCGCTCATCAGCGTACTGCCGATGTTGGGCCGCGCCGGGGCCGCACCGATGCCGAAGCGGCGGATCACCGCGTCGGACAGGCCCCGTTTCTTTACATAGGCTAGAATGTCCGCACCGTCCTCCTGCCATAAATGCTGATGATACAATCTTGCGGCTGCCTTGTTGGCCAGATAGATGCGCTCCTTGAGCGAACGGCGTTTTTCGTAGGCAGGGTCGTTTTGCAGTTCCGGCAGGGGCATGTGCAGCTGGTTGGCGAGAAACTCGACCGCCTCCGGAAAGGTGAGACGCTCGATGTCCATCACAAACTGGATAACGCTTCCGCCCGCCTTGCAGCCAAAGCAGTGATAGACCTGCTTTTGCCCGTCCACGTAGAACGAAGGGGACTTTTCGTTGTGAAACGGGCACAGACCAACATATCTATGCCCGTTCTTCTTCAACTGCACGTAGGAGCCGATCACACTGACGATGTCAGCCCGCTGCCGCAGTTCTTCCAGCCATTCCTGTGGGTATCTTCCCGCCATGCTATTCGTCACCCACTCTCAAATGATTCTCCACGGCGGAGCGTTTTCCTGCCGCGGATTCCACAATTTCCGACATTTCTTCGGCTTGCGCCCCTTTCCGGCAGGAAAAAATCCGTGTTTTTCCCTGCGGTCAATAACGGTTGAAGGCCTTCGGAATAAAAATGCTCTGGTACAGGCAGATGGCGTAACGGTCGGTCATGCCGGCGATAAAGTCGCATATAGCCCGCTCCGCCCCTTCCAGATAAAGGATTTCCAGATATTCGCCGGGCAGCTGCTCGGGGTGGGCCACATAGTGGTCAAACAGGCCGTTGACCACATGGTCGCAGCGCTGCTCCTCCTGCTTGCGCCATTCGTCCAGATAGACGTTCTCAAACAGAAATTCCCGCAGCCGATCGCTGGCTTCCCGCACCTCGTCGGACATGACCACCCGGTTCTGACCTTCGCTGTTGCGCACTACGTCGGCAATCATGGTGTTGATCCGCTCGCCATGGGTCTTGCCCAGCACCTCCACGCAGGGCCGAGGCAGCTCGTATTCCTTCAGAATGCCGCCGCGGATAGCGTCGTCGATGTCGTGGCTGATGTAGGCGATGCGGTCAGCCCGGCGCACGCACCAGCCCTCCAGCGTGGAAGGCTCCTGCGGCCCGGAGTGACATAGAATGCCGTCCCGCGTCTCCTGACACAGGTTCAGCCCGGCCCCTTCCCGCTCCAGCCGCTCCACCATGCGCAGGCTTTGCTCGTTGTGGCGGAAGCCGCCGGGCATCCGCTTGTTCAGCGTGTTTTCGCCGATGTGCCCGAAGGGCGTATGCCCCAGATCGTGGCCCAGAGCGATGGCTTCTGTCAGGTCTTCGTTCAGCTGCAGGCAGCGGGCCAGCGTCCGGGCCACCTGCGCCACCTCCAGCGTGTGGGTCAGCCGGGTGCGGTAGTGGTCGCCCACAGGGGAGAGAAAGACCTGCGTTTTATATTTCAGCCGCCGGAAGCTCTTGCAATGAATGATCCGATCCCGATCCCGCTGAAAATCCGTCCGCATGTCGTCAGGAGAGATGGGGGCGGCCCGCCCGGCCGTATCCGCCGCGCATTTGGCATAAGGAGAAAGCCTTGTTCGTTCTTCCTGTTCCAGCCGCTGCCGTACCGTCATAACCGACCCTCCCGTCTATCGTGTGGAAAAAAGTTGATTCCAATACTAAATATACGAGAAACACAGCCAAGTTCCTGCCTGTGGCGAAAGGGGAACAGGAAAAAAGCCTCTTTACCCCCGGATTGGAAGTGTGATATACTATTTGTAAATTTCTGTACGAAAGGGGAAAAGCCGAATGAAAAAAGAGCCGAAACAGACGAAGCCGTCCAATCGAATCGGCTATTTTCCCGAAAACGCGCCGATCTGGCAGGGGCCTCCTGCGCCTCAAAAGCAAAAGCCCCCGAAAAAGAATCTGCTTCGTCCTGTATTGACAGCCGCCTGCGCCGTGGTGTTTGTGGTGTGCGCCGTTTCACTGATCCGTTATTTTGTCGATATCGGCCGGGCCAGAAGCGCCAGCGACGAACTGCGCCGCACCTATGCCGCCAGTCAGACGCTCCCGGAGGAGACTGCTGTCCCGGTGCCTGCCGAAACCGCCGTGGAAACAGCGGTTCCTGAACCTGTCTCTACGCCGGAAGCACTTTCCACGCAGACCCGGCAGCCCGCCGAGACCGCCGCCGACTTTGCTTCCCAATGGGCAGCCGGCTATGCGAACAACCCCCAGCTGCGCATTTCCGAAAGCTTCCAGAAGCTGCGCCAGCAGAACCGGGACGTGGTGGGCTGGCTTTCCATCGCGGAGGTGCTGGACGAGCCGGTGCTGCAGCGGGACAATTCCTTTTATCTGACCCACGACGCTTCCGGCCAGAAGAACGCCACGGGCGCGCTGTTTCTGGACGAGGGCTGCAACCTGCGCATCCCAACGCCCCATCTGGTGATCCACGGCCACAATATGAAGGAAGGAGCCATGTTTGGCTCCCTGAAAAAATACAAGCTCAAGGACGCGACCTTTTATAAGGAACACGCCGTTTTCACCTTCAATACGCTTTACGAGGAAGCTCAGTACGTCATCTACGCCGTGGCGGACGTGAGCATCGATCCCGGCGACGCGGACTACCTGCCCTTCTGGGCCTATGAAAACTTTACCACCCAAAGCCAATGGAATGCCTACGTGGGCAAAATTCGGGAACTCAGCCGCTACCGCACGCAGGTGGACGTGCAGCCCGGCGACCGCCTGCTGACACTGGCCACCTGCTCCGGCGCGGATAACAACCGCCGTCTGCTGGTCGCCGCTCGGAAGGTTCGGGACGGGGAAAGCACCCTGACGCTGAAACAGTCCGTTTACAGCACGACTGTGAAATAAAAGTAAAAAATAAAGCCGCATAAAACCCCCGCTCTCTGCTTTCCTGCAAAGAGCGGGGGTTGTTATTCTTCCGTTTCATCCAGTTCCGTTTCTTCTTCGAGTTCTTCCGTTTCCGGCTCCTCGGGCTTCTGCAGAAGGCCGCCCAGCATTCCCAGCAGTTCACTGCGGCCCTGGCCGTCCTCGCTGGAATAGCACAGAATCTCCCATGGCTGCACCAGCAGCGCCCGGCAGATAGGGGCAATCTGCTTCATCCGCGCGCCGCGGCTGATCTTGTCCGCCTTGGTGGCGATAACGGTGAAGGGAATGCCCATCTGCCGGAAGTACTGATTCATGGCGATATCGTCCTGCGTAGGCTCGTGGCGGATGTCCACCAGATGCAGCACGTGGCGCAGATAGGTGCTCTGCTGGAAGTAGTCGTCCATCATCGCGCCCCAGCGCATTTTCTCCTTCTTGTCCACCTTGGCAAAGCCATAGCCGGGCAGGTCGACCAGATGAAAATTGCCGTTAATGAGAAAAACGTTGATCAGCCGGGTCTTGCCCGGGGTGGCGCTGGTCTTGCACAGCTTGCGCCGGTTGCACAGCGAATTGATCAGCGAGCTTTTGCCCACGTTGCTTTTGCCCACCACCGCCAGCTGGGGCATGGTAATAGGCGGCTTTTCGCTGTATTGATCCAGACTGGTGACAAATTCGGCGGTTTTGATCTCCATTTTTGTTTTCCTTTATCAATCGTGGGGTTCTCAGCCCTGCTGCATCATGGTGGGCTGGCGGGAGTCGCTGGGGGCTACGCGGGACAGCGACTCCGCCGGAACGGCGGGCAGGGGAGCGGTCAGCGCCCATTCCAAGACCTGCGTCACATCCCGCACCGGGGTGATGTGAACCTGCTCCTTCACCACCGGCGCGACTTCCTCCAAGTCTTTCACGTTTTCTTCGGGGATCAGCACCTCGGTAATGCCCGCCCGGTAGGCGGCCATCAGCTTCTCCTTCAGCCCGCCGATGGGCAGCACCTTGCCCCGCAGGGTGATTTCGCCGGTCATGGCGATATCCTGCCGCACGGGAATGCCCGTCAGCACGCTGACCAGCGCGGTGGTCAGCGTCACGCCGGCGGAGGGCCCGTCCTTGGGCACCGCGCCCTCCGGCACGTGAATATGAAGGTCGTGCTTCTTAAAGTAGTCCGATCCCAGCCCCCAGGGCTCGCTGTGGGCACGGGCCCAGCTCAGCGCCGCCTTGGCGCTTTCCTGCATCACGTCGCCCAGTTTGCCGGTCAGCTGCAAAGCGCCGGTCCCGGGCATGGCAAGGCATTCCACCGTCAGCATTTCGCCGCCGACGGACGTGTAGGCCAGTCCGTTGACCATGCCCACGGAGGCCGTCTTTTCAGGCTGTTCCCGGGAAAAACGGGGGGCGCCCAGATATTGCTGCAGCTTCTGCGCCGTTACGGCGACGATTTCAGCGCCTTCGTCCAGCATTTCCACCACGGCCTTGCGGACCACCTTCGCCAGCACACGCTCCAGCTCGCGAACGCCGGCTTCCCGGGTGTAGCCCTCGATGACGGCCTTGAGCAGCTTGTCGTTCATGCGGACGCTGCCCGCCTTCAGGCCGTGCTGCCGAATCTGCTTGGGCAAAAGGTGCTTCCGGGCGATGCGCAGCTTTTCTTCTTCCGTGTAGCTGGACACTTCGATGATCTCCAAACGGTCCAGCAGCGGCCCGGGGATGGTGTCCATGGAGTTGGCGGTGGTGATGAACATGACCTTGCTCAGGTCGAAGGGCAGCTCCATGTAGTGGTCGCGGAAAGCGAAATTCTGCTCCGCGTCCAGCACTTCCAGCAGCGCGGAGGCCGGGTCGCCCCGGAAATCGCTGCTCATTTTGTCGATCTCGTCAAACAGGAACACCGGGTTCATGGTGCCCGCCTGCTTGATGCCGGAGATGATCCGACCGGGGATCGCGCCTACATAGGTGCGCCGGTGGCCGCGAATCTCGGCCTCGTCCCGCACGCCGCCCAGAGACATCTGCACAAATTCGCGCCCCACGGCCTTCGCCACCGCCCGGACGATGGAGGTTTTACCCACGCCGGGAGGGCCGACGAAGCACAGGATCGGGCCCTTCATGTCCTGCTTCATGCGCAGCACGGCCAGATACTCGATGATGCGCTCCTTCACCTTTTCCAGTCCGTAGTGATCCTGATCCAGAATGCGCCGGGCCCGCTTCAGATCCAGATTATCCGTGGTGGTCTTGCCCCAGGGCAGGTCGAGGATCCACTCCACGTAGGTGCGGCTGATGCCGATCTCCGGCGTGCCGGGAGCCATGTGGGACAGGCGTTCCAGCTCTTTTTCAGCCTTCTGCCGGGCTTCATCGTTCAGGGGCGTTTTTTCCAGCTTCTCGCGAAGCTCCTCCACATCGGTGCCGTCCTTGTCGCCCAGCTCAGTCTGAATGGCCTTGATCTGCTCCCGAAGGTAATAATCCTTCTGGTTGCGCTCGATCTGCTTCTTGATGCGGGCCTGCACCTGCTTTTCCACGTCGGCCAGCTCCGTCTCCCGCAGCAGGATGCCGCAGAGGGTCTCCAACCGGTCACGGGCCTTGAGCTGCTCCAGAATGGCCTGACGGTCTTCCAGACGGGTCAGCACGTTGGCGGCGATCACGTCCGCCAGCTGGTCGGGCTGCTCCACTTCCAGCACCGAGTTCAGCGTCTCCTGCGATACCCGCATACTGGTCTGGCAGTACTGTTCGAAGTATTCCTGCGTGGTTCGCACCAGCGCCTTCATTTCGGGGCTGTCCTTCAGGCTGGTGTCCACCGAGGGGCGAACGTCCGCCATCATGCAGGGTTCTTCCTCGGACACCTCCAGCAGAACGGCCCGCTGCAGGCCCTCCACCAGCACCCGGATGCTGTCGCCCGGCAGGTTCAGCGCCTGCTTGACCACAGCAATGGTGCCTACCCGGCAAAGATCGTCCCGGGTGGGGTCGTCATTCTCCGCATCCTTCTGGGCCACCAGAAAAATTTTCTGGTCGCCGGTCATCGCTTTTTCCAGCGCGGCTACGCTCTTGGGTCTGCCTACGTCAAAATGCAGCACCATATGGGGGAATACCATCATTCCCCGAAGGGGCAGCACCGGCATACAGACGGTTCTCGCCCTGCGCGTCGTTTCCATATACCAAGCCTCCATCCGCCTGCGCCCAGCGCAGGCGTGTGTTTCAAGCAAAATTCGCTCGCGGCGGTTTCAGGCCGCCGTCCCATGATTATACCGGCACATTCCTTGAAATGCAAGGGATATATATGGAACCCCGATTTCATCATTGCATTTTTGGGAGGATTCTGGTATATTTCAATCATTCAACGAAATGATCCGTCTATCCGATGTACGTCCTGTCAAGAAAAAGGTAGAAAGGAGAAACGAAATTGATGAAGAAAAAATGCCTTGCGCTGTTCCTGATTGTCCTGATGCTCCTGAGCACTGCCCCGGCCATGGCCGAGAGCGCAAACCCGGCCGCGTGGCTGAAAACCGACGAACAGCGCGCCTCTGTGGCCACCCTGACCGATGTGAACGACGGTAAGCTCTATACCATGGATTATACCGCCGATTACCAGCTGGACGCGCTGCTGGAAGCCAATGTGACCGACGTGGAGGGCATGGTGCGCTTTTTGCAGAAGACCCTGCTGGCCGGGGGAACCGCCTCGGTGGACGCGGTGGACGCGGGATGCAGCGCCTTTACCGCGCAGAGCGAGGAGGGAAAGTTTCTCTACGGCCGATATGACCGCTGTTCTCGTCCGCACCGCGCCGGAAAACGGCTATCGTTCCATCGGTCTTGCCAACGTGGGCTGGATCGGCTACACCGCCGGTACCCTGAACGACGGAACCACCGATCTATCCATGGCGGCGTTCTTCCCGTACCTGCTGATGGACGGCATGAACGAGAAGGGGCTGGCAATGAGCGTACTGAAGCTCCGGGGCGACCCCACGCTGCAGGACACAGGCAAGAACAAAATTTCCACCACCGTGGCCCTGCGGCTGGTGCTGGATCGCGCCGCCACCGTGGACGAAGCACTGGAGCTGCTGGATCAGTATGATATGCAGTCCTCCATGCCCGAAGCGAATTTCCATTTTCTGCTGGCGGACGCCTCGGGTAAGGCCGTGGTGCTGGAATACCTGCCCAACGGCCAGCGGATGGTGTACGATCAGAATTACGTGACCAATTTCTACCTGACGGAAAACGTTCCCTACGCCCCGGTGCGCGGCAAGGATCGCTACGACCTGATCGAGCAGACCCTCATCTTCAAAAAAGGCGTGATGAGCGAAGCAGAGGTCATGGCCCTGCTGGCCGTCATCGGTCAGCCCGAAACCGAGGAAGCCACCAGCATGACCCAGTGGTCGGTGGTGTACAATCTGACCGACCTCACAGGCCGGGTCGCCGTGGTGCGGGAGTATGACAATGTGTTCCGCTTCTCGCTGGACGGCATGATCCAGCCGTAACCCCCTATTTTCAACGCAAAGGAGTCTCTTCACGATGGACGAAGCCAGAAGAACGAAGAAAAACCTGTGGATGTTCCCCCTGGGCACCGTAGGCCGGGATATGATCTATACTCTGTTTACCAACTTTATCCTGACCTACATTCTGTTCACCCGCAGCCTGACGGCGGCGCAGCTGTCGGCCATTACGGCCATTATGGTGGCCGCTCGGGTGTTTGATGCGCTGAATGACCCCATCATGGGCAACATCATCGAACGCACCCGCTCCCGCTATGGCAAATTCAAGCCGTGGCTGCTGATCGGCATTCTGCTGACCAGTGCGGTGGTGTACGCCGCCTTCAACACCCGGCTGGAAGGCTGGGGCTTCGTGGCGTTCTTCGGCTTCATATATCTGATGTATTCCATCGCCTACACCATGCACGATATTTCCTACTGGGGCATGGTGGCGGCGCTTGGGTCGGACGAGGATACCCGCAACCGCTTCACCTCCCGGGCGACGCTGTTTGCGGGCGTTGGCGCTACGCTGGCCAGCGTGGTCATCCCCATGTTTACTACGGGCGGCATGGCGCTGGGCGGAAACGCCGAAACGGCCTACGGCCGGGTAGCGCTGATCGTGTGTGTACTGGCTCCGCTGTTCCTGTGCTTCACCATCTTCGGCGTTCGGGAAAACCGGGAGGAAATGAAGGAAAAGGCCCCGCCGGTCAGCTTCCGCAAAATCTGGAGCACCATCACCGGCAACGACCAGCTTTTGTGGATCGCACTGATCTTTCTCGTGCAGCAGGTGGGCAATAATCTGGTGGCGGGCGGCATCGGCTCCACCTATATCTATCTGGCCTTCGGCTATCGGGGCGGCCTGTATTCCCTGTTCACCATCGTGGGCGTGGCGGCCACGGCCTTCCTGATGGTGTTCTACCCCGCCATTTCCCGCCGCGTTTCCCGCAAGCGCCTGATGAACCTCATGATGGCCGTTTCCACCGTGGGCTACGCGCTGACGCTTGGCTGCGGCCTGTTGCTTTCCGGCGGCATGACCCAGTTCTGGCTGGTGACGCTGGGCTATATGCTGTCCAATTTCGGTCAGTACTGCTTCTACCTGATCATGATGATCTCCATCATCAATACGGTGGAGTACAACGAGTACCGCTTCGGGCGGCGGGACGAGGCCATTATCACCTCTCTGCGGCCCTTCCTGACCAAGATGTCTTCCGCAGTGGTGGCGGCACTGACCACCGTGGGGTATCTGATTTTCGGCGTGACCAGCTACACCAACCAGATCTCCGCGCTGGAGCAGCAGTCCGCTCAGGGCCTTCTGGCGGAGGCGGAGAAGCTGTCTCAGATCGATCAGGTGCTGGCGGGCGTCAGCCCGTGGCAGACCCGGGGACTGCTGCTTTGCATGACCGTGTTGCCCTTTGCCCTGATGCTGACCGCTCACCTGCTGTACCAGAAAAAGTACAAGCTGGACGAAGCCGAATACCGGCGCATCTGCCAGAAGCTGGCCCAGCAGAAGCAGGGCTAAAGGATCCATCGGGAGGAACGATTTGTTTCTCCCGATTTTCAGGGCTTGACTTGGAGTGAACTCCCGGTTGTACAATAACGCCGTTCCTATGGACGAATGAAAGAACGGCGGGGAAAATCCCCTGCGTTCACCGAAAGAAGAATTTTGCATGAAGACCATGGAAAAAAGCGAATTTGAAAAGCTGAACGTGTTTGGCACCGGCAGGGACAACACGGCCTATGCCCGCTACTTTATCGGCCATTCCTACCTGAATCCCCTGACGAAGCCGCAGGACGGGCTGGCCATGTCCAACGTGACCTTTGAGCCCGGCTGCCGTAACAACTGGCACATCCATCACGCCACCGCCGGCGGCGGGCAGATATTGATCTGCACGGCGGGGGAGGGCTGGTATCAGGAGGAGGGCAAAGCGCCCGTCAGCCTGAAACCCGGCATGGTCATCGCCATCCCGGCCAATGTAAAGCACTGGCACGGCGCCAAGGCGGACAGCTGGTTTTCCCATATCGCGTTTGAGATCCCCGGCGAAAACGGCAGCACCGAATGGTGCGAGCCTGTCACGGACGAGGTCTACAACGCCCTGTAAAAAGAAAATGCAAAACGGCAGGCAAATCGGCCCGCCGTTTTCTGTTACGCGTTTTTCATGTCTCTGCCGCGCCGCCAAAGCCCCGCAAGGCCCGCGATATCCGCCAGCGCCCAGCCGATGGGAATGGCCAGCCAGATCCCCGTCACGCCCATGACACCTGACAGTACGTAGGCCAGCGCCACCCGCGTCCCCAACGAAATGACCGTCAGGATCACCGACATCAATGGCTTCTGAACGGCGCGGTAGTACCCGTACAGCAGGAACAGCCAGCCAATGCCAAAGTAACAGGCTCCCTCGATGCGGAGATAGTGCGCCCCCGTAGCCACCACCGCCGTCTCACTGGCGTTGACGAACAGCCCCATCAGCGGCTCGGCAAAGGTCACCACCAGCGCCGAGATCACCGCACTGAAAACGAAACTCAGCAGGAAGGCCTTGCGAGTGCCTTTCCGCAGCCGTTCCCGGTTTCCTGCGCCGTAGTTCTGGGCGATGAAGGTGGAAAACGCGTTGCCGAAATCCTGCACGGGCAGATAGGCGAAGGTGTCGATCTTGACCGCCGCCGCAAACGCAGCCATTACGGTGGCGCCGAAGCTGTTCACCAGACCCTGCACCATTAGAATGCCGAAGTTCATCACGGACTGCTGGACGCAGGTCAGGCTGGAAAGCTGGAAAATGTCTTTCAGGATGGCGCGGTCGTAATGTAATTCTTTCTTTTTGGGAAGCAGATGCTTGCATTTTGCAAGGAAGAACCAGAGAATGCCCACGCCGGACATGTATTGAGCGATCACCGTCGCCCAGGCCGCGCCTGCGATACCCCAATGGAACACCAGCACGAACAGCAGGTCAAGCCCGATATTCAGCATCGCCGACACGGCTAGAAACACCAGCGGAACGGTGGAATTGCCCAGCGCCCGCAGCAGGCAGGAAAGGTAATTGTACAGGGAGGTCGCCAGCAGCCCGGCGAAGATAATGAGCAGGTATTCCCGCATTCCGGGGGCGACGCTTTCCGGTACCTGCAAAAATCGCAGGATCGGTTCCAGAAAGAGATAGACCGCCGCGTTCAGCATCAGCGTGACGCACAAGATCAGCCCGAAAGCGTGAACGATGCCCAGCCGAAGAGAACTTTCATCGCCTCGGCCCCGGTAAATGGAAAAAAGCGCCCCGGAACCCATGCTCAGCCCGAGAAAAATGGAGGTCAGGAAGGTCATCAGCGTATAGGCGGAGCCTACGGCGGCCAGCGCTTCGGAACCCAGCGCCCGGCCGACGATCAGCGTATCGGCAATATTATAAAACTGCTGCAGCAGATTGCCTGCGATCATGGGCAGCGCAAAGAGAAGCAGCGAGCGGGAGATGCTTCCCCGCGTCAGGTCGCGGTACATGGCGGTAAGCCTCCTGTTGATTGGGATGGAGCCAGTATAGCACCCGAATCGACAAAACGCAACCTACAACTTACACATTGATATTTTCACGCGAAAATGGTATCATCCATCTATTCGCACAGCATGGACGGGGAGGGCATCTTTGATGTATCTGAAAGGGTTGGATGAGCTGGATCGGAAAATTCTGGATCTGCTGACGCAGAACGCGCGCTATACCTATTCCGAGCTGGGGGAGCGACTGGGGCTTTCCCGTGTGGCGATCAAGAACCGCATGGACGCACTGGAAGAACGGGGGATCATCGAAGGCTATACGGTCATCGTCAACCCGCAGAAGCTGGGCAGCGCCGTGTCCTGCTACTACGAGCTGGAAGCCCGCCCCGAGGCGCTGCCGGAGATCCTTCGCCGTCTGGAAGCCTGCCCCACGGTGACGCAGATCTATCGGGTGACGGGGGAGTGTTGTCTGCATATTCATGCCGTCGCGGCCGATCAGGAGGAGCTGGAACGGCTGATGAACGAGGTGCTGGACCGTCTGCCCGGCGTGGAAAAACTGACTACCCGAGTGATCCTGTCCCGGGTGAAGGACGTGAAGGGCCTGCGGCTGTAAGGCAAAGCTGAAGCACATGGAAACATGCGCTTTTTGGGGAAGAAGAATTGTTGAACGAGCCTAATTTTTTCTTGACTTGGAGCCAACTCCATATTATATACTTTTGTCGTGGAGGTGACGCGATGACCATTAAACAGGTATGCCAGCGTTACGGCCTGACGCAGGATACCCTTCGTTACTACGAGAAAATCGGCGTGATTCCGCCGGTGCACCGCTCGGCCAGCGGCATCCGCGACTACGACGAGCACGATCTGGGCTGGGTGGAAAACGCGGTCTGCCTGCGGAACGCGGGCGTTCCCGTGGAGAGCATCGCGGAATATGTGAAGCTCTATCAGGCCGGGGACGAAACCTTTGCCGCACGGCGCGACCTGCTCAGCCATGTGCTGGCCGACCTGACGGAGCAACGCAGTCAGCTGGACGCGGCCATTCAGAAACTGACCTACAAGGTGAACCGGTACGAGGCGGCTGTCCGGACCGGCGTATTGAGCTGGACGAAGGAAACGGAAACCGATTGAAAGCCCCTTCCCGCTTTCATGGTTTCCGCCGATGGATGCAAGAATTGCTGAAAAGGAGAGAAAAACGTGATCTACCATGATTTTCAAGGATTGAAGCTTTCGGCACTGGGCATGGGCACCATGCGTCTGCCGGTGATGGAGGGCGACGACAGCCGGGTGGACGAAGCTGCGGCCAAGGAAATGCTGGCTGCCTGCATGGCGGGCGGCGTGAACTACTACGACACGGCGTGGGGTTATCACAGCGGCCATTCCGAGCTGACGGTGGGCAAGCTGCTGGCGGACTATCCCCGGGACAGCTTCTATCTGGCGTCCAAATTTCCCGGCTATGACCTGCGCAATATGGGCAAGGTGGAGGAAATTTTCGAAAAGCAGCTGGAAAAGTGCCGGGTGGATTATTTCGATTTCTACCTGTTCCACAACGTGTGCGAAATGAACATCGACGCATATCTCGACCCCAAATACGGCACCTATGATTACCTGATGGAGCAGAAGCGCCGGGGCCGCATCCGCCATCTGGGCTTCTCGGCCCACGGCGATATTCCCACCATCCGCCACTTTCTGGAAGCCTACGGCAAGGATATGGAGTTCGGCCAGATCGAGCTGAACTATTTCGACTGGAATTTCCAGAACGCCAAGGAAAAGCTGGAGCTGCTGCGGGAGTGGAACATTCCCGTATGGGTGATGGAGCCCGTGCGCGGCGGCCAGTTGGCCAGCCTGCAGCCCGAGGATGAAGCCCGGCTGAAAGCGGCACGCCCGGACGAGAAGATCCCCGCGTGGGCCTTCCGCTTCCTGCAGAGTCTGCCCGGCGTGACCGTTACCCTGTCCGGCATGACCAATATGCAGCAGGTGAAGGATAATCTGGCGACCTATCAGGAGGCAAAGCCCTTGAACCAGCAGGAGATGGAGCTGGTGCTTTCCGTGGCCGACGACATGATCCGCCGCACCACCGTGCCCTGCACCGCCTGTCACTACTGCGTCAGCCATTGTCCGAAGCATCTGCCCATTCCCGACCTGCTGAAGCTTTATAATGAAGCCATGGTGGCCGGTTCCGGTGCGTTTATTTCGTCCATGCGGCTGGCTTCCCTCCCGGCAGAGCACCAGCCGTCCGCCTGCGTGGCCTGCCACAGCTGCGAAAAGGTCTGCCCCCAGCAGATCCACATTCCCGACGCGCTGGCGGATTTCGCCCGCCGTATGGGAAAGTAACGAAAAGAGGAAGAAAGCATGAGCAATATTCTTGTGATCTCCACCAGCCTGCGTCCCCGCAGCAATTCCGACATCCTGACGGAACGGCTCGTAGCCGGAGCCCGGGACGCGGGCCATCAGGTGGAGGGATCAGCCTGAAGGGCAAAGAACTGAAATACTGCATCGGCTGTCTGGCCTGCCAGAAGACCCAGCGCTGCGTGCAGAAGGACGATGCGCTCTGGATCGCCGACAAAATGAAGGATGCGGACACGCTGGTCTTCTCCACGCCCATCTATTATTACGAAATGAGCGGCCAGATGAAGACCCTGCTGGATCGGATGAATCCGCTTTATTCGTCCGATTACCGCTTCCGCCGGGTGTATATGCTCTCCGTTGCGGCGGAGGACGAGACCTATACCCCCGAAAAGGCCGTCAGCGGCCTGGAAGGCTGGGTGGACTGCTTTGAAAAGGCAAAGCTGTGCGGCTCACTGTTCGTAGGCGGTCTGAACGGCCCCGGCGAAGCGTCTGCTAACGCCGAAGCCCTTGAAAAAGCCTATCAGTTCGGTAAAAATCTGGAATAAGAAAAGAACAGACCGGCGCTTCCACCTAACGAAGCGCCGGTTTTTTAATGAAAAAGAAAAAATAAAACCAGTTTTGATAATGTGATTTTTGGTATGCATTAGGTTGTAATATACACATTTAACGCATAAATTCAAAAAACAATAAAAATACAATTTTTTGTCGAAAGATAGCGAAAATAACCCTTGCATCTACTATATCCTGTGCGTTATACTGGCGCGGTATACATCGAGTATGCAGAAAGGTGGAACCCGTATGAACGTCAAGGAGATCGTAAGCCACATCCCGGATTACTCCTGCTTTATGACCGTGGATGAACTGGATGCGAGCACTTTCCGGCTGGCGGAGCAATATCCCGACCGCGTTCAGGTACGCTGCGTCGGTCATTCCCGTCAGGGTCATCCGATCCAGCTGATTCAGATCGGCCATGGCAGTAAAAACGCGCTGGTTTTTGCCTGCCCTCATCCCAACGAGCCCATCGGCGCGCTGACGGTGGATTTTCTGACCTGGGAGCTGGCCGCCAATGAAGCGCTGGAAAGGGAACTGGACTATACCTGGTACTTTATCAAGTGCATCGACATCGACGGCATTAAGATGAACGAAGGCTGGTTCAAGGGTCCCTTTGGCATTACCAATTATATGCATCACTATTTCCGCCCCGCCTTCCGCGATCAGGTGGAATGGACGTTCCCCGTGGAGTACAAGCGCCTGAAGTTCAATTCTCCCATCCCGGAGACGAAGGTGCTGATGGAACTGATCGACACTCTGCACCCTGAGTTCATGTTCTCGCTGCACAATCTGGGCTTTGGCGGCGCGTACTGGTACATGACCAAGGATATGCCGGAATTATACCCGCAGTTCTACGAGATCGTGAAGGAAATGGGCATTCCCCGCAAGCTGGGCGAAGCGGAGTCCCCCTATGCGGTCAGTTACGCTCCCGCTGTGTTCCAGATGATCCGCGCCAAGGACTCCTACGACTACACCGAGAAATTCACGAACAAGGATCCGGTGGCGGGCCATAATTTCGGCACCAGCAGCGACGACTATGCCAACCGCGACGGAGAACGCACCACCACCTTCGTCTGCGAACTGCCTTACTTCTATTCCGATAAGATCGACGACGTTTCCTTCACAGACCGGGACCGCAGCGACGTGATTCTGGAAAGCTGCGATATGAAGGAAAAGCTGGACGCGAAGACCCGCGCCATCTTCGAGCAGGCGGAAGCGCTGCTGGATTCTGACGATAACTACTATCGCCGGGCCGTGGAAGAAAAGCTGGGCAGCGCAGACGCCATCGAGGCCCAGCGCGCATGGGCAAAGTCCCCCGAGTGCGCGGGCAAGGCCACGCAGGCGCAGGTGTTCGATAACCTGTACGTGATGCGCTACTTCCGCTGCACCAACCTGTGTCTGCTGGTGCGCGCCATTGATTTCGAACTGGAACGCGCCGAGAAGCGTGGCTTCACCCCCGAGCAGGTTGCCACCCTCAAGAAGGCCCATGAAGACGCGCTGGCTACGCTGGATGCGGAGTGCGCCTATCTGGAGGAAAATATGCATTACCAGATCACCCCCGTGCGCAATCTGGTGACGGCGCAGGCCAGCTGCGGTCTGTTGGCGGCTGAGTATGTTTCTTCACATTCGTGAAGCGGCATAGATATTATCATGAAAGGATGATCCCCCAATGGCAAGGAAAATGATGTCCCTGATCATGGCGGTCTGCCTGACGTTCGGCGTTATGGTGCCCGCCGCTTTCGCCGACGAAACCAAGACCTTTATCGTCGCGATGACCGAGGATCCCAAGAGCTTTAACCCGGATGCGCAGGCTGACGACTCCGGCTGGCCCGTGTTCCAGAATCTGTACGACGGTCTGTTCCAGCTGAACTGGAACAATGAGATCGTTCCCGATCTGTGCGAGACCTACACCATCTCCGATGATGGCCTGACCTACACTTTCAACCTGCGCAAGGGCGTGAAGTGGCACGACGGCGAAGCCTTTAGCTCCGCGGACGTGGAATTTACCTATCAGATGATTATGGAAAACAGCGGTATCATTTCTCAGGAGCTGAATAACTCCGTTGCCGAAATGAACTGCCCCGACGACGACACCTTCGTCATGACCCTGAAGGCCCCTAACGCTCCCATTCTGGGCACGCTGGCCTGGTACGCCAACTTCATCCTGCCCAAGCACCTTTACGAGGGCGTGGAGGACTGGAAGACCTGTGAAGCCGCCACCACCAATCCCGTTGGCACCGGCGCTTACAAGTTTGTCAGTTATGACCGCGGCGTGAGCATCGTGCTGGAAAAGAATCCCGACTATCATCTGGGCGCGCCTCAGGTGGATCGCCTGATCTTCCAGGTTATCCCCGATTCCGATACCGCCATGCAGGCTTTCTTCAACGGCGAGATCGACATGCTCAAGCCCGTTCCCAACTCTCAGGTGCCCGCCCTGCTGCAGGATCCCCAGTACAAACTGGGCTACTCCAGCGCCGCCCGCCGTTATCAGATCGCCATGAACATGGAAAGCGAAAAGATGACGCTGGCCGTCCGTCAGGCTGTGGCCCTGTCCATCGACCGTGAGGAAATCTCCCGCAAGGCCACCAACGGCTTGATGCCCCCCGCCTACGGCTTCTATCCGCCCTATTGCGACTGGGCTTACAACGCGGACGCTGATATCGGCGAGCGCGACGTGGCCAAGGCGCGTCAGATTCTGGAAGACGCCGGCTTCACCGCTGATGAAAACGGCAACTATATCGAACTGGAAATGCTGGTGCTCTCCTCCGGTTCCTATGCTGACTGCGGCAAGGTCATGCAGTCCAACCTGAAGGAAGCCGGCATCAACATGAAGCTGACCGTGCTGGAAAGCGCCGCCTGGCATGAGCGTGTCACCAGCGGCGACTTCGATATGGCCATGCTCAACGGCTATCAGGGTCCCGATCCTGACGCTATGTCCAAGCGTATCGGCACCGGCGGCGCCGCCAACTACTCTCACTTCTCCAACGCGGAAGTGGACGAGCTGCTGGCGAAGGCCCGCAGCCTGACCGACAACGAGGCGCGCGGTGCCTGCTACCGCCGTATTCAGGAGATCGAGGCGGAAGAACTGCCCATCATCCCTGTGGTGGAAATGACCACCTACTACATCTGCCGCAGCAACGTCTCCGGCATTGCTTACATCGATCATGTCAGCGACGTCAGCGACAACAGCTACGCTCGTGTGACCATCGACTAATCGAAATCTCCCCGTTAGTTTCCCCGGTTTACGCCCGACAGGCGGGTTTTGCCCGCCTGTCGGGTATTCATACAATAAGGGATGTGAGCGGATGAAGCGCTATATCTTAAAACGACTGGTCACCGCCTTTTTTATTGTGATGGTGGTCATCGTTCTGAACTTCACCATCATCAAACTTGCGCCTGGCGATCCTGTGCGGATCCTGGCGGGCGATGATACGCTTACGGAAGAGGTCATGGAGGCCATGACCGTCAAGTTCGGCCTGGATCAGCCCTTCCATGTCCAGCTGGGCAAGTATATCCTCAACCTCCTTCACGGCGATCTGGGCACCTCCTTCGCCTATTCGCAGCCGGTCAGTATGCTGATTGGCGAACGCTTCGGCAATTCGCTGCTCCTTTCCGGCACCAGCGCCGTGCTGGCGGTGATTCTGGGCTGCTGGCTGGGGCTGTACGCCGGCAAAAACCACGGGGGTCTGCTGGATCGAATCTTCTCCGGCATGGCCTATCTGTTCAACTCCATGCCCACCTTCTGGCTGGGCATGATGGGCATTCTGCTGTTTGCCTCCACCCTGCGCTGGCTGCCTACGCAGGGAATGTACAACCTGCGCGCGGGCTATACGGGCATGGCCTATGTGGGCGATGTGATGGTGCATATGATCCTGCCCTGCGCGTCTCTGGTGGCGGTTCAAATTCCTGCCTATTTCCGCATCACCAAGACCTCGGTCATGCAGGTAATGGCGGACGACTATATCATGACCTTCCGGGTGACGGGCATGAGCGAACGCAAAATCTTCCGCAAATATATTCTGAAAAACGCAATTCTGCCGGTTTTGACCGTTTTCGGCATCAATCTGGCTTATGTGGTTTCCGGCTCTACCCTGACGGAGATCGTATTCTCATGGCCGGGCATCGGCTCGCTGATGTACCGCTCTATCATGATGCGCGACTATAACGTGCTGATGGGCGTGTATCTGATTCTGGCCCTGACCGTCGCCGCCATGATGATCATCGTCGATCTGGTCTACGCATGGCTGGATCCTCGTATCCGCTACACTTGACAGGAGGGAAGCAAAACGATGGAAAACAGATTGATCAAAGTGGCCAAACGTCTTGCGTCCCTCTGGAAGGCCAGCCGCCAGCTGCGGGTGGGACTTCTGCTGTTTTTGGGCGTGCTGCTGGTGGCGATTCTGGCGGGTGTGCTGTCGCCCTACGACCCCTATTACCTCAGCGACGATCTGCTGATGCCGCCGGGCAGCGAAAACCACCCGCTGGGCACCGACCATATGGGGCATGACGTTCTGAGCATGATCCTTCACGGCAGCCGCACCAGCCTGACCATCGGCATCGTGTCCGCGCTGATTTCCGGCCTGATCGGCACCATGCTGGGCGCCTTCGCCGGTTATTTCGGGGGCGCGCTGGATAAGATCACCTCCGAGGTCATCAATATCTTCCTGATGATCCCCACGTTCTTTCTGGTGCTGATCATCGTCTCCATTTTCGGCAGCAACATGTTCAACGTCATGCTGGTCATCGGCCTGACCTCGTGGCCCTCCAATGCCCGCATGATGCGCGTTCAGGCCATGAGCCTGAAGGAGCGCACCTATATCAAGGGCGCGGTGGTCATGGGCGAAAGCCGGCTGCGGATTCTGTTCAAGTACATCATCCCCAACGGCCTGTTCCCGGTCATCGCCAACACCACCATGGGCGTGGCCAAGGCGATCCTGACGGAGGCCAGCCTTTCGTTTCTGGGTCTGGGCGACCCCAATATCGTCAGCTGGGGCCAGATGGTGTATGACGGCAAGGCCTTCCTGCAGACCGGCTGGTGGATCTCCACTCTGCCCGGCCTGTCCATTATGATGATCGTGGTTATCTTCTATATGATCGGCGACGGCCTGAACTATGCGCTCAGCCCCCGGATGAAGAAATTGTAAGGGAGGGAAACGGTTTGTTGCTGAATGTGCAGGAGCTCTGCGTGAGCTATCTCACCAAAAAGACCGAGCTGAAGGCCGTGGATCACGTTTCCTTCGGCATCGAACGGGGCGATACGCTGGGTATTATCGGCGAAAGCGGCTCCGGCAAGTCCACCATTGTTATGGCCATGCTGCGGCAGCTGGATCCCCGCTTTTCCAAAATCACGGGCCGTGTGGAGTTTGACGGGCAGGAGCTTCTGACCCTGCCGGATGCGGAATTTAAGAAGCTGCTGTGGAAGCGGATCGCCATCGTATTCCAGAAGTCCATGAACAGCCTGAGCCCGGTGCACCGTCTGGGCAGTCAGTTCGAGGATATTTACCGGGTGCATGAGCCCCATGCCACCAAGGCGCAGATTCATGACCGGGCGGTGGAACTGTTCAAGCTGGTCAATCTGCCGGAACGAGTGTACCGGCTGTACCCCCACGAGCTGTCCGGCGGCATGATGCAACGCTTTTCCATCGTGCTCAGCCTGATGTTCAACCCCGACCTGCTCATCATGGACGAGGCTACGACGGCGCTGGACGTGGTCACGCAGGGGCAGCTGCTGCGGGAGATCATGAAGCTGGAAGCGGGACTGAACCTGACCCGCATCATGATCACCCACGACCTTTCCGTGGTGGCCAGCGCCTGCCGGAAAACGCTGGTACTGTACTCCGGTCAGGTGATGGAATTCGGCACGGTGGAGCAGGTCATCAAGCAGCATTTGCATCCCTACACCGAGGGGCTGATCCGCTCCTTTCCGTCGCTGTATGGCGAAAAACAGGCGCTGCGCGGCATTCCCGGCTCTCTGCCGGATCTGACCGACCCGCCCGCAGGCTGCGTTTTCGCGCCCCGCTGCCCCTATGCAACGGAGCGCTGCCGTCAGGAACGCCCGCAGGTGCGGGAATATGAACCGGGCCACTTCGCGGCCTGCCATCGCTGTCAGGAAAGGGAGGCGGAATAAATGGCCAAGCATAAGGATTTTTCCGAGCTGTTCGATCCTTCCAAGCCCATGCTGCAAGTGCGGAACCTGACCCGGCTGTATCCTCAAAAGGGCGGAAGTCTGTTCCGCAAGCCTAAACAGGTGCACGCGGTGGACGGCGTGTCCTTCACGCTGCAGGAGCGGGAAATCTTCGGCGTTATCGGCGAAAGCGGCTGCGGCAAGTCCACGTTGGGCCGGCTGCTGATTCGTCTGGAGGAGCCCACCAGCGGCGAGATCGACTTTTACGGCATTTCCACCAAGAAGCTGCTGGAAGCCAACCCGGAGCAGTTCCACTGCCTGGTGCAGTCGGTGTTCCAGAATCCCTTCGACACCTTCACCCCCAGCGATACCATCGGGGCCATTATGGAGCGCCCGCTGAAGCTGCACAATATCGGCAGCTCCGACGAGGAACGCCGCCAGATCTGCGTCGACGCGCTCACCGAGGGCGGCCTGACCCCTGCGGAATCCTTCCTGTCACGCTATCCTCACGAGCTGTCCGGCGGCCAGCTGCAGCGTATTTCCATTCTGCGCAGTATGCTGCTCAAGCCCCGTTTTTTGGTGGTGGACGAGCCTGTTTCCATGCTGGACGTTTCCGTCCGGGCGGACATCATCAACATGTTCCTGAAGCTGGTGGAGCGCCACAACACCAGCATCCTTTTCATCAGCCACGATATTTCCATCATCCGCTACGCCTCCAGCCGGGTGGCGGTCATGTATCTGGGCAATATCGTGGAGATGGGGGAGACGGATACCATCATCCATCATCCCATGCACCCTTATACGCAGGTGCTGATCTCCAACTGCGCCTCCATTGATCTGGACGAGAAAAAGGAGCCGATTCGCATTGAGGGCGAGCCGCCGTCGCCGGTGGATCCCAAGCCCTGCTGCCCCTTTGCGGGCCGCTGCTTCTGCGCGCAGGACGTCTGTCTGCGTCAGAAGCCGGAGCTGCGCACCTTCTCCGATGGACGGCAGGTGGCCTGCCACTTTGCCAGAGAGCGGGAGTAAGCTCGGGCGGGGTTTGACCCTTCATCAAACAGTCGTGCGTCCAAAAGCGGAGGTGCAGGAGGCATTGCCTCCTGCCGGGGCTTTAGGGGTAGGGCCCCTAAGGCTCGTGCCGCAGCATTTTTCCCGCGAACCAGCGGAGCGCTGTTCGCGGGCGATGGCGGCCGATCAGGATTTTTTCGAAAAACGAAGCCGTGCGCTCCCCGCTTTGGGGGACGCACGGCTGGTTTCTTTATTGGAAGGCTGCAACGCGGGGACGGCGGAGGCTCAGATGACGAAATTCTCCATGTACTTCTTGCTCAGGCGCAGGGAGTCCAGAATCTTCTCCCGGCTGCCTTCAAAGGCGCGGTCCTCCACCTCGATGCACACGGGGCCGTCGTAGCCGATGTCCGTCAGCGCGGAGACGTACCGGCCCCAGTCAACATCGCCCAGTCCGGGCAGCTTGGGAGCCATGAACTCCAGCGGATAGGCCATGACGCCCACCTGATCCAGCTTGTCCTGATAGAGCTTGATGTCCTTGAAATGGACGTGGAAGATTTTGTCCTTGAACTCGTAGATGGGCTTGATGTAGTCGATCATCTGCCACACAAAGTGAGAGGGATCGTAGTTGATGCCCAGATTGTCGGAGGGCAGAATTTCGAACACCTTGCGCCAGTTGGCGGGGGTGGTCATCAGGTTCTGTCCGCCGGGCCACTGATCGGGGCCGAAGAGCATGGGGCAGTTCTCGATGCCGATCTTCACGCCGTACTTCTCGGCTTCCGCGATGATGGGCGGCCACACTTCCTTGACCAGCTCCAGATTTTCTTCTACGGTTTTGGTTTGATCCCGGCCGATGAAGGTAGTGACCAGATTCACGCCCAGCTTGTAAGAGGCGCGGATGACCTTTTTCAGGTGTTCCACGTTGGCGGCGCGCTTTTCCAGATCCGCGTCCATGGTGTTGGGATAGAAGGCCAGCGAGGAAATCTCCACGCCCTTTTTGGCGCAGTAAGCCAGAATTTCAGCGGCCTTTTCGTCGGTCAGCTCGTCCACGTTGATGTGGCTCACGCCCGCGTAACGGCGCTCCGCCTTGCCGCAGGGCCAGCAGGCCACCTCTACGCAGGAGAAGCCCATCTCCGACGCGGTGTCGATCATTTCTTCAAAATTCCATCCGTCCAGAATCGCACTGACAAATCCAAGTTTCATCGAAAGAAACCTCCGTATATATAATCGTAGGGAGAATATCCACTCAAATTATAACACAGAAGGAAAAAAAGTAAATAAGGCCGCTTCTGGTCAAAAAAGTTGCTTTCCGCGCCGCCAAGGACGACTGAGACGGGTTTTCCGCCCGAAACGGGGAAAAAAGAAAGCCACTTTGATTGACAGAAGCATAGGAGTGTGTTATGCTTTGAGCACGCAAAAGGCGCGTACAAAAAAGCAAACTTCTTTTTTGGCTGCGCCGGAAGCAAAAACCATCCGAATGAAACGGAGGAAAACACTATGAAAAAGTTTCTGGCGATCGTTCTGACGCTGGCGCTGTGCATGGGCCTGTGCTCCATGGCTTCCGCCGAGACCACGACTTACAAGATCGGCATTCTGGCTCCCGCTGTGACCCACGGCTGGGTGGCCGGCGTGGCCTATCAGGCTGAACAGCGCTGCAAGGAACTGGCCGACACCGTCGAGTACAAGCTCTACACCTCCAACAACGCCGAAGAAATGACCACTCAGCTGGACGACCTCAAGACCTGGGGCGCTCAGGCCATCGTGGCGTTCCCCCAGTGGGAAGGCATGGAAGTGCCGATTCAGGCTGCCATTGACGAGGGCATCTATGTGGTGAACTTCGATATCGCCATCAACGCCAAGGGCGTGTACATGGTGACCGGCGACAACGAAGGCATGGGCATCGAAGGCGCGAAGTACATCGTGGATAAGATCGGCACCGAAGGCACGGTCGTGGCTCTGCCCGTTCCCACCTCCGGCTCCGTCAGCGAGCTGCGCATGAAGGGCTTCACCGAGACCATGGCGGAAATCGCTCCCAACGTGAAGATCATCGAATACGCCACCGCTTTCACCCGTGAAGACGGCCTGAAGGACATGGCGGACATCCTGACTGCCAATCCCCAGATCGACGCTGTGTTCTCTCTGGACGATGAAACCTCTATCGGCGCTCTGCAGGCCATCGAAGATGCCGGCCGTACCGATATCAAGGTCATCACGGGCGGCGGCGGATGCCAGGAATACTTCAACATCATTGCTGCCAACGAGAGCATCAACGTCTGCTCCGCTCTGTACAGTCCCCTGATGGTCAAGGACGCTGTGGACGAAGCCGTGGCTCTGCTGAAGGGCGAGACCGTTGACCCCGTGAAGGTGATCCCCACCACCATCGTGGATCGCTCCAATGTGGCCGACTATCTGGATCCCGAAAACACCGTGTACTGATCGGTTTTTTCCCGGAAAGGGCCGTGGCTTGCCATGGCCCTTTCCGTTCTTATGAGGAACTTTAGAACGGATGTGAACTCATGAACCTTTCCATGCGTGGAATCGTGAAGTCCTTTGGCGCAAACGATGTGCTGAAATCCGTTGATTTTTCCCTTAAAGGGGGAGAAGTCTGCGCGCTGCTGGGCGAAAACGGCGCCGGAAAAAGCACCCTGATGAATATTCTGGGCGGCGTGCTGCAGGCGGACGCCGGAACCATCGAGTTGGACGGCCAGCCCGTTCAATTCCATACGCCTCATCAGTCCCTCGAAGCGGGGATCGCCTTTATCCATCAGGAATTGAACCTGATCAACGATCTTCCCGTTTACGAAAATATGTTCATTGGCCGGGAACTGAAGAAAAAAAGCGGCCTTCTGGATCATAAGGAAATGATCCGTCAGACTCAGCAGCTCTTTGACGAAATGGGGCTGGATATTTCGCCCCGGGCCATGGTGTCCTCGTTGGACGCCTCCTATAAACAGATTGTCGAAATCTCCCGCGCGCTGATGATGAAGGCGTCCCTCATCATCATGGACGAACCCACCACCTCCCTGACGGACCCGGAGATCGAGCGCGTTTTCGATATGCTTCGTACCCTGAAAGCCCAGCAGGTGGGCGTGGTCTTTATCTCCCACAAGCTGCGGGAAGTGATGGAAATCTGCGATCGTTACACCGTCCTGCGGGACGGCGTGGTGGTGGCGGACGGCCGGGTAGAGGATACCACCATCAGCCAGCTGGCCTGCGATATGGTGGGCCATGCGGTCAAGACGGAATCCATTCGCCGGGATGCGGCCCGCGGGGCCGAAGTGCTTCGGCTGGAAAACCTGACGCTGGAGCCCTACTACCGCGGCGTGAACCTTTCCGTTCATGCGGGGGAGGTCGTCGGCGTGACGGGCCTTCTGGGGGACGGCCGCAGCGAGCTGTTCCGTACGGTCTTCGGCGATATGGGCAGGTATGCAGGGCAGATTTACCTGAATGAAAAGCCCGTGACGGTTTCCTCCACGATGCAGGCGTTGGGGCTGGGCATCGGCTATTTGCCCCGCAACCGCAAGGAAAACGGCATTATCAAAGATATGTCTATTCTGGAAAACGGCTCCATCGTCATCTGGCCCCGGCTGACCCATTTGGGGCTCATCGACCGGAAAAAACAGCTGGCGGAGTTTGAAAAGCAGCGGCAGGAGCTGGGCATCAAAATGGAAAGCCCGGACGACTCCATCACCAGCCTGTCCGGCGGCAACCAGCAGAAGGTGGTGCTGGCCAAATGGCTCAGCGCCCGGCCTGATCTGTTGATTCTGGATAATCCCACCCAGGGCGTGGACGTGGGCGCGAAGGAGGATATTTACGATATCATCCTTCGGTTGGCCGATGCCGGCGTGGCGGTGGTGGTGCTCTCCAACGAGGCGCAGGAGATCATCCGCGTGTGCAGCCGCGCCTACGTTATGTACCACGGCGATATTCGCGCGCAGGTGCAGGGCGAAACCATGAACGAACAGGAAATGATGCGGCTGGCTACCGGCGGCTGAGGAGGTACATCCCAATGACAACTGTTGCAAAGCAAAAGAAAGAAACATTTTTCCAGCGGATCGCCCGTAATTGGAAAACCAACCCCATGTTCTCCACCGGCTGCGTACTGGTCCTGATGATCATCGTCCAGACCATCGCGCTGGGCTTCAACGACGCCAGCTTCGGCGCGTGGCTGCAGCGCTGGGGCAAGAACTGGATCAACATCCTGCGCAACAACGCGGGCGTAGGCATTGTGGCGCTGGGCATGACCTTCGTCATCATCTCCGGCGGCATCGATCTGGCGGTTGGCTCCACCATGGTCGCCATCGGCGCGGTGCTGATGGTCATCATCAACGGCTACCCGGCGGGGCTGCTGACCGCCGTTGGCATTACCGGCGTTCCCGCGTATCTCATTGGCATTCTGGCGGCGGTGCTGGTCGGCTGCCTCATCGGCGCCATCAACGGCACGTTGATCGCCCGCAGCAAGCTGCCCGCCTTTATCGTGACGCTGGGCATGATGAAGATCTGCCGCAGCGTGACCCAGCAGTGTATGCAGACCGTGGCCGTGAAGGTGCCCACCGGCTTTCTGGCCATCGCCAACACCAAGATCGGCGGCGAAACGCTGCTGCCCATCCTGTACTGGCTGATCATCGCGGCCATCCTGTACGTGGTCTCCAAGCACACGCCCTTCGGACGGCAGATCTATGCCATCGGTTCCAACGAGCGCACGGCCCGTCTGTCCGGCGTGAACGTGGAAAAGGTCAAGACGTGGATCTATGTGCTCATGGGCGCACTGGTCTCCGTGACCGCTGTGATTCAAATCGCCCGCATCGGCTCCATGGACTACGCCAACGCCGGCAGCGGCTATGAGATGGACGCTATCGCCGCGGTGGTGGTGGGCGGCACCAGCATGGCGGGCGGCAAGGGCTCCATCATAGGCACGGTGCTGGGAATGTTGATTATCGCCGTGATGAACAACCTGCTGAACCTGATGGGCGTACCGCCCTTTCTGCGGGAGGCCTTCAAGGGCTTTATCGTGATCGCGGCCGTGCTGCTGCAGAAAAAAGAAGCTGCGAATTGAACCGTTCAACGTGGGAGGAGGAAGACCCGTGTTTCGCATTGGGATCATTGGCTGCGGGAAGATCGCGCAGGTGCGTCATCTTCCGGAATATGCGGCAAACCCGGACGTACAGATTGCCGCGCTGACCGATTTGAACGAAGAAAGAACCCGGGAGCTGGCCAGCCGCTACGGCGCGAAGGCCTATGCCTCCGCTGTGGAGCTGCTGGCCGACCCGTCCATCGACGCGGTCAGCATCTGCTCCGCCAACAACAGCCACGCCGAAATGACCATCGCGGCGCTGAAGGCCGGGAAGCATGTGCTGTGCGAAAAGCCCATGGCGACCACGCTGGAGGACTGCGAGGCCATGGCGAGGACGGCCAGACAGGCCGGAAAGCTGCTGATGATCGACCAGAACCAGCGGCTGGCCCCGGCCCATCAGAAGGCCCGGGAGTGGATCAACGCCGGGAAAATCGGCAGGCCGTTGACGTTCCGTACCCGGTTTGCTCACGGCGGCCCGGAAACATGGAGCGCGGATCCCGGCTCCGGCACCTGGTTTTTTGACAGAAAGCTGGCGGCCATGGGCGTGTTGGCGGATCTGGGCATACATAAGACCGATCTGATTCAGTTCCTGCTGGGCCAGAAGGTGACGGAGGTCACGGCCTTTCTGACCACGCTGGACAAGCGCTTCTCCGACGGCTCCCTGATTTCGCTGGACGACAACGCCATGTGCCTGTATAAAATGTCCGGCGGGGCCGTGGGTACGATGACCGCTTCCTGGACACACTATGGCCAGGAGGATAATTCCACGGAGATCGACGGTACGGAGGGAACGCTGCGCATCTACGCCGACCCGGAACACGCGCTGGTGCTGAACCGCAAGGATGGAACCAGCGAAATTTGGGACGGCGGCGCGATTCAAACCAACGCCGATCAGACCCGTTCCGGAATTATCGACCTGTTCGTAGAATGCCTGAAGAATCCCAAAGTCGAGGGAATGTCTGCGGACAGCGTTCTGCCTGCCATGCGGGCTGTTTTCGCGGCCATTCAGTCCTCTAAGGAAGGCAGGACTGTGCGGGTGAACGAAGACTGACGGGCTTGTCCTTTTCGGCTTGAATTTCCCCCTGGCAAAACGCCTTGACAGTGGCAGACAAAGCTACTATAATAGGTTCATGACCACCTGAAGTGTGCGCCAGTGCTCCATTTTTACCCACATTTCATAAAACGGAGCTCGTGTCCGTTCGACGGATGTCATGCCCCCGTGGAAACATGTCAGGGGAAGGCAGAAATCGGAGGTAGAGCACCGGCCTGCTGTTAACATAGCGGGTGAAAAAATGGGGTGCAGCGGCACTTTGGGGTTATTGAAAACGCCCTCTGAGGAGACTCGGAGGGCGTTTTTGTTGCTGAAAATGTTGGAGAAAAGTCAGAAATCTCTGCCGGACACATCGTCCCAACGCAGGGGAAACAGCGGGTTCCGGGAAACGCTGGATTCTCTCACCACCAGTTGGGGAGGAATCAGCAGCTGCTCCGGCGGTAGAGCCGGGCAGTTGATCCGCTCCACCAGCATTCGGACGGCTTCCGCGCCGAAGCGTTCGCCATCCAGCCGAAGAACGGACAGCGAGGGAGCCAGGTACTCCGCCATGGGTCGATTGTGGAAGGTGACGATGCCGATATCGTCCGGCACTGTAAGGCCTGTCCCCTGCAACGCCTGTAAAAGACCGCAGGCCGCCAGATTGTCTCTGCAGAGAAAAGCATGGGGCCGTTCCAGCTCACCCAGACAGGCGGAAACGACTTGCCGGGCGCCGGCAGACGTGCCGTCGGTAGGGAAAACACGGGGAGGTATTCCGGCAGGAAGGGACTGACGATAGCCCTCCAGGCGCCGGTGAAGGCTGCCGGCCCCATTGCAGCTGACTCCCAAAAAAGAAATGGCGGCATAGTGCTGATGGCAAAGATGGTCTACCGCCATTTGCGCGCCAAGCAGCAGATCATTGTCCACCCAGCTTACATTGGGGTTCGGTTGATCGGGCTGTCCCAGCAGGACGCAGGGGAAATTTTTCGGCAGCGCCAGTTCCTTCGCAGCGGCCGGAGTAGCCAGCAGGCCGTCAATGCGATGCTCTTTCACCAGCTCATGCACCGCGTCGGGGCTGACGAGCATCATGTGACAATGGCGGCGATAGGCTTCTTTTTCCAAGCTGAACTGACTGTCGCTTTCGAAAATGCCGCCGTAGGGGTCGGAACGGTTCATATCCAAAACCAGCGCCAACACGCCGGTATGGCCGCCAGCCAGACTTCTGGCGTTGGAGTTGGGGTGATAGTCCAGTTGACGGATCGCTGCAAAAATTCGATCCCGGGTTTCCGAACGGATAGATGCTTTTCCGCTGAGAACTCTGGAAACAGTGGATGCATGTACGCCCGCCATGCGGGCTACGTCTTGCAGGGTAGCGGACATGGGGTTCTCCTTTTGAATTTGAGAATGTAAGAGCTCTGTATACAGATATTATAACATATTAGGACGAGTTGTCAATGAGAAAAGCGATCACTATTAGAACGAAAAAAGTTGCATTTTGGGCCATAAATGTTATACTAACAGTATCTTATGGGATTTTTTGGTAGAAATTTCCAAATAGAAAGTAGGAAAAGAATGCGAGATTTTTTTTTCGAACGGGTCTGCAGTTTTCTCCTTTTTCAAAAATACATCGATGAAAACGATGCCCTGCCGGAGAAAGCCCAGGAAAAAGGTTCGGGTTCACACAGGTCGTGAAATGCACAAGAGCCGACCTGTTTTAGTGCCCGAAAATCCGATACAATCCAAATGAATCAACAAGGAGTGAACTGCCATGAATACTGCGGTTTTGGCTATCGACATCGGCGCGTCCAGCGGACGGCATATGCTTGGAAAGCTGGAAAACGGAAAGCTGACACTGGAAGAAATTTACCGTTTTCCCAATGGCACGGTGAAGAAAAACGGCCGCCTGTGCTGGGATCATCAGGCCCTCTTGGCGCACATTCTGGCGGGCATGAAAAAATGCGCCGAGTTGGGAGAGATCCCCGCCTCTGTGGGCGTAGATACCTGGGGCGTGGACTATGTGCTGGTGGACGCAAACGGGCGGATGCTGTCGGACAGCGTGGCCTATCGGGACGATCGTACTCAGGCTGTGCTGGGACTTCTGCCCGATGACGAGCTTTACCGGCGGACGGGCATTGCCAGGCAGCCCTTCAACACGGTCTATCAGCTGATGACCGAGCCGAAGGAGCGGCTGCAAAAGGCCCATCGGCTGCTGTTCACCCCGGATTATTTTCACTATCTGCTGTCCGGGAAGATGGTCAATGAATACACCATCGCCTCCACGGGTGCTCTGGTGAACCCCGTCACCCGCACCTGGGACGCGCAGGTGTTGCGCATGGCGAGCGTCCCGGAAAGTCTGTTTCCCGAAGCGCCGAAGATGCCCGGTACGGTGCTGGGACGGCTTCGCCCCGAGGTGGCCGCGGAAGTGGGCTTCGATTGCAGCGTTATTCTCCCCGCGTCCCACGATACCGGCAGCGCCTATATGGCGGTTCCTGCCCGGGACGATCAGGCGGCGTATTTGTCCAGCGGCACATGGAGCCTGCTGGGAACGGAACTGGACGGGCCGGTCGTCACGGAGAAAGCCCGGCTGACCGGTTTCACCAACGAGGGCGGCTATCAGGGCAAAATTCGCCTGCTGCGGAATATCATGGGGCTGTGGATGATGCAATGCATCCGCCGGGAGCTGAACGACCGCTATTCCTTTGCCGAAATGGCAGAGCTGGCTCTGCAGGGCGCGGCCTATCCCTACACCGTGGACGCGATAGACAACCGTTTTCTGGCCCCGGCAAATATGACGGCGGAGATCAAAGCCGCCCTTCGGGAGGCCGGAAAACCGGAGCCGTCCGACCTGCCGGAGCTGCTGGCCTGCGTGAACCGCAGTTTGGCCCAGTGTTATGCCGATGGCATTCGAGAACTGGGTGCCCTGACCGGCAAACACTATACCTCTCTGAATATCGTGGGCGGCGGCTGCAACAACCGGGTGCTGAATCAGTGGACGGCGGACGCCACGGGCCTGCCCGTCTTTGCGGGCCCCGGCGAGGGAACCGCGCTGGGCAACGCCGTGGCCCAGCTGATCGCCTTGGGAGAGCTGAAGGACCTTGCTCACGCCCGGCAGCGGATTCGGGCAGACTTTGAACTGAAAACCTTTATGCCAAAGGAGAGTTGAGTATGTATCAGGAAGCCAGAGAACGCTATGCCGCATGGGGCGTGGATACGGACGCAGCTATTGCCAGACTGAAGGAAATTCCGGTCAGCATCCACTGCTGGCAGGGGGACGATGTGACTGGCTTGGAAAATGCCGGGGAGGCCCTTTCCGGCGGCATTCAGACCACCGGCAATTATCCCGGAAAGGCCCGAACCTTCGAAGAATTGACTGCCGATTTCGACAAGGCCTGCAGCCTGATCCCCGGCAAGAAGCGTCTGAATCTGCACGCCAGCTACGCCGTGATGACGGACACGAACCGGGCCGACCGGGACGAGCTGCGCCCCGAGCACTTCCGTCCATGGGTGGATTATGCGAAAAAGCGCGGGCTGGGGCTGGATTTCAATCCCACGTTTTTCAGCCATCCCATGGTAAAGAACGGTCTGACCCTGTCCAGCCCTGACGAGAACGTGCGCCGGTTCTGGCTCCGTCACGGCATTGCATGCCGACGCATCGCCGCGTATTTCGCCAAGGAACTGAACACCCACTGCCTGTGCAACGTGTGGATCCCCGACGGCATGAAGGATGTGCCCGCCGACCGCCTGTCGCCCCGGCTTCGTTTGAAGGACAGCCTCGACCAGATTTTTGCCGAAAAGCTGCCCGGAGTGATCGACAGCGTGGAAAGCAAGGTGTTCGGCATTGGGCTGGAAGCCTACACCGTTGGCAGCAACGAATTTTACACCGCCTACGCGGCCCGGCAACCCGGCGTGTACAACCTGCTGGACAATGGCCACTACCACCCGCAGGAGTTTGTCAGCGACAAGATTCCCGCCATGCTGTGCTATTTCGATAAGCTGCCGCTGCATATCACCCGGCCCATGCGCTGGGACAGCGATCATGTGGTGCGCTTTGAGGACGAAATTCGGGAGATCGCCACAGAGATCGTCCGCTGCAACGCCACGGAGCGGGTGCTGATCGGGCTGGATTTCTTCGACGCGTCCATCAATCGGGTGGCGGCGTGGGTCATCGGCACGCGCAGCATGCAAAAGGCGCTGCTCTACGCCCTGCTCCTGCCCAACGCGGAGATGAAAGCTTTGCAGGATAAGGCGAATTTCGGCAAGCTCATGTACCTGAACGAGCTGTTCAAGACCATGCCCTTGGGGGATGTCTGGAACGAATATCTCGCAGAGCAGGGGCTTTCGGACGAGTGGTACGGCGAAGCCGAACGCTACGAGCGGGAAGTGCTTTCCGGGCGCGCCTGACTGCCCGGCGGCTTAGAAGATACACGGAGAAAAAACGAAAAAAGGAGTGTACCATTATGGAAGAAAAACTCGTCATCATTCTCAACGAAATGGCGGAATATTTGAGCATTGCCCAGATGAAAAAGCTGCAAGAAGTGCTGCTGAAAAATCTGGCAGAAAACGAACCGCAAAAAGCCCATTTTACGGCATTTCTATGTCATTCTCTCCCTCTGCCGGGTCTTTTGTACCTCTTTCTACTGGTAAACGTTGCGCAATCTCTGCCGCTGTTGGTAGTTCTGCCGCCTGTTTGCCTACGTTTAAATCTATCTTTTGCGCTGCCTGGGTGTAGCCGTGGTTATTGTTCATATCTGTAGCGAATACGATCGGCGGGAT
>ERZ827168.361-NODE-361-length-77970-cov-5.900096_pt1 | contig 77970 bp, 60 predicted proteins | sample MGYA00519868_ERZ827168 | MGnify/ENA primary metagenome ERZ827168 (study PRJEB31778, sample SAMEA3449271) | human gut metagenome | biome: human gut; feature: human-associated habitat; material: faeces | place: United Kingdom | collected 2010/2012 ... | reverse complement strand
TGATAATGTCTGAAAGTATTTATATACTATGTCCGGGGTGTTCGAGTAATGCTTGATATGGATTTGGCCAAAATCTACGGATATAGTACCAAGGATTTTAACCGCCAGGTAAAGAACAACATTGAGAAGTTTGAGCAAGACTTCATGTTTCAGTTGACCGATGAGGAGTGCGAAATTTTGAGGTGCAAAAATTCCACCTCAAGTTGGGGAGGTCGCAGATACAATCCATACGCCTTTACGGAGCAAGGAATTTATATGCTTATGACCGTCTTGAAAGGTGAGTTGGCAACCAAGCAAAGTAAAGCCTTGATTCGCATCTTTAAGCAGATGAAGGACTACATTGTTGACAACCAGCCATTATTGGGGCAGAGGGAATATCTCCAACTGTCTTTGCAAACAACCCAGAACACACAAGACTTGCTTGATTTGCGTAAATCCTTATCAGCTGTTGATGACAAGGTTGCCAGTATAATAGATACATTGGGCAATGTTGTAACGAAGTCGGAACTGGCGAATGTCATGCTTGACTTTAGCAATCCTACCGTCAGAAGGGGCTGGCTGATACTCAACGGCCAACCTGTAGAATCCGATTTGGCTTACCAACAGATTTATGCTACAGCCAAGAAAACAATATTCGTGGTGGATAATTATATCGGATTAAAGACATTGGTACTCTTGAAAGAGGTTTCTGCCAATGTGAAAATTACTGTATTCTCAGACAATATCGGCAATCGACTACATCAGGCGGAGTTTAATGACTTCTGTCGGGAATATCCCTATGTTTCTGTTTCGCTGCAAACATCCGGCGGTATATTCCATGACAGATATATTGTCATTGATTACCAAACAGCCGATGAGCAGATTTATCATTGCGGTGCTTCATCCAAAGACGGAGGGAATAAAGTTACGACCATTACAGCCGTTACCGATGGATGCATTTATCATCCCGTGATAGACCAACTTCTGAATAATCCAGTATTAGTGTTGCGGTAAAGTCTTGCCAAATGAGATTTTAAGCATAGCGATAAACGAGATTAATTCAATATCCATTTCGTTTCTTTCGTTTACGGTTTCGCCGAAATAAGCGAAACGCAAATCATTGAATTTTAGCGAAATACAATTATACTTTTGCACCATCGTTCCGGTATGGGAGCGATGGTGCAATCGTTTATGATGCTGCCGAAACGATTGCGCCAAACAATCCGGCGGCATTGATTTTTATTATGACAGACTTGATGCAAATTATCTCCAATGGTGCGGCAAACATCAAACTGGAAATTACAGGCGAGGATTTGCGCGTATTCTCGGACGAGCTTATCAATCGCGCAATAAACGAAGTGGCATTGGCTTTCCGTGCTGCCGATGAGGAACGGTTACTAAGCCGGGAAGAAGTAAAGGATATGTGCGGAGTGTGCGATGCTACCTTATGGCATTGGAACAAACGGAACTATCTGAAAGCTGTCAAAGTAGGCAGTAAGGTTAGATACCGATTGTCTGATGTAAAACGCATATTGGGTGGAACTAATAAAACGGTTGACAATGGAAGTAAATGAAAATACCGTTCCACAAAAAGGGAAAGTGGAGGATGAATATGTACGTATCGGCACCACACTGTTTCGAATATTGAACCAACCGATGATGAACGGCTCGTTTCGCAAAATGCGTGTGGAGTGGAAAATGAGTACCTTCCGGCAAGACCATAGCAAGGATGAGATTGCGCAGATACCCAAATATGACGGTTTCTGCACCATGCCCAGCCATACGGACTATCGTCACAATGTGAACAACTTTTATAATCTCTATGAACCGATAACCCATATTCCGGCAGAAGGGGATTTCCAACATATTTGCTCTTTAGTGGAACATATCTTCGGCGAACAATATGAGTTGGGAATGGATTACCTCCAGCTATTATACTTGAAACCAACACAGAAGTTGCCGATACTCTTGTTGGTGTCGGAAGAACGGAATACGGGAAAGAGTACATTCTTGAATTTTCTGAAAGCAATGTTTCAGGAAAATGTTACTTTCAATACGAATGAGGATTTCCGCAGTCAGTTTAATGCGGATTGGGCGGGCAAGCTGATGATTGTTGTGGACGAGGTATTGCTCAACCGCCGTGAGGACAGTGAACGGTTGAAGAACCTGAGTACAGCGCATTCCTACAAGATGGAAGCCAAGGGTAAAGACCGTTATGAAGTACAGTTCTTCGCCAAGTTCGTGCTGTGTTCCAATAACGAGAACTTCCCCGTTTACATTGAGCCGGAGGAAACACGCTATTGGGTGAGAAAGGTCAGCCGACTGGAAAAGGATGACACATCATTCTTGCAGAAACTGAAAGACGAGATTCCGGCCTTTCTGTACCATCTGCAACATCGGGATTTGACAACCAAAGAAGAAAGCCGCATGTGGTTTGCGCCGTCACTCATACGCACGGAAGCATTGGAGAAAATCATCCGCTGCAACCGGAGCCGCATTGAACTTGATATGGCAGAACTGTTGCTTGACATCATGGATACAATGCAGGTGGATGTGGTGGATTTCTGCATCAACGACCTGTTGGCATTGTTCAACTATTCGATGGTAAGAGTGGAACGCCATCAGGTGAGGAATGTCTTGCAACAATGCTGGAAACTGGAGCCCGCTCCCAATGCGCTGTCTTATTCCACTTACCAAATATCCGTGTTGCCGGGGCAGAAGTATTCCGCATCATCCAAGAAAGTGGGACGCTTTTATACCGTTACCCGTGAAAAGTTGAAAGACTACCGTTGAATTTGTTGAGTCTGATGAAACATAAGAAAGAACGTATGTATATGGCCTATATGATTCAACAACATCCTCAACAGATTTCAACGGAAAGTCTTGCCCACCAAAAGAGAAAGTCGGTTGCTGACAAATCTTCCCGATGTGAAGCATCCTCTTTTTTCTTCCCTCTTTTTGTATTCCGCTCAACGGATTCAACAAAATCAACGGTGGAATCTGTTTCAGACATCACAACCATAATACCGGACGGTGTGACAGAAGTAGCAATAATGTATGGAGGGGTGGCAAGCGGTACCAAGATACGTATCATACGCATCTGTGGTTCGAAATCTGCTGCCACCCCTCCCCATCAAAAACAGAAACGCAGAATGATAACCAAAGTAAGATACAGCAAGAATCCGGGCAAGACCATTGACTACATTCTCAATCCCAAGAAAGGGGCGCACGTAGTCATTGCCCGTGGAGTGAGCAGCCTTACCGATATTGGCATACTCACCGAAGACTTCAATCGCCAGTGCGCATTGCGCCCGTCACTAAAAGTGAAAGCCGTACATATTCCTATCTCATTTCATGTCAATGACACGGCTATGCTTGAAGTTCATGCCGAAGAAATAATTGGAGATTGGATAAGGCACATGGAACGGCATGGCTATCGCTTTGACCAATTCATTGTCGGTCGCCATCACGACAAGGACGACAAGAATCCACACTTCCACTTTTTGGCAAACGTGGTATTGGATGACGGCACACGCGCCAATCTTGCCAACATCGGAAAGGCGGCAAAGGAAGCATCCATTTCCGTGACGGAACAATGGGGATTGACACCAGCCAATCATCGGAAGAGGATGCAAACGGGTGACATGAAGGACAGCAGTAAAAATGAAAGTCGGACTGCAGAAATACATAACCACGGACACCAGAATTATACAGAATGGAACAGCAACCTTGCATCCAATAAGGACACCAATTCTGATTTTGCAGCAAATAACGATGAAGAAACTGCAACGTCATCTATTAGTGGAAATCTGATAGAAGGCATAACCGAACTTATCATTCAACCGACTGTTGCCCGAATAGGCACAGGCAGCGGTAGCAGCGACAATACGCTTGACCATGACAAGAACAAACGACGCAAAGGAGGACGCAGAAGATGAAAGCAGAAAACGAGAACAAACGTACCAAACGCAAAGAAATACAGTTCAGTGAATCAGAATATGCCGTGATTGAGAAGAAAGCCAATGCCGCACGGTTGTCTGTGGCGGCGTTCATCCGCGAAGCCGCATTGGGCAAAGAACTGTCAGCCGCACTCACCATAGAGGAAAGCGAGCGGATGAAGCGAACGGCTAACATCAGCTACAAGATGCAAGTCAATCTCAATCAGATTGCGCGGCTGGCTAACATTCACGGCTTACCTTTTGTAATGGAAGCCATCCGGGAGTACATCAGCCGAACTAACGAATATTTCAAGACTGGCACATGGCATGAAATGGACTTGTCAGCTTACGAAACCGAGCAAAAACAGCGAGAGCAGCTTGTCGCAAAAATACGTGAACTTCAAGAGAAGAACACAGAATTACAGAAAGCGGCGACCAACTATTACCTTTATACTGCCGAGGGTGAACGCCTTTTCTGCGAGCGGCACAATTGCCGGATTTATCCAGACAACCGAGGCATCTACTGGCATTTCAAGGTCGCCGACTATCCGGCTTATACACTTCCGACTGAAATCAGTCGGGCATATCTCAACCATGAGATTTCGATACGGGATGTGTATGTACATTGGCGGAAGCATGTTATAGAAAAGTGATAGATTTGTTACTTATAAGTTCCTAAAAAGTTTCACACTCATATAATGGCTATATAATTTGTTTTTCTCAAAAAAAATGCAGACCTTTGCAACATCATAATCAAGCGAGATAATGATTAAGGCAAATTGTAATAATATGATTTAATAATTAAATGGAACGCTGTCGAGTTTATCACAGAGGCTCAAGCTTGATAGTAAAAAACAAGAGCCGTCTTAATTGTTATGTTAGAGATTATGATTAAAGACAAAGCGTTGTTGTCACTGCTTCAGAAAGCAGACAACGAAGATTTGAGAGTGTTGGCAGACATTATTACCACGAACAAGAAAGGTAAGCATCGGTCTAATGAACTGCTGACGATGAGGGATAAGTATATAACTTATTATCCTCATAATATGCGTGCTTTGGTGCCGGACATTGTTGATGAACTGCAATGTTATGGTGCAAATACGGTAATGACTCTTTTGCGTGGAGGCAATGGAGTATGTTATCATACTATCTTGCGAGATGTCGCAAAGAAGCTGAAGGTCAGTTTCAACAAGAGCACAAGTGACGAAAACATAGAGCGGTATATTCTACAAAAAATGTTTGATGACCTTGTGGAGAAATTATCAGAGGCTGAATTGCGCACTTTAGCTGAAAGTATGAAAGTTCGTTTAGTCGCCGGATTAACGAAGCAAGCCATTATTGCTATTTTGCAGGCCGCTATTCGGCGAGGCGGTTTCCAGAGTTACATTTTCATAGTGGTGGCCGCTAATGCGATAGCTCGTGCATTGGTTGGACGAGGATTGTCGTTAGCTGCCAATGCAATGTTGATGCGGCTCACTTCTATGTTTGTCAGTCCTTTAGGTATTGCATTAAACATTTTGTGGACTGCGATTGACATTGCCGGTCCTGCCTATCGGGTGACAATTCCTGCGGTGGTGCAAATTGCATACATACGTAACAAGGTGCAGCATCCTGAATGGAATGAAGCACTGCTTGAATAATTCACAACATCCCATAGTTGCAAAAACTGTTAAAAGTTTATCTGGCTCGAAGCTTTTCAGCATTTGAGCCAGACATTTCCTTTCTTTTCTTTATTTTTGTATTTATAAACCAGACGAACTTATTTTATGGCAAAATATAGTGATTATGGCAAAGGTACTAAAGCTAAATATATAGAACTGATAGACCGGATGCTTAGAAAAAAAGATTATATCTCTACTGAAGATGTATTAAAATGTTATCAAGTGGAGTATAACTCCGATATTTCATTAAAATCGTCTCTAAACAAAGCCTTTAACAAAGCCAAACGTAACATTAGAGAATGTTTGCAGGCACGAGGATTAGATTTCGATGAGCAAATGATTGATGGCAGAGCGAAGAAATTTAAATATCCGAAGAACGTGCCTGATGACTTGCTATCCCCTTTGAAAAAGAAAACTCGGAAACTTCGTCAAAAAACCTTGGCTGATCTAATTCAGAAGTCTCAAGGTTTGTTCCCTGCTTCTTGGCTGGCAAAATTTCAGCTTCAAGCCGAAGAAGAGATAAATAAGGGGGACTCATCGCCTATAATTGCATTTGACTCCAATGAGCAACTGCAGAATTTGGATTTATTGCCTACAATCTATTATGCCATAAGGGATAAGCAGGTCTTAAAGTTCATGTATGCGCCTTTTGACAAGCCGGAGCGTACTTTGATTTTTCATCCCCACTATTTGAAAGAGTACAATTTGCGTTGGTTCGTCTTCGGGTTGGCGATAGAGTCAGACGGGAAGCAGTACTCTTCCAATAATTGTGCGTTGGACAGGATTGTTGGGGAGATAGAGAAAGTAGAGAAAGAGAAATACATCCCTTCGTCAGTGGATTATTCTAACTACTTTGATGATATTGTGGGAGTGACGCTTCTCAAAGGTGTTAAAAAGGTGTTCATTGAAATTGAGGCCAAAGACCTTTATACGTATATGCGGATTCTGACCAAGCGATTGCATAAGAGTCAAAAAGTACTGCAACCTTGGGATGAACAATCGAATACTGGTCGTTTCTCTATTGAGGTTATTCCTAATAAGGAATTCTTGGGACTATTGATGAGTTTTGAAGGGAATATAGAGATATTCGGAGAATATCGACAAAAGTTTGAAAGTGAAATAAAGGAAATGTATAATTTATATAAATGATTTGATTATGGCAGAAAAGAATCAAAAACTATTACAGGAACTTGAAAAGGAAGGAGTGAAGTTCCTTCCTTGGATTGGCGATAAATACGAGGAAGGTATTTATTACAATGAAAAAGGGAAGCTTTGCTATGGCAATGACAAAGGAAAGAAAGTTTTGGTGCTTGGCGAAAGCTTCTATTGGGGAGACGAAGATGATGATACAGAGGAAAACAACGATGACGCATCTCACTTTGTAGAAGACTTAATTAAACAGGTGATAAGTGAAAATCCTGATTTTAATATCAGGACGTTTGTACGGTTTGAGAATGCTATGGCACATAAAAATGAAGAATGGGGACTAACAGAACGCCAAGATTTTTGGAATCACCTCATTTTTTATGATTATGTGCAAGAACCATTGAAGTATCCGCGTTTGTCTCCTACTGAAGAACAATTTAAGGATTCTGAAGATTCTTTTTGGAAAGTGATAGAAGTTTGTAACCCAGATATCATTATTGCATGGGGGAAGAGGTTATATAATCATTTGCCACAAGAAGGAGAACAAGGTGAAGATATTGACAGCATTGAAACATGGATGTATAGGAATAATATTCGAGTAATACCTATTATTCATCCGGCAGCACCTATGTTTTCTACTCAGATATGGTATAATAATCTTAAACAATTGTAGCATTATGGTTCAAAATATGAATGATAGTCAGCCGAAAATATTTGAATGGGCATATTTCCTAAACAAGGAACAGCGCAAAAAGGAGTATGAAAAGTTATGTGAGGCCTACAATATTAAAAAACGAGATTGGACTATCAAAGAAGATTTTGATGTCCTTGAAAATTATATTTTTAAGCAATATGAATTATGTAATAGTGTTTCGCGTATTTTTTATTTTAAGAAAGTTAAGAACCAACTCCAAAGTGCAAATGAAAAGAATGAAGTGGGTTTTATAACTCCTACATCTAATGCAGAATTTGCATTATACAATTTAAATATAACTACTCCTCATAACGGTAAGCTATTTTGCATTTTTAAAAAAAATGCAAACGAGAAACAACCTTGGGCTTTTAAGCAGTTTATTTCTTCTAATGATAATAGTGAATGGCAGAGGATTTTGACTAGCTTGAAAAAAGAAATACCTACTCTTGACAAGATTGGATGTAAAGATTTCGATCTTTCCCAAATTGATATGACTAAACCAGGAATTTCTATGGATCATATAGCCACGAGGTATGAAAGATTTTTACCTTCAGAAGTAATAGCTGTGTTCAACTCTGCTTCTAGTAATACTGAAGTTGATATAGAAAAATCAATCAGTAAAATTGTAGAAGAGATGATAAACTATAATATAACGCAATTGAATAAAAGTGAGTGTGTGCGTAGCTGGGCTATTACAGATTTTGTTAATTTGGCTGATGAAATTGACTATAATTATATTCCGATAAATATTCTTTATCCTTTCCGATTTTTAGAGAAAGTCTGTGGCGTTATGGTTTTTCGGATAACCAACGTTAATAATCAATCGAGCTTGGTTACTATGCTTGATTTGGAACAAGCCTATAAGGGAGCTAAATTATATGATTCCACTTTCACATCATCTTGGTTGAAAATCGAAAATATAGTAGGTTAAGAATATGGGAATAGCCTCCTAAAAACTTCAGCACCTATAATCCTCTCTGGATATTTCCATAAATAGAGAGAACAGGGTACATTTGCATCAGACTAAAGAGTTCTATGCAAACGGAGAGCGGCGGAACGACATTCAGCGACGTGTCATACTTCATGAAATTGAGAAATATGCGATACAAATTCGCCTTCTGCCTTGATTCGGCACACCGTCGGCATAACTTTGCACCGTCAAGCCACGTAAATTACAAGGACTAAACGCATTAGACTTAATTTGACGTGACGGGGAGTAGTCTCCGTGTTCAGCGGCGAAGGCTGTTGGCGTGAGGGCAAGGGAGGGACCGGGGAATTTTGTTTCATCTAAAAACAACAGGCATTATGACATTCAAGGATTTACTTGCGCAATACGCTTTCGCCGAGATAAGGCAGCCGTTAATGCGCCTATGGCAAACCAATGAGCCGAAGTCGGCCGCACGGCTTGACCTCGACAAATGGGAAAAGATATATCAGAAAGTACAGGCGTTGGAACCGGTGCCTTCCGATTATTACATTGGCCTTGTAAGTCGTTGGGAGCATTGCAGCCCGATGATAGACATGAACTGCTCCGTTTACGCAAAAAACGATGGTAGGCGCGATTGCCCCGTGGCATGTTATCTGTCGTGGCAGGAAATCGTCGGCATGGAAGTAACGTTGCTTGAAGACGACATCGAGCTTACGCCGCAAGAGCTTGCTGCCGGCCTCTTTTGGGAAATAACCTATTACGGCGGAACAGAGGAAATGGCGCGGCGGAACATGGAAAACGTATTTAACAAGTAAAACAAATGAAAATGAAAACGAACATCCTACGGTTAGCTCAGGCAGTCCTGCTTGCCGTACCCGGAAAACAAATGAAAACGAAAATCATCGTACTAATATTGACAGAGTTGGTTTTGGCCATAATCCTTTTTACTGCCATTTTCCTTTGCGAAGGAATGTCGGATGAACGATGGGTCAGGATTGGTTTTTAAATATAATTATATCGAACTGACGTTAATAAATTAATTGACATGGAAGAAAAGAATGAAGTGAAACAGGTGGCAATTATCACCAAAGAATGGGAAATAACACAAGACTACATCTTTGAAGTAGTGATGAAACACGGACTGATAAGCCTTGACATGAATGATTTTACAAAATTCGCATCCAAATATAAACCTCTGATGGCGATAAAAGTAGACGGCACCGGCCCAATGTCCCGTCTAATGTCAATTGCCATGAATGTAATGAACCTGCAAGCCAAAGGCAAGGTTCCGGCAATGATAATATCAATGTCATATAATCCGTCATGTCCAATGATAGTCGATGAAATGGGCGGAATGGATGTAAATTTGGATGGACTAACAAGTAAAGGTTCGGATGTCTTATGGGGATTACGGGAAGACAACGACATCCCGTATGAGCGCAGCGTTGCTTTGTATGTGTTCGCATAGCGATAAATATTCGAGTTTGGAATAAGAAACTAGTTTAAAAAGTAAATGTAGTCTGTCGTCTTTTTCGATTTTAAATAAGCTCTTATCTCGAACTCGAGTAAGAATACATTAATCAACCAATGAATATTTCAAGACTGGTACATGGCGTGAAATGGATTTGTCGGCTTATGAAACCGAGCTGAAACAGCGGGAATGACTTAATACAGAAATACTTTACACCGATTTTTGTTAAAACGGTGTAAAGTATTTCTGTATTAAGTCATAATTTCAATCTTTATATCGAACTTACGTTAATTTAGAAGACGTGATTATATAGTGCTTTCATATATAAAATTGAATCTAAAAATTTTTATTCCACATCGTTGTTGATGGAGGATTTGTATGATTCTAAGAGCTGTTGGATTTCTCGTCTATACTTATTAGCCAACCACAAAGGCTTTTCTATCGTTAGCCCCTTACCAAAAGATAAGATTCGGCCTCTTAATTCAATTGATGGAATAACTTTCAACATTATTCTTCCTTGTTTAATATTATCATCCCATGTTTGAATAGTTTTTTGAGATGGGTGTAACTTTTTTGTAGATACTAGCCCATGCACTTTTTTGTCGTTTGTACGGATAACTATTTCCTCTACTTTTTCATTCTTAGGTTTATTTGCGCCCACAAAATTATTAAAATAACTTTCGTAATTCACTTGTGGTTCAATATATTTAATGTCATCTTGTATAGATACTGTAGCGCAAACAATGCGATCTAATGGATAATTATTCACAGGGAATTGCCCTCCATTTTGTATGGCGTAACCATATACATACCATCGATTATTGTATTCTCGTAAATAATGAGGATGCAATATTACAGTAACCTTAGCTTTGCCATATGCACAGTAATCAAAGGCAATGACTCGTTTGTCTCTTATAGCAAAAAAGAATCTAGAAAGTAGGTCAATATTTTCTAGGAGTTGGCTGTCAAATTCAATTATAGTGTGTTTCCCTTTCGTGCTTTTCAACAATATATCTGAAATTATTGAATGAGGTAGCAAGCCTTTAGATCGTACAATTATTTCTTCAATTTGAGTTTTCCTTAGAGTTTTTGACTTCTCTCGATATTTTCCAATAACGTCGATATTCTGTTCAAAGACTTCATCTGGATAACCATACATATAGGTTGATCCATTCTTCTTTGTTTTTACAATAGTTAAGCAAAATGACTTTAGGCAATTTTCTATTTCTCTACGAGCTGCATCAATTGTATGATCAACAGATTCTTTTACACTTCCCAAACCATATTCTATCCACTCGACCCCTTTGCTTCGGGCATATTCACGAATATCTTCTCTTGAAAAACAAGAATGGATCTTACTTCTCAAAAGTTCGTCAATCATAAATATAAAACTCCGTTTACTTCTATCGTATGTCATTGTTAAATTGTAATTGGTTCCATTCTTTGGGCTTCATGTTATTTATTTTATATATGGCAAACCACTTCATAACAATAATGAATGAATCGTAAACCATACGTTTTACCTGCAAACTGTCTATAAGTGATTTAAAAATTTGAGGCGTGTGTATACCATCGTTTGTATGAACAAAAGAGCATGAACCATCCCATACATAAGCTAAAGCTAGTTTTACTTCATCTGGGATTGTTTCATTCCCTAAGTTTTTATGTTGATACCACAATCCTAAAGTGAAGTTATTGAAATTTGAAAATCTAAATGCGCTACTATAATTACCATAAGGAATAGCTTGAGCAAAATCTCTTTTTAAAAAATTATTGAATATATACTCTATAATAGTACGTATGTTACCAATATTGTTATTTTCTTCATCTTGGAAATTTCTTTCATTTACTTTAATCAATTTCTCATATTCTTTTAAAATACCAGAAATTGCGGCATCGGTATGTTGGTCTTTTATGACACCGTTGATTGGAAGGATATTGTGATCCAAAAGGGCGTCAAAGAAAGGATAATCTGGATATTTGTTTCCGACCAAAACAGCTTTTTTGCCATCATATCCTTTAAATAAAGCCTCATATAGAGGAATGAATCCTTTTGATTTTTCAAATGCATAAGCACAATTCTGTATGGAACAGCTAAAATCAGAAGAATCATCGCAAACGCGAGTACCCGTAAAAACAATGACAGGTATTTTACGACTATCGGCTAATTGTTTTGCTCTAAAGAAACCACTTGGAGAGGGACAAATATCCCTGTGAATATCATCTTCCTTATCATAACACTCGACATCCAAAATGACTACATTAGGCGTTTTAGTTTCAAGATATTGAGCAAAACGCTCATAACTAGCACAGACTTCAATTGTTATTTCAACTGATGGATTGTCATTCGAGATAATTCTTTCCAAACTTTCCTTAAAACGAAATGCTTTTTTGTTTCCAACAAATTCGTCATCTAACCATAGAATATTATACATAGTTACATATTTTAAATGAAAATATATAAGTAATTGTATGATCGGCCTCTAATGAAACATTTAAATCTCCATCAAAATGTCGCATACATTCACGCATTGAAGAGACACCAAGTCCTTTTTGGGTGTCTAATTTATATTCAAAGAACTTGTTGATATCTCCTTCGTAGGGTTCTCCATTGTTACCAACATAAAAACGCAATTCATTGTCAATGATTTGTGTTTCTATAGTTACAATACAATCAGATTGTGAATTATTAGAAGGGAACGCATGCCTATCAAGATTTTGAGTAAGATTATGAATTACATTACAAAAATCATTTTTAGACATGGTAACATTTACTTTATCAGTTATACGATTTCCTCTAAGAATTCTTTTTTCTTCGATTTCTTTGCATAGAATATCCATCAAATATTGAGCTGGAACAGTATCTTTTTTCTCATAATCATCTTCTTTTATGAGTCGATCCCATAGCTTTCTAAACAATTTAACTTCTTGCATTGCTTTCTTTACATCCTCATTAGTTATAACATAATTAGGACTGTATTCCTTCGCCTCAAATGGCGCAACTATTAAAGTAAAAATATTCCCTAAATCATGATGAAATCTATGACAAAAAATATTTTTGTCTTCAAGTTGTCTTTTAAGTGCAGATGCACACTTCTCAAGTTCTTTAATCTTTTCATCTTTCTGGTAAGAAGATAATTGCTTTGAAATAGTATGCTCTGCTTTTTTTTCTAAAAGAATTTCTGCACTCAAATAAAGCCCATCTTTAGACAAATATTTATTAAATGTATCCAGTTTGTACCTACCTAATATATAATCAAATTGAATTTTCTCTAAGTTATCGCTGAAGTATTCAGAAACATTATACCCATGAATATCTAAATATATTTGCGTTAGCAGGTGCTCACAAGCCTCATTCTCTTCTCTAGGCACATAAAACACTACAGATGGTGTTATTATAGAAAAAGGGAAACAGAAGTCAACAACCAGGCATTTATGATTTGCTATATTCTCAGTTTCAATAAACTTGTTAAAAGATTTGTAATATGATTTTTCCAAATTACTTGCTCTCATTCCGTATAGAAAATCAATAAGTTCATAAATTACTTGTTTTCTATCCATATTCGGAATATTAAGTAAGTTTTGTAATATATACATAGGCACATATTGCGTAAGTTTGCATTCTGATGCATATATGCTTATTTTTTCTTTCCAAAACGCATCACGAGGAATGCATAGAACATCTTCTCCTTCTTTTAAAAGGAATTGAAGAAAAGCAATTCTTGAATTTGCCCATTTTTTGTATGCAAAAGGTCTGTTAATACTATTATCGTTATCATCTTTAATAGAAGATGACATTTCTAAAATGAATGCTTTAGCCTCATCTATCGAACGAAATCTCTGAGTATGCGATGCGTGAATTTGAATTAAAACCATATATAATGGCCAATATTTTTTCAGATTTACGATCTTACTATCATCGAAAATAGACATGACTCCTTTTATACCAAGGAATAATCCAGCAGAGACCAAACCTATAGGGCCACATATAGTAGCGAGGGAAAGTAAAATACTGCCAGGAACAGCAGTTAAAGAAGATGCTACAACTCCTGCAACAACTGTACTTGCTATAGTGCCGCCAACCATCTTGGATAATTGTTTTGCATCTATTGCGCCAGATAACAATAATGCATAGGCGGGCAATCTCATAACAAATACCTTAGATAGTCTAATTTTGGTATCAAATTCATGACTAAATGAACTGACAGATGCGAAATTCTCCTGTTTACAAAACTTTTCTTTTAGTTCCTTATTGTTTTCCAAAACAAATTTTATCAACTGAGCCAGAACGTAAATATCTAAAGATAACTCGGTTCTATTTACAGGAGCACTCAAGGATATCAGAATGTTCTGTAGAAAATCATCATAACTCTGTTTAGTTATGCTTATATCAGCAAGGACTTCTAATATATTCTTTTCCTTAGCTTCATTGCCACATATAGATTGCAGGGTAGTGCGAATGACATTTTCCTCATCACTACTCATATTATATATATAATTCCAAGACTTATCCATATTGTTATCTCTAATGACTTTACTATATAATATACAAAGATAAAGCTTATCGTTTAAATATATGCACAACACGAGACATTATTTCACTTAAGCTTCTGATTTATACCCTATAACATAGCTATTTCAAAATTTTCTTAACTAAGGTAGAGCTGCTTATACCTCCGACAACGCCACCAATAATGCCTCCGACAACTGTACCTATTCCAGGGCATATCATAGAACCCACAGCAGCACCAGCCCATGTGCCTCCCATGCCACCTCCGGTTCCCGCACCATTAGCTATAGTGTTTTTTGCAAATTGTTTTCCTGAAATTTTGCCACGACACAGATTTACAATTTCACCAACTTCCGATATACCAAAGCTGGCTGCTGAAGTAATTACATTAGCCGACATTCCGCGAGAGAGTACACTGCTAGCAATTTTCCCGGTTACAGTTTTCCCTGCAAAAGTGGAGGCCGTTTTCTCAATAGCCTTTTTTCCTAACTGAGTTTTAGCAGCAGCATTTAAGCCTTTTTTGCAAGTCATACGAATTGCATCCGCAGATGCCTTACCAGTCGCTGTACGGAGAAACTGTTGAGAAGCGACACCTGTCAAAATCGTTTTTCCTGAGGTTTTGACAGTTTCTTTTCCTGCCACCTTTATAGCCTCTTTATTAGAAGCTCCATTATGCTTAGCCATAGCTAATGTTATGACAAATGAAATTCCGCCAGCGCAACTTCCACTTATAGCATTATTCTTAATATCGAACTTTAGCGATTCCAGTGTACCAGCTTTGGCAATATCTACTGCTTGTTGGTATGTTACGCTACCTGCTTTAACTATATTTTTAGCTTGTGCAGGATCTGAAACTCCAGGTACATGTCCATCACGGATTTTCTGCTCCATAATTCGTACAGCCTCTTCGTACTGGTCTTTAGGCACTTCAAGAACTTGACCAGGATATTGGTAATCTCCTTGTACACCATCAGGAGTGGTAAAAGCATTATTAACACTGCGATAAGCACTATTACAATATTTAGTCTGTATGGATTGACCATCTACAATCCTATCTGGGCCGCGAAAGGAATTATCACTACCTACTTTTTCTACTTTTTTCCCATGCAGAATATCATTCAGGGCATTCGCATCTTCGGCTGAATAACCGTGCCCTTTATCGGTATGCCACTTACGCCATTGAGTGTCTTGCACAGATTTTGCTGCTCCAGCAGCAGAATATCCTCCATCTACATGATGAGTTCGTTTTGACTGACGAGACTGTTTGTGAGAGGATTGCTCCTCTGAAAAGATAGTTTTTCCCATAATAAATGAAAATAAGTTTTACCCAAATACCTTTTGTGCAGCGACGGGGTATCTACTGCGGCTTAATTTTAATAATAGATCTTTTTAATCACAAAAGCATTATCTCGTTTTAATTTCAAGTGCAAAGTTACGGCTGTTTTTTTCAATTCTATAATTTACTATTCACTTAATTAGGTAATAACTTTTTTCATACCAATATTCATTTTTCAACTTACTATTTTAATTCATTCAGATATGTTATGTTCAAGAGTTAGTGAGATGAGTGAATATGAATATACGGGGCTAGTATGAAAGCATACTGCTATGCACATTTCCTGTCGTCAATAAACCTTGCAATATGCTCTGCTTTCAATAAAATTTAATATTTTCTCCATTGTCATACAAATCTGGCCATCCCATTCCAATTCATATCGAATTGGATAACATGAAGCTGTATTGTAATCATTGCAATGCCATATCAACTGAACACCATTGGGGATATATATATAAATTAACGTGAGTTCGATGAAATCAAATGCGACATAAAAGTTGGTGATTAGCGATTGTATCTTTATATTGCTGAATTACAAATAAATACAAACAATAATCGCTATGATCACCGACGACAAAGTTACAGAATTATTTTGTATGCAGACGATTTGACTACGTCGATTTTCAATTCTGCAAATTTTTTGACTTCCAAATGGAAAAAACAGTGTCCATGATACCCGAAAACGCCGTTACCGCCGTGACTGCAGGATGTCAAAGTCCGAAATGATACTGAAAATCATACTATTTCATTGTTAGGGCTACCGCTGCATGAAGCTTTTTTACCTTGAAAAGGTGTGCAAGGAAATGCGCCACTTGTACCCCCTCCGTTGTGTCATACAACCGTTTCGTGAAACTCCAGAAGGAAGTTGCCGTACCCTTGGCCATATTCATAAAGAAAGTCTTGCCAGGGCAGTGCCCGGGAGTCAATTTTGTGGACAGCACTCCGTTAAGGGTGTGCCGCAACCAATGCATCCATATCCACAAGATTTTCCGCGGTATAGCCAAGAGGGGCAAATGCTCCATGGGATGGTTCTTCGGCTTCAAGCTCCACATCATATGCAACGAGAAAGGGGAAGTGCTGAACTTAATGATAACGCCGGGCGATGTCGATGACAGGAAACCTCTTGAATACAAGGCTTTTGTGGAGTTTCTGTATGGCAGGCTCGTAGCGGACAAGGGATAACAAACGCCTGTTCGAACGTATTTTTGTCGACGGGATATAGTTTGTAACGAAACTGAAGAACAATATGAGGGGTGCGCTTATGAGCATGTCAGACAAGTTAGTTAAGAATGTGGGCAATCATAGAAACCGTAAACGACGAGTTGAAGAACATTGCGCAAGTTGAATATTCCAGGCACAGGTCGTTTGATAATTTCATTGTAAACACACTCGGCGTATTGGCCGCTTACTGCTGTTTCCCGAAAAAGCCTTGCATAAGGGCTGAAAGGGCTTTTGACACACAACTCGCCTTATTTTAATTTTCGTCGAACTCACGTTTTCTTTATTCGCACTTAATCGCATTTAGAACACCACCAAATATGTGCAGGCGGGAACAAAACGGGAACAATGAGCGTAAAATAAAATCGGTTAAGTGTTGATACTCAATCACTTAGCCGATTTGCTCGTACCCAGACCCGGGGTCGAACCGGGACGGATTGCTCCACTGGTGTTTGAGACCAGCGCGTCTACCGATTCCGCCATCTGGGCGTAAACGCGAATGCAAAGGTACGATATAATTTCGGAATAACAAAGGTTTAACACGAAAATTTTTGTTTTATTCAGACTATTGGAGGTGTGTGATGAATGACGGAGCGCGCCGGATGACCGTCACGGACGATACGCCATGAACCATTATATCCATTAAAAAAGAAATAGACAGACGGCAGAGCACGACACGAGATGATGTCTTATAGACAGCTGCACGATGTTTTACGATAAACCGCCACCATAAAACGGATGACATACATTATTAGAAGAAATGCCGGAACGCAGCGGGATGGCGGTCGGCGGCGATATCTTATAATTCGTGGTTATTCTTAAAATAAATATAAAAGTCTTGGCAATATCAAAGGAACTTAGTATTTTCGCTGATGCAATATACTAAAAACAAAAAGTGTCATGAGAACAAATCCTAAAAATAACTATTGTGTTATTCTCGCCGGCGGAAAAGGACGCAGGCTGTGGCCGTGGAGCCGTGAACAGTTTCCAAAGCAGTTCATCGACTTCTTCGGATGCGGACGCACACAGCTTCAGCAGACCTTCGACCGTTTCTCCAAGATTGTTCCGCATGAGAATATATTTGTAAACACGAACATCAACTACGCTGACAAGGTGAAGGAACAGCTGCCCGAACTGCCCGAGCAGAACATCATGGTGGAGCCGATACACCGCAACTCTGCCCCGAGCGCGGCATGGACCACACACAGAATAATGCACATGAATCCGGACGCATGCGTGGTGATGGCGCCGTCTGACCAGTTTGTGCAGAACGAAGAGATGTTCGCCAAGAACATAAACGAAGGTCTCGACTTCGTAAGCGATCACGACTGCATACTCACCATGGGTGTGAAGCCGACACGTCCGGAGCCGGGCTACGGATACATACAGACCGGTGAGCCGATGGGTGACAATGTTTATATGGTGAGGTCGTTCACCGAAAAGCCGGAGCGCGACTTTGCAAAGATATTCATGGAGAGCGGAGAGTTCTACTGGAACACAGGACTGTTCTTCACCAACGCGCGCTACGGATTCAGCCGTTTCTGCGAGATACTGCCTCCGGTTCTGCGCAATTTCGACGAGCAGCATCCCGACTACACCGTAGAGGACGAGAAGAACTTCATACGCGAGAACTTCCCGTCTTATCCCAATCTCTCGCTCGACTACGGATTTCTGGAGCAGACCGACAATGTGGCTGTGATGAAGTGTGAATTCGGATGGGCCGACCTCGGCACATGGCACAGCATATACGAAGCCATACACAAGGGCGAGGGCGACAATGTGGTGGTGGACAGCGACGTGATGATAGACGATGCCCACAACAACGTGATAAAGCTGCCGAAAGACCGTCTTGCCATAATCAACGGGCTCGACGGATTCATCGTGGCCGAGAAAGACAACGTGCTGCTCATCTGCAAGAAGGAAGACTCGTCGGCACTCGTGCGAAAATTCGTGAACGAGGTGCAGATGAAGAAGGGCGACGAATACATCTGACAAGCGCCCGCAGCGCATACAATAAAAGAGAAGGCCTTATGCCGCGTCACTCCTAAGTGCGGCATAAGGCCTTCTTTCATCAGATACGGTTTACTCAACCTGCTATTTTCTGATATTCGGCGAATATTTTTGCGGCAATATCCGCAAGCTCCTCGTCGCTGAGCTTCAGTTTAGGACCGGCGAAGTTCATGTCCTTCTCCGACTGCATCGGCACAAGATGTATGTGTGCGTGAGCCACCTCGAGTCCGAGCACGGCCTCACCCACCTTGACACACGGGAACGCAGCCTTTATGGCCTGAGCCACTTTCTTTGCGAACACCTGGAAACGCGCAATCTCGTCGTCCTCCATATCGAAGATATAGTCCACCTCGCGGCGCGGTATGACCAGCGTATGGCCCTTCACCATTGGATTGATGTCGAGAAATGCATAGAACTCGTCGTTTGCGGCACACTTATAGCTTGGAATCTCTCCTGCCGCTATTTTTGAAAATATATCCATAACCTTAAATTTTTAAAACAACGACAACCTTGACGCTTATTCTATAGATATCTTGTCAATACGGAGCTTTATGGTTCCGCGCGGTATCTTTATCTCGGCGATATCGCCCACCTTCTTGTTGAGCAGTCCCTGCGCAATAGGAGTCTTGATGGATATCTTGCCGGCTTTCAGATCAGCCTCGCTCTCGCTGACGAGGGTGTAAGTCATCTTTGCCTTCGTTGCCATGTTGGTCATCTCTACCTTTGAGAGAATCTGCACCGTGTCTGTGCTGAGGCGCGATGTGTCTATTATCTTTGCCTCTGCTATGCTCTGCTTCAGCTTGTTTATCTTGTCCTCCAGATGAGCCTGTGCCTCCTTGGCTGCATCGTATTCGGAATTTTCACTCAAGTCACCCTTGTCGCGGGCCTCTGCAATAGCGGCCGATGCCTTTGGGCGCTCCACAGTTTCAAGCTGCCTCAGGTCTGCCACGAGCTTCTCGTAGCCTTCTTGTGACATATAAGCCATAATCTTAAAATTTTATTAGTTAGTTTTTCTTAGCAGACAAAAAAACACAGAATTCCGACACGCGAGCCTTGCCGTCGGAATTCCTTATCCTTGTCTTTATATGTAATCTTCTGCTGCAAAGATATGAATTTATTTTCTGTGACACAAATATTTATACAATTTATAACAATCACATCGCATTTGTTAAATTAAGGAAATCGTTTTTTGCAACGCCATTTCGCGCACCCCGTCAGACGCACTGTCACGCAACGTCCGGAAAAGTGCTTTCGTACGCATTCTTATTATCTGCATTACAGAAAATTTCCATCAGGACATTCCACCGTCGCCACAGCCTTTCATACCACACTCAGCCTCTTGTCCGGAACGTCCCGGATGGCATACAAAAAAGGAGGCGATATCTCACGACACCGTCCCCCAGAGTATTAAGTATTCGAGTAAAACCTCTTTTAAGATTCTCAGAGATCAAACTTGTAGCCCAGCGTCAGCTGGAATACGCTGTTCTTGCAGTCTGCTGTGTCAAGTGTCTTCGTTACACCGAAATTGTAACGTCCGTCCAATACAAAGTTCTTGTACTCGTATGACAGACCGATTGGAATAGAGAAATCAAACGTCTTTGCTGCGTCCAGACCTGCTTCCGAGCTTGCGTCTCCCTGTGAAGCCTTGGCCTTGCTGTTCACATTGAACGCCGGCTGGATACCGACTTTCACTGCCAGATTCTTAACAACATACACGTTAGCCAATATAGGAATATTGATATAGTCGAGTTTCATTGTTTCCGTTCTACCGTCCTCAGACCATTCGCATCCCTGCTGAGAATACAACAGGCCTCCAGAAATGCTGAAAATATCAGTCATCTGATATTCAAGTTCTGCGCCTACGGCCAGACCTATTCTCGACTCGGAATCATCCGCCTTTGTAAGAGTCGCGAAATTCATACCTATTTTGGGCTGAACAGTCCAAGAACCCACAGCGTGCTGTGCGAACGTAGCTACTGATGATAGCATCAGAACAGCCATAAGAATAACTTTTTTCATAATGATTAGTGTTTTAATTAAAAAATTTCCATCCGTGGCAGAAAGCCCCGCGACGGGGTTTATTAACTCTATTTGTTACTGTCTGCATATGTTGCATACTTCTATATGATTAATGACGCAATACCGGTAATCCGGAATTACATATCGGCAGCAAAAGATTCATCTCTTTTGCAAATATAGAACAAAATAGAATATACTCAAAGCTTTTTACTCTCTTTTTTATATTATCATGACATTTTCACTATCGCGCATCTGAGACATGAAGCTCCAGACGCCAGTCTTTTCTTCAATGCCGGATGTATGGTTCGGTGTCACTGTCTCAGGTCTGCCGCAGTGTCAGCCGACGTGCCACTCCATGTATCTGCCATTGCGGCGTATGCGCTCCATCAGATCGGCATATACACCGTTATGGCCGAGTATTTCCGGATTGCCGGTGAGTATCATCTGTCGGCGCGCACGGGTAAGCGTCACGTTGAGCTTGCGGTCTATGGTTCTGCCGTTCTCCTCGAAACAGTTTGACGTGAGGAAGTCGAGCTGCGCGTCGTTATTCACCGTCAGCGAGCAGATTATCACTTCGCGCTGCGAGCCTTGGAAGCGTTCCACGGTGTCGATGCAGATGTCTGCTGCGCAGTCGAGGCCGCGACGCTCCATCTCGCGGCGTATCATGGTTATCTGGTTACGGTAAGGCACGATTATGCCTATCGTTCTATCACAGTTGAACGAGCTGCCTGCCAGCCGTCGGATGCGCACCACGAGGTCGGCCACTATGCGTGCCTCGCTGGCGTTCACCTTCTCCGACCTTCCGCCTTCGTCGGTCTTTTCCGACGGGATGAATATCACTCTTTCGTCCTTCAAAGCCTCGTCCAGTTCGTCGGCGGGCTCTTCCTGATAACCGGGGAGCGATTCTTTCTGATGCGGACACGGCACAGGCTCGAGCCTCTCGTCGGCATAGAACATTGCTCCGGCATAGGCAGCGATGACCGGATGCATGCGTCCCTGGCGACGCAACAGTCCGATAAAGTCCTCACGTCCGGCGCGGCGCTCGTTACGTATGAGCCTCTCGAACAAAGAGTCGCGGCAGTTTCTTATTCCAGCCTCATTCAGACACGGTTCTGTCACGGCCGACTCCTCCACGCTCTGCTGCACCACTGCCGGCAGCTGTTTGTAGTCGCCGATGAGTATGAAACGGTCGATGGCAAGCTCGTTGCGGTTTTTCGGCCGATGGGCGGCAAGCAGTCCTACAAGTCCCGGTTCGGTTATCTGCCCGGCCTCATCCACCACAGCGAGCGCGAAATGTTTGAGTGCGAAGATGTACGGACGCGACATGAGCGTCGTCACCGTACCGACATACACCCTATTCTCAACAAGCAGCCGCCTCAGTTCCACCAGACGCGGGTTCTTCTCCACCGTGTTGCCCACCAGATACGGGCGGAACCGTTCGTCACAACTGTATTCGTTGCCTATGCGCATGAAGTCTATGCCTGCATCGCAGAGCATGGAGCATATTTCGTCAACGGCTCGGTTGGTGTATGCCGTCAGCAGGACCGACGACTGGTTGTCGGCTGCGAGCTGTTCCTCCACCATATAACGCATAGCCGTAGAGGTCTTGCCAGTTCCGGGAGGGCCCACGAGCAGGAAATAGTCACGGGCCTGCATGGCCCGCAGCAGCAGGTCGTCGAAGTAGTCACCATAGCTTTTGGTAAGTCGCACAGACATGTCGCGCCGTGGCTCACGCTGCGACAGCAGAAGCTCACGGCGGTCGGGCGACGAGGTCACAAAGTCGAACAGCGCACGCATGGTGGCAGCACTGCCCACATCGCTGCCTGAATGTTCTATGGCATAATGCAGCGGTCTGCCGTCGCCAGAGCGCCGTGCCAGCACGTCAGGATTCTGCAAGGCGTTGCTCAGACACACCGATACACGGCTTGCCTCTATCCTCACCATCACACCCTTGAACAGTATGCTCCGGCGCACATCGGGCTGTTCGCCTTCCGGATAAGCATAGACATACACCATGTCACCACGCCGGAAGTTCGGCGAAAAGTCGTCGCCGCAGTCAGGCACGTCAAGTGTCAGCAGATCGTAGCTGCCCGACGACGCATTCTTTTCGAGCGACACGAGTCGCAGTCCCATATATATGCTGCCGGCGTCGAGCTTCTCTTCGGGCGTCATACGCCACATGTCGGCCACGCTGCAGCTTGGTCCGGCAAGCTCGCCTGTCTTTGTCAGCAACTGTTCTTTCAGTACGAAAGTCATCATCCGGCACAGATATGCACGCTCGAGCGGCGGGAGTGCTGCCAGCGGATCGGTCACTTTCTTGAGTTCTGGCAGCAGATAGTTCTCGTAGAAAAAGCTTGACATGCAACTCACGTTAAGCGTTTCGGGCGTTATGTCGTCGATAGCCGACCCGAAACCATCGGCAGTCATGGCATACTCCTGCGCCACGACAAGATTGCGGAAGCCGATGGCCTCGCGCAGTTCTGTCTCGAGATGGCGTGTGCGGATGAGTCCGCCTGGCATCGGATACTTCGAATAGAGAAGCATCACTTCCGGCTCTTTGCCCGTGAGTTTGAAGTTATATTTCAGCACTCCGTAGTAAAGCAACAGCTGCACGTAGTGTTTCGTCACATACTGCTCGCCCTTGCTGTTCTGCGTATTGAGCTCAATGTATCTGTTCTTGCCTGATTTCTGCTCCACGAGCATGCGTTTGTCCGACGTCATCATATCGACACGTCCCTGCACGCCGAGCCTCTCACACACGAACGACGGCTCAAGCAGCACCTTCGATTTGTCGTATGTCTTAAAAAGACTCAACGTTATCTGAATTATGTTATTTGTCTGTAGCTTGGCGTCTCTCATGAATTCCGACGGATTGAAACCGTCACACGTAGCATACTCTATGGCTTTCTCGCGGAAGTTTTTCTTTATCGTTTCGTTCAGAGAGAATTGCGGACTGTTAATAATGTCGTCGAGAGCCATACCTGCGAAGTTTCCGAGTATTATGTGATATGTGTTCGGACGCTCCTTCAGACGATTGAGAGTGTACAGCAACGGATGGTGTCCGTAGTCCTCGAAACAGGCTGCAAGCGAACTGATATCTACAAGAAAATCGGGTTCTACCACAATTTCTCCTGCCATAATTTTATCGTCCGACCGACTTATATCTAGCAGATTAAGCTGCATTCCCTTACGCAGTATCTGGCGAAGATAGCCATATTCGTCACCGCCTGCGACCGCATCGTATGCTACATGCAACTCATTGCCGCCCTTCTCATCTTCAGTCTGCACAGTGATATATTCATCATTATGACGCAGAACACGACATCTGATACAATTATCATCATCGTCCTGTTTTTTTCTTTTCTCATCACATTCAGTCCGGCCCACCTTTTCAGATTTATTAATGAATAGCTCCGGATGAGAGAACACATTAGAAATCAAATCTGACAAGGTTTTTCTGTCATGATAAATCTTTTCAGGTAATAATTCCTTATGGCTGTTTGCATCATACCTAACCTTGTGCACAGAATTTGTTTCACTGACAGACAACTTGAATATCCGGCACAAATTGTCAAGTCGCTCCTGCATATTTGCATTAGCATTATCTTTATCATCCAACACAATAGCACACAACTTGTCCAATACCTCAAGCATTATTTTATTGGCATCCGGACTCTCCGTATTTTCCAGTTTCTCCACGAGGAGATACAATTCCTCCTTAATAATATTATTATATATCATTTTATCAGTCTGTTTATGGGTGCCTGCATATCGCGGATGATGTGTTTAAAACATAATACAATGAATAAAATTATTCGTTGCTTATACTCTTAAATACTATCATACAGCTATACAATAAACGAGCAATGTAACATACCATGCCCCGGCAATCCACAAAATTAATCATTATTTAATTAATGTTCCGGAAAAAACATCACATATTTATAAATTCATACACGGCACACGCCGACACTGCCGGCATACATCCACATTTTAATATATGTTGTTTGGTATGTCCGGAAAAATTCATTAAGTTTGCATCAGACTATGATTGCCGCATCACTTGCAGGCAACATGGATAAAGGAGATAGCTATATGGCAAAAGAACAATCATCAATACGCGAACGCGAACGCACCGGAGTATGTGAACCGAGACGATATAAGGTCATCATACACAACGACGATTTCACGACGATGGAGTTTGTCGTGACGGTGCTCAAGACTGTCTTCTTCAAGACAGCCGAGGAAGCGGAGCGCATGATGCTCAACGTTCACCGCAACGGACAAGACGTCGTCGGAATATACAGTTATGACGTGGCGCTGTCGAAAATAAAGAAAGCGACCCGCATGGCACGTGCACAGAACTTCCCGCTACGTTTCAGTTGCCAACCGGAATAAATTATGGAAGAGAACGTAAACTTGAACAAGATACTTGCGCTTGCGCTCAATTACTGCAAAAGACTGCGCAACGAATTTGTCATGCCTGAGCATGTGCTCATGGCATTGCTCAACTACAGACCGTTCATCGAGGCGCTCTACACTGTAGGATGCAACGTCGAGGACATGTATAAGGAACTCAACGAATACATGGAGACAGTGGAGGTGGTGCCTGAAAATGTCGAGTACAACCCCGACGCTTCGGCTCTCTTCGGACAGATGCTTGAGATTGCGACGACACAGGTGGAACAGTCGGAAGCCGAAAGAGTGGACATTCCGCATCTCACCATCGGACTGCTCAACCTCGAGGACTCCGAAGCCACTTATCTGCTGAAGAAATATCTGGGCGACAACGTGGGCGACTTTCTCAGTCTGCTCATATCCTCGCACCCGTCACAACAGGAGTCTGACAAACCCGAAGAGCAACCGAAAGAGACATGGAAAAGTCTCGTGACATGCATGAACGACATTGCCGACACTTTCACGCCGCTCATAGGGCGCGACGAGGAGATGGAGCGCACCATACAGGTATTGTGTCGCAAAGACAAGAACAACCCGCTGCACGTGGGCGAACCGGGCGTCGGAAAGACGGCTCTTGTGCGTGGACTCGTGGCGAAGATAGTGAAAGGCGACGTACCGGAGAAGCTCAAGGGATGCCATGTCTATCAGATGGACATGAGCACGATGCTCGCCGGAACGCAGTTCAGAGGCGACTTCGAGAAAAGAATGAAGCTCGTCATGGACGGAATAAGCGCCGAGGGCAACGCCATTGTCTACATAGACGAGATTCACAACATGATGGGTGCCGGACGTGGAAGCGACGGAGCGCTCGACGCCTCGAACATGCTGAAGCCCTATATGGAGAACAGCAACATACGTTTCATCGGTTCCACCACCTACGACGAGTACAACCGGCACATGGCGCGGAGCCGTGGCATAGTGCGGAGGTTCCAACAGATTGACATCCCCGAGCCCGATGTAGAGGAGACTATCAGGATTGTCAACGGACTGAAAGAGCAATACGAGAAGTTCCACGGCGTGGAATATACAGACGAAAGCATAGATTACGCCGTGCGGATGGCTGCCAAACACATAAACGACAGATTCCTTCCCGACAAGGCGATAGACATAATCGACGAGGCGGGAGCCTACCGTGCGACACATCCTTCGGCCGATGATAAGCAGGTGGTGGATAAGGATCTGATGACCGAAGTGCTCATGAAGATGTGCAAGATAGACGCCGCCGTGATGAAAGAAGACGACAACACGAAGCTCGCGTCGCTCGAACAGAACATAAAAGCCAAGATCTACGGTCAGGACGAAGCCGTGAGCCAGGTGGTGGAAGCCGTGCAGATGGCAAAGGCCGGACTGCTCGACGACAACAAACCGCTGGCAAGCCTGCTCTTCGTCGGTCCTACCGGAGTAGGAAAGACAGAGGTGGCGCGCGTCCTCGCCGCCGAGCTCGGCATATCACTCGTGCGGTTCGACATGAGCGAATACACCGAGAAGCACACCGTGGCAAAGCTCATCGGCTCGCCGGCGGGATACGTAGGCTATGAGGACGGCGGACAACTGACCGACGCCATACGCAAGACACCTAACTGCGTGCTGCTGTTCGACGAGATAGAAAAGGCTCATCCTGACATCTACAACATACTTCTACAGGTGATGGACTATGCCCGTCTGACCGACAACAAGGGACAGAAGGCCGACTTCCGCAACGTAGTGATAATAATGACGAGCAACGCCGGAGCACAATATGCATCGCGTGCCCAGGTGGGATTCGCGGGAGGAATATCGCAGGGCGACGCAATGATGAAACAGGTGAAGAAGACTTTCAAGCCCGAATTCATCAACCGACTGTCAGCCACGGTGGTATTCCACGACATGGACATGCACATGGCGGAGCTCATAATGGACAAGAAGCTCGGCGAGCTGCAGGAGAAGCTCAGCAGGAAGAACATAACCATGAAGCTGAGCGACGCCGCACGCCAATGGATCCTGAAGCGCGGATTCACCAAAGAATACGGTGCGCGTGAGCTCGACCGCATCATCAGCCGATATCTGAAACCGATGCTCACGCACGAGATACTGTTCGGACACCTTGCCAACGGAGGCGAGGCACTGATTGACATTATTGACGACAAACCCGCGATTACGCAATGATATTCCGCATAGGCAAAGAACTCGCGTTTCCCGATCCGCGTCTCGGCGATCCCGACGGACTGTTCGCCGTGGGCGGCGACCTGAGCATCGACAGGCTGATACTGGCCTACTCCAACGGCATATTCCCGTGGTACGCGTTCCGTTGGGCCGACGAGATACACTGGTATTGCCCGATGGACCGCTTCGTGATATTCCCCAAGGAGATTCATGTGTCCCATTCCATGCGCACACTAATGAACAAAGGCCGATACACCACGACCATAAACCGCGACTTCCACGGCGTGATAACCAACTGCGGACAGCTGCGCATAAGCGAGGAAGGGGCGTGGCTCGGAAGCGAGATGACCCGCGCCTACGAGGCGATGCACGAACAGGGCTTCGCCGCAAGCGTGGAGGTGTGGGACGGCGACAAGCTCGTCGGCGGACTGTACGGCGTGTGTCTGGGCAACTGCTTCTTCGGAGAGAGCATGTTCTCGCTTGTTCCGAGCGCGAGCAAACTGGCACTCATACACCTCGCACGCTACATGGAGGAGCACGGCGGCACGATGATAGACTGCCAGTTTGAGACGCCTCACCTCAAGTCGATGGGCGGACGACACATCAGCTACGACGAATACATGAAGATAGTGCGCGGTTGACGACGCGCAATAAATAGACAACTGAAACACTAACAAGGCATTCCCGTCCGGGAAGCACAAAAAATCAACGAATATGGACAAGAAAGATCTGATGCGCAGAGCCATCGCTCTGTCGGAAGAAAGCGTAAGAAACGGCGGCGGACCTTTCGGCGCCGTGATTGCACGCAACGGTGAGATAGTGGCCGAGGCCTCTAACAGCGTCACCATAGACAACGACCCCACGGCCCACGCCGAGGTGAACTGCATACGCCGCGCGGCCGCAAAGCTGGGCACGTTCTGCCTGGAAGGGTGCGAGATATACACCTCGTGCGAGCCCTGCCCCATGTGTCTGGGTGCCATATACTGGGCACGCCTTGACAAGATATACTACGCCAACAACCGCAAGGACGCCGCAAAGATAGGGTTCGACGACGATTTCATCTATCAGGAAATACCTCTTGCGCCGTCCGAGCGTCACAAGAAGATGGAGCTATTGCTTCCCGAGGAGGCCATAAGAGCATTCCACATGTGGGAAGAAAGCAGCGAGAAGACCGAATACTGACCATCAGAGCGTGCAGAAGAACGTCACGAGGAACGGCACGCTGAAGTCGGTCACGAAACCATGAAACACTGACACGACGACATACTCCGGACCCACGCTGCGAGTGATCACCGGCAGCGTGGTGTCCATGGTTGTTGCTCCGCCTACCGATATCGGTGCCAGCTTGCCGAAACGACGGGCAAGAAAAGGCGCGAGGAGCAACGCCGCCAACTCACGGAATATATTTGCAAGAAGAGCCACGGTGCCCAGTTCGGCACCGCGATACTCGGTTATGAATATGCTGGAAAGTGAATAATAGCCCATGCCTGAGCCAACAGCGAGACAATCGGACAGCTCACGGTGAGGCAGAACCACGGACGAAGCCATGGCGCCGGCAAGCGTGCCGGCAATGGTGACGAACGGAAGCAGGGCCAGACGCGGATTGAGTTGTCTGAAGCTGCGGAGCGTAGCGGAGTCGCAACCTATCGACATGCCCACGCTGAACATGAGCGCACACAGCACATAAAAGCTCGTACGGCCATTTATAAAACCATCGGGTATGATGTGAAGCAGTCCGCACGCCACGCCGACAGCAAGGAAAGCGGTGATGACAAGGCTGCCCTTCATTCCGCCTCCCCACTTTTTCTTCCGCGCAACATGCGCCACATGACCCACGAAAGGAGCACGCTGCCTGCCACGCAGCACACTGCAATCACGAGCGCGTCGAGACCGAGCGTGAGCACGTTGCCGGTGATGCGGGGATCGGCACCCACCTCAACACCGAGCATGAAAAGCAGCGCCCATATAAGCACTGTCACCACACGCGACACCACCGGGCGGCACTTCACGCCGACTATGCGTCCGGCAAGCACCCCGCAGAACATTATTACTATGACCGTAAACATCTGTTTGCGATTTCCTTTTTACAGTAAATCCTTTCTGAACAAAAAACCGTGGCTGAATCATTGTCCGCCGAGACGCTCGAAGAAGACGATGATCTCTTCCCACGTCTTGAACTCGTCGCTGCCCCATACCACCGTAGTGCCGATGAAGTCGTCGCACTCGTGGTCGGTTATGAGATAGTCGCCGTAGAGCACCTGGCGCTGATTGGCGAACACGATGCGGTCGTGTGCCGGAGCACTGAGAAACTTCTCCACCCACGCCACGGACTCAGCCATGCTGCCGCTATCGTTGAACGGCGCCGGAGCAACCACATAAACATCATAGTGCTCCATGAGCATCTCGTAAGCCTTGTGCATGCTTGCTGTGACGTTATGGTAGCTGTCGGCAAGCGTCGATATGTCGATGAGCACAATCGGACGCTGACGGCCTTCCTGACGGTCGTCTATGCGGCGTATGACAGGCACAAGATAATGAAGCGCCACCTTGTCGGTGAGCCGGTGCTCACCATGAAAATGTATGGCAGCGGGATAGTGTTCGCGGAACAGATCGAACGTATGCACGAGCGGATCCTCGTCGCCGAAGAGTCCGGTCACGCGGTCACGCTCCTCCGGAGTGATGTCCTCGAAACAGTGGGACGTGGCCTCGGCATACTCCTTCACGAGCGACTTGGTGACGATGAACTCCTGCACGCCGTCGGCCCTCGGGTTCTGGAACGTCTGCTTGCCTATCATTCCGTGCTTCGACATGGTCTCGCCCATCTGGAAAGCCGGGTTCACCAGTATGCGGTCGTAGCCCTTCAGCTGCTCGGCATACATGCCTCCCATCGACGTACCTATGATTAGGTCGGGCTTCTCTTCCTCACACATGGCCCGCAACATTTCCATGGCCTCGGCGGGATGTATAGGTATATCGCGTGCCACGACGGTGGCCTCAGGCATGAGAGTGCGCAGGAGCGTCACCGTGCCCGACTGCGCCGACGAACCGAAACCGTGGACATACATTATCTTCTTGCCCGACATAAGTTCGGGAAACTGTTTCACATACTGATTTTCCATAACTTTTTCTGTTTTTATGAATTATCCTGCCGGACAACAGAAGCCTCAACGGCTTGCCGGCGTATCAGTCTGTCAGCCTCACCCAACGGCATGGCTCACCGACCGACACCCGTCTCCGGACCGCTTGCAAAATTACACATTTTATTCGGCTCAAACATAATTTACGTCACACAGATTGCACCCCGGAACATAAAAACAGACGTCATATATTTATGCGGATATACGAACTATTACGATTTATGATGATTATGCGTCCGCAAACAAGGCCATGACTGATTGCCGATGAGAATGTTTTTATATCCGGCAAAGCACTCGTCTTTCAATAGCTTTATGTGATATGTAAGGCAGTTCGGAAACATCCGGAAAAGCAAGAGCGGCGCAACAGGAAATAAACGGGGATTGGTATTAATAGAAAAACGTGGGATAAATTCAGAAAAAACGTGGATAAATTCAGAAAAAACATGGGATAAAATATGAATAAACATTGTTTTCTTATTATAAGATGAAACGATGCAGGCCACTTTCAGATTGAAAGCAGATTTTGATTTTTCGATCCGTGTTTACGGATATACCCCGAAAAATAAGCGCGTATTTGCGAGCAGACTCTCCTTCGGGCGCAAATACGCGAATCATGAGGGTTTTACATAAATTGTTGAATATCAACAATTTATATTTAAGAGTATTTTATCGTTTTACAATATGCACCATTTCGGCATGCGAAATGGGCCATATTAGAGTGCGATATGGTGCTTTTCAGCCTCCGAAATGGGCTTTATCGCAAGCTGAAATGGGCAATATCGGAACGTCGGATGGCCTTTTTCGGACTACGTTATGGGGTAGATGAAAAGCCGGTATGCCACGGAATGGCCTCAGATATGCCCGATTTAACATTCCTTTACATCTCTTTTGCGAAAATATTTTGTCAAAATAAAGTCAAGAAAAATCGTAACTGACACCGCGAATTTTCTTCAAAAGCGATGGAATCAGACGTAAGGGAAGCCTCCGGAAACATTTATCCATAGGGCCGGAAGCGTGCGCCGCGCTTGTGGAGACAATCCGTAGGTTGCCACGGCGTAAACTCTTTACCATCCGATGTCCGTGCATTCAATGCATATACCGCCCCTTGCCGTTATAAAACATCCCGAAAGCCTATGTCTGTTCGCGAACAAAACCCTTTCGCGCAGAATTCATACAGGGCCATAAAAGCATCTGTTCACCGCCTCATACTATTATAAAATGTGAAAATGAATAACCTTTCGGATTTATTTATTAAATTTGCACCATAAAAGAAAATGTATCTTTACCATAGGTAAGTCAAATTTGTTTGACAAACAGCATAACAAAGAATTAATTCTATTTTTAACATGAATATTTTAGAACTGAGCGAACAAGAAATTGTCAGAAGACAATCCTTACAAGAATTGCGCGACATGGGCATTGACCCATATCCTGCTGCCGAATTCCCGGTGAATGCTTATTCAGACGACATCAAAGCCAACTTCAAGGAAGACGAGAAACGCAACGTGGTCGTTGCAGGACGACTGATGAGCCGCCGTGTGATGGGTAAGGCAAGCTTCGCAGAAATACAAGACTCGAAAGGACGCATACAGATATACATCACCCGCGACGACATCTGTCCGGACGAAGACAAGACTTTGTACAACAACGTATTCAAGCGTCTGCTCGACATCGGCGATTTCATCGGAGTGGAAGGATTCGTCTTCAAGACTCAGACGGGCGAAATAAGCGTACATGCACAGAGCCTCAAACTTCTGTCAAAGAGCCTCAAGCCGCTGCCTATCGTGAAATACAAGGACGGTGTGGCTTACGACAAGTTCGACGACCCGGAGCTCCGCTACCGTCAGCGCTATGTTGACCTTGTTGTGAACGACGGAGTGAAAGACACATTCCTCAAGCGCGCCACTGTTTTAAGAACTCTCCGCAACGCGCTCGACGAGGCTGGATACACCGAAGTTGAGACTCCTATCCTTCAGTCAATACCGGGCGGCGCGTCGGCACGCCCGTTCATCACTCACTTCAACGCGCTTAACATGGACATGTATATGCGCATTGCCACCGAGCTTTATCTTAAAAGACTTATCGTGGGAGGCTTTGAGGGTGTTTACGAGCTAGGCAAGAACTTCCGTAACGAAGGCATGGACCGCACACATAATCCGGAATTCACATGTATGGAACTCTACGTTCAGTACAAGGATTATAACTGGATGATGTCGTTCGCCGAGAAACTTCTCGAAAGAATATGCATAGCAGTGAACGGCAAGCCGGAGCGTGAGATAGACGGAAACATGATCAGCTTCAAGGCTCCTTACCGCCGTCTGCCCATCCTCGACGCCATAAAAGAGAAGACAGGATACGACCTCAACGGCATGACCGAGGACGAGATACGCGACGTATGCAAGAAGCTCAACATGGAAATAGACGACACCATGGGCAAGGGCAAGCTGATAGACGAGATCTTCGGCGAGTTCTGCGAGGGTACGTTCATACAGCCTACGTTCATCATCGACTATCCGGTGGAGATGTCTCCGCTCACAAAGATGCACCGCAGCAAGCCGGGTCTGACAGAGCGTTTCGAGCTTATGGTAAACGGTAAAGAGCTTGCCAACGCATATTCTGAGCTCAACGACCCGATTGACCAGGAGGAACGCTTCAAGGAGCAGATGCGTCTTGCAGACAAAGGCGACGACGAGGCAATGATAATCGACCACGACTTCCTGCGCGCCCTGCAATACGGTATGCCGCCTACAAGTGGTATAGGCATCGGCATCGACCGTCTTGTAATGCTCATGACAGGCAAGACGACCATTCAGGAAGTGCTTCTGTTCCCGCAGATGCGCCCGGAAAAGAAGATACCGAAGAGCAGCGTAGCCGAATGGGCAGCGCTCGGCGTTCCTGAAGAATGGGTACCGGTGTTCAACAAGGCCGGATACAATCTCACATCAGACATCAAAGAAGTGAAAGCACAAAAGCTTCAGATGGACGTGTGCGGTGTGAATAAGAAATACAAATTAGGCTACGAAAATCCTAAAGTGGACGAATTCCAGAAATGGATTGACGCGGCAAACGCATGATATTCTGACGGTGCATGGCGTGAAGTACGGCACTGATGCCACTGCTTCACGCCATCCGCTCAAGGCGGTTGTCACACCGCCGCGAATGTGGAAATATTGATTATAACAAAATGTTCGATTGCGGCAAAATAGCAATAATCGGAGGCGGAAGCTGGGCAACGGCAATTGCCAAGATTGTGATAGGCAAGACCAATCACATAGGATGGTATATGCGGCGCGACGACAGCATAGAGAACTTCCGCAGAATGGGACACAATCCCAACTATCTCACGAGTGTCAGGTTCAATGTTGACAATATTTTCTTCTCAAGCGATATCAACAAAATAGTGGAAGCCTACGACACTCTGGTATTTGTCATACCGTCGCCCTACCTGAAAAATCATCTCAAGAAACTCAAGACACGGCTGCACGACAAGTTCATCATCACGGCCATCAAAGGTCTGGTTGCCGACGACAATCTCGCTTGCTCGGAATTCTTCCATAATGTTTATGACGTGCCCATCGACAATCTTGCATGCATCGGCGGTCCGTCACATGCCGAGGAAGTGGCGCTCGAACGCCTCTCCTACCTCACCGTGGGCTGCTCAAACCAGGAGAAAGCCCAGGCATTTGCAGACGTCATAGCGTCCGAATACATCAAGACAAAGACAAGCAGCGACCTGCTGGGCATCGAATACTCATCGGTGTTGAAGAATGTCTATGCCATAGCGGCAGGCATATGCACCGGTCTGAAATACGGCGACAACTTCCAGGCTGTGCTCATGGCCAACGCCGTGCAGGAGATGTCGCGTTTCCTTTCAGCCATCTATCCGCTCGACCGTAACGTTTACGACTCTGTGTATCTCGGCGACCTGCTCGTCACCGGATACTCCAACTTTTCACGCAACCGCACATTCGGTACTATGATCGGAAAAGGCTACAGCGTCAAAAGCGCGCAGATCGAGATGGAGATGATTGCCGAAGGATTTTTCGGTACAAAGTGTATGAAGGAGAAAAACCGCCACATGCACGTCAACATGCCTATACTCGACGCCGTATATAACATTCTGTACGAGCGCATCAGCCCGCAGATAGAAATCAAACTGCTGACAGACTCGTTCAGATAATGCCTGCCGAAGCTACCTGAATAAAACGATTTTACATATAACTTGACAACATAAAAAACAACAACGATGAAAAAAATCATCTTAGACATCACCAAAGCATCCTCATTCCTCAAGGAGGGTGCCGTTAAAGCTTATGAACAGCAAGTAAACGAGGCACACCGTTCTCTCGAAGAAGGAACATGCCCCGGCAACGATTTCTTGGGATGGCTTCACCTCCCATCATCGGTAACACCCGAATTCCTCAACGAAATACAGACCGTAGCCAACACTCTCCGCGAGAAATGCGAAGTAGTAGTTGTTGCCGGCATCGGCGGAAGCTACCTCGGAGCACGCGCCGTAATCGAAGCCCTGAGCAACTCTTTCGCTTGGCTCGTAAACGACAAGAAGAATCCGACTATCGTCTTTGCAGGCAACAACATCAGCGAAGACTATCTCCATGAACTCACAGAGTATCTTAAGGACAAGAAGTTCGGAGTAATCAACATATCTAAGTCAGGAACGACAACAGAGACAGCTCTCACATTCCGTCTTCTGAAAAAGCAGTGCGAGACACAGCGCGGCAAGGAAGAGGCACGCGATGTTATCGTTGCCATCACCGACGCAACAAAGGGTGCCGCACGCGCAGCTGCGACAAAAGAAGGCTACAAGACATTCGTCATTCCTGACAATGTAGGCGGCCGTTTCTCTGTCCTCACTCCGGTAGGTCTGCTGCCTATCGCCATCGCCGGCTACGACATCAAGGCTCTCATCCAGGGTGCTGCCGACATGGAAAAAGCTACCGGCATTGACGTTCCGTTCGACGAGAACCCTGCTGCCATATATGCTGCTACACGTAACGCACTTTATACACAGGCAGGAAAGAAGATTGAAATCATGGTTAACTACCAGCCGAAACTCCATTTCATGAGCGAATGGTGGAAGCAGCTCTACGGTGAGAGCGAAGGTAAGGACGGAAAGGGCATCTTCCCGGCATCATGCGACTTCACAACAGACCTTCACTCCATGGGTCAGTGGATACAGCAGGGCGAGCGCTCTATCTTCGAGACAGTGCTCAGCATAGAGAACACAAGACACGAAGTGCTCTTCCCTGAGGATGAGGAGAACCTCGACGGCCTCAACTTCCTCGCAGGAAAGCACGTTGACGAGGTGAACAAGATGGCCGAACTCGGTACACGTCTGGCACACGTTGACGGTGGAGTACCAAACATCCGCCTGTCTATCCCTGAGCTCAACGAGTATTATATCGGACAAGTGATCTATTTCTTCGAAATCGCATGCGGCATCAGCGGAAACCTGCTCGGTGTAAATCCGTTCAACCAGCCGGGTGTAGAGGCATACAAGAAGAACATGTTCGCACTGCTCAACAAACCTGGCTACGAAGCTGAGAGCAAGGCCATCCAGCAGAGACTGGCCGCAGAAGCATAAAACCAGTGAGCATGATAGAAGAAAAAGTAAAGGATTATATAAGAAAGCACGGCTTTGGGAGCTTCAGCCCCAAGGCTGTGCTTTTTGACATGGACGGGGTGCTCTACGACTCAATGCCCCATCATGCCATCTGCTGGAAGCAGGCAATGGCCGAGTACGGCATTGATATGCCCGAGGCAGACACATATAAATATGAAGGCATGCGCGGCGTAGAGACCATTCAACTGGTTGTAAAGCAACAACAGGGACGCGACATAAGCGAAGAGGAGGCACAGATGATGTACGACGAAAAGGCACGTCTGTTCGGACTGATGAAGGAATCGCCCATCATGGAAGGCGTGAAAGACCTCATGCATCAGATAAAAGCCGACGGACTGCAGATAGGCATCGTCACCGGAAGCGGACAGCGTCCGCTCATCCAACGTGTGCTCCACGACTTCGCCGACTTTGTGGACGACCGCCACATTGTGTGCGCCTACGACGTCAAGAAAGGCAAACCCGCGCCCGACCCTTATCTCATGGGCCTTCAGAAAGCCGGCGACCTGAAACCCTGGGAAGGCATTGTCGTTGAGAACGCTCCGCTCGGCGTGAAAGCTGGAGTGGCTGCACAGATATTCACAGTGGCAGTGAACAGCGGTCCACTGCCCGACTCTGCCCTCGCCGACCAGGGCGCAAACATTGTCCTGCCACGCATGACCGAACTGAGCCGCCTGTGGCCTGAGATATCGGCTTGCCGCGAGATGACACTATAAAAAACAAGACGGACAAGACATTCCGACGCGTGCCACATTGTGCACCTGCGTCATTTGTCTTGTCCGTCTTTCCTTCTAATTCAGATCTATGCTTTCGTTCTTTGTCCCGAGGGTCAGATGACAACGGCAGTTCCGCTGCATGTCACCATGAGCATTGAGTTGCCCTGGCCTATCGTCTCGTAGTCAAGATCTATCCCAACCACGGCGTTGGCACCCATCTGACGTGCTCTCTCGGCCATCTCCGACAGCGATGTATCCTTTGCTTCGGCCAGCACCTTTTCGTAAGTGCCGCTGCGTCCTCCGAAGAAGTCGCGCAGACCGGCCATGAAGTCTTTGAATACATTGGCGCCGATGATGGTCTCTCCAGTCACGATACCCTTATACTCACGTATCGGGCTTCCCTCTATTGTCGGTGTTGTACTTAAAACCATAATTAAAAAATTGAAATCTAACGATAACAGAAACCTCGTGATATATGATGACCATGACATCCTCTTGACCGATGATGCCTTCTTTCCGGCTGACATACATCATCATCTGTTCCGCCACTTACACATGGCGCATTGACACAATATCTACACTGTCCACCAACACCATTCCTAACACACACAGAATCGTATGGACATTTTTCACACAAATCTCTATGATGACATCCTACATTCTGACACTCAGTAGCACCAGGACAAACATAGCCAACAGTATTACCTTCAATTTTTCCCTTGTCGGTCTCTATGTACTCGCTTCTCTGCAAACCAGACGTTTTGCTTATAGCCGTCTTGATGTCCTGCGCAAAGGCGATAAGTGCCACAAACGCAACGGCAGTCAATACCACCAACGATTTTTTCTGCATAATCTTAATTGTTTTTACTGTTTGTAAATATTCACCGTGTGGTCATCCGTCTCCATATTCTTATATATGTGGAAAGCGAACATTCCCCACGTTTGCAAATATAGCACGAAATGTGGTTGGAAGCAAATTATACAACATTTTTTAACTACGTGTATTCACTTACACGCTGCATCAATTTATCTTCTTCAATTTCATTCCGTATTTATCCCTGAATTCCATTGAGGCATTATAGCTTGTCATATATTTATTAAGCACTTTCCCCGACACCACAAATCCACTTACCTCGTACGAGGAACCGTCATAATCGAAATTGAATGAGTATCTGATTTCATATTCCGGATTATTTATCAGCTCGGCCTTAATATTGTACACTCTGTCTGTAAGATTATTTATCGTTTCTCTACTGTTTTCATCCAGTATCTTAAACGATTCTACCATTATAATGCCGCCCTCATACGGTGGACATTCTATCTCAGTATCCACTCTAAGATCCAACAATGTCCCATCCTTAAAGTAACAGAAATCACCGGCTCCCATTCTGGACATCGGATTCAGCTTATGAAGTTCATAGCTTGACTTGTAAATACTGTTGTACTTCTTACAAGTAATCTTTGCATAAGGAAAATGGCTCCTTTCTGCATAAGACACTGCATCATATTTCTTCTTTCCTCTATATTCCAACACTTTTATAAGCGAGTCGGCCAATACCTCTCGCTCCGACATGTGGTACTCATTCTTAAATTCAAAAGTGATGATATAACCATCATATATAGACATTCCCAATGCCGCGCACACACTGTCGAGCACCTCATACTTCTCTTTCTCCGTCATGAGCCGGTCATCCGACTGACTGGAAAAAACACCAAACGCGCATACATGCACTGCGGCAATCATGCCCAAGATTGCCGAAACAATATTGCGTAAATTAATGTTCACCATACTTTTCAATTTATAATTGATAATAAAAAATAATATTTACCTATATAAGACGAAGAAGAATATAACTATCCTCAACACAAAGTACAGTGCATATAACAGCACAGAGCCTAAAACTGACGGGAGAGCACCGGAATTTATCAAACAGTTATCTCCGCCGAACCGATGCAACAATGATGCCTCTCGTCGTAAACCACGCAGAACTGACCAGGTGCCACGCCCTGTATGGGTGTCTGTGAGTGCACCATATACGAGCTATCGCCCGTACGTTCGAGCCGTGCGGGATGATATTCCGGCGTGTGGCGTATCTTGAACGTGACGTTGCACTCCGTAGCGTCGCCCCACGGATTCATCGTCAGGAAGTGGAAATCGTGCACCTTGAAGTCGGTCTTATAAGCAGTGCGCGGCTCATATCCACGGCTCACGTAGAGTATGTTGCGCTCCACATCCTTCTTCACTGCGTACCATGGACCGCCGCCGAAGCCCAGACCATGGCGCTGACCTATGGTGTGGAACCACAGTCCGCGGTGCTGTCCTATCTTCTTTCCGGTCTCCAGTTCGAGCACGTCGCCCGGATTCTCGCCCAGATAACGGCGTATGTAGTCGTTGTAGTTTATCTTTCCGAGGAAGCAGATGCCCTGCGAATCCTTGCGCTTAGCGTTCACAAGATGCTCACGCTCGGCTATCTCCCTCACCTCCTCCTTCATGTAATGACCTATCGGGAATATGGCTTTGCGTAGCTGCCAGTCGTATATCTGCGCCAGGAAGTCGGTCTGGTCCTTCACCGGATCAGGACTCGTCACGAGCCATTTGCGTCCGTCTATTATCTCGGTCTGTGCATAGTGGCCCGTGGCTATGAGGTCGTAGTTGTGCCCCATCTTCTCGTCGAACGCGCCGAACTTTATCATTCTGTTGCACATCACGTCGGGGTTTGGCGTATATCCCGCGCGCACCTTGTCCATGGTGTAGCGTGTCACGCCGTCCCAATACTCCCTGTGGCAGTCCACCACCTGCAACTTGCAGCCATAGCGCGCGGCTACGGCGGTGGCCATCTCCAGATCTTCCTCGCTCGAGCAGTCCCATTCCTCCTCTTCCTCCGGACCTATCTTTATGTAGAAGCAGTCGGGATGCAACCCCCTGCGTGCGAGTTCGTAAACCACCACCGAACTGTCCACGCCGCCCGAAAGCAGCACGGCGATGCGCTTGTTCTCTATGTTTTCGTTCATATTGTCGTGTATGATTATTATCCGTATGCAAACTTACGGATTATTTTTCATATTTCGGTGTATGCCGGCAGGAAATGTGACGGGCGTCATGTCAGGTGCGGAAACAACGGTGGAGAATCGGTCCTGATGTTTGACTTTATTTTTACAACAACCCTCTCATAACTCGAATATTTTCGAGCAAGTGAACATTCGGACGCGTACAAACGATTCTCGTGAAGTTACGCAACTGTCTGATATAATGCGAGTTACGCATTTTCTTACTATCATACCGATTTTCCCGATTTGCAAAAGAGCCTTTATTGAGGTGCGAAATGGGCTTTATCACCTCCCGATAAGCCCCATTTCGTGCACTGATATGATGCTTTTCGCACATCAAAATGACCCATTTCGCATTGCGAACCGGTTTTTCCGACGTTTTCGTTCACACTTAACCATCACGAAAAACGCCATTTCTCATTTTTCCGTTTTCTATTTTGCGAGTAAAAGCGGGGGCTTTTTTTGGTAAAATATTTTTACAAATCGTATTCACGGCATTATATATATTTACTGCCGAAGAACAGTTTTATGAGTATATGCCTACCTGCTTCCGACCCCGGATCTGCGAAAAAAAAACATTGAAAAAGAAAAAATTCATTATTCAGCGAACGGTTGTGCCTCTCGGGTGTATGCACTATCAGAAAACGACAAACAAACACATACATGATGAAAAGGATAAAGACATTAGCAATGGCCGTATGTATGATGACGGCAACAGGCGCCACAGCACAGACAGCGCCCGAGGAAGTGAAAAGTCCTATCGTGGAGGAGAAGACTGCCGAATGGTATGACGGACAGATAATGGCGTGGGGCGAGGTGGTGAAAACCGACCCGAAAAATGAGAACGCATGGCGCAACTACTACCAGGCGGCAAACTACAAGCGCTGGCAGGACAACACCGACACTACCGCTGTCACGGTGCTCGCCGAGATGAAAAAGGCTGTACCCGACTCCTACATATACAACTACTGCGCCTACCGCGAATATATGGGCACTCCGGAAGACACCGTATATGCCGAAAAAGCCATAGCGCGCATGCCGGAGAAAATGGGCTACGACGAATACAACACGTGGCTGGCCTACTTTGCCAAAGAGAATGACACCCGCCGACTTGCAGATATCTGCAAGGCTTACTACGAGTCGGGACAATACTCGCCCGGCATTCTGCAATACAACTACAACGAACTGCAGGGCATGGATGAAGGCGGGATATACATCGGCGTAGGCGACGCCGTGGTAATACCCAAGTGGTTGCTGCAATACGGCAAGGGAGTACACACCGACAAGATAATAGTATGCGTTCCGTTCCTATATATGCGCAAATACCGTGAACAGCTGTTCCGGCAGCTCGGAATAGGCGAAGTACCCAAGCCGGAGGTTCCGATAACCGATGAAGATAGCAGCTACAAATATCTTCTCCAGCTGTTGCGTTACATACGTGTAAAGTCGGGACGCTCCGTATATTACTCGCCATTGAGCGGTATGGACCTCAAAGCACCGGTGCTCGACAGTCTCTACAACGAAGGACTTGTACTGAAATATTCCGACAAACCATACGACAACATGGCCGTGAAGTGTCGGAACGTGGAGCAGAAATACCTGTTGGAATATCTGCGTGAGTCGTTCGTGCCGGACAATTGGATATCTGCCAAAAGGATGTCGGTGAATTATGCTATAATGCTCTGCGACCTGCTGCCATATTACAAGACATACGATAAGGCACGCTACGAATGGCTTATAACCACATTGCGCAGCGCAATAAAACAGGCTTCGCTGCCGTTGGAAGAAGAGAAAAAGTTCATGAAAATGCTCGACAAATGACGATTTTCAGTCTGAGACGCACACAACGCACCGACGAACAGCTCATGACGGCAGCCGCACGTGGCAGCGACGACGCCTTCGCTGAACTCTACAACCGCTACGCAAGGCGGTTGCAGGGTTTCTTCATACGCCAACTCAGGGGCGACCGCGAGGCTGCCGCCGACTGCACTCACGACGTTTTTCTGCGTGCCTATGCCGCCCGTACGTCGTGGAGGGAAGGCAGAAAGGTGGACGTGTGGCTGTTCACAATAGCCTACAACATCTGCCGCAACATCTGGCGACACGGCATACACGAGGCTGCATACATAGAGACACAGTCCGATTCGCCCGTGGCCGACTGTGAGGCGGAGGCTGAACTCGACGCCGAACTGTTCAGGCAGGCACTGCGTACGACGCTCGCCACACTGCGGCCCGACGACCGGATGATGTTCTCGCTGCACTATGAGGAGGAACTGACAGTGCCTGAGATAGCACAGATATACACTATGCCCGAGGGCACTGTGAAATCGAGACTGCACCGGATAATGACAAACATAAAACAGAAAATGACACAATATGAAAATAAATGACAAGGAAATAGCACGTATGGCACGCCGGATGCGCGACGAGGAAAACGAGAGTCTGCACGTAAGACCGTGGCGACGCAACCGCAGGAGCATGCCGCAGTGGCTCGTGGCTCTGCCGGCTGCGGCTGTCATAGGATTTCTGGCGGGATTCTTCACCGGCTCGAAAAGCGAGCCGGAGGACATGCGTATGCTCTCACAACGCATCGATACGCTCTACATAACGCGGCAGGCAGAGAAACCGGAAACAGCGAACTCAGGCACACTGAAGGCCACCGGCCTCGCCATAGAGGCAAAGAACGCCGAACCGCACACATGCGCCAGACGTGACAGCAGCAGCAAATCAAAATATGTCACGGGCGTGCCGGCATCGAGAGACGGCATCAGATACGATATGCTCGTGATGCAATAGACATTGCTTTCTATCTTTCATAAAAATCAATCCATACGCAACGGTCTGATTGTTCAGCCCGCTGCGTTTTATCGTATATACACCGGAGCCATATTGTATTGGCCTCAACTTGCCGCACTATGCCGTGAAACCACCATACACAAAGCGTTTTCCCGCCACTGCATACCGCTCCTCACACCCTTATTTACACCTTACATATCTTTCATATTCGCCTTACTTAACCGTAATAATCGCCTTATACAACCATAATACTCGCCTTACGTAACTGTAACACTCACCTTATAAATAACCAGAAACGCAACTTATACGTGAACGGAATGAAAAATACGACATATTAATTTACGTTAAATCATAGTCCGATATATTGCTCCGTAAGAAATAAAATAATATATTTGCGATATCAAAATAATATCAAAACTAAAACAACTAAATTATTACGCTTTTATGGAAAACAAGGAATTTACATTCAAGGGAATGGCACTCAACGGCTTCCTGATGCTGTTTGTCAATCTGTTTCTCACCCTCGCGAGCATAGCGCTCATCGTGCTTGGCATCAACATCGGCGATTCCGCATGCGGTATCACCACCGGTGTGTGTGGCGGTCTGCTCGCTATTGTGGCACTGATAATGTGGTGCGGCATGATGCAACTCGAGCCAAACGAGGCACGAGTGATGATGTTCTTCGGCCAGTACAAAGGCACATTCACCCGCGTTGGCTACTTCTGGGTCAATCCGTTCATCTCTACTAAGAAACTGTCGATGCGTGCACGCAATCTCGACGTGGAACCGATAAAGGTGAACGACAAGACAGGTAATCCGGTGATGATAGGTCTGGTGCTGGTGTGGAAGCTCAAAGACACGTACAAGGCGATGTTCGAGATCGACTCGCAGACAATGGCACAGTCGGGCAACCAGAACGCTGTAGGCAACTCAGTATCGAGCGTCATGAAGGCGTTTGAGAACTTCGTGAAGATACAGAGCGACGCCGCGCTGCGCCAGACAGCCGGTCTCTATGCCTACGACGACAACGAACAGAACACCGGCGAACTGACTCTGCGCAGCGGAGGCGAGGAGATTAACAAACAGTTGGAAGAGAAACTGGACGAGCGTCTGAACATGGCGGGCATCGAGATTGTGGAGGCACGCATCAACTATCTGGCTTATGCTCCCGAGATTGCGGCCGTAATGCTGCGCCGCCAGCAGGCTTCCGCCATAATCATGGCAAGAGAGAAGATCGTGGAAGGTGCCGTATCGATGGTCAAGATGGCGCTCCAGAAGCTGTCAGACGAGGATGTTGTGGAACTCGACGACGACAAGAAGGCTGCCATGGTGAGCAATCTCATGGTGGTGCTCTGCAGCGACGAGGCCGCGCAACCGGTAGTGAACACAGGCACTCTGAATCATTAAGTGAACGGGCCGGCACCATGCCGGCCCGGATAAAGCATTAAAAACAACCGGTCATGACAAAACACTGACATGGCAAAAAAGGAAAATAAAACAAAGAGCTTCATTCTCAGAATCGACGCCGATATGATGAATGCCATCGAAGCGTGGGCAGCCGATGAGTTCCGCAGCACCAACGGGCAGCTGCAATGGATCATCACGGAGGCACTGCGCAAGAGCGGTCGTCTGAAGAAAAAGAAGCAGGAAAAGAAAGAAAACGATGAGACTGAAGAATAATGAAAACAGAATAAAGGTGTACCGCACAATGGAAGGCAACATCTTTGAGGCGATGGCTGCAATCATAGTAATAATAATGTGGGTCGTGACAATGAACGACCTGCAAAGCATCGACCAGACCGTCATCATATCGATGTCTGAAGGCAGCAACGAGGCGGGCCGCATTCTTGTGAACAGCATCATAGGTACGGCGGCAGTATTGCTGTGTCTGGTAGCTGCATACTTCCCCGACCGGATGATCAACATACACATAAAACTGCACAACACCGCGCAATACTCACTGATAATACGCATGGCAAGAGTCATGGCTTTAGAGATGGGCCTCGCCTTTCTCGGCAGCGCAGCCGACCCGGCAAACAAGGATTCGATATATCCCATACTGCTTGTCATAGCCTTATGCGTGACACTTGTGGTATTCAGAACACTCATAAAAAGAAAAGGATGAAAGCAGCTTTCACATTCATATCCGCAATACTCCTCGCCTGTGCGGCTGACATGACGGCACAGACAACCGACGGACAATGGTCGGGCAATCTGATTTTAGGACAGGGAAAAGAACTGCCGCTGGTGCTCAACATCAGCACCGGCAGCGACGGAAAGCCGAGTTGCACACTTGACAGTCCAATGCAGGGAGCAAAGGGAATAAAGACTGAGGTGAACGTTCTCACGGCGGACTCCATCAACATAACCGTGCCCGACATCGCGGCAACGTATGCCGGACGCATCACAAAAGACTTGATAACGGGACGTTTCACGCAAATGGGCATGCCGTTCAGGCTCGACCTGAAGCGTGGCGGCGTGGTGATGAACAGACCACAGACGCCCAAACCGCCACTGGGTTACACCACACAGGAGGTGAGCTTTGAGAACAAGGCAGCGGGAGCAGTACTCAGCGGCACACTGACATGGCCCGAAGGCTACGACGGAAAGAAGCCTGTGCCGGTGGTGATTATGGTGAGCGGAAGCGGTCTGCAGAACCGCGACGAGGAGGTGTTCGGACACAAACCCTTTCTTGTCCTGGCCGACCGACTGGCACGCAACGGCATAGCATCGCTGAGATATGACGACCGCGGAACCGGTAAATCGACCGGCGACGCCGCCAAAGCCACAACAGCCGACTTCATGAAGGATGCCGCGGCCGGACTCGATATGCTGCGCGGAATGCACGGAAAGTTCTCACGCATAGGAGTGATAGGCCACAGCGAGGGCGGAACGATAGCCTTTATGCTGGCTGCCGACGGCAATGCCGACTTCATTGTGAGCCTGGCCGGAACGGGTGTTAAGGGCGACACGATAGTAGCCGGACAAAGCAATGACGCGCTCAGACGCATGGGACAACCATCCGATGTTACCGCAGCAAACATAAGAAAACAGGCAGAGACCGAAGGGAACGCGTGGCTCAGATACTTCGTAAACTACGATCCGGCTGACGTGATAGCATCAACAACGTGTCCGGTGATGGCTCTGAACGGAACGATGGACACACAGGTGAAGCCCCGACTCAACCTCGACAGAATAAAGAGTCTGCTCCCGCACAACCCGAAAAACATGATAAAGGAATACGACGGCCTCAACCACCTGTTCCAGCACTGCACGACAGGATATGCCGATGAGTACGGAGCGATAGAGGAAACAATGTCTGAAGACGTGATGAAGGATATTGCCGGCTGGATAAATTCCTTATGATGACGCTGCGCCGGCAGACACGTCAATAAGCCTCTCGGTATTTGTTCTCGTCCTTATCCTCGAGCATCGACAGATAACTCTGATAACGGCTCGCCGCGATGTAATGGTCTTCAACAGCCTTGAGCACGGCACATCCGGGCTCATGGGTATGGGTGCAGTTGCTGAAACGGCAGTTCTTTGAGAAATGGAATATCTCCTTGAAATAGCTCGTAAGCTCCTCCGGCTCCATGTTGAACGTGCCGAAGCCCTTTATTCCCGGGGTGTCTATGATATAACCTCCGCCGGGCAAAGGCAGCATCTCGCTGAAAGTGGTGGTGTGCATGCCCGTATTGTGGGCGTCGCTTATCTCCGCCGTGCGCAGATTGACACCGGGCAGCAGCCTGTTTATCATCGTTGACTTGCCCACTCCGCTATTTCCGCTCAGCAGAGTGATTTTTCCGCGCAACAAGTCCTTGAGCTGTTCCATGCCCTCACCTGTCTGAGCCGACACCTGAACACACTTATAGCCCACCGTCTCATAAAGGTCGATCATCATCTGCTGATAGTGCATTAGATCGTCGTCGAGCAGGTCGGTCTTGTTGAACACGAGCACAACGGGCACGCTGTAAGCCTCAGCCGTAGCCAGGAAGCGATCGATGAACGTGGTGCTTGTCTGCGGACGCTCCACCGTCACAACGAGAAATGCCTGATCCACATTGGCAGCTATGATGTGACTCTGCTTGCTCAGGTTTTGCGATTTGCGTATGATGTAGTTCTTACGGTCGTCAATGGCAGTGATGAATGCCGTGTCCTGCTGGTTGCGCTCTATCTCCACGTGGTCGCCCACAGCCACAGGATTGGTACTGCGGATGCCCTTGAGCCGGAAGTTTCCTTTAATCTTGCATTCCACGATATCGCCTTCCACGGTCTTCACCGTGTACCAGCTACCGGTATTCTTTATCACTAAGCCTTGCATCGTAATGGGAAAAAATATAAAAAAGAGAAGAAAGAAAACAAACCACACACGCATTACGGACAGCCGGAATAATCATACAGAACATCCGTGACAGCCGGTGCGCGCCGCGTTTATTTTCTTTCTTTTCAGTGAATTTATACTGTCATTATTTCTTTTGTCTTTTCAGCGAGCAGCTCATCAATCTTCTTGATGTACTTGTCGTGAATCTTCTGAAGTTCCTGTTCGGCGTCCTTCTCGTTGTCTTCAGACAATCCGTCCTTGATGGCTTTCTTCAGTTTCTCCTTTGTCTCGGTACGGGCGTTGCGCACCTCCACCTTAGACCTCTCGCCAATCTTGTTGCATTGTTTCACCAGATCGCGGCGACGCTCCTCCGTTGGCTGCGGAATGCCGAGACGGATAATCTCACCGTTGTTCTCAGGAGTGATGCCTACATCACTGTCCATGATGGCTTTCTCTATGTCGCGGATGGCCTTCTTGTCCCAAGGACGGATGGCGATGGTACGTGGGTCGGGCACTGATACGTTGGCAACCTGATTCAATGGCACCATCGAACCGTAAGAGTTCACTCTCACACCTTCGAGAATGGCCACGTTGGCACGTCCGGCACGTATGCGGGCAAGCTGCTCTTCGAGATACATCGCAGCCATCTCCATGCGCTCACCGGCGGCATTTAATGTCTCTTTAACGTCAATCATATCTTCTTATTATTGTTTGTTTATTTGGTTTAGCTGTAATCTTACATCCGACACCCGAGCACCGCATCCGAAGCTTTCATGGCATTCAGCAGCCCGCAGACGGTCTCGGATGTAACCCTTCCGGAATGCTGCAAGCGCGGCAAACAGGCTTTTTTATTTTTGCAAATATAAATATTAGTTTTTAAACATCCAAATTATTATCTTCGGAATTTAACGCCCGACCGCCATATCCGCGATTTTAAAGACGAACCGAAAACCGTGATGCAGACACTATCCGCCCGCTTGCCGACAGACCGCAGATGATAAGCCGGCAGCGGAACAGGCAACCGATACAGAGAATTATTAACACGACAACAGACTGATATGTAACAGAAGATGAGCACATTCAGAATCTGTAGTAACTAATCCGCGCTTAATTCCGACAGAAAGACAAACGTTTCCACATAGAAGCGACACCGGTTTCTTTTGCCGGATGAAAAATATACGGGATACTTTCAATTTATAACCGGATTTCGATTTTCACGCCCCGGTTTCCCACTCTACCCCGAAAAATAAGCACGTATTTACGCGCAGACTTTCCATCGGACGCAAATATGCGGAATATAAGAAGTTTTTATAAGACATTGAATATCAATAACTTATATTTAAGGGGTGTTTTATCGTCCTGCGAAAAGCACCATTTCGGCATGCGAAATGGCCTATATTGGAGGCTGAAATGGACCATTTCGCACCCTAATATAGGCTTTATCGTACTGCAAAATGGGCAATATCGGAACGCGAAAAGAACTTTTTCGGACTATGTTATGGGGTATATCTAAAGACCATAAAGCCCGAAACGGCCTCCGCAACGCCTGTTTTAACATTCCTTTACACCTCTTTTGAGAAAATATTTTGTCAAAATTATGTCAAGAAAAACTGTAAGTTCGTCCTTTGAGTTTCCGTATAAAACGATGATATTAAGCGTGAAAAATAATGTGGAAAACATTTATCCGACTAACAGGAAATTTCCATGACATGCGGATAAGTTCTTTATTCACACCGACTATCCACCGGATGTGCCCGTATTTAATAATTTTGCATTTTCAGGAAGATAAAAACATAAAATCGGAAAAAACAGCCTCGGTTTTTCAAATATTTTCAATCATAATCCATAAATAATGTAAAAACTTTTTGGGTTCTATATTCTAATTTATTATCTTCGCATATCCAATACTGATTTACAATACTTTTTTTCGTGTGACAGAATCTTTTGTAACCGCAAAAGACCGTATCTGCACATTATGCAACCGAACTAATAAACTAAAGACTAAAAGATGAACAAGAAACTGAAATGGGGCCTGATAGCTGCTATCGTATGCGCACTGGTCGTGTGGGGTGTGTATTCACAAATGCCTAAAACAAACTCCGAACTTGCCGATGCCGAAAAGGTGGTACAGGGCGGAAGGGGAAAAAACAAACAGCTGAACGTAAACGCCACAATCATAAAGACCGGGCCCCTGACCGACGAGTTCACAGTCACCGGAACACTCATTCCGGACGAAAGCGTCGATCTGTCTTTTGAGACGTCCGGACAGGTGGTAAGCATAATGTTCAAAGAGGGCGTGCACGTGAAAAAAGGACAGCTCCTGGCAAAGGTGAACGACAAGAAACTGCAGGCCGAACTCAAGAGACTGGTGTCGCAGCTCAAGCTCGCCAAAGACCGTGTTTACAGACAGCGCACGCTGTTGCAGCACGACGCCGTAAGTCAGGAAGCCTATGAACAGGTGAACACGGAGCTTGCCACGCTGCAGGCCGACATCGACATAGTGAAAGCTCAGATAGAACTGACAGAGCTGCGGGCACCGTTCGACGGAATAATCGGATTGCGGCAGATAAGCGTAGGTGCATACGCCACACCGCAGACGGTCGTGAGCAAGCTGACGAGAATAGTTCCGCTGAAGGTGGAGTTCGCCATTCCCGAACGATACGCGAGAGACATCAAGCCGGGCACAAGGCTTCAGTTCTCCATCGACGGAGTGCTCCACACATTCCCGGCAAAGGTCTATGCCAAGGAGTCTGCCATCGACATGAACACTCACACTCTTACAGTACGCGCGATATATGCCAACGCCGACGGTAAACTGACGCCGGGACGGTATGCCAGCATCAATCTGAAGAAACAGGAGATAAAGGACGCAATAGCCATTCCTTCTGAGGCTGTCGTACCCGAAATGGGTAAAGACAAGGTGTTCCTTTACAAATCGGGAAAGGCTCAGCCGGTGGAAATAACAATCGGACTGAGAACGGAGGACAAAGTACAGGTGTTAAGAGGACTTAGCGTAGGCGACACGCTGATAACTTCAGGAACGCTGCAGCTCCGCACCGATTTGCCGGTAACTCTCGATAAGATTGATTAATGCACATAAAAAACACGAATAATGAACATTTCCGAAATAAGCATACGCAGACCTGTTCTCGCTACGGTGATGACCGTGATCATTCTGCTTTTTGGAATAATAGGCTATGCGTACCTGGGCGTGAGAGAATATCCGTCAGTCGATAATCCTATCATTTCAGTAACCTGCTCGTACGCCGGAGCCAACGCCGACGTCATAGAGAATCAGATAACGGAGCCGCTTGAGCAGAACATCAACGGTATTCCCGGCATACGCTCGCTTACGAGTACGAGCGAACAGGGCAAAAGCCGCATAACGGTGGAGTTCGAACTGTCGGTCGATCTGGAGACTGCCGCCAACGACGTACGCGATAAGGTCTCGCGCGCACAGCGCTATCTGCCGCGCGACTGCGACCCTCCCACAGTGTCAAAAGCCGATGCCGACGCCTCGCCTATACTCATGGTGGCTCTGCAAAGTGAGAAAAGGCCGTTGCTGGAACTCAGCGAGATAGCCGACCTTACGGTGAAAGAGCAGCTTCAGACCATCCCCGACGTGAGCAGCGTGAGCATCTGGGGCGAGAAGAAATATTCCATGCGACTGTGGCTCGACCCGATAAAGATGGCGGGATATGGCATCACGCCGATGGATGTGAAGAACGCCGTGGACAACGAGAACGTGGAACTGCCGTCGGGAAGCATCGAGGGTAACACCATCGAACTGAACATACGCACGATGGGACTTATGAACACCGCTAAGATGTTCGACGATCTTATCGTAAAAAGCGACGGCAACCGCATAATACGTTTCAGCGACATAGGACGCGCCGAACTCGGTGCCGCCGACATAAAAAGCTACATGAAGATGAACGGTGTGCCGATGGTGGGCGTGGTGGTTGTGCCTCAGCCCGGCGCGAACCACATCGACATAGCCGACGCTGTGTATAAACGCATGGAGCAGATGAAGAAAGACCTGCCCGAGGACGTAAAATACAGCTACGGCTTCGACAACACTAAGTTCATCCGCGCATCAATAAACGAGGTGAAACAGACGGTTTACGAGGCGTTTCTCCTTGTTATAATCATCATCTTCCTCTTCCTGCGCGACTGGCGTGTGACGCTTGTTCCCTGCATCGTCATTCCCGTATCGCTCATCGGTTCGTTCTTCATAATGTATCTGTTCGGCTTCTCCATCAACGTGCTCACGATGCTTGCCGTGGTGCTTGCCGTGGGATTGGTGGTCGACGACGCCATCGTGATGACCGAGAACATTTATATCCGGATAGAGAGGGGAATGTCGCCGAAGGAAGCCGGAATAGAAGGCGCGAAAGAGATATTCTTTGCCGTCATATCCACGACAATCACTCTGGTGGCCGTTTTCTTCCCCATCGTGTTCATGGAAGGAACCACCGGCCGACTGTTCCGTGAGTTCAGTATGGTGATTTCGGGCGCCGTCATCATATCGGCATTCTCCGCCCTCACGTTCACACCGATGCTTGCGACGAAGCTTCTGAAACAAAAGGAAAAGAAAAACGCATTCTATCGCGCCACCGAACCGTTCTTCGAAGGTTTGAACAACATATATGAGAGATCGCTGAAATACGTGTTGCGCCACCGCATGTGGATATTGCCGCTCATCGCCTTAATGCTCGTGCTCATCGTAGTGCTGTGGGGAAAGATTCCGTCGGAGATGGCTCCGCTCGAAGACCGCTCAATGATCACCATCAACACGCGCGGTGCAGAGGGTGTGACCTACGAATACATAAGAGATTATACTGAAGACATCAACCGTGTGGTTGACTCCATAATACCCGACGCCAAAGCCGTCACGGCACGTGTGTCGAGCGGAAGCGGAAACATACAGGTGACCCTAAAAGACATGGCCGACCGCGATTACAGCCAGATGGACGTTGCCGAAAAGCTGTCGGCTGCCGTGCAGAAGAAGACCAAAGCGCGTGCTTTCGTACAGCAGCAGTCATCGTTCGGCGGTCGCCGTTCGCGCATGCCTATACAGTATGTATTGCAGGCCACCAACCTCGAAAAACTCGAAAAGGTTCTCCCGAAATTCATGGAGAAGGTGTATGAGAATCCGGTTTTCCAGATGGCTGACGTCGATCTGAAGTTCAGCAAGCCCGAAGCACGCATACACATAAACCGCGACAAGGCCAACGTAATGGGCGTAAGCACACGCGACTTGTCCGAGACCTTGCAGTACGGACTCAGCGGACAGCGCATGGGATACTTCTATATGAACGGCAAACAGTATGAAATCCTCGGTGAGATAAACCGCCAGCAACGCAACAAGCCGGCCGATCTGCGTGCGATATATCTGCGCAGCAACGACGGGAAAATGATACAGATGGACAACCTTATCGAAATAGAGAACACCATTGCTCCGCCTAAACTGTACAGGTACAACCGCTTCGTTTCGGCAACGGTTTCCGCAGGATTGGCTGAAGGGAAGACCATAGGTCAAGGTCTCGACGAGATGGACAAGATAGCGAAGGAGGTTCTTGACGACACGTTCCGCACGTCTCTGGCAGGCGATTCCAAGGATTTCCGCGAGAGTTCGTCCAGTCTTATGTTCGCCTTCATCCTTGCCCTGGTGCTCATCTACCTCATTCTGGCAGCCCAGTTCGAAAGTTTCAAGGATCCTTTCATCATAATGCTTACCGTTCCGCTCGCCATAACGGGTGCGCTGATATTCATGTATTTCGGCGACATAACCATGAACGTGTTCAGCCAGATAGGCATCATCATGCTCATAGGTCTTGTGGCAAAGAACGGTATCCTTATCGTTGAGTTCGCCAACCAGAAACAACAGGACGGCATGGACAAGCTGACTGCCGTACGCGAAGCCGCAAAACAGCGTCTGCGTCCTATTCTTATGACGAGTGCATCGACCATTCTCGGCCTCATCCCGCTGGCTTTCGCCACAGGCGAAGGATGCAACCAGCGCATCGCAATGGGTGTGGCTGTTGTCGGCGGAATGCTTGTCTCCACCATTCTTACGATGTATGTGGTGCCTGCCGTTTACAGTTTCATATCAACAAACAGAATAAAAAAGATAACAAATGATAAATAAACTCATTACCGGAATATTCTTTCTGATGTGCTTTTGCAGCGCGTCTGCCCAACAGGAATCTGAATTCCACGATGTCGGAGTGTCGACATTGCAGGACTGTCTGGCCAAAGGTCTTGAGAATAACTTTTCAATACGGATGGTGAAAAACCGTCAGGAAGTCAGCTCAAACAATGCAACGGCAGCCAACGCGGGACTGTTGCCGGAAGTGAATCTCACTGCCTCATACAGCGGAAACTATCATACCACAAGCTCAACAGCAAGAGGCACGGGCATCACTTCAAAAGAAAGCAACGCCCTTGACGGGACTCTTGACGCCGGAATAGAACTCAACTGGACCATATTCGACGGCTTCAACGTGTGGACAAACTACAAACAGCTGCAGCTGATGAAGGAACAGGGCGAGCTGCAGACACGTGTCGCAGTTGAGGATTACGTGGCATCGCTCACCGCAGAATACTACAACTTCATACAGCAAAGCATCCGACTGAAGAACTTCCACAACGCCATGAAGCTCTCACGCGAACGATTGCGCATCGTGGAAGTGAACTATCACGTCGGCAGTTTCTCGCAACTGGAATATCTGCAGGCAAAAGTTGACTTCAACGCCGACAGTACCCAATTCATGAAACAGCGTGAAGCACTCAACACTTCAAGAATAACACTGAACGAGATGCTTGGCAACGAGGACGTCATGGCACTGCTCGGCATACGCGATACGACCATCGACGTAAACCCGAACCTGCGCTACGACGAGCTGTGGGAGGCCACTCTGTCTGCCAACTCGTCGCTCCTGCTGGCCGATAAGAATACAGACATCGTGAAAGCAGACTACAAAAAGATTATGTCGCGCGACTATCCTTACGTGCGACTCAACATGGGCTACGGCTACACCATGAACCGTTACGAACTCTCTGCCACACGGAAGCGCGACAACTGGGGACTGAACGCCGGAATAACCGTAGGCTTCAAACTGTTCGACGGCAAGCGAAGGATGCAGAAACGCAATGCTGAGCTCGACATAAAATACTCTGAACTGGAACGTGAAAACCTGAAACTCTCACTGAAATCGGAGCTAAACAACTTCTGGCAGGCATACAGAAACAACTGGGAGATACTGCAAAAGGAACGGCAGAATCTCGTTGCGGCAGAGACAAACTACTATTTCGCAAACCTCAAATATCTTGAGCACAGCATATCAGGATTCGAGATGCGCGAGGCGCAGCAAAGCCTGCTCGATGCCCGCGAGCGCATACTCGTTGCCGAATACGACACAAAGATATGCGAGATATCGCTCCTTCAGCTCAGCGGAAAGGTGCTGGGCTATCTCAATGGAGAAATATAACAGACAACATAAAACCAACAAACAATCCAATACAAGGATACGAACATGAGAAAAATAATATTATTCGCCCTGCTGATTGCAGCCTGCATCTCGTGCACTGCACAATCAAAGAAATCGGTATCAATACTCGGTGACTCGTACAGTACGTTCCAAGGCTATCTGCAACCGAGCACGAACTACGTTTGGTATAACGCCGGAAAGCACGACAACACAGACGTGACAAAAGTGCAACAGACGTGGTGGCACCAGCTGATAAGCAGCAAAGGACTGCGCCTGTGTGTGAACAATTCGTTCTCAGGAGCAACAATATGCAACACCGGATACAACAAGGAAGACTACAGCGACCGCTCATTCTGCACACGCCTGTGGAATCTCGGATGTCCCGACATAATATTCATCTTCGGCGGGACGAACGACAGTTGGGCAGGATCACCCATCGGCGAATATAAGTACAGCGACTGGACGAAAGAAGACCTCTACTCTTTCCGCCCGGCAATGGCGTATATGATAGACAACACAATAGCACGCTATCCGAACGTCGAGATTTATGTCATAATCAACGACGGGCTGTCTGAGGATATAACAGAGTCGAGCCGCACCGTTTGCGAGCACTATAAAGTGAAATATGTGATGCTGAAAGACATCGACAAACTCAACGGTCATCCATCCATAAAAGGCATGAGACAGATAGCCGAACAAGTGGGGAAGATAATGAAAAAATAAATAATAACCGACAATAAAGACAAGAGAAACGCGCGGACCGCGGCCGGCAGCAGGACAATAATGTGTCACTGACTGCAGACAACGCAGTTCGCGCGTTTCTCTTTTTTATATTCTTGCGTGATCATTCAATCACTCCGCACCAGCCACCGTTGCGTTCCAGCTTCAGTGTGAGCACCGAAGACTTGTCCACCTGGCTCTCACCTTTCACATAATCGAAAGCCTGACGGTCGGCATTAACGCCGTCGGCAAAGAACGTAAGGGTGCGTTTGCCACCGTCACCGAGGAAGTCGAGCGGCACATTCACGGTTCTTGCGTTGCCTGCGCTCATCGCTCCTATGAACCAGCGGTTACCTTTACGGCGTGCCACGACAACATACTCGCCCACCTTGGCATCGATGACGTGTGTCTCATCCCATGTCACAGGCACCGAGCTTATGAACTTAGTACACTCCTCTTCGGTATAATATCTTGTCGGAGTATCCGAAAGCATCTGTATGCCACTCTCAAAAACGACATACATCGCCATCTGACAAGCACGCGTACCCATACCCATCGGATTAGGATCGGTGCAGCGGTTTGACTCCGGTTGTGCCGAGTTCATCGAACCGGGAGTGAAATCCATTGCTCCCACAGCGTTGCGGATGAACGGCAGATAGATTGTGTTCTCCGGGCGACAACCCTCGTTCTGCTCCATGCCACGCACTCCTTCGTAAGACAGAAGGTTAGGATATCTGCGCTCCAGACCTGCCGGTTTGAATGATCCGTGGAAGTCAACCACCATCTTGTATTTGGCAGCTTCCTTTATCACTCTCTCATAGAAGTTCACCATCCACTGGTCGCTACGGTCCATGAAATCTATCTTCACACCCGGAATTCCCCACTCGGCATAGCGTTTGAAGAGGTCCATGTGGTTCTCAACTGTCAGCCACGGCAGCCACAGAATGAGGCCCACGTTCTTGCTCTTGCCATAAGCCACGAGCTCAGGGATATTGATTGCGTCGATTGAGTTGAACGGATCGCGTGTCGTACGTGCCCATCCTTCGTCAAGGATGATGTAAGGAATGCCGAACTTAGAAGCGAAATCGATGTAATATTTATACGTATCGTTGTTTATTCCGGCCTTGAAGTTCACGCCCCATATCATCTTATGGTTCCACCAGTCCCAGCTCACCTGTCCCGGTTTAATCCAACTGCAGTCCTTCAGTTCGCACGGAGAAGAGAGCACGTATGTCATCTCGTTGGCAAGGATGTCCTTGTCCTGCTTCGAGATTACGAAATAACGCCACGGGAACGAGCGCTTGCCCTGAGTGCGGGCTATGTAATCTGCCTCCTTCAGTATCTTCACACTTCTGTCGCCGTCGTCGCCGAACTCAAGCGGAACCTTAGGAAATACTGCCGTCATTCCGTTCTCGCCGGTACCCTTTAGGAACATACAGGGATAGTCTCTCAGGTCAGCTTCAGAGATAAGAATCTTATAATTCTTGTCCGTACCAACCAATACCGGGAAATATATCATCTTGTCCGACGGCTTGAAGTCGCGCGTCTTGATGTGGCTGTAAGGACTTTCATACGAGGTCTTGAAACCATCTGTGAAAGAAACGTGAGCCGTATAATCACCGGGGAAACCTATTTTGAAAGTCTCGTCCTTCACGTCGGCAGTGCCCTTAATGTTTGTCACGAAGCGATAAGCCACACCGTTGTCGAAAGCTCTGAACTCAATGGCGTAATTGCCCGACATGTTGAGCGTCATGGCATTGTAGTGGTTTTTCACCTGTGCGTTCTTTATAGGCACCTCGCGCTTTATTGTCTCGTCAACCGAAGTGCGTTTCACGTTTTTCAGTTTCGGCTTCACTCCCAGCTGTTTATTGCCGACGGTCATGGCGAGCTCGCATCCTGTGAGCACCTCGTTGCCGTCAACACTTACCGAATAAGTCACCTTGTCGCCAAGGCTCACGTTCACTCCGATAGTGCCGTCGGGCGACTTGAGCGTCAGGTCATCGGCAGCTCTCAGCCCGGTTGTGAGCAATGCCGCCGCAAGCATAAGGATTGTTTTTTTCATGATTGTAATAGTTATGTTGTATTGTTAAGTATATAGGCCGGATAAATTCCGCAAACCCGGTTATAAAAAACTGGAGGGGCGGAAAGCATTCCGTTTTCCAAGCCTCTCCAGTCTATGCGTATCAATGATGATTATTTCTTTTTCTTACCCTTAGCCAGCTCTTTTGTGAGCGAATAAGGAGCGTCGCTGTCGGCAATGCCGCGCTGCTTGTTAGGTGTGGAAGACATTGTGTAAACAATGTTTGCACCGTTGAGCAGATCGCTGTGTGTCACATAGTTCTTTGTGTAGTCGGCACCGTTGAGTGTCATCTTCTGTATGTAACGGTTCTCGGCACTGTTGTTGTCGGCAGTGATTGTCACGGTCTTACCGTTCTCCAGATGCAGAGTCATCTTGTCGAAGTACGGAGTTCCGAGCACATACTCATTAGAACCCGGGCATACAGGATAGAATCCCATAGCAGAGAATACATACCAAGCAGATGTCTGACCGTTGTCCTCGTCACCGCAGTAGCCGTCAGGATTTGCGTTGTAGAGCTTGTCCATCACCTCACGGATCCAGTACTGAGTCTTCCAAGGCTCGCCTGAATAACCGTAGAGATAAATCATGTGCTGTATAGGCTGGTTGCCGTGAGCATAGTTACCCATGTTCATTATCTGCATCTCACGTATCTCATGGATGACGCCACCGTAGTAGCTGTCGTCGAACAATGGCGGAACATTGAATATAGAGTCGAGCATTGCGTTGAATGTTGCCTTGCCGCCCATCAGGTCGATGAGTCCCTGCGGGTCGTGGAACACAGACCATGTGTAGTGCCAAGAGTTACCCTCGGTGAAGGCGTCACCCCACTTCAGCGGGCTGAACGGAGTCTGGAACTTGCCGTCCTTGTTGCGTCCGCGCATGAGTTTTGTCTCCTTGTCGAACACGTTCTTATAGTTGAAGGCGTGCTTGAGGAACGGCTTGAGCTCCTTGTCAGACTTGCCGAGAGCCTTACCGAACTTATAGATGCACCAGTCATCATAAGCATATTCGAGCGTACGTGCCACGTTCTCGTTTATCTTAACGTCGTAAGGCACATAACCCAGTTTGTTATAATATTCATATCCGAGGCGTCCCGTAGAAGAAATCTGCGGATGAACAGAGTTTGCGCCATGCTTTACAGCCTCCCAAAGAGTCTCTGCGTCGTAACCGCGCAGACCTTTCAGATAGGCATCGGCAACCACTGAAGCAGAGTTGTTACCAACCATACAGCCTCTGTGACCGGGGCTTGACCACTCAGGAAGGAATCCGCTCTCCTTGTAAACATTTACGAAACCGGCCTGCATCTTCTCGTTGATTGAAGGATAAACGAGGTTGAGCAGCGGGAAGAGACAGCGGAATGTGTCCCAGAAACCTGTACCGGTGTAGAGATAGCCGGGCAGCACCTTGCCGTTGTGCGGGCTGTAATGAACAGGCTGTCCGTTGGCGTCGATCTCGTAGAAGCTGTGGGGGAACAGAGCCGAACGGTAGAGGCAAGAGTAGAATGTGCGCAGATGGTCGATGTTGTCGTCCTCTATCTCAATCTTGCCCAGCACCTCGTTCCAACGGTCACGGCCCTGCTGCTTGACGCGGTCGAAGTTGCCGTCGCCCAGTTCTTTGAGGTTGAGAAGTGCCTGTTCAGGGCTGATGAACGATGAAGCCACCTGCACATTGACCTGTTCGCCGCGCTTTGTCTTGAAACCTACGATGGCACCTGAGTGGTTGCTTGTAGATTTCAGCTGCGACGCATCAACCTTACCGTCTATCACGGCAGCTGTGTATGTGAAAGGTTTGTCGAACTTCAGCACGAAATAGTTTTTGAAGTTCTCGGGCACACCGCCACTGTTGCGTGTGGTGTAACCCACGATCATGTTCTTCTCAGGAATGATCTCGGCATAAGAACCTCTGTCGAAAGCATCCAGAACGATGTACGACTTGTCTGTCTCCGGGAATGTGAAGCGCATGGCAACGGCACGGTCTGTAGGAGCCATTTCGGCAACCACGTCGTGGTCGGCCAGATATACGCGGTAGTAGTAAGGCTTTGCTATCTCTGCCTTGTGAGAGAACCACGAAGCACGCTTGTCCTGGTCGAACTCGGGAGTTCCTGTCACAGGCATGATTGAGAACTGACCGAAGTCGTTTATCCACGGGCTTGGCTGGTGGGTCTGCTTGAATCCACGTATCTTGTCCTGTGTGTATACATAAGCCCATCCGTCACCCATCTTGCCGGTCTGTGGCATCCAGAAGTTCATACCCCACGGCATGGCGATGGCCGGATAGGTGTTGCCGGTGGATAACTCGAATTTAGAAAGTGTTCCTACGAGCGGGCTGACATAGTCAACAGGCTCGGCAGTCTTGGCTGCACCGGCACCCAATGTGCCCAATGCAAACAGCGCAGTAAATAAAGTTTTTAATCTCATATTGTAATTATAAATATTGAATTATCCGATTACGCCAGTTAATATAATAAGTCGCGGAAGAAACACAAACAAATACAGAAGCCATCCTGATACAGAGAGCCGCACCGCCTGACAACAGCGGTTGTTTGCCACAACGACATATATTGCTACAAAGATACGACAAATTGAGCGCACTGCAAAATAAAAATCCATTTAATTTGATACTCCCCGATGCTTGTTCAAAAGCAGTGTATATTTATGCGGTTTGCGACAGATTCGCGCATTAATATTTATCGCTGCAGGAACATCAACATCACCGGAATGTTCCCACTGGCCGGGAAAATATTTATGGCTGCGCATAAACGTTTTTTGAGCACACGGCATGACATTATGACGGGCAACGGAATGGACGCTTCAGTGGATAAAAAGACTTTCCTATACAATGCAAGACAGGCATTATTCGGATGTCAGACAGATTTTATTATGATAAGGAACAAGCTCTATCACGACGTGACATGAAGCATGCCGACCTGCAAAAAAGACTTTATCACAAACCTATTAACGGCAATTACGGAAACTGACAGCTGAAATACTCCGACCGGACTTCGGATCAATAGAAATTAAATTATGACTGATTAATAAAAAGCCTGTGGCTCAAAGCCCTAACAAGCGTTGCTTTCGCCTGCTGAAAAGAAAACGATATGGACTACTTTCAAATCGTAACAGGATTTTGATTTTTCTGTCCGTTTTACCCGATATACCCCGAAAAATAAGCGTGTATTTGCAAATAGACCTTCCTTCGGGCGCAAATACGCGAATTATGAAGGGATTACATAATATATTGAATATCAATGATTTATGTTTAATGAATATTTCCTCGCATTGCAATATGCCCCATTTCGGCTTGCAATAAAGCCCTTTTCGGAGGGCGAAATGGGCCATATCGCACCATGAAATGGGCTTAATCGGAACGCGAAATGGGCAATATCAGAAAGTGAAATGTATTATTTCGGACTACATAATGGGGTATATGAAAAGCCGGTATGCCATGAAATGGCCTCAAATGTGCCCGATTTAACATTCATTCACACCTCTTTTGCGAAAATATTTTGTCAAAATTTAGTCAAGAAAAATTGTAAGTTGTTCTCTCGAAAATCCCTTAAAAACGCTGATTTCAGATGTAAAGAAACACTCCGGAAACATGCATACGACGCACTATGAAAATATATTGGCTTTGGCGAATGGATTTATTGTTATGACAACGCGGATTCATTGTTACGGTAGCGTGGATTTATCGCCGTGACAACATTGATTTTTCCATTACGCGAGCCACGCACATTCACGGCTTACAAAACACAGCGCGATATATAATTATTCCGCCATTCAATACTTATTCACCACTGGAAAAATACTTATTCATCACCGAAAGCCATGCTCCACTGAATATCCGTCTGGCAGTATAGGCCTCCTCACAGACTCTGACATTAAGTCTCACATAAGCCATATATACTTTATGAGGATTCCCTACAATGCCTGTCCGATGATTCAAGATTTCCCGACAAAGCCTCTACCAATCGTCTGAAGCCGTCCGCCATTCCCGGTTTCGCGATTTCACATATAAAAATCCTTACCGTCAGAAACTATGTATTCATACAAAGACAAAAATGACGACCGGCGTCGGAAGGACGCGCGGCCGTCACATATATAATTAGGATTGAAAGTCGCATCGCAGCTGCTGCGGCAGAGAACGGACGACAGGCATCCGCCTTACCGGGCGCGGCACTTGCCACCTTTGAGCCTTCAACTTTTAAGCGGAGGCCCCAGACACAGGCATCGGGGACTGTCCGCCACGAAGAATTATTGTATTACTTGAATTGAAAGTCTTACATCTTCACGCTCACTGTGTGAGTGCCCGCGCCATATTCCTTTGAGACAGTCTCGCCGGGAAGTGTCACATCGGCTGTGGCTCCCTCAGGAATAGTGAACGTCCACTTCCATGTGTCGCCGTCAAACTTCCATGAACTCTTTATGAGTCCGGCGGCAGACTTGTATTCAGCAGTCAGATAACCCAGACGACGGTCGGGAACAGGACGCATGATGATGTGGCGGAAGCCCGGCTTGGCTGGATCGGCGGCTATTCCGGCAGCAGTCTCCCACAACCATTCGCACACCGAACCGTAGGCGTAATGATTGAACGAGTTCATGCCCTGCGGACCCATGCCCTTGTCTTTCATGTAGCTGTTCCAACGTTCCCAGATGGTTGTGGCGCCGTTGTCGATGGAATAGAGCCACGACGGATTCTTGCGCTGGAAGAGCAGTTCGTAGGCAATGTCGGACATACCGTTCTCGGTAAGTGTGGACATGAGTATTGAAGTGCCGAGGAAACCTGTCTGCAGGCAGTTGTCGTGCTGCTTGAAGTTCTCGCGCAGACGGGCAATCATGCGTTCCTTGGCAGCACCTTCAAGTATATTGTTCTTCAGGGCGAAGAGTGCCGGAGTCTGCATGGTGTTAAGTATCTCGGTCTTGAACTCACCGTCTGAAGTGAAGAACTGGCTGCGTATGTACTCGCGAGCCTCGTTCACCATCGACGCATAGCGTGAGGCGTCGCGGCCGGTGGCGTTGGCCATGTCGCGCATCATGCCGGCATCCATAAGCCAGTAGCTGGCGCACAGATAGTTCCAGTAGTCAACAGCCTCAGGCAGAGGACCGTTCTGACCGAAGGCACGTCCGCTGCAACTCTCCAGCGGTTCGTAGCTCAACCAGTCGGCCCACTGATAGTTTCCGTTCTCGTTTCTGAGCGCATTGTGATCGTATTTTGTCTCCGCAACGTGGTTCATGAAACGCTCCATTGAAGCCCACGACTCGTCAACCACCTGTTTGTCGCCGTATTGTTTCCATACGACCCACGGCACAATGATTCCCGCGTCGGCCCAACCGAGGCGCATCATGTCCTGGTCACCGCATCCGTACTGTGCGAACGGAGCCACGCCCGGATAGCCGCCTGTGGGCGACTGGGTGTCGCGCATGTCCTGCAACCACTTATGGAAGAAACGTTTGGTGTTGGCGAAGAATGTACCTGTCTCTGCAAATACCTGTGTGTCGGCAGTCCAGCCCAGACGTTCGTTGCGCTGCGGACAGTCGGTAGGAACAGACAGATAGTTGGACAGCTGTCCCCAATATGTGTTAGAGATAAGTTTGTTCACAAGTTCGTTACCCGTAGTGATGTGTCCTATCTCCATGTCCTTGGCGATAGATGTCACGGGGACGCTGCGTATCTTCTTTATTGTCACCGGCTCAGTGACGGTGATTGATACGAAACGATAGCCGAAGAACGTGTTTTGCGGACGGAAGGTTACGGGCTTGTCTCCTGCCGCAAAGGTGTAGTCGAGCATCATACCTGTATCAGGTATGCGTAGATTGAGACGGTGAACGCTGCCTTCAGGTCCGTCCATGCCTCTGCTCTTAGCTCCGTTTCCGTCGTTGAGCAGCTCTCCTGTCACACAGTGAAGCTTTGTGCCTTCCTTTGCCTGGAAGACGAACTCAGGCACGGCGGCGGCATTCTGTCCGAAGTCAACCACCAGATTCTCGCCCGGATTTACCTGCATGGACTCTCCGTCCTTGAATTTCTTCTTTATGACAACCTTGCCGTAAGCGTCGTCGCTCTGCCCTGTCACGTCCTGCCAGGTATAGGCATCGACGGGAGCGAGCGCAAGGTCCTGACGCATATATATCTCGGCACCGTTGTTCGGACGTATCTGTCCGCGGAATTCGTGGTTCACTTCAGGCTTTGAGAGCTTGGCAGGAGTAAGATAGCCCTGTGGCTCGCGGGCATCGTAAACCTCGCCGTCGAATATGGCGGCATGCTTCACCGGTCCGGCAATACCTGCCAGCCAGTTGTCTGTATTGGTGCCGTAAAGACGTGTGGTTCCGTCGGCATAGGTCACACGCAGAACGCCACGAAACGCGCACTTGGTGCCATACATACCCTGAGTTCCGCCGGGGGTGACGATCTTGTCGGCCCACCAGCCCGGTGTAACCTGCGCGGCCAACTGGTTCTCAGCTCCGGAGTGTCTGTCGAACAGGTCGGTTATATCATATGTAAACGAACGCTTGGTCTTGAGCGGATGGGTGAATCCGGGCTTGAGCACCTCTTTGCCGACGAGCTTGCCGTTGACATACAGGTCATAGACTCCAAGTCCTGCCGTCATCCATTCCACACGTTTCACCTTGGCTTCGTTGGTCAGTGTGGATACAAACCAGTTGGCACCGTCAGCCGCACGCGCACCATCGTTCACAGTACCCGTCACAACAGGTGCATTGACTACGGAAATCCATTCAGAATTTTTCCACGCTTCACCATCGAACCCGTCGATCAGTGTCCCCACGTTTTTCTTGTCGGCAGTACCGCAAGCCGTAAACATCGCGAGTGCTGCACAATAAAACATCTGTTTGTAGTTCATCATATTTTATTTTGTTTTTATGAAATTCTATCTTACGACCCCTGCAACAGATAAACCGTATTATTTCAGACAGTTTAAGCAGTAGGTGCTGAATATCCGCACAATTCACCGTGTCGGCGACACGGCTTTGCAGCTTGACGCACAAAGCGGCAGGCAAGACAAAAAGTTCGGACATTCTCTTGTTTTAGTCATTAGTTTTATTCAGACAGACATCAATGCCGGAAACTGACTTTCATCCACAGGAAAGAACCATGCGGAACGGCGGCAGAAGACGGCATGTGCGTCAAAGACAAAGTTAAGGAAATATTTTGTACGAGCGACGCATACAGGCGTGTTTTTGATGCGAGGGTGTCAGAATGTATAGTGAAAAATATCAAAAAGCGCAGCCGGCATATTGTTACCGCTTAATATTAAAAGAAAAGAACCGGGTGCAGGAATAGCATTTTGCGCTGCCCGAAACTTATGATAGGACAAAAGACAAAGTGTCCGCGCCACCGTAATGGAGGCGCGGACACCGATTGTTTATGCTTTGTTTATGATGTTAACGACTATTTGTCGGTAGTCGGGAAAGCCGATATGCGCAGACGTGCGGCACCCATCGGCACGAGCGTTATGTCGTCGAGCGTGACGGCTTTAGGCGCGCACTCGTCGGGCAGGACTCCGCACAGCTTGGTGGAATCGAGCGTCCACGACGGCACCTGACGGCCTTTGGCCTTGAACTCGAGCGGTACGCTCTCAAGCGTGAACGGGAAATTGTCGGCCGGCCACGGTTTCTTCACCACCTCGATGTCGCCGAGCGCGTTCGTAGGATTGAGATAGAGGGCGTAATTCCAGGGGCTGTCGGCATATATCTCGGTGGTCGGCCACTGCGACGCGTCGGCGTTCTTCTGCCACTGGCTGTCGTGTATGGCGGTCTCCTTGCTGTCGCGCTTCATATAGCGTTCCTTTATCTTCAGCGACAAGGTGAGCGGTCCGTAGTCAACGCTCACGCTGTTTTTGTTGACCTGCCAGCGGCGCATGCTGAGCGACATGGGCACACGCAGGCTCACACTATCACCTTTCTTCCACTCGCGGCTGATGCAATAGTACTTGCCGCTCACGGGAGCCACGGTCTGTTTCTCGCCGTTTACATACACCCCGGCATTCTTTGTCCACGTTGGTATGCGCAGATAGAGCGGGAACTCGGCCTTGCCTTTGTCAATAGTTATGGTGATGTTCTCGTCGAAAGGATAGTTGGTCGTCTCTGTCACCGTTACTTTCTTGTTGTCTGCCACCTTCACATCAGCTGTGCAGGCCGCGTACATCACGAAGGCCATGCCGTTGTCTGGAGTGGCATAGACAAGATTCTCGGAGTAGTAAGGCCATCCCTGCGAATGGTTGTGCTGGCAGCAGCGGCTGCTGAACGGGTTCATCGAGAGGAACGGTCCGCTGTTTGCAATGCCGGGACTGTGGTTCTCTGAGTCGCTCTGCACCATGTTGGGCGATGTGATATATCGCAACGAACGGAAGTCGGGCATCACTGCGGCGGGATATGTGTTGAAGGCAACGTCCTCGCAATTCTCGGCCCAGTATGGGTCGCCTGTGAAGCGTAGCATTATCTCGTCTGACGCCATCTGCTCCACCATTCCGCAGGTCTCCACGCCCTGACGCGGATCTATATAGCCCAGACGCGCGTTCTCGTCGCTGCTGAACATGCCGCCCGGCACTTGTCCGAAGGTGCGGCGTATGAGGTGCTGCACGTTGTATGAGGCATGAAGCATGGCCTTGTCGCCGGTGAGCATGTAATAGGTTGCCGGCTCGCGGAAACACTCGGCTATGTTCACATTGTGCCAGTTGGGCAGGCTCGTGGGCTGACACCAGTCGGCGGTGTTGCGGTGTATCTTGTGCGCAAGGTCGAGAAGGAATTTATCTCCCGTGCGGTTGTAAAGCCATAAGACAGTATAGAGATTGTCTCCACCGCGGCTGTTCTCCCAATAATCCTCGAGAAACTTGTCGTCGGGGATGGTAAGCTGCCACTTGAAATAATTGGTCATGAGCTTTATCACGCGCTCGTCGCCACTGTATTCATAATAAGTCTGAAGCGTGGACAGCGCTATCATCTGGGCCCACAGCTCAGGTTTGTCGCCGTGCATGTTCACCGGTCCGAACGAACCGTCGGGACGCTGGCTGTTCAGTATGGCCTCAATCCACAGTTTGGTCTCTTTAAGCATCTTCTTATCACCGAGGATATAGGCGAGGTCGCTGTATCCCTTCAGCCAATAAGGCACTTCTTCCCATCCATGGTCGCCGCCGGAAGTGAGCCACGCGTTGTTCTCTTTGTCGAGCCAGGCAGATATCTCACCGAGATGGCCGGTGAGACCGTCGCGCTGCAACTCAAGATAACGCCCCACCCAACCTGTCGGGTGTATGCTGCCGACAGGAAGCTTGATGAAGCTCTGCTGACGCAACGGGGCACGGCTGTTTACATAATTGTTGCTCTGACTTGTGTTGTCGGGCCTGTCAACAACACGTATGGTCTGTGCTCCGACAGCGCCTGACGACAGAAACAACAACAATGACACCAACTGATATTTTAACTTTATCATAAGTCCTTTTGTTTGTAAACGCATAATATGAAAAATCACTCTCCGCGCAAACGGAGAGTGATTGAATGTATGTTTGATAAAAATCCTGTCAGATTATTACCATTCGATAGCATGCTGACGGTCCTTAATCTGAGTATTAATCTTACGCTCGCCCGTCAAAGAACCTTTGACAGTGTAAGACATCTCATATCCAGGAACCATTCCGTAGTCCGTAAATGTATAATTAACATTGTTTATTATCACATAACGGTGCAACAGATAGTTCTGTGTAGCATCCATTTCCTCTATTACAGTGTAACGTGTAACCTCATCTTCATTGGTAGGATTACCGTCTGCGTCTGTAACCTTGTTAACGCTGAACTTCATAAGAGGATTATCGCATGTGAACTTGACTGTACCACGGGTGTGGTCATTCTCGTTAGGAACGAACTCGAGCTTGATTTTGTAGTTAGCACGGTCCTGTCTGTCCTCGTCGATAAGTCCGGCATATACAAACACTGCATTCTCATCAACAACGTACAAACGTACATTTTCAACAACAGAAGCCTCAGTATCTCCTGCAATGGAAATCTGCTGAGATGTTCCTGAATAAAGTCCTGACCAGTCATTGAACGGATAAATACGAAGTAGAGCCTTAGCATAATACTGACGCGGATGCGACTCGTATCCATAGCTTGGGTCGTCCAGTATCTGAATAGGAAGAACCCACTTCTTAGACATATCTATACCACGGAAGTCGAATTTGATATTCAACAGATCAACATCTGTTCCGGCAGGTATAGTCATCTCTGATGCGTATGTGGCATACTGACTCATGTCCTGATAATACAGATCCGTACGGTTCTGGAATCTGGCATAGTTCATTATACCCAATGTATCAGGGTCTGCTGCGAAATGCACGGTCACATCCTTCGGATTGGTTGTAGAACCCGCAATGACAACAGGAAGATCATACTCTGAAATACCGTAACCGCCATCAGCCTCATCAGGGAATTTATTACCGGTAACATTACCATCATTATCGTAAAGGCAACGCGTGTACGGAACATTAACAACTCTCACACCATCGTTATCAAGCGGAGCACTGAAAGCTACATAGTGAGCATACTGCTCATCCTCCCACTCGTCATTACAAGAAGTAGTTAACAAGAGCAGGCCCAACAAAGAAGCTCCTAAAATAGATATATGTTTCATTTTAATTTCCATTTAATTATTTAGTCATAATTTCTCCAACCCGGTGACTGTACCAACTTGTTGTTGCGCTTGAGCTCGTCGAAGGTAACAGGCCAGAAGTACATCTTCTCAGCAAATGTCTGCTGAAGATTGGTTGTTGGTATTACAACCATGAAGTCATCACGTCTGTCTTGAGTCATAAATACGTTAAGGCCATAAATCTGCTGAGACTCCTCTACCGGTGCATCCATCCAACGGCGCAGGTCGTAATAACGCTTACCTTCTCCAAGAAGTTCAATCATACGCTCACGTTTGATCTTTGCACGCAATACGTTCTTATCAGAGTATTCCGCATCAGTGTAATCAGGCAGTCCCGCACGAATACGTACCGGCTGGATACCTTTCTTTATCTCGTTGATATCACGGCTGATTGTATATGTCTTGCTGCCATCCCATGATGCAACCTGATATGAACCGTCAAGCTCATTAAGAGCCTCTGCATACATCAAGAGGATGTCTGCGTAACGGATAGCTGGTTCCGGTTTGGCAGCAATATTATCCATACTATGACCTGATTCTATATAATCATTAGGATTGTAGAACTTTCTGTAACCTATACCGGTACGAGGATAAGAAAAGGCATTGATGTAACCGTCACCACCTCCACGATAATAGAATATCTGCTTGTCACGCTGTGATGTTGTCGGATGTCCCGCATTCTCCCATACACTACCACTGAATGCTACAGAAGCGTAGAAACGCGGCTCACGATTTGCATACTGCAATGATACGTTTGCCTTCAATGGTGGATAATCCTTGTAGTTCTGACGTGTGGTCCAACCCTTAACACGCTCTGAACCATTACCACCATTCAACTCACTGTCTTTGCCTGGAACATCTGTTCCGTCATTCATATAGTATGCATCAACCATCTTCTGTGTAAGACCATTGGTATTCCATCCACCACAGCTTACCGGCATAGAGTGCAATACAATAGACTCGATAGAATATTCATTCTGACGACACATGTTGTCAACGCGTGAAAAGATAATCTCCGGATTATCCTGAATGGCAACATTACCATTGAACAAATTGGCATAAGACAACATAGGATCGATATCAGCCCAACCGTTAGGCCAGTTCTTCTGAGAGAAGTTACCATCATCTGGCGGAGTGATAGTTGCTGTTCCCGATGTACTCTTTGTTGCATGGTAAAGCTCGTACTGATTAAGCTCCATCACATCCTTACAAGCAGCGGCAGCACGTGCCCACTTGCTCTCATCATATTCCTTACTGAGCAGATACTGTCCATCCTTGTTTCTGAAATCGTCAGCAATTTTTGCATCAACCTTAGACTCATCATGCTGACCGTTTGCAAGCTGTCCGTTTGCAAGAGGGCTGGCTGCATAGATGTAAGCCAAAGCACGTGTTGCAAGACAAGCACCCTTTGTAGGACGTGCCGCATTTTCCTGATCACGCTTATAATACTGTATCTCGTTAGCAGCCTGTATCATCTCTTTAGAGATATGCTCAACTACTTCCTCGTATGTATTACGCGGCTGGGACATCGCCTCATATGTCTGAGTATAATCAACTCCCTCCTCAGGAACGATTGGCACCGGACCATACTTGCGGAGCAGTAACCAATAGTAGTATGCACGTACGAAACGTGCCTGACCCTTATAATCGAGTTTTTCGAGATCTGTCATCTGAGGGTTCATATCTACGTTATGGATGAAGACCGAAGCCTGATAGATGCCTTTATAGCACATCTGCCATACATAGTTGTTGAAATTCTCTTCGTAAAGACCCATACGATAAGAGTTGTATGAAACTCTCACATCGTCCTTGCTATCACCGAACAACTTACTGTCGCGGTCGCCGTAATATACGCAATCGTCGAAGCAGCTGTAGAATGAACCTGATTTATTGCCTACATCGACATTCTCGCGCAGAATGAAGTAATAAGCATATGCCAACCACTCCTGTGTCTGCTGACGGTTTGTGAAGACAGACTCCAATGTTCGACGGTCTTCAAAATATTTGTCGGAATCAAGGTCAACGCAAGAAGAAAGAGACCCTAAGCCGATAACCGACATCATTAATATTGCAAATTTATTTTTCATATCTTTCTTTTTGAATTTATTACAAGTTAACCTGTACACCTACTGTCACAGACTTTGTAAGAGGATATTCCTCACCACGAGTCTGCAATGATTCAGGATCCCATGTATCAAACTTAGACCATGTCAACAGGTTTGTTCCTGTGATATAGAAACGTATAGTGTTGAAATGTATCTTATTGACAATTGATTTTGGCAATGTATAACCGAAATCAAGGTTCTTCAAACGTAAATAGCTCATATCGCGAAGCCAGAATGTTGAAGCCTGTTGGTTATTGCTGTTACCGCCATAAGAAAGGCGTGGGTAAGATGCATTCGGATTTTCTGTGGCAGTTGTTCCGGATATATCAGCTGAAATCCAACGGTCGTCAAGCATTCCCTTGAAGATATTACCCCACTGGTTCTCACTGAATGCGAATACGTTCTTACCAAGAATCTGAACATTTGACTTGCCTGCTCCCTGGAAGTGGAGGTTGAAATCAAAGTCTTTCCATCTTACAGAGAATCCAAGACCGTAGATAAGGTTTGGTGTAGAAGTAGCTCCGATAGCAACAACGTCGCCACCATCTACTTTACCGTCACCGTTGACATCCTTATATTTTATATCACCTGGCATGTAATCGCCAAATGACTGTTCCGGACTATTCCGAATATCTTCCCAGTCTTTGAACAGACCAAGAGCAATAAGACCCTTTTGCTGATTTACACGATATCCTGCAGAATACTGATAAGGATATGTGTTGAATTGTTCATCAGCCACAAGTACCTCATTCTTACTATACGTTATATTTCCACGTACTGTCAAATCGACTTCACTAATCTTCTGGTTATAAGTGAAGTTACCATCAAAACCGTTAACCTTTACAGCACCTACGTTTGCCCATGGAGAACTTTCAAAACCCGCCATTGAAGGAATATAGTTACGTCTGCTATACTGTCCTGTACGTTTCTCATAGAAATAGTCAACAGTCATAGAGAACTTGTTCTTGAAGAGTACGAGGTCAATACCAACGTCTGATTTACGTGCAACCTCCCATGTCACACCCTGTGCTGCAAGCTGTGTATAATGAATACCATTGAAATTATTAGTATAAGTGGAAGTTCCGAAATTGTAAACATTATCTCGAACTATATTTCCATTATCATCATGAGTTATATAATCCAAGGTATACAGATATGGGAAACGCACTCTCGTATTTCCATCCATGATGGCATCATTTCCTACTTTACCGTAAGAATAACGTATCTTGAACATATCCATCCAAGGAGCAGCCTTACGTACCCATGGTTCCTCCGCTACGTTCCATGCAACAGAGAATGCAGGGAAGAATCCCCAACGGTGACCGTCGGCAAAATTCTCAGTTCCATTGTAACCGAAGTTACCATCAATGAAATAACGGTTTGCATAGTTATATGTGAGTTGTGCTGCAAGCGCCATGTTCTTACGAGATACAGAGTTTTTAATATCACTACCCAAATTCTGGGTCTGGATGTTTGTATCCTGTGTAAAACGAGCATTGAAACCTACATTATGAACCTTTTCAAACGAACGGTTATAATTTAACAACAATTCGATGAATTCACGACGAGAACCTTCATTATAAGATCCCTGAGTCATGTCAGACTCGTTACGTATCTGATCCCAGATAATATTACCGTTGTCATCACGACCATTAGCATGATATGTCGCCGGACTACGAAGATGAGATATCTGGTTGAAGTTGTATGTATCGTAACCAAAACGAGCAGTAAATTTAAGTCCCTTCGTTATAAAGTCGAGATTCTGCTCAAGAGACGCATTTGAATAAAGGTTATTTGTCCATTCCTCGTTATAACCTGTCTGTGTTGCAGACACCCATGGGTTCACATGGTTATCATCACGTCCGAGGTTAATCTGCGGTACATAACCATTTGAATACATTACCGGAGAAAGGATGTTGTTATAACCAAAGAGCTGTCCCCAAACAAGATTATCTCCCAATCCAGGGGAGTTACGTTTGTTCAAGTCACCTGATACACCGAGCTTCAATACAGTTGTCGGAGTAATATCGATATCGACATTCAAACGATAGTTCCAACGCTTGTAGTTTGCATTCGTATCATACTTATCACGAAGAGTCTGGTCTGTCTTGTACATACCCTGATCCTCTACGTATGCAATAGATGCATAATAACGCGCGGTATTACCACCACCACTGAGGTTCACGTTAGCACGATAGCTGAAAGCGCCGTCCTTAAGTAGAATATCTTTCCAGTCAACGTTCGGATAAAGGTCAGGATCAAGACCGTTGAGGAAAAGTTCCTTCTCAGCTGCGGAATAAGCAGCACCAAGACTTCTTGTTATACGTGCCTCATTCAATAAGTCAATGTATTCACTTGTTCCAACGAACTCCGGAGTGATTGTACGGGTGTTATATGAAGCCTCAAACTTACCATTTACGTTAATCTTACCGGCTTTACCACGTTTTGTTGTGATAAGTACAACACCGTTAGCACCCTTTGAACCGTAAATAGCTGTTGCAGATGCATCCTTAAGCACCGTAAACGATTCAATATCCTCAATGTTAAGTTCGTCAAGATTGTCACGTTCAAAACCATCCACAAGAATAAGTGCTGAAGAACTTGCACCGAATGTGGAGATACCACGAATCCAGAACTCAGATGTATTCTTACCCGGCTGGCCTGATGTCTGGTAAGCAAGAACACCAGGAACATTTCCGGCAAGGGTATTCGACAGATTAGATGAGGTATAGTGCTTCAAGTCACCCATATTAACATTGGTGATGGCACCGGTCACATTAAGTTTCTTCTGTGTACCCAAAGCCGTTACAACGACCTCATCCACAGCGTTTATAGTCTCCTCACTCATCTTGACATCAATTCTTGTCTTGTCACCCTTAACGAGTACCTCGACTTTATTGAAACCAAGATATGAGAAAACAAGTGTCTGATATTGTTTTACACTTATTTTATAATGTCCATCGGCGTTGGTAATAGCTCCAAGTCCCGGATCATCCTTTTTACTGACATTGGCACCGATAATAGGTTCACCTTTAGCATCGGTGACTGTACCGGTAATTTCCAATGTCTCCTGTGCCAGAGCACTTACTGTCATGCCCAGCATCATAAACAACATTATTAAATACTTCTTCATAACTTCTGATTGTTAGTTAGCAGTTGACTGTGTTCCGGCTCCTGCTTCACCAGTAGTCTCGCCCTCAGTGTCGGAACCTTCATTATTACCCTCTCCGCTTTCTTCTGGAGCTTCTTCCATACCAATTGTACGAATAGAGCGTCCTACCGTATCAAGCACATAGAACATTTTCTTATTCTCATCATAAGCAAGTCCTGACGGATCACGGAAACGTGCAACCTCACGCAAATCACCATTATCAGTACCCCAGACATTATTATCGGCAGCAGATGTACGGCTACCACGTCCTGCATATGTACTAACTATACCTTCTGGAGTCATTTTACGCACATCATGATTCTTAGATTCTGCAAAATAATAATCATAGCAGTCGCTCTTACCTTCCTTGGCATATTCCTCATTGTAAACAAAAACTCCCTGATAAGGTCTTCCAAGACGAGCGGCTGTACCTACACCATCAGCCCATGAACCATTATCATTATTTGTTATTTCTCCTGCCACAATATATGGAGCAGTAAACTTTTCTGTAGCCTTATTATAATCGGTACGCAGCATATAATGCTTATTTACGACTGTAATATAAGCATAATCTCCTGTTGGATGTATGGAAATTTTAAACTCCCATCCACTATCTTGAATAGTAAACAACTGCTGGAATGGAGAATCAGGACTGTTCAAATCATAATCCTGAAGATATGGATCCCAAGTTGAGCCATTATCTACAGACTCGAAATAAGCGTCCATATCAAGACGGAAGAATTGACCATTCTCATAAGAATTAAAGTACAAATCTCCACTTACAGGATGTATGTATGCGCCGTTACATTGTTTATAAGCTGCAAGCAACTGGGTGTCTGAATTTTCATCAAACGTACCATCGTCATTACGTCTTACAATATAAACAGACGGACTTCTCTGTTGGCTACGGTCTTCGTCTATTGATACAATCATATAGTCAACACCGTTGTGACTTGTAAAATCGATAGATCTGATACGATCTCTGTTATTGAACTTGGTATAACCCATGATGCTCTCAACAGTACCCTTTTCAAAATCGATAACTTGAATACCCGGGCTTCCATGATCATAACCAATATATAGACGGTTAGGATATGTCGGATCAAATTTCATCTCACCATCAGCAGCAAAACCGGTACAAGTTGCAAACGGACCATCATTCCATCCTTGATCGTCATATTCGTTACGATATCCACAAAGACGTCCCACAACTTCCTTACGCTCATAATCAAATTTTTCTGTTGCAGTTGCAGATTGTGTACCAGTGGTCTCATCACCGACAGTAACCTGAATCTCACCAGAGAAAGCTCCTTGAGGAACGAAAACATATAGGCCGTCATCATTGCCTCGAACATTACTCTTAGCACTAATAAGAGTAGCCTTAACACCACCAACAGTCACCTTTACTTTTGAAGTGTCATTACCAAAGTTTTCACCATAAATGATAAGCTTATCATTAGCACCTCCTGACTTCGGTAAGAAATCGGTAATTGTTACTGGCGTGTTCGGATCATACTCCTGAACAGCAACATCGTCGTCGTCGCTACATGAAACGAAGCAACAGGCAAACAATGCAAGCACTGCACCATATAGGTACCTGTGCAAAGTAACATAGTTTTTTAACATATTATTAATAAATTAAGGATTGATTGTTTATAGTTTATCTTCTATAAGTATTAGTAAGTTCCGCGCTATAACATGACATTTTTGCCATGAAACATCTATCAGGTTCTGTCCACCGCAGAGATTCCTGACGAATCATCTGCGGTGACAAAACACTCATATTTTCAACAACTCTTAAACGAGCACTTACTTCTTGTTTGCAAGTTTGTCTGCAAGAACCTTCATCCAAAAGCCACCGATTACCGAGCGAGCCTTGAATCCGGTCATCAGTCCGGTCTTGGTGTCATACCAGTCGCTGATTGGAACGCGAGACTCTGTCTCATTGATATAATCGTAAACCGGATCAACAAATTTCAGGAATGTCTTGTTGTTAGGAGCCATAGCAGCTGTCCACATAATCCAGTCGTTCTTTGTATAGTCTTTACGGCTGTCAAGTGGCAATCCGTATTTGTTCTGTTTCTTCAGATAATACTTGATTTCGCGCTGCATTGCATTGTTGGGGAAGATGTTGAGATTCCACAGCTTGTCCCAAACCATATTATATTTCTGGCTCCATGTATTCTCGCGGTCGAATGCAAGACGATAGTGGTCGTCCTCACGTGCATCGCTCTCCCACTTTGCAGCCATATCCTTGGCAATCTTCATATATTTGTCGGCAGTTGCGGCGTCGCCCTTTATACGAGCCATCTCTGCATAACCTGCGACACCCATGATAGCCTTTATAGAAAGGTTTGCGTTGTGAGCCCAGTGTCCGGCGAAGTCGTCGGTGCAAAGCTGGTTGGCAGGATCCTGACCGTTCTCAACAAGATAGTTGGTCCATGTTGTGATGATGTCCCAATATTTGTTTACATATTTGGTATTGCCCTCGAGTTTTGAAATCATCGTAGCAAGCGTAATCATGTTGCCGGCTTCCTCCAAAGGCATGTCACCGCCATACACCTGTCCGTTTGCGATAGGATAAGTTCCGAGGTCGTGAGCAGCGAACGGCTTGGTCCAACGTCCTGAATAGCTGTAGTCGAAGATACTTGTCATCATTGCCTTCTGCAAATCAGGATTGTAAACGAGGAACAGCGGAGCCTCAGGATATGTAAGGTCAACGGTGTTCACGCAACCGTTAGAGTTGTTTTCCTTTGAGAAGAACAGCAGGTTGCCGTCCTTATCCTGGAACAGTTTGTGAGCAGCAATCACGTGACGGTAAGATCCGGAAAGAATCTCAGCATACTTCACGTCACCGGCCTTCAGACCATCGTCGTATATCATCTTATCAAACTCACGGCATTTTGCCATAAGGTCTGAATAGCTGTTCTTCATACGATCGAATGCGTCGAATATAGTAACCTTTCCACCGTGTGCCCAATATCCTTTATAACGCTCATACATATATTCTATGTCCTGAACCTCATCATATCCGAGCATTGTGAAGCTTGAAGCAGTTGTCACATTTCCGAAGTTGTGTACATAAGCCAGAGTAGGCATCTGTGAAGCCTTGCGGCAAACGATTTCGTTCTCACCTACAGGCAGTTCACCTGTTGAAAGGAATGCATCCTTCACTGTGTTCTCAGCAGCGAGACTCACATTTCCGTTCACATTAGGCATATAGAAATATCCCCAGTCAATGCAGATACCGTCACCCTTCTTTGCAAGGATAGGCTGATCGATTGTTCCGGTCTTCAGATACTTCACACCGTTCTTGATAACTGTTGAAGAAACTGTAGGCTGTGAGCTCTTGTTCACGCCCTGTAACGGATTGGCGCTGAGATAGAACTGCACGTCGTGAGTTTTCTTGTCTGTTGAACGAACCTGATATGAAATGTAGTTGATAGGCATTGAAAGCAGATCGTAGTCGTTGATCAGCATAGGAGCTGTGAACACTACGTCAAGCTCAACAGGTCCGCAGACGAATGTATAATAAGAAGATGTGGCGAGCACGCTTACTGACTTCTGCTCAGCCTGCATTATCTGTTCGTTGCTGCGTGCGAGGTTCTTGTAGAGTCCGAAATCGGTGTATGCACCACCCGTTGTGTTGTGGCAGTGAGATGCGATTACGTTCTTACCCGGCTTGAGCAGCTTCTTCATATCGTCTGTAAGATGCAGCTTAACACCTTCGCGCCATGTCTCACCTGTCTTAACTACAGAAGTTCCGTTGATGAATAACTCGAATACGTCATCGTGAGAATAGACAAGGTAAAGATCATTCTTCAGATCCTCTTCTGTGAGATCAAAAGAACGACGTACGTAAAGATCAGAATTTTCCTCTGACCAACGTGTGCTTACAAAACTCAGATCCGGAGAACCGAAAGCAGCTTCGCCTTCTTTCCATCCGTTTGCATTGAAATCCGGTTTTTCCCAGCCTGCTCCAGGATTTTTGCGTGTGTACTGTGCCTTCCATCTCACTTCGTCGGCCATAGGCACGATTGATTCGAGAAGATACTTATCCTTCGAACCCATGAAGCGATAGGTTTTGCCGTCAACGCGCAGAAGTCCCTCGAGCGGTTTCTCATCATTTGTCCAATGGCGAGTATCACCGTCGTTGAGTTTGTCATACGGAGACCAGATCGAGAAATAAGGATCAGATACTACCAGGGGCACAGACGGAAGTCGAAGCTTTGTACTCTTATACGGCACAAAATCCGCTGGTGTCTGAGCATTGGCAAACAATGCAGTAGCAAATACTGCAACAGACATTAATAATTTCTTCATCAAATTTATTTATTCTAAGTTAGTTAATAATCAACCTTCTTACATCATTTTTTCATGTCACCTGTCAAGCAATCTTCTACCTTTTATTTATATGGAAAAGCATAAGTGCCAATTCAAGATAAATATTTCGTCGACTTGTTTAGATACAGTATATGTGCTTAAAAAGCTTAGCTGAATGCAAAGTAAACTATTTTTCTGTAAAAAAAAGAATAATTGTCGAACATTACTGTCCCGTAAAAGTGGATAAATAGTTCTTTGAAATTATTGAAATATAGT
>ERZ827168.355-NODE-355-length-78746-cov-5.279130_pt1 | contig 78746 bp, 55 predicted proteins | sample MGYA00519868_ERZ827168 | MGnify/ENA primary metagenome ERZ827168 (study PRJEB31778, sample SAMEA3449271) | human gut metagenome | biome: human gut; feature: human-associated habitat; material: faeces | place: United Kingdom | collected 2010/2012 ... | reverse complement strand
TTCGCTAATCACCAAATTTACAAACACTTACAATTCGTCGAACTCACGTTATATTTAACTGTTTTGAGCTGTGAAATTGGTATGAAAGGTCTTTCGTTGTGATATGTTTCGCAGAAAAATATTCGTGAACAGAGTCGGAGTCGGTGCTGTTTCTTTGGCGGCGGACTGTATTATATCCAGTGAATGTGTGTTGGCCTTGCATCATGTAAATGTGTGATAAGATGTATTGGATAATGGTTAAATATTGATGCCGACATCTCCATGCTGTCGTTTCTTTCAGTGTGTGCTGTTCTTATGCTATGTATATGTGAGTGTCGGGCACTTTAGTCAGGCTTTTGACAATCATATATCTGCTCAGTGTATGACGTCAGAACAGGCTCTCATATATTGAGGAATGGACATTCCTGCATTGTTGTATTTCCGTAAAAACTTCGTTTTCCCGCTTGCTATTGCACTCATCTTTCGCTATCTCTGAATAAGATAGGATGCGGCTCGGCAAAGCCATTACTGAAAAGAAAATATCTTTTCGTTTGTCTTTGCACTCACCTTTCACTATCTCTGAATAAGATAGGATGTGGTTCGGCAATATCAAAATCCGTAAAAACTTCGTTTTCACGTTTGCTATTGCACTCACCTTTCGCTATCTTTGAATAAGATAGGATGCGGTTCGGCAATATCAAAATCCGTAAAAACTTCGTTTTTCCGTTTGCTATTGCACTCACCTTTCACTATCTTTGCAAAAGAAAGGCGGCGGTTCGGTATGGCATGTCTGGTGTGATGGCTTTGCCTGGTCAGTCTTTCTATTTATCTGCAAAAACTGAATCTATTCATATTTTAACTTTACATATTATCATATTATGAGAATGCGGTTTTTCTTTCTTCTCGGTTTTGTCATGGCCATACATATTGCCGCCATGGCGCAGAATTCATCCGGGCCTGAGATTTCGGACGTGCGTACGACTATATATCCGGCAGTTTACAAGACGGAGGCGGCCGGACAGGCGCGTTGTGTGTGGATAAACATGAAGAGCAAAGGCGCGGCCACGGTGATGTGCACGCTGGGTAAGACTACTCAGAAGGTAAATCTGAACGATGGAGACAACCGTTTCAGCATCTGCATCCCGGAGGTGAAGAAGGCTACGAAGCTCATGCTCACGGTGAAGAACGGCGACCGCGTGGTTGCAAAAAGCAAGGTTGAGGTGAGGCCTGCGCGCCATTGGCAGATGAATCTTGTGCAGCACACGCACACCGATATAGGATACACACGCTCGCAGATGGAGATTCTGGCCGAGCATCTGAGATACATTGATTATGCGCTTGACTATTGCGACGCGACCGACAACTATCCTGACGCGGCGAAGTTCAGATGGACCTGTGAGGTGTCGTGGGCCGTGAGCGAATATCTGAAGACTCGTCCGGCGGAACAGGTAGAACGTCTGAAGCGCCGCGTGAAGGAAGGACGGATAGAGCTTGCGACGATGTTCCTCAACTTCGACGAGCTTCCCGACGAGCAGACTCTCGCTGCCTCGCTCGCTCCCGTGAAGCAGTTCCGCGACAACGGAATGCGTGCCGAGCTGGCCATGCAGGACGATGTGAACGGTATGGGATGGTGTTTCACGGAGTTCTTCAGCGACGCTGGCATAAAATATGTGAACATGGGAACTCACGGCCACCGCGCCCTCATCTGCTTCGACATGCCCACCGTGTTCTGGTGGCAGTCGCCATCGGGCAAGAAGGTGCTGGCCTATAGAGCCGAACATTACAATCAGGGCAACTTCTTCGGCATACACAACACCGACGATTTCGAGGGTTTCGAGACGCGGGTGCTCGAATATCTCGGCCAGCTTGAGGCGAAGGGATATCCTTACGACATCTGCGCCGCACAGCATTCGGGCTATTTCACAGACAACGCGCCGCCTTCAACAAAGAGCTGCGAGATGGTGAGACGATGGAACGAGAAGTATGAATGGCCCAAGCTGCGCACGGCTGTGGCCACCGAGTTCATAAAAACCGTGGAGCAGCGCTATCCTGACAAGATAACCACGGTGCGCGGTGCATGGCCCGACTGGTGGACCGACGGATTCGCATCCGGAGCTCGCGAGGCGGCGATATCGCGCATTACCCACTCCAACATCATTGCCGCGCAGGGCGGACTGGCTATGGCCAAGGTGATGGGTGTGGCACTGCCGGACGGCGTGAGCACCGATATTGCCGACGTGAACGAGGCCCTGCTCTTCTACGACGAGCACACATTCGGACACAGCGAGAGCGTGCGCAACCCCTACGGACTGGAGACGTGGGAGCAGCGTTCGCTCAAACAGTCGTATGCCTGGGAGGCTTACCGTCACGCAGGACTGCTGGGCGAGACCACCATGGGACTGTTGCAGAGCCGTCTGGAGAAGACCGCCGTGCCGTCGGTGGCGGTGTTCAACACGCTCGGATGGACCTACAGCGGCCTGGCGAAGGTGTATATAGACCATCAGATACTGCCGCGCGACAAGGACTTCGAGATAACCGCGGCCGACGGAACGCCCATCGCCGCACAGGCGGGAGAGAGCCGCTCGGACGGCACATACTGGTATCTGTATGTCAGGGACGTGCCTGCCATGGGCTACAGCCGCTATTACATAAGGGTGAAGAACGCTCCGGCGAAGGTCTCTGCACCCGTGAAACGACTGTACAGCACGCATGTGGAGAACCGCTGGTACAGCATAGGATTCAACCCGGAGAGGGGAACCATATCCGCCATGACCGACAAGGAGACCGGCCGCACGCTGCTCACACCGGACGCTGAGTGGCAGATGGGCGAGTTCATATACGAGACAGCCGACAGCCGTCACCCCATGGAGCAGTATCGTGCGCCGCAGTTCACGCGCCGGCGACCGGAGAAGATGACGTTCGAATGTTACGAGAAAGGCCCGGTATGGGACACCTATCGCTTCCGTGGCGAGACCGTTGCGGGACGTGACGCCGACAATCTGATGGTGGAATACCGCATATACAATGTGGAGAAAAAGATAGAAGTGGTCTATCGTCTGCGCAAGAAGGCAGTCACCGACCCTGAGGCCGTCTATGTGGCTTTCCCGTATCAGGTGCCCGACGGAAAGATTTTCCTCGACGTTCCGGGCGGAACCTTCGAGGCGGGAGTGGATCAGATAAAAGGTTCTTCGAACGACTGGTACACCGTACAGAACTTCGCCGCTGCGCGCAACGACAGCATGCAGATCGTGATGGGCAGTCAGGAGATACCGCTCATGCAGTTCGGCGCAATCAACACAGGCCGCTATCAGGCCGGCGCGACGCCGCAGAGCACGCAGATGTATTCGTGGCCGATGAACAATTATTGGGTGACCAACTTCAACGCCGATCAGATGGGAGAGATTCAGTGGAGCTATTTCATCACTTCCACAGCCGACACTTCAACCGAATACGCCACTCGTTTCGCATGGCAGAACCGCATCCCGTTCCTCACGCGGGTGCTTCAGGCCGATGCAGGTGCGCCTGACACGACGGAGAAGAGCGTGCAGGTGATGAGCGGCATGCCTTCGAATCTGCTGCTCGTGAACATGAAACCGGTGGACAACGAGAAGGCTGTCATCATGCAGCTCAGGGAAATAGGTGGCAAGGAAACGACTTTCAGCATTAAGTCGGACGTGATAGACATCACCGGAACAACCGTCTGCGACGTAACGGGAGAGCCTCTGCAGGGCAGTCAGAAGCCTGTGTTCAGTCCGTGGGAGAACAAGTTCATAAAACTGACGTGGCGCTGACCGTGTGCCATCGGAATGCTGGACGGTTCAGGGCTTCCATGATTTTATGATATTAACGGACGTCAAAGAGCGGAGAATAAGCAAATGGCTGTGTCGTAAACTACGGCACAGCCATTTATTGTAACATGAAACAAAGTATTCCGCGGAATGTGAAGTGTGCTTACACAGACGTGAGGTAAGCTCCTCCGCACCTTATTCCGCGTTTTTCTTCAGCCATTCCAGACGGCGCATGTCGGGCAGATGCTTCACCTTGAAGTTCTCGAACGTCACGTCGAAACCGTCGCCGTCGGGGCATGCAGCCATGAGTCCCACCATCACGGGAGTGTTGTCCTTGAGCCATGCGTTGCGCATGAGAGTGTAGTGAACGTCGTCGAACGAATAGAACACCTCTACTGCGTCGAGGCGTCTTACGGCCTTAATCCATACATACGGTATGGCTTTGTCGAGCTCTATGACGCTCCAGTCGGATGTGTGGTGTGTCACAACGGCGCTGAGGTTGTATTTTCCGTCAACGTATTCTATGCCGGCCTTGATGTAGTTCTCGTGGTCTATGCGCAGCATTATGCCGGCCTGGTCGAAGCGCTGTTTGTATTTTCCGGTTATCTTGACCTTCACCTCGAACTCTCCTCCGTATGTAGTGTAATAGAAAGGAGCGTCGTCAACGGTGAATCCGTAGTGCGAGATGCGCCAGTAGTCGCTCTTAGGTGTGACTGACATGGTGAGCGCGTTGTTCTCTATTTTCCACTGTTCCGGTTCGTTGAACCACTGCATTTTCTCCAGTGTCTGTGCTGTTGCGTTGTGTGCTGCGAGGCTCATAAGCATTGCGATTGCAAGTTGTTTTATTGTTCTCATTGTTTTTTTAATTGTTTTATTATTATACGATTGTTGTTTGTTTTCAGATTAGTGGTGTCATCGTGTTTATGGTATGGATAAGACAGGATTCGGCTCGGCAAAGCCGAAATTCAAAAAACGATGTTTTTTTATTTGTCTCTGCCCTCACCTTTCACTATCTTTATAGAAGATAGGATGCGGTTCGGCAATATCAAAATCTGTAAAAACTTTGTTTTTCCTTTTGCTATTGCTCTCACCTTTCACTATCTTTGCATAAGATAGGATTCGGTTCGGCAAAGCCAATACATGTAAAACTACGTTTTCCTGTTTTGTTTCTGCTCTCACCTTTCACTATCTTTGTAAATGCAACGGGTCGCGGATGATGGCGTCAGGCTATGCCCATACCTTTTTCTTTACATATTTCCGATGCAAAGATATGTATGCTCCGCAATACCTGCAATGCTCATTAATAACCATTTTACGGCAGGAAATGAAACTTAAAGACAAACTGAGCCGTGTGCTCGCAGGGCAGGATTTCGACGGTCAGGCGTTCCATCGCGACGAGCTGGAGCGCTATAAAGCCGCGGCGCTGTGCTATGCCATGGCTGAGAATGCGGTGGCGGTGCTGAGCGATATGCGCACCAACACGAGCTATATATACTATGGCAGATATGCGCGGGTGATAGGACTCGACCGTAAGGGTGAGCACGACGAGGTGTGCTCAATATGGGAGGAGGAGATTCTGAAGCGCATACACCCCGACGATCTCGCCGACAAGTATCTGCAGGAACTGCGCTTCTTCCACTTCATAAAGCGCCGGCCTCAGCGTTGCAGGGGCGACTATCATCTCGTGACTACGCTGCGCATGAAGTCGGCAGAGGGCAATTATGTCAGGGCGTTGCACCGTATGTTCTACGTGTCGGCCTCGTCGTCGGACGGACTGTGGCTTGCCATGTGTCTGTACGGTCCGCTGCCGGAGGGTCTGGAGTGGCGCACGTCGATAGTGAACACGATGGACGGCAGTGTGACTGAGCTGAACAACGACGACGACCGCAACATTCTGAGCGAGCGCGAGAAGCAGACGCTGCGCCTGATAGACAGCGGAATGATGAGCAAGGACATAGCCGCGGCAATGTCGATAAGCATAAACACGGTGAGCCGTCACCGGCAGGACATACTCCGTAAGCTGCAGGTGAGAAACTCGATTGAGGCGTGCCGCATGGCGCGACGTCTGGGACTGATATGACGCATGGCGCTGCGCGGGTGTAGGATATTGCGGTGGCGCGGTGTAAGGGACGGGCGTTTATGTCGCAGTTTACGGGTTCTTCGGATGCAAACGATGATTGTGTGGAAAATAAAAAGATTATACCGTGCATCATCGGAAATACAATGTGTGAGTCTTTATTAAGACTTCCCATAACCTTTCCAACGTCTTATGTCAATGTTTTGAGGGAAAACCGGGCAACAAACTTACGATTTTTCTTGACAAAATTTTGACAAAATATTTTCTCGAAAGAGGTGTGAAGGAATGTTAAATACGGGCTTATAAAGCCTGTTTCTGTCTGTTACGCCTTTCGACATACCCCGAAACATAGTCCGAAAAAGCACGTCTTGCTTTCCGATATTGCCCATTTCGTGGTGCGAAATAGCCCATTTTAGGGTGCGATATGGTGCTTTTCGGCCTCCGAAATGGCCTATTTCGCAAGCCGAAATGGTGCTTTTTGCAAAGCGAGGAAATGCCATTTAAACATAAATAATTGATATTCAATATATTACGATAACCGCTTATTTTCTGCGTATTTGCGCCCGATGAAGAGTCAGTACGCAAATACGCGCTTATTTTTCGGGGTATAACAGGAAACTCGGACGAAAAAATCAAAATCCGGTTACAATCTGTAGGTGACTCATGTTTCATTCCTTTCAGATACTGAAACAATGCTTATTTGGAAGTGATGCCTCTGCCTTATGTTCAGACCGATACATAATGATTTTTCGCTGTGTCTCTTTCTGCGCCATGACGGGTGAAGAACAGAGAAAACATTAATCCGAATCTGTCATAAGACTGCAAATATATATTGATATTATTATTACCTGCTTGCCCGATGTTTCCCGTTCTATTGTTGCCGTTCCGACTGATAGTTCTCAATCTGTCATCAGAGATTTTGTGAACAAAACGTAATACGATGATGCTTGTTACAGCTTGTATTTTAGTATGTTGCTTAATTATTGCCACAGAGACGACGATTTTCGTGCAAGAAGAAAATATGTCTTTGCAGTGACCGATTCGGGATGGTTTGTCTCGACTTGGCCTTCCACGACTCCTGAAAAAATGTCAGACAGCCTGCTCTACGGTACAAATAACCCCTCAGAATTCATAACTAGGGATTTGGTCTATACGGTTTGCGGACCGTATAAACATTCGTTTCATACGTTAGACATTCTGATAATGGAAACACCTAAAATGGACAACGGAAACATTTAAAATCATTTTCATGCCGCATCATGCGTTCTTATATACTGTGTCGTGCGCCCGTCCGCCTGTTCGATATATATTTTATGTCGTGGCATTAAGATGAGAATGTATATAAGATTATGGCTTTGTCTGCCTCGGTCAAAGCCTTGCCGATGCGTTATTTTGTTTCAGGTTTGTTCCTGTTCGGCGTGCTCCGCATACCGAGCACCACCATTATATACCTGCACGACGTCCTGTCTTTGTGGGCAATCAGCCATTTGTATATCAGCAGAGGCACATACAGTCCTGAGAAAAAGGCCAGCGTGGTGGTGATCTGCCAGGGTATGTCGGGTATGAGTGCCATAAGAATCTGCTGTGAAGCCACCTGCGGAAACCACGACAAAAGATAGATTGTGTATGACGCGCCGTCTATGTGGTCGAGAAAATGCAGCTTCTTTCCGGTGTAAATGTGTGCTGCCGCAATGACCATGAGTATGCCGTTGAACGAGGATACAAGGAAACGTATGCCGCCTTCGGGCAAGCGCAAGAGTGCGATGGATATGATGAACGTCACCGTTGCAGTGACTGCGGCGTGGCGGCCTACGATGTTCTCGAGCTTGTGTTTGCAGACCACGTAGCCTGCCGCAAAGAATATGCTGTTGTAGATAGCGTCGCCCAGTCCTATTAGAGCTATGTCGGGGACGGTGAGGTTTACGGCTATGAGGGCGGCGAGCAACAATATGTCGTTCACTCTCACCTTTATTCTCGAGGCGAGCAGTGCCAGGCAGAATATCATGAAAAGTGTAGGCAGAAACCAGAAATATCCTATTACGTTGGTCTGCGGATAAAGAAGCATGTCGAGATAGCTCCATACAGACATGTCAACAGGGCGGAGAGCCATGGCCGACATCATGGTCTTGGGAAGGAACACCAGGCTGGATATTACGAAATAAGGAATGAGCAGGCGTTTTATCTTCTTCGTGATGAATCCGTCTTTTCCCAGTGCGGGCATGTCGGAGAGTTGCCGGCCCTTACGGTCGTTGCTGTATCTGAGCAGGTAGCCCGATATGAAGAAGAACAGCGGCATGTGGAAGGTGTATATCCATTTGTATATGGCCGGCGTATGGCCGGCCTGCATCAGCTGGTAGGTTGAGTGTCCGAGCACCACGAGTATGATGCCGAACGTCTGCATGAAGGATATCAGTCTGTTTCTGTTCTGCATGGGTCTGTGTATGTCAGTTCACAATTGCAATCTTGCACACGGTGCCCTTCTTGCTGTCGGAAGTGGCCGTCTGCACCATGTATACGCCGCTCGCTACGCGCCGTCCGCTCTTGTCGCATCCGTCCCATGTGAACATTCCGCCGTTGCTGCGGCCTTCGGCCACGAGCGTTCCGTTGACGGTCACAATCTTTACGTCGGCGTTCAGCGTCAGTCCGGTGACGGTTATGAGTCCCGTGTAGTCGGGTCTCACCGGGTTGGGATAGGCATATACGTTGTCCTTGTCCATCTTCTCTGAAGTCTGCGAGGCGTCGCTCATATACGAGCACAGTCCCTTGTCTGTGCCGAAGAACACCTCGCCGGTGGTTCCGTCTATCGCTACCGACTCGATGACGTCTGACAGCAGACCGCTGTTCTCGGCTGTGAAGTGTTGCAGCTGGGTCATGTTGTCGGCGCTTATGAGGAATACTCCGCTGTCGTCGGTGCCGAACCATTTGCGTCCTCCGCCGTCTATGGCTATCGAGCTGATGCTTATGCCGTCGAGAAGATAGTCGGCATAGTTGGTTCCGTCGTTGCGCGGCACTTTCACCTGCGTGAAAGTCTCGTTGCCGTTGGCTATGTCTGCCGCCGTGAGCATTAGCGGACCGGCGGCCGTTCCGATCCATATATTGCCTTCAAGGTCTTCCTGTACGCATGACACCTTTTCGGCAATGAGCGATGTTCCGTCCTGGTTTATGAACCGCGAATAAAGTTTCAGTGCGTCTGTTGACGGCTGGTAGCATATCAGTGCCACTTTAGTCCAGTCGTCGCTGCAGAACCACATCAGGTCGCGGCTGTCTATCATGATGTTGGTCATGTTGCTTATGGAGTATCCATTGCTGTTCATGAGCTCGCTCTTGTGATGTGATGTCCAATTTCCGTCGCTGTATTCGAACAGTGATGCTGACGGAGCCACGCTGTTGAGACACCACAGTCGTCCCTCGCTGTCGAACTTTATGCCTGACACGATCGTGTAGTTCTTCTTGTCGCTCTCGCCTACCGTCGCCGCTCCTTGCAGCGGACTGTTGTCTATGTTGAAGGCATTGACGAGCTTCCCGTCCTGGAACTCGTACATGCCGGCCTGCGCTCCCATGACAAGATGGTTGAGATTCTTTGGGTCAACGTCGAGACACATCGCTCCTTTATATTTGTAGCCGAGCGTGCTGGCGAAGTCGTTGGAATATACGGTCCATCCGTTCGACTTGTCATATACTTGTATGCATGCGTCGCGTTCGGGGTTTCCTCGTCCGCCGCAGGTGTATAGTTTGCCGTTGATGAAGCGCATGAAGCCGAAGTAATTGTACTCTGGTCCTTCGGGAGCTATACCTGAGAGCGACAGCTGTATGTTGCTGCTGCTGTCTATTTTTCCCTTTGCCAGCTTGCCGTCTGTGTCGGTAAGCCAGTACGAGTCGTCGGTCTGCGAATAGGCCATGGCTTCCATTTTTACGGGGATGACCTGCATTGTCTTAGGTTCGGGAATGACATACGTGTTTGTTCCTCCGCAGCATATTATCCTGTTCTGGCTGATTACTGCCGAGTTGAACCACACTTCGCCGAAGAATGTCCATTTGTTCTGGCTCTTGTCCATAATACTTGCCTCGCCACCGTTAAGGCCTATGAGCTCGCCGTTGAGCGTGAACATCTTTGTGAATGTCTTTGTGCTGTATCTCGTCCACTTCGACTTGTCGGCCAGGTTGTCGTTCATCGACGCCCGGTACATGCCGTCTGCCGTTGCGGCGAAGATGTTGTTTCCGCTCAGTGCTGTGGCGTTCACCTTCACGCCGAGGTTGTATGTGTCGCTTATCGCGGCGTTGCGTACGTCTATTCTTACTATTCCGAATCCGGTGGAGAGATAGGCGTCGGTGCCGTTTATGGTAATATTGTTTATCGTTTTGTCCTCGGTGAGCGACTTGTTGTAGTATTCCGACATGTTTGTCACCTTGCCGTCGGCCGAAACAAGGTCGATGTTGTAGTTCTCATACACCACGACTAAGCGTCCCGCCTGCCTGCACCATGCTATGTCACTTATGCTGCAGTCGCTCAGCGCATTCACCTTGTCGTAGGTCTGTATGCTCTGGTCGGTGGGGTTGTATGAGTAGAGTCCGCCAGAGGCAAGCACGAAAACGATGCTTCCCGTGTCCTCTATTCTTTTTATGTCTGTGTATGCCGGATAGGCATTCCATGTGCCGACAGGTGCCGCTGTTGCGTCTGTCACGATGAGACAGAGCAGTAGTGCGACTATAGAAAATAGCTTTTTCATGTTGATGTAAATGCGTTGTGATGAATGAAAAATATGGCATCGGCGTGTCGTTTGCCGTGTGTGGCCTTCTGACGGTGTCGTTATTTGCCTGTGCCAAGCAGATATTCGGCCAGCCGGGCCACGGCGCGTGCACGGTGTGAGATCTTGTTTTTTATCTCGTTTCCCAGCTCGGCGAACGACTGTTCGTAGCCTTCCGGCACGAATATCGGGTCGTATCCGAAGCCCGAAGTGCCTCTCTTCTCGTCAGATATGTGGCCTTCTATCTTGCCTTCGAATGTGTGTGCCACCGGCTTTCCGTCTTTCTGCTCTATCAGTGCTATTACGGTGCGGAACTGAGCGCGGCGGTTCTCCTTGCCTTCCAGCTCGTGCAGAAGTTTGCGCATGTTGGCTTCAGAGTCATGTCCTTCGCCTCCTGCATATCTCGCGCTATACACTCCGGGCGCTCCGTCCAGCGCTTCCACTTCCAGACCTGTGTCGTCGGCGAAGCACGGTGTGCCGTACTTGTCGTACACATAGCGCGCCTTCATCATGGCGTTGCCCTCTATCGTGGGCGCTGTCTCGGGTATGTCTTCGTGGCAGTTTATGTCTGCGAGCGACAGCACTTCGATGCTCTTGCCCAGAATCTGCCTTATCTCTTCAAGTTTATGACTGTTGTTTGTCGCGAATACTATCTTCATTTTTCTTTACTTTTACTTTTATCTGGTCGAATCCTTCGCCATACACACCGATTACGGAGCTCTGGCTGACGAACGCGTTGGGGTCGATCATTTTTATAAGTCGGAATATTGTTACGCTCTCGTTCTTCTTTGCAAGCAGACATATGACTTTCATCTCGCGGCCGGTGTACCATCCGTGTCCGTCGAGAATGGTAAGGCTGTGGTCGGTCTTGTCGGTGATGGCCCTGGCTATCTCTTTATAGTGCTTTGAGAAAATGAGGAATTGCACCGATTGTCTCTGCCAGTTCATCACGTAGTCGAGCATTGAGCACTCTATGAACATTGTGCAAAGACCGAACACTACTTTCTTGCATCTCACGTCGATGGCACCGAATGAATCTACGAAAAGACAGCTTCCGATGATGCACAAATCTACGAGTATGAGTACTTTTCCCAGCGAAATGTTGTGATATTTGTTCACCGCTGCCGCCACGATATCTGTTCCTCCCGTGCTGCCGTTGTTAAGAAATACTATCGCAAGGGCCGTTCCTGTGAGCATACATCCTATGACGAGCGACATGAAGTCATTGCCCTCGCCAAGCAGTTTGTAGAATGTGCCGTCGGGTTTTATCACAACTTCCTGCGCCATCTCGAGCAGAAACGTGAGCGCGAAGGTGGCGTATATGGTCTTCATCAGGAAACGCCAGCCCAATATCTTGAGCGCGGCGACAATCAGTACGGCGTTGATGAGGAATAATGTATATTGCACCGGAAAGCCCGTGGCATAGAAAAGTATGGCTCCTACACCGGCAATACCGCCCGTGACAATCTGATAAGGCAGAAGGAAGACGGTGAATGCGAAAGTGTAGAGCATCAGTCCGAGCGTGATGTTGACGTAGTCTCTCGCTTCGCGCAGGATGGCTTGTTTATACATATATGCTGGTTTAGAAAGAAAGACAGACCCATCCTCCCACATGATTTTGTGCGGGCAGGATGGGCTTTGCCTTTATATTATAAGATAAATTTTATTTTATAACGACGTTCACCATACGCTTCGGCACGATGATGACCTTTATCACCTGTTTGCCGGCGATGTAGTGTGCGGTGCGTTCCTCGGCCATCACAGCTTTCTCTATGGCTGCGTTGTCGGCGTCGGCTGCGAATTGCATCTCGAAGCGGCGCTTGCCGTTGAAGGCGATACCCATCTGCACGGTTGTCTCAACAAGATATTTCTCGTCGTATGCAGGCCATTGTGCGTCGCACACGGTGCTTTCGTTGCCCAGCGCGTGCCACAGTTCCTCGGCTATGTGCGGAGCGAACGGCGCGATGAGCACTACGAGATCGGTGAGCAGTTCACGGTTGCGGCACTTGAGCTGTTGCAGTTCGCCAACGCAGATCATGAACGCCGAGATGCTCGTGTTGTATGAGAACTGCTCGATGTCCTGCGATACTTTCTTTATGAGTTTGTGCACACTCTTGAGCTGTTCGGGCGTAGCCAGGCTGTCGTCAGGCAGGAACTGTCCGTCGCGGTCGTAATAGAGAGCCCACAGTTTCTTGAGGAAGCGGTGGCATCCGTCTATTCCGTTGGTGTCCCAAGGCTTGCTCTGCTCCACCGGACCGAGGAACATCTCGTACAGACGAAGCGTGTCGGCACCGTATTTCTCGACAATCATGTCAGGATTAACGACGTTGAACATCGACTTCGACATCTTTTCTATGGCCCATCCGCAGATGTATTTACCATTCTCAAGTATGAATTCGGCGTCCTTGTATTCCGGTCTCCAGGCACGGAAGGCCTCGGTGTCGAGCACGTCGGCGCTCACGATGTTCACGTCAACGTGTATAGGAGTGACATCGTCGTAATTGTCTTTCAGTCCGAACGATACGAATACAGGCTTCTCCTTTGTGCCCAGTTTGTTGGCACGATAAACAAAGTTGGAACGCCCCTGTATCATTCCCTGGTTCACGAGTTTGTGGAACGGCTCCTCGCAGCATGAATATCCGTAGTCGTGGAGGAACTTGTTCCAGAAGCGTGAGTAGATGAGGTGACCGGTGGCATGCTCTGTTCCGCCCACGTAAAGGTCGACAAACTGCCAGTAGTCGTCGGCCTCGCGGCTCACGAGAGCATCGTCGTCGTGCGGATCCATGTAGCGAAGATAGTATGCAGACGAGCCTGCGAAGCCCGGCATGGTGTTAAGATCGAGCGGGAAAACAGTCTTGTTGTCAATCGCGCTCTTGTCTGCCACGCAGTTGTTGGCAGTGTCCCATGCCCAGCGGCGTGCGTGTCCCAATGGCGGTTCGCCGCTTTCGGTAGGCTTGTATTGGTCAACGTCGGGCAACAGAAGCGGCAGACACTCCTCCGGAATCATGTAAGGCATTCCGTCCTTGTAATAAACCGGGAACGGCTCGCCCCAGTAACGCTGGCGTGAGAAGATGGCATCGCGCAGACGATAGTTCACCTTCACACGTCCCAGATTGTGAGATGTGACAAACTCCTTGGTGTGTGCGATGGCTTCCTTCACGGTCAGTCCGTTGAGCGAGAAGCCGTCGAGAGCCTCACGTCCGGCTGCCGGTGAGTTGCATACGATGCCTTCCTTGGCGTCGAAACTCTCCTCGCTGACGTCCGCACCCTCGATGAGCGGCACGATGGGCAGGCCGAAGTGCTTTGCGAAGGCATAGTCGCGAGAGTCGTGTGCAGGCACGGCCATGATGGCTCCTGTGCCATATCCTGCGAGCACATACTCACTTATCCAGATTGGGATGCTGTCGCCCGTGAACGGGTTTACGGCATACGAGCCCGAGAAAACGCCCGTAACCTTGCGGTCGCTGATGCGTTCGCGCTCGGTACGTTTCTTTACATACTCTATGTATTCGGCCACAGCGTCGCGCTGTCCGTCGGTGGTCAGTTCGGCCACGAGCTCGCTTTCTGGTGCGAGCACCATGAACGTGACACCGAAAATGGTGTCGGCGCGGGTTGTGAATATGGTGAATTTCTTGTCGCTGTCCTTAACGCTGAACTCCATCTCCGTTCCTTCCGAACGGCCTATCCAGTTGCGCTGTGTCTCCTTTAGCGAGTCAGTCCAGTCTATTGTGTCGAGTCCGTCGAGCAGACGCTGTGCGTATGCCGACACACGCAGACACCACTGCTTCATCTTCTTCTGCACAACGGGATAGCCGCCGCGCACAGATACGCCGTCAACCACCTCGTCGTTGGCAAGCACCGTGCCCAGTCCTGCGCACCAGTTCACCATCGTCTCGCCCATGTAAGCTATGCGATAGTTCATCAGTGTCTGCTGTTGCTGCTTCTCGTCCATGGCGTTCCACTCGTCGGCTGTGAAGCTCATCTCCTCCGAGCAAGCCACGTCGAGCCCCTCGGTTCCCTTCTGGCTGAAGTGCTCTATGAGCTTTTCGATTGGCTGCGCCTTCTGACATGTGTTGCAGTAGAACGAGTTGAACATCTTGCGGAAAGCCCACTGAGTCCACTTGTAGTACTTAGGGTCGCACGTGCGGATCTCTCTGCTCCAGTCGAACGAGAATCCTATGTTGTCAAGCTGCTGCTTGTAGCGGCGTATGTTGTCGTCGGTTGTCTTTGCCGGATGCTGTCCGGTCTGTATGGCATACTGCTCGGCCGGCAGTCCGTAGGCGTCGTAGCCCATCGGGTTGAGCACGTTGTAGCCCTTCAGACGCTTGTAGCGTGCGTATATGTCGCTGGCAATATAGCCGAGCGGATGGCCCACGTGCAGACCTGCTCCCGACGGATAGGGGAACATGTTGAGTACATAGAACTTCTTTTTCTTCTTGTCCTCGACAACCTTATAGGTGTTCTGTTCCTCCCACCGGCGTTGCCATTTCTTTTCTATTTCCCTGAAATTATATTCCATTGTGGTATGTATTGTTTTGTTTTTTCCTTTTATATGATGGTATATGAACCATGCAAAGATACAAATTTTGTATCAAATGACAAACATTTGCGTGCTACTTGAGCCTTGCGCGACGCTTATTTAAGACATATTGCATGGCGTGTCGGCATGCGCTCTTTGCCGCGGATGGCCGCAAAGAATTGTAAGATATTGAGATACAATGCGTTATTCCTGCACGGCGGAAAGCCCTTCTTGATGTTGCGGTACGGACTTTATCGCATCGCGGAAAAGACTTTATCGTGCCGCGGAAAAGGGTATATCATACTGCGTAAAAGCCCGTTTCGGGTGATGGAAAAGTCGTTTCCGGGTGATGAAAAAGACTGTTCCGCAGCCACGGAAAGACACTTCCGCAATCAGATATGTGGAAAGTCGTCTGATGCACTGCCGGCTTATGCCGTCCGGGCGATGACGTCGGGCAGTGTGGCGAAGTCGTCTATCACGCTCCCCGCACCGCTCTGCTCCAGCTCGCCTCGCGTTCCGTTGCCGTAGGTCACGCCGCAGGTATGCGCTCCTGCGCGTCGTCCCATGGTGATGTCGAACGCGGTGTCGCCCACCACAATGGCGCTGCCGGCGTCGGTGCGGAGTTTGTTCAGTATGATGTTCACGGGTTCCGGGTCGGGCTTGGCGTTCTTCACATCGTCCGCTCCCACTATTGCGCTGAAGCAGTCGGCAAGTCCGAATCGGTTCACGAAGTCGGTTAGCGAGTGATGTCCGCGGCTGCTGGCTATGGCGAGCGTGAGTCCTTCATCGTGCATTCGCCTAATTGTGTCGGCCACGTTGGGGAACATCCTTACGGCTCCCGCATTGTTGTTCACCTCGAACAGACGGTGATAGATGGACGCGCAGCGCAATCCCTCGTCGCGGCTGATGCCGAGCAGGCGCACGAACGACTCGTCGAGCGGCAGTCCTATTGTTGCGGCGCACTCGTCGTCGCCCGGTTGCGGCATGCCATACTCGTCTATTGTCTGGTGCAGAGTCTTAAGTATTATGCTTTTGGTGTCGGCCAGTGTGCCGTCAAAATCGAGAATTACGGTTTTTATCATATTGCTTCTTGCGTTGTTTTGATAGTTGTTGTCAGTTGTGCATCACCACGGCTATGGTCTTCATCCGCACATAGTCTTCCGACAGATACATCATACCGCCATACGGATTTCCCGTGCCCCACGAGTTCTTGGCAATGAAGTAGCGCCGTCCGTTGCGGTCGTGTGCCAGACCGATGAGCGCCATGCAGTGGTCGTCGGTGGTGCGTCGCGTCTCAAACTCCTTCTGCCGCTGTTGCTGGGTGAGCGGTGCCCTGTCGGTCAGCACAGCCGTTCCGCGTTCGAAGGAGAAGCCCGGCTCGGTGATGTCGCCCTCCCAGCACACGGCGTGTCCGGCCTTCAGCGTCGCCGTGACACGCGCCATGAGCGAGTCTATCGGCACGTTGATGAAGCGGCAGTCAGTCTTGTTGTCGGGCAGTTCGAGCGCCACGGCCTCGCCCATGGGATGATGTGTGAAGCTGGTCAGGGCAGTATAGTCGCCCGGCATGAACATGCTGCGTGCGAATTCGCCCGTGGAATATTCGGCACCGAACATCCAGATGTGGGTCGGGAGATAGTCAACCGCCCTGTCGAACATGTCGTTGAACTGTCTGTCGAAGTCGGAAAGGCTGCGCGACCGGCGTGCAAGGGCTGTGGCGCGGCGTGCCATCACGTTGTAGTTGGCCCCGCCGTCGCAGTGGTACGAGTCGTAGGGCATCAGTCCGTATTCGTCCGCCAGACCGAGCAACATTGGCGCCACGCCGCGCATGTCAACCTCTGCCGTGCCCCCGGAGAGGAAACACCGCCGCGCCCTCTCGGTCATCCACATGCGCGCCGGATAGTCGGGCGACAGATTGACCGAGTCGCCCGCCATGATGCGGTCGGTCTCGATGGTTGCGAGCATGGCGTATATCCAGCACAGCTGGCTGCGTCCCTGGTTCTTCACCGGCGTGGTGCGCAGCCGCACGTCGTCGGCGAACGCCCTTTCTTCAGTCTGTGGCGCGGGCTGTGGCCTGCCACATGAGCACAGCAGCAATACGGCTGCCGCAATGAAGTGAATACAACTTTTCATCGTCCGGCAAAATTAATCATTTATGCGCGAGTGAGAAACAGCATGATGATAAAAAGTGTTTCGCCTCCGCAAATTTATGTCCTCCTGTCGTGACGCGCTGCTTTTGCCGCCACGGTATGGGGGGTGTGCTGCGGAATACGTTTTACTTGCCTGCGTGAGACGATTGTACTCAATGTTGGAAAAATTGTTTTATGTTTCGCAAGGCTTGTGATTGTCTTTTGCTTTGAGCGTATCCGAAATAACACTATCTTTGCAATGTTATCCGACTAACGGACTTACGCACCGTATCATGGACGCGGCAGACACCGTGGCGGCATTGGAAAAACATAATAACAATATAAAATCAATCGTATGAAGACCGTATATATAATTCTCGCTTTACTGTTACTGCTGTGTCTTGCCCCCATGCCTTACGGCTATTTCATGATAGTGCGGTTACTGGCCATGGTGTTCTTCGCCTACTCCGCCTACCGCTTCTTCACGGCCGACAAGGACTTGCTTGCCGTCGTCTTCGTGGCTCTGGCACTGCTTTTCCTGCCTTTTCTCAAGATAGCGCTGGGCCGTCATATGTGGAACACTGTTGACGTGGCAGTGGCTGTGTTTCTTCTTGTACTTTCTGTTACCGGTTATTCCAAAAAACAATGATGTGATATGACGAATATATTGATTTATTTTCTCTCTCTGGTGTTAAGTTATCTTTTCATGATTTTCCTTGCATGGTGGCTCTGCGACATAGATCCAGACAAGACATACACATGGTACTCCGGAATATGGCACGGCCTGTGGTTTGTCCCCAACCTTATAAGAAGCTGGTTTGGCGGTGCCATTTACAAGGCCGAGCATTACACTGCGGCATACAACGTGTGGTGGTGGATATTCACAATAAGAAGTGTCTGGAATATATTTTCCGGCTCATCGTCTGAAAAAAGACGTGACTATTGACTTCATAACATACAGCACATGCCGCATGCCGACCGCATGAATGTCGCCCGCGGCCATGGCTCATAACCATAAAAACAACGCAAACATGTCAATGAATATCTTTAAATTTAGGCGCCGGTATGTGTCGTTATTTGACGAACGGGATGCCGCCGAAAAACAAGAGGTGAAGGTGGAGAACACAAAGTATCATTTCGGCCACGAAGGCGCAAGGCTGCTGGACATACCGTTCGAGGGTGCCAGAAACGAGGTGATATACACTGAGAAGGTTTACGACGAGAAGACCAACAAGGTGATACGTGACAATCTCAAGCAGATAACCGACATATTCGCACGCCGCAACCTGCGCTTTGTCTATCTGCCTGAGCTGGGTGACAATCTTAGTAAGAACGGACCGGATTTGTGGAAATACCTTCATCCGTATGGAGAAAATTACGGCGTGATGAATTTTGAGCCGCTGGAAAGCAATTTCCTGTTCAACTACATGGCCAATCCGAACAATATTGATAAGATGCCGGACGTTTGTCTGACGCGTTTCAACATGCTCAGACCCAACTATGAGTCGGATGTCGATTTCAAAGGTTTGAGCAATGTGTTCGATTTTTATTCCTTCGACATAAACGAGCTCGACGATGTGGAGAGCTTCTTCACGGCTTTGTGCGACAGCTGCATGGTGCTCAAAGAATGGCTTCCGGGACTGCTCTGCACGGTGGAATGGCACTACGAGGACGCCGACGACGCCTTCGACGACGAGACGCAGGAGCTGCTTGAAGACGTGGAGTACAAGATAGACCTGCTCCGGCGCAAGGGAGTGAGCCAGGTGTTGTTGCAGAGACTCATTGTGCCGCGCCCCAAACTCAGCCGCCTCATAGTGACCGAAGACCTGCGGATATTGCTGCCCGACTATCAGAACATGGAGATTGAGATGGAACCTTTGGTCAAGGCCGTGTATCTGCTATTCCTGAGACATCCCGAGGGTATACTGTTCAAGGAGCTGCCTTCATACAGGGCGGAGCTTGCGGAGATATATGGCAGGATAAAGGGCGTGAAGATGTCGAAGAGCATTTTAGGCATACCCAGATACGACAAGAGCATAACCAGCGTGACCGACCCGCTCAGAAACTCAATCAACGAGAAGTGCGCGCGCATAAAGGAGGCTTTCCTGCTGAAGTTCCAGGAGGCTCTTGCCGAGAACTATTTCATAACGGGCAAGCGGGGCAATCCCAAAAAGATAAAGTTGCCCGAATATCTTATAGAATGGAAAAAATGAGGATAGATTGTGCAATGAAAGAACAATACAGCGACATGCTGTATCTGAATGGCATGCTGTTCAACATATGGCAGTTGCCGCTTGAGACGTATCTGTACGGTTGGGGATGGGGCCTTACCAAATATTCAACGCCGGATTGCGAGCGCGGGTATGTGGCTGTGTGGACACTGATAGACGGGCGGCTCTATCTCATAGCCGTCTTTCCTGCCAACAGACTGCATAACGTGCTGCCGCCAATAGAGAACGGCAAGAAGTTGATGAACAGCATATTTCCCCATAATTCTTTCATCCCGGCTATGTGGTACACCGGCAATCTGACGATACACAATGCCAACCGGTGCAAGGCCTTGGGTTATGGGCGCATGGAGAACCGCGACATGCAGCTGTACTTATACCGTGGAGTCGTCACAAGCGGAAATGCAAGGATAAGCGTTTATGGTGATGAAGATTACAGATATTATCTGTCGTTCGTAGATGTGAAACATCATATTGACGGCAAACTGCGCTTAGTTTAGTAGCGGAAGGAACTGCTTTGACGCTGCGGACTTGCGACGCCGCAGATGGCAGAGTGTCGCCGCAGCTGCCCGCGTGACGACATAATGACACTTGAGAAAAGTCGTGGGCGGAGGACATTCTGGAGAGACGGAAAGACGTTGAAAATTTAAATATTTTGCGAAAAGCACTCTTTCGTCATCCGATAAGCACCATTTCGTACTGCAATATGGTGCATATCGGGTCGTGAAATGGTGCTTTTTGCATTGCGATATGGTGCTTTTTGCTGGGTGACGCAGGTTTTTCCGACCCTCGGAACATGCCGTTTTGTGCCAAAAAGGGCTTTATCGCGGCACATGGTGGAGCCGTAACGTTGCACAGAATCGGAACTTTCCGCGTAACCGCTTGTCACACTGCGTGTTGCGGTTGCACGCTCATAGCTTCAATATTTGCGGCCGCAAGACTTGTTGTCCGTCCGGAGGGCAGCTATGAAGACATACGAAAAGTCAGAATGTAAGCATGATGACGTTCTGGCTTACATTCTGATTTGTTCTTTCCTCTTGCCGTCAAGCATGTCCGGTGTGCACCGCCGGACGCCTGTTCATGTGTAACCGCTTGTCGCGCCGGAGCCGTCGTCGCCTTCACGTCTTGTGCCGTCGGCAGTGTGGCGCGGCGGACGTCATTTTCCGGTCTCGTCCCCGTTCTGTGTCTTTATGGCGTTGTTGCCGTTCACAAGACGCTCTCTGTAGCTCTTAGGCGACACGCCGAGGTGTTTCTTAACGTATTTTCCGAAGAACGAAAGGTTGGGAAACCCGAGCTCGTTTGAGATCTCCTTCACCGATTTGTGAGTATATCTTAGCTTGTCGCTTATGTCCTTTATCACATAAGTGTCTATTATTTTCGACGCCGGCTGTCCGCTCAGGCTGCTGCAGATGGCCGTGAGATATTTAGGCGTTATGTTGAGCACGTCGGCGTAGTAAGCCACGTTGCGGCGCTTGGGATACATGTTTGTGAGCGTCTCGATGAAGTTCTGGAATATGTATTTTGCCGATGAGAAAGGATGTTCGTCTTTCTCGAAGAATTTGCTGATGGCGTCGCCGAACTCGTAGATGAACGCGAGCATGAGCGAGTCGATCACTTCAGCCTGATACTTTCCTATGTACGATTTCACCTTTTTCTGCAAAAGGTCGTGATACTGGCAGAATATTTCGGCATCCTTTTCGTCGAGCGGTAGTATGGGGTGAGTCTCGAAAGCCATTCTCACGTTCCATCCTATGTCGATTATGGGTAGTATGCGTTTGAAGTAGTTGGGCGAGATGGCAATGCTGTCGCACTGCATGTCGTCGCTGTGACGCGCATCGCTTATTATCACGTTGGGCGGACAGATGAGTATGTCGTTTTTGTGCATGGTGTGGCTTTGTCCGTTTATTCGGGACGACACCTCTCCGTTGAGACACAGCATCACCGCATAGAAGTCGAATGTGAATGTCTGCGGGCTGATGGTGTCGCCCAGATTGTTGCCGAAGGCTATGTCGCCGTCATTGTATAAGGTCTCTTTTTTTACCTCGGTGTCGTTAAGGTTTATTTTCTTTACTTCGTTCATATCATTGGTTATGTGCGTTTGCAAATATACAGCAGTTTTTCTTAATAAATGTCATTTGTGGCTTATATAATAATTAAAAAGTATGAAAAAGGTGAAAAAGGATAATTCTTGATTTTGGGATATGTTCCGAATTGCGGTGATTATCAGTATATATCATATTTCTTTATTTGTGTTCCAAATGTCATAAGGCAGAATGTTTGTTCGCAAATAGACCACTTTGTACAACAAAGGATTATTCTAAATACGAAAATATGGATGTTATTTTGCGGTTTGAAAATAATTTTTTTGTGTAGTTATTATGAATAGGTTTTATCTGATGATGATGTCGGCCGCAGCACTTTTATTCGCAAGCTGCGGCGACGGAGAGAAGGATCGGAATGTTGCTCCTTCGAAAGTTAAGGTGGAAGTGCAGACCGTGGGCGATGCCTCAGCCTCGGGAATGCGGTATTCGGGAACAGTGGAGGAAGGCAGTGGAGCGGCGCTCAGTTTTCCTGTCAGCGGTACGGTGAACAGAATTCTTGTTAGTACCGGCAGCCACGTGAAAAAGGGGCAGCTTCTGGCTACGCTCGACGCATCGTCCATGCGCAGCCTGCACGATGCCGCACGTGCTACGCTCGAACAGGCCGAGGATGCCCGCCGGCGTATGGAGACGCTGTATAAGAGAGGCAGTCTGCCCGAAATGCAGTGGGTCGAGGTAGAGAGCAAGCTGAAGCAGGCACGCTCGACTGAGGCGGTGGCCGCAAAGAATCTGCACGACTGTAGCCTATATGCTCCGTTCGGCGGAGTGGTGGCCGAGAAGACGGCAGACGAGGGACAGAACGTCATGCCGGGCATGACCGTTCTGAAACTTGTCACCTCGGGCACGCTGAAAGTAAGCGTTCCGGTGCCTGAGAACGAGATAGCCGGAGTGGACGAAGGATGCCGTGCCGTGGTGACGGTGCCGGCGTTGGGCGGCCGCAGGTTCGACGCTGTGGTGGTGGAAAAGGGAGTCATGGCCCATCAGCTGTCGCGTTCGTATGAGGTGAAGCTGCGCATCGACGGTCGCGACAACGACCTCATGCCGGGCATGGTGGCCGAGGTTACGCTGCTGACCAAGGGCAGTAAGGGTGAGGTGCCGGTGATACCTGCACGTGTAGTGCAGACCGACGAGCACAACCGCACCTTCGTATGGACTGTAAGCGGCGGTAAGGCGGTGCGCCGCGATGTGACGTGTGGTTCTTACAGAGCCGATGGTGTTGAGATAGAGTCGGGACTGAGTGCCGGCGACAGAATCATTGTTGAAGGCCAGGCTAAGGTGTGCAATGGCACGCCCGTGACTTTCTGAACATATAAACCGATTGTAATATGAAAGCAGAAAAGAAGAAACGGGGCATGGTAGAATGGGCCATGCATTATCATCAGATAATAATTCTGGTGGTGTGCTGCCTGATAGCATTGGGCGTATATAGCCTGCCGGGCATGCGGAAGAACGAATTTCCCGACTTCACCATACGTCAGGGAATGGTAGTTGCAGTCGCACCTGGACTGTCGGCCGACGAGATGGTGGAACAGGTTGCCAAACCTCTGGAGGACTATATATTCACTTACAAGGAGGTGCGCAAGGATAAGACCATATCGAAGTCGCGCGACGGAATCGTGTATATCCAGGTGCAGCTTAACGATGATCTGAATAACAAGGACGAGTTCTGGAGCAAGTTCAAGCACGGTGTGTCGGTGTTCAAGTCGGAATTGCCGTCTAGCGTGCTCGCACTTAGGGTGATGGATGACTTCGGAGACACCTCGGCGTTGCTCATAACGATGGAAAGCAACGACAAGACCTACCGCGAACTGGACGACTACATGGACGGCCTGCAGGAACGGTTGCGCCGCATATCCAGCGTGGGACGCATGAGCGTGAGCGGCATGCATGGCGAACAGATATCGGTATATGTGGACGACAGCCGCCTGTCGCGCTACGGACTTAATGCCCAGACGCTGGCCGCCACGCTCATGCAGAAGGGTTTTGTTACGTCGGGCGGAAGAGTGAAGGACGGCTCCACGGTCTATCCGGTGTATGTAAGCAAGTCGCTCAACACACTGTACGACGTCCAGCAGCAGATCATATACACCGATCCGTCGGGCAACAACATTCGTCTGAAAGACGTGGCGCGTGTTGTCAAGGAGTATCCTGCCGCAGACAGCTACATAACCAACAACGGTCACAAGTGCGTGTTGCTGAGCATCGAGATGAAGAAAGGCTGCAACATCGTTGAGATGGGCAAGGAAGTGAACAAGGTGATAGAGGACTTCAAGCAGGAACTGCCGTCCGACGTCAGCATAGAACGCATAACAGACCAGAGTAAAGTGGTGGACGACAGCGTGACCAATTTCCTGCACGAGTTGGTGATAGCAGTGATAGCCGTGATCATCGTGGTGATGCTCCTGCTGCCGTTGCGCGTGGCTCTGATAGCCGCATCCACCATACCGGTGACCATTTTCATATCTCTGGGCATGTTTTCAATGTTCGGCATAGAGCTCAACACCGTGACGCTGGCCGCTCTTATTGTGACGCTTGGAATGATTGTGGACAACTCCATTGTGATAATAGACAACTATCTGGAGCAGATAGGCGAAGGAGTCTCGAGGTGGCACGCGTCGATAAACAGCACCACCCACTTCTTCAAATCCATCTTCTCGGCCACGCTTGCCATAAGCATCACGTTCTTCCCGTTCCTGTTCACAACCACGGGAATGATAAACGACTTTCTGAAGAGCTTCCCGTGGGCGGTTACTCTCGTGCTGTTCATCTCGTTGCTTGTTGCCACGCTGCTTGTTCCTTTCATGCAGTTCTTCTTCATACGCAAGCCTATGAAGAGGCCGGGCGGCGACCGCAAGGCGTTCTCGTTCCTCGACATGTTGCAGGCTTATTACAACAAACTGCTCGACGCATGTCTCGCACACCCCATTGTTACGGTGGCTACCGGAATAGTTGTTGTGGTGGCAGGCATGTTCATAATGTCGCGTCTGCCGCAACAGCTCATGCCTTTTGCCGACCGCAACCAGTTCGCGGTGGAGATATCGCTGCCTGCTGGAAGCAGCATCGAGCGCACTACAGCCGTGGCAGACAGTCTCGAACACATGATGCGCAAGGACAAACGTGTGGTAAGCATCACATCGTTCAAGGGATGTTCGTCGCCGAGATTCCAAACAAGCTATGCTCCGCAGATAGCCGACACCGACTACGCACAGTTCATTGTGAACACGACAGGCAACGAAGCCACCGTGGAGATGCTTGACGAATGGACACCTAAAGTGTCGGGATATTTTCCCCAGGCACGCATACGTCTCAAGCAGCTGAGCTACAGCGAGGCTGTATATCCGATAGAGATAAGACTCAGCGGCGACAATATGGAAGCTCTGAAGATAGATGCCGGAAAGGTGAGACAGATGCTCATGGGCATGGACGGACTGATATTTGTGCATACGGACTTGATGGAACAGCGGCCGGTAGTGGACGTTGTGATGAAGGATGACGAGGCTTCGCGGCTTGGCATAAGCAATCTCGCCGTGGAGGGAACGCTTGCCATACGCTATGGTGACGGTCTGCCTGTAGCCAGTGTATGGGAAGGCGACTACGACATACCTGTGAAACTGAAGAGCGCCAATGCCGACAAGGCTACGCCTGAATCGCTCGAAGACGAGCAGATAGGTGTGGCCGGCGGACTGGATAATGTGCCGCTGCGTCAGGTGGCAAAGGTGATGCCGGAGTGGAAAGACGGCCAGATAGTAAGGCGTAACGGTATATATACCGTGACTATAATGGCCGACCTGCGTCGTGGTGTAAACGCAATGGAGGCCACGGAACACGTGATGGAGAAGATGGACGGTTTGAAGCTGTCGCCGGGAGTGTCGATGGTCTTCGGTGGAGATAATGAGGATAATGCCGAGAAGATGCCTCCCGTGATGAACGGACTGTGTGTCGCCGCGCTGATGATATTCTTCATCCTACTGATGCACTTCCGCAAGGTGAGCATCGCAGTGCTCATATTCTCAAGTCTGATTCTATGCATTCCGGGTACTGCCGCAGGCATTCTGATACAGGGAATGAACTTCAGTGTGACGTGCGTTCTGGGCATTGTGAGCCTGATGGGAATAATCGTGCGCAACGGCATAATAATGATAGACTATGCCGAAGAGTTGCGCTCCACATACAGGCTTACTTCGTCTGAGGCAATATATCAATCGGCACGCCGCCGTATGCGCCCCATATTCCTCACGTCGGCAGCCGCATCCATGGGTGTCATACCTATGATTCTCGGCGGCAGCGGTTTGTGGATGCCTATGGGAACAGTGATATGCTACGGCACGATTTTCACCATGATATTGCTTCTGACGGTGCTTCCGGCTGCCTATCTGCTCATGTTCAGGGGCACGACCAAGAAGCGTATGCGGCTTGAGAGAATGGAGGCGGAATGACGACATGCCTGTCACAATCATTCATTAATAAATATATTTCATAACAAAAATAAAAGTATAAACAGATGAACAAATATATAAAAGGACGTTTCTTCATGCTTCTGCTTGTCTCTGCCGGCGTGTGTGGCGCTACGGCACAGCACAGGCTGACGCTTGACGAGTGTCTTGAAGAGGCACTGAACAACAATGTGAAGATGAAGAACGCCGGCAACGACATAGAAGCCGCACGGCAGGACGAGAGACAGGCTTTCACCCGTTTCTTCCCCACCGTGAGTGCGTCGGGCTTCGCATTCGACTCAAACAAACCGCTGATAAGCATGAATGTGGCGCCGGGCGCGTCGATGTCGATGATGAAGGACGGCGTGGCCGGCGGTGTGTCGGCAGGTATGCCGCTCTTTGCCGGAGGACAGATAGTGAACACGCACAAGCTGTCGAAACTCAACATTGAGGTGAACCGGCTGAAGCGCAACCTCTCGGAGAATGAGGTGAGGCTCACTACCGAACAGTATTTCTGGCAGGCCGCGGTGTTGAAAGAGAAACTTAACACCATCGCCGCCGTGGAGAAACAGCTGGCAAGCATGCGTGGCGACGTGACGGCTGCGGTGGATGCAGGAGTGGCCGACCGCAACGACCTGCTACAGGTGAAGCTGCGCGAGAACGAGACAAAGAACACACGCATAAAGACGGAGAACGCTCTCGGAGTGACGCTGAGCCTTCTTGCGCAGTACATAGGCCATCCGTCGGACAGCATCGACGTCGATGCGACGTTCCCCTACTCGCTGCCCGGCCGCCCCGACTCGCTTTTCTGTTCGCCGGAGGCATCGCTCACTACTACCAGCGAGTATCGTCTGCTTGAAAGCAATGTGGAGGCCGCAAGGCTGAAAAAGCGGCTGGCAGTGGGCAAGAACCTGCCTACCGTGGCCATAGGAGCAGGATATATGTATGACAACCTCATGGAGAAAGACCATCCGTTCCTCATCGGATTTGCCACGGTCAGCGTGCCTCTCACGGCGTGGTGGGGAGGCTCGCACGAGGTGAAGAAGCAGGAACTGCAACTGCGCAACGCCAGAAACGAGTTCGACGACAGCAGCAGGATGCTGCTGATAAAGATGCGCAACGCATGGAACAAGCTCAACGACACATACAGACAGATAGAACTCTCGCTCGAGGCGGTGAACCAGTCGGCGGAGAACCTGCGTCTGCATACCGACTACTATCAGGCCGGAACGTGCACAATGAGCGACCTGCTCGAGGCGCAGACCATATACATCAACACGCGCGACAGCTATGCCGAGAGCATGGCGCAGTATGAGATAAGCAAGTGTGAGTATCTGCAGGCAACGGGCCGCTGACGCTTCCGCGCTTCTTCCGGGCGCATGAGAATATGTCGCGCGCCGTACGTCGGATAACAACAATAAGGTATCGTCCTGCTGCACGTACGGTATGCGACGCGTTTTGTGGCTGTCATTTTTCGTCATTTTTAGGTATTGCGCGCAAGCGTTTCTATGATTAATTTTGCAAACGTATTCCACATAAAGGTGTCGTCTGTATAACAGGAGTTAATGACAGCTTATAGTTAAAGATACATAATGTTATTGTATAATCTACAGAAAGCCGGCTGTGAAGTCGGCTTTTTTGTCTTTCATGCTTCCCGTATGGTGATTGTGGGGACTTGTGAAGGCGCTTCCGGTGCAGTGGTATTATGACGTGCGCGTTGCGGTTGCACGCGCAATACTCCGATATTTGCGCCCGGCGTGTCTGTCGTCCGCGCGGAGGGCAGCCGTGACGACATAAGAAAAATCAGAATGTAAGCGCAACGGTGCGTTGTCTTACATTCTGATTTATGGTTATCATGATGCCGGACGGCAGCGTTTGCACGTCGCCAGCGCGTGTGCGTCAGTATGATGTGTTGCCGTAGGTGAGTCCCTTCCAGTCGTCTGTGCGGAACGGTACGGCCGGCAGATTGGCGCTGTTGGTGAGGTTGCACTCCGGATTGTCGGCCCAGGCATAGCGCACTGCGACAGGATGTCTCACCTCGGGCGATGACACAACCACCGTGTTGCCGTCTATCACGGCGTCTGCCCAGTGGAACCGGTGGTCGGGTCCGGCAATGGCAAAACCCTTGAGCTGTTGTCCGTCGCTTGTGGCGAGACCTTTCGCCGTGTGGTCGAAGAAGAGCCTTATGTGGTTCTTCTCCACGCGGTAGTTGCGGTAAACGGGGCCCGAAGCCTCAACTTTCTCGCCATAAACCTTCTGTCGTGCCTGCAGCGCGAGCCTGTGACCCACGTCCTGTTTGTTGCGCGGATGTATGTCGTTGGCGTCGCCTATGTCTATTATGCACGCCAGACCGCATCCCGACAGCGTCTCGGCCGTCATCTGCTGTGCCTCGCGCAGCTCTGCCCATCGCGATTCGGTGGGTTGGTCGTGGCGCTGCATGAAATTGGCAAGCTGCACCATGAAGAACGGGAAGTCGTAGCCCCACTTCTGCCGCCAGTCCTCAATCATGAGCGGCATGAGGTCGCGATACTGCCACGCGCGGTTTGAGTTGTCCTCGCCCTGATACCATATCGTGCCCTTGATGGCATATCCCACGAGCGGATTTATCATGCCGTTGTAGAGCACGCATGCGTTCTTCGCGTCGTTCACCGGGTCGCGCGGTTTTGCGGCGAGCGAGCTGAGCGGCGACGACATCTTGCTCTTCCACGTGCCGTTGAGGCTTATCGTGGTGCCGTCCTCGGCCGTGAGGCGACATTCCTGACCGTCGTATCCCGTTATGCCGGCCAGTCCTCCAGTGTCGATACTCCTCACCGTGATGACCGCCTTGCCGGCTTTCACCGCGTCGGCAGGTATGACATACTCTCTTATCTCGCCCGGTCCGGTGGTGTTGCCGACCATCATGTCGTTGAAGTAGGTCATGTCGTCATCGTCCACCTTACCAAGACGTAGGGTCAGCTTCTGTCCGGCCATGCTCTCGGGAATGTCAATCACCTTGCGGTAGATTATCATTCCGTCGAACGCGTCGTACTTGCTGTTGCTTATATATCCCGGCACCGGCGTGTCGTCCCATCCGGAGTCGTCGTATGATGTCGCAAAATAGCTGAAGCGGCCGTCCCGGTATTCAGGGTCGTTGCTGTTGAACGAGGTGAACCACCTGGTGAGTTCTTCCTTATATTTAGCCGCGCGCTCGTCCTTGTTCTCGGGCATCGAGGCTATGCGTTCCACCTCGCCGCGGAACTCGGGCAGCTCTGTGAGCGACTCACCGCTGGTCCATGCCTCGGCGGGAGTGCCTCCCCAGCTCGACTGTATGAGCCCCACGGGCACGTCGCGATACTTCTCTATGTCGCGGCCGAAGAAGTAGGCCACGGCCGAGAAAGGCGCTATCGTAGAGGGCGAGCACACCTGCCATCCGCCTTTCATCGCCGTGAAGCTGTCTTGCGGACGCATGGCCATGATGTTATCCACACGCAGCAGACGTATGTTGCTGTGGTCGGCGGCCTTCACCTCAGCCTCGTAGTTGTTCACCTGTCCCCATCCGTTGACCGGCATGTCCATGTTAGACTGTCCCGAGCACAGCCACACCTCGCCTATCATTACGTTGTGCAGCGTCACGGGCGTGCCGTCGCTGATGGTTATCTCATACGGTCCGCCGGCCTTGGGCGTTGCCACCCTCACCAGCCATTTGCCGTCATTGCCGGCCACTGCCTCGTACTTGTGTTTGTCCCACGATGTGGTGACGCTTACCGTCCGTCCGGCCTCGCATGTGCCCCACAGCGGCGCGTCGGCCTTCTGTTGCATCACCATGTTGTCGGTGAAGAGCGGAGAGAGCTTTACCTGTGCCTGTGCCGTGGCGCAGCATGTGGCTATCAGAATCCATGCGATGTTTCTTTTCATGTTGTCTTTGGTTTATGTTCAGCGGCGGCGACGGTTGTTGCCGTTCTTGAGCTTCAGAGGTTTAATCTTCACGTTCTTGAACCACACCTCGTTGCCGTGGTCTTGCAGCAGGATGTTGCCGCGCTTGTGATTGCCGAAGTTCTTCCAGTTCTTGTACTTGCTGTATGCCACCAGCGCGTTCCACATCTGGTTGTCGCGCTCATACTCCAGCAGTTTCACGCCGTTGAGCCAGTGCTCCACGTGCTTGCCGCGTACGATAATCATGGCTGTGTTGAAGTTGTTGATGTCGAAAGGCTTCTTCTCCGGTGCCGGTATGAGGTCGTAGAGTGAGCCCAGCTTGCGGTTGCCCTTCACGCCGAGTTTTGCGTCCGGATGGCGCTCGTCGTCCAGAATCTGGAACTCGCAGCCTATTGCCGAACCCTCACCCTTGTTGGCTTCCGGATCAACAAAGTATTTTATACCGCTGTTGGCGCCCTTCGTTATCTTGAAGTCAACGGTCAGTATGAAGTTGTCGTAGGTCTCAGTGGTCACGATATCACCGCCGTTGGTTGACTCGCCTCCGTCGGCTGCCAGCACCTTGAGCACACCGTCCTCTATCTTCCAGCCCTTGTCAGGGAAGGCGTCGAGCTTGGCTCCGCGCCATCCGTTGGTGGTCTTGCCGTCCCATAGCAGCTTCCAGCCCATCTTCTCTTCCTGCGGCGACAGAGTGTTGTCTATGCAGTTCACCTGCGGAGTGCGGTCTTCGGGCGTGAGATATTTCTCCACATCCTCGGTGCAGATGCGTATGTCGCGCCATGCCACTGTCTTTCCCTCGTCGGCTTTGTTCTGTATGGCGTGCACCTGAAGGGCGATGAGACCGCTCAGAGTCTTGTCGTCCCAGAGGTTGGCACACGGAATGTCGTTCACCCAAGTGCGTATGCTGTTGCCGTAAGCCTCGATGCGCGCCTTGTTCCATTGTCCGTTCTTGAATGCCTTTTTAGCTCTCGGGTTCTTTGTCAGCGGGTAGAGCCATCCGCGGCGGGCCTCGTCGTAGATGCCGCCTGTCCATGCTCTCTGCGACGGGTCTATCTCAAACTGATAGCCGTGCACGCGTCCGTTCTGATATGACTTGAGGCTTTCGCTGCGTAGCTGCACGCCGGAGTTGAGCCCGTCTGTTATCTTGAACTGGAACTCGAGGATGAAGTTGTCGTAGTTTTTCTTTGTGCAGAGGAAAGAGTTTGGTGTGTTCATCTTGGTGTATCCCACGATGGCGCCGTCCTCCACCTTATATTCGGCCTTGCCGTTTTTCTGTGTCCATCCGCTGAGGTTCTTGCCGTTGAAGAGCGATTTCCATTCCTGCGCCGTCGCCGGCAGGATGAACAGTGCGGCGATGGCTGTGATTATAAGTTTTCTCATTTGCGTTATTGGTTTTAGGGTTGTTCTCCGCCGTTGTGCGGCAGAGCCTTTTCTGTGTTGTGTCTTTGTGTGAATGTGGCCGTGGCCCAAGGCTCACTGCCGCCGCTTATAGAATCTGACGTAGTCGATGAGCATCTCCACCGGCAGGTCGCTACGCCTCACCGCGCCTACCCAACTGCCGCCAAGCTGCATGTCGATGAGCAGATAGAACGGGCGGTCGAAGGGAAACTGACCCTCCTTGTCGGTCTCTATGCGGCGGTAGGTGAACGTGTGGCGGTCGTTGATGAAAAACGCCAGACTGTCCCGATACATCTCCACGGCATACACATTGTACGCATCCGGATCTATCGGTCCGGTGGCGTGCGACGGCGGATTGTCCTTTATGCCGAGGTCGTAGGTGTAGTGAGAGTGCACGGTCTGGTGGGCAATGCTGTCGCCGTTGAGCCGTTCCATGATGTCAATCTCGCCGTCGCGCGGCCAGCTTCCGTTCTCAGGCAGCAGCCAGATGGCCGGCCATGCGCCCTGCGCGGCATTGAGCCGCGCGCGTATCTCGAGCCGTCCGTCGCTGAACGTACGCTTACCCATGGTGCATACTCCTCCGGTGATGAACGGGGCTGTGTCGTTCGGCGCCACGTCGTTTATTATTCCGCGCAGCACGAGGTTGCCCTTGCGCATGGCGTAGCATGCGTCGTGATGCGACATGTGGCGGTTCCAGTCGGACGTTCCGCGGTCTATCCTGCTCCACGTGGCAGTGTCGAACGAATGTTTCTGGTCGAAGTTATCCTCCCACACCAGTGTCCATCCGTCCGACACCGTGCCGCGTGTCACGCCGCACGAGCACACCGTCGCGGCCATTATTGCCGCCGCCATGATGAGCCTTGTGCCTTTGTTCATACTCGGAGATCAGATTTTTATGTGTAGATTGATTGTTTTGTTCAGACGTTTTGAGCCTTACGCCTTATAGAGGAACTCCCATCCCTTGCGCGGAGGCATGCCCGAGAGCAGTGCGTTGGCGAAGACGTTGTTGGTGAACTGCTTTGTGCGCGGGTCGAAGAATAGCTGCGTGTTCAGGCGCTGTGCTATCACACCGAGGCAGAACACCTGGCTGAGCACACCGTTTATCTCGAACGGCGAGCGTGTCTTCTCTGTTCCCTGACAGGCACGGAGGAAGTTCACATAGTGGTTTGACGGGCTCTTCGGCACTTCAGGCAGGCGGCTCTTCATCTCCTCGGCCTTGTCGCCGATGATTGAGAGTGTGCTGCCGTGGCTTCCGCCCTTGAATATAAGGTCGCGGCTGTAGATTATCTTTCCCGGGTTGAGGTCGGATACCGGCGTGTCGCCCTGGTTGCTCGACGGTATGTCCGGATTGTATTCCGACTTGCCGTAGCCTTTGGGCAGCGGCGGCAGGTTGTCTATGCCGTCATACCATGTCACGTCGCACGGCGGCATGTTGCCTCTCGCGCCGAAGCGGAACAGGATGGTTGAGGAATAGGGGAAGAAGAAGTCGTTGTGGCCCTTCTCGTAAGTGAGTGACACCTCATAGGGCAGTCCGAGGTTGAGGAACTCGTGAGCTGTGTCGAGAATGTGCGCTCCCCAGTCGCCCAGCGCGCCCATGCCGAAGTCGTACCAGCAGCGCCAGTCACCCTGATGGAACTTAGCCGAGTAGTCGTGCCACGGACAAGCGCCGAGCCATACGTCCCAGTTCATTCCGTCGGGCAGCGGATCGCCTGAAGGCATGCGGTACATGTTGGCGTCGAAGCTGTGCCAGCGGCGCGGATTGTTCATGTGTGCCGTTATGGCCGTCACGTCCTTTATGATGCCCGCGTCCATCCATGCCTTGAACTGGAAGTAGTTGGCTTCGGAGTGGCCCTGGTTGCCCACCTGGGTCACTACGTTCGGACATGAGCGTGCTTTCTGCATGAGCAGTTCCGCCTCGATGAACGTGCGGGTCATCGGTTTCTCCAGATATATGTGCTTGCCATATTCGAGTGCCAGCATGGCAATGGGGAAATGGCTGTGGTCAGGAGTAGAAGCCACCACTGCGTCGAAGTTCTGGCTGTACTTCTCGAACATCTCGCGGTAGTCTGTGAACAGCTTTGCCTTGGGGTATTTGCCGAGCACCTTCTGTGTCTGTTTGCCCTTCAGGTCGACGTCGCAGAGCGCTGTCACCTCTATCATGCCCGTGCGCTCAAACTCGGTCACGTTCTGTTCACCGCGGTTGCCGATGCCGATGAAGGCTATCTTCACCTTGTCGCCCTTGGAGTCCTTGGCGTTGTTTGCACCTGCCGGCCGTGCAGCCAGCGAACTGAGCGGCGCCAGTCCTAAGCCTGCTGCTGCCACTCCCATCTGTTTGAGAAAGTCTCTTCGTGTAGTCATTACCGTATTAGGTTTGTGTGATTTAGTTATTGTTGTTGTTTCTTCTGTCTGATTGTCTGTTGCGGGATAATTCTCCCGTGCCATGCGACGCACCTAAAAAGACGGTCTCTTTATAGGTTTCGTCGTCGTTGCCGAGCCGCCGGGCGGATACTCTTTACGGCACGCCATGAGATGTGACGGTACGCCGTGCGGATGGCTTATGCGGCGGTAAGGATGATTGCATACCGATGCTGCCGCACATACTGCTGTCGTGCGGATGGCTTTGCGGCTGTGTATCATACTGTTAGGGTCTGCGTTCATTGTCTTGACGTAATTGTTACGGTTTAGGTTTTTGACTGTTCCTCCGTGTCGGACGGTGTTTCCGTGCACGTACACGGAGTGCTTTCTTTTCATAGGTGGCGCCTTATTCCGACTCCTTTTGTCCTTATCTGAAAAAGAAAGTTCTTAATGTCGTCCGCCTGACTCGTCGTGTCGCATTGTTGCCGTCAGGTATTTTCGGTTACCAATACGTCACAAAGATAATGAATTATGCTAATAGATTAAATCAAAATTTGCATTATTGTTTTCAAATTTTTATTTTTTTTGCATTTCGGTTTCGTCGCAGGCGTTCCGTGGTGGTGAAACCGGTGGTAGTCGGGCTGTTGCTTCCGGCTGCGCGAGGTGATGGGTATGGATGTGTGGACAGCGGTCTGCGTAGTTGTCGTGAGCGACACAGAAGTCGGTGAAATGTTAAAGATTGGTGCTCCATTTTCGACGAATTTGCGGGCGACACGGCGTTTGTCGGCAAATACGCGAGTTTTGAAGGGTTTTTGATAAAGTGCTGATAATAAGGCGTTTGCGCCCGAACCATGATGCAGTACGCAGCATACTGTCTTGCGAAATAGGCTCTTTCAGGATGCGAAATGGGCTCTTTCGGCCCATGAAATGGGCTTAATCGTGCTCCGAAACGGGCTCTTTCAGAGTGCGAAATGGCCTTTTTCGCACGACGCACTCCGAAATGTTGGGGGTAGAGACGCACAAGGCGAATTTCCGGAATTTCCTTTTTCGGTATGAAAATGGTCATTTCGGGAGCATCCGATTTTCTATTTTGAGTGGCGGAGCGGAAGTTTTTCGGGCGGAAAATTTAACTTAAAAGTGTTAAAATGCGGAGCTGCCGTTTCAGCCCCGCATATAGTGTTGTCAATACTTCAGCGCAATGTCATAATTGCATGTGCAGAGTATCATCATATCTTATGCACAATATCATCATATCTTATACGCAATATCATAATATTTTGTACATAATATAATCATACATTATACGCAATATATTGATATTCAATGTGATATATCATAATGTACTGTGTACGACGGCATCGGTCCGCGTACGTGTATTCTATTTCTGCTCAGTCCATCCCTCGCTGTCTGACGGCGCGGCGAATGTGCGCCCCGACGTTCTCAGCGTGATGCATCCGTCGGCCTCTATGGTGCACGTCTGCGTGTGTACGTTGTCGGTGTTGCCAGTGCCCGGCTGTTCTTCGTCCATTGACGTGACGGCCTGTCTGACGGTGAGCGAGAACGGCGAGCTGCTGCCTGTTATCTCAGCGTCCCAGAAGTCGCCTTTGCGTGCCACGGGACAGACGTCTATGGCGCGGCCGTCCTTGGTGAAGGTGGCAACGATGTACTCGTTGAAGGGATAGCCGTCGCGCGGCACATCGCAGCTCTTGGTCATGAGAAGGATGTAGCGGTCGGCGGTCTCTATCACGCTACCGGCGGTCCAGAGCGTGCGCATAGGAGCGCAGTCGCAGTCGGGCGCAGGGTTGATGAAGGCGCGCACGTATTTACGGTCTATCTCCTTTCCGGTCTGTTCGTCGCTTGTGAACGAGCCGACGGTTATCTTTCCGTCGCTTAGCGGTGTGAACATTGCCAGCAGTTTGTCGAACTCCTCCTTTGTGGCAGGTATGACGTCGGCCTTCACTGTCTCGCTGCGCGGTACGCCGAGCGATGTGCGCGAGATGTAGCCGTCGCTGCCTATGGTGTAGCGTGAGGCGCTGACGGAGAACGTGAGGTCTGCGTATTCCTCAATCATCGCGGGTATGGCGAGGTCGCGGCGCGTGACGTTCATGGTGATGCCACCCTTCGCGTCGGCGGTGCCTTTCACCTCAACGCTCCACGCACGGCCCGAACGGCCTATGATGTAGCTGTCGGTCAGACGGCCGTCGGCGTCGTATGTCGCCACGATGTGGTCGTAGCGGTAGAGCGCGTTGTTGTGGGAGTCGTCGCACAGACGGTTCATGAACACCACGGTGGTGTTGTCGCCGAGTTTCATTATGCTGCCTTTGTTCCAGTATATGTCGCTCTGTTCCTGACAGTCGCACGTAAGGTCGGTGGGCAGGAAAGGCGACGACGGACTGATGTGTGTGTCGGCAGAAATCTTGGAAGCGTCGGTCGTGCCGAACGCTTCTACGCCGAACGTGCCGGCATTGAGCGGTTTGAAACCCTCGCAGAACTGCCTGAAAGTCTGTTGCTGTGCCTTCACCGGTGCGCAGATGGTGCCGGGAGACGGCGCGGCGTCGGCAGGTATGGACAAAGCGCAGAGCGCCGCGGCAAGGATGAATGATGTTTTTTTCATAGTTGTGTGTTTTTTATATTAGAACTGCTTTTTGCTGTAAACCAGCTCGATGCCTTCGTCGCGGCCTATGTTGCGCGAGTATTGCTTGTCGTTCACGTTGTTCCAGTGCTCGGCAGTTCCGAGGCTTTTGAGCGGCGTTCCGTCGCCCTCCGGGTCGTAGGTCGTGCCCGAAGGAGGGTTGTCGGCCGACGCAGCCTCGACGAGATACATGTCGGAGCAGTCGGCGTCGGGCATGTTGGGGAACTGGCTGGTGAGGAAATCGACGCCCACCATGTCGATGGCCACGGGGTCGAGACTGCCGAACATCGAGCAGGGCCATTCGTTGTTGAAGGGCGGTATGGTCCATTTCGGACCGGGCTTTGTATCCACGAACTTGGCGGCATAGAGCGCGTCGATGAACCAGATGAGCGTTTTGCCGCCCAGGTCCTTGTGTCCCATGAAATCGACGAAGGTGATGTATTTCGGCCTACCGTTCTTGTTCTGGTTGAAATTGTCGTGGAAGTTCTTGCGCCAGTCGGCGTGTATGCTCATCGTGCCGTACCAGTTCTTGCCGCAGAGCGTCACGCCCTGCCCCACGTGACCCTTGAGCAGGGCCATGTTGATGACGTAGTCGGCCTCGGTGAAGGCGGTGGATATGCCGCGCGCCAGTCGGCCGTTGTTGCGCGAGTAGTGCATGGCGTCGGCCACGTATTCGGATTTCACGCGTCCGTCGCCGCCCGCGTTGTCTACGAATCGCACGCCGGGATAGGCCTCATGGCATTTGTCGTAGAGGCAGTCGGTGATGAAACGGCTCGGCTCGGCCACGGTGATTGCCTCCTCGGGCACGTCGGCATCCTCGACGAGAGTCTTCAGGAGGGCGAGCACAAGTTGCGGCGAGGCGTTTATGCTCGGGTTGTCGCTGTGGGAGAAAGTATTGTTGTTGTTCACCTTTATGGCAATCTTCTCACCCTTGCGGTAGCCTTTCGATCCGCGGTCGTGGGTCTTGTTGAAATACACGAATATGTCGTTCCATGCCTTTGACATCTTCTTCTGCTTGGTGAGCGAGAGCACGGTGTTCTGCACAAGCCACTCGCACGCCTCGTCGGAGTTGTATCGGTCGGCGAACCACATGTCGTCGGCATCGGGCGTTCCGGCCGTCTTATCGTCGCGGGATTTATCCTCCCATGTCGCCGCGCCGGGCGCATGGCTCCACACAACGCGTCCCGGCCATATTCCGCGCGCCACTCCTATGGGGCTGTTCGGTTGGAGACACTGGCGCACGGTGCGCTGTTCGGCCGGCTGCGAATAGGCTGTGGCGGCCGTCATGGCGCAGAGGGCTATGAACACGGAGCGGGTAATGAGACCGCGGAATGACGGAAGGATGGATGTCGTTCGTGAAGTATAGGTCATAATCTGTAAGTTTATGGATTTGCGGTTTACGGATTGTCGGATGTCCGGTCTTACTTGGGACGTTATTTCCGGAGACTGTCATAATGTGCCGGAGGGTGTTGCCGCTACTTTGTAATGACGTCTGTCGGATTGGTATATACGGTGGCAAATATATTAAAATAATTCCTATGGTGTTATGATATGGCGGTGTTTTTTAATGTTTGCGCGCGTTTTTTCAGGTTAAAGAGTGGGGGGACGGATGGCTTTCGGTTTTTATTCATATATTTGCATAATATAGGATGCGGCTCGGCAGTGCCAAAATCGGAAAAACAAAGTTTCTCCGTTTTGTCGTTGCACTCGCCTTTCACTATCTTTGCAAAATATAGAATTCGGCTCAACTGATATATGTACAGGTTGAAGGAATGGCTTATACGTTTTCTGAATATGGCCTTTTACCGTTAGAATGAAGATAAGAACAATGATTAGAAACGAGCTTTCGATACTTCTGCCGGTTTACAACACGAGGTGCCTCACGATGGTGGAGCGTCTCAAGGAACTGTGCGATGCCGTGGACGGACTGCAATATGAGATAATAGCTGCCGACGACGGCTCGACGGATAAGGACGCCGTGGCTTTCAATCGGAGCATAGACCGTATGGAAGGATGCAGATATGTGGTGCGTGCGGAGAACAAGGGTGCCGCCGCGACACGCAATTTTCTCGCAGACATAAGCCGTTACGCGTGGCTGTTGTTCCTCGATTGCGACATGGCCTTGCCCGACGACCGGTTCATCAAACGCTATCTGGAGGCGCCTGAGGCGGGCGTGGTGATTGGTGGAATACGCACGGGTGGTACGGCAGATGATGTGCACCGTAATCTGCGTTGTGCCTACGAGCGCAGGGCGGAGAGGCAACACACGGCGGAGGAAAGGAACAAACGACCGTATCAGGCGTTCCGTTCGGTGAACTTCATGGCGGAGCGTGGCGTGATGGAGCGCTGCCGTTTCGACGAGCGGATGAGGCGTTATGAGGACGTGAGGTTAGGCCGCCTGTTGGAGGAAAGTGGCGTGACGGTGGCCCACATAGACAACGCTGTGGTGATGGAAGACTTCGAGAGCAACGATTGTTTCGTGTCGAAGACGGAGAAAGACATGCGTACACTGCGCGATTTTGAGGCGGAGATGCGGGGCTATTCGCGCATGGTAGACGTGGCTGACGTGCTGCGCCGCCGGCACATATTGTGGGCAGTGAGGATGTGGCACCGGCTCTTCGGCCGCGTGGAGCGCCAACTGCTCACGGGCGGAAAGGCGCGTCTGAGGCTCTACGACGTGTATAAACTGGGCTGTTTCGCCTTTTACGGAGGCTGACGGGTGTTTGTCCGTCACGGCGGTTTCGTGGCCCCGTATGGCCTTAAAATGGCTTTTTACGGTGCGAGACAGATTCAATATATGTTATAAATATAAAAAAACGCGGCGTGACGGTGCGTTTTCGGGATATTGTTCGTATATTTGCAAACAATATCGAAAATATGAGTGAAAAGAAGGAATACACGGCAATGCAGGAACAGCTGGCGCGTTTTGCCAAGGCGCTGGGCCATCCGGCACGTATAGCAGTGATGCAGTTTCTGGCCAGACGCGACACTTGCTACTTCGGAGACATACACGAGGAGCTGCCGATAGCCAAGGCTACGGTGTCGCAACACCTGAAGGAACTGAAGGATGCTGGGCTGATACAGGGCGAGGTTGAGGCTCCGAAGGTGAAATATTGCATAAACCGGGAGAACTGGAAACTGGCGAGCGAGATGTTCGGAGCATTCTTTGCGCACTGCGAAGAGAAGAAGGGGAAGTGCTGTGAATGAACTTCCTTTTTTTTAAAAGCATTGTTCGTAGTTTTGCGAATTACGTTTAACGCTATAAAAATATTAAATTATGGAAATCAAGGTATTGGGTACCGGCTGTGCCGGATGCAAGGCGTTGTACGCCACAGTTGAGGAAGTAGTGAAGGAACTGGCGCTCGATGCCACAGTGACAAAGGAGGAGGACATCGTGAAGATAATGGATTACAACGTGATGACTCTTCCCGCGCTCGTGGTGGATGGCAAGGTTGTGGGAAAGGGCCGACTGACGTTTGCTGAGGTGAAGGCATTGTTGGAGAAATAAAGGAGCGGCGATGAAAAGACTTATATTGGCCGCACTGATGTGTGTGCTTACGCTGGAGGCCCTGCCGCAGAGCACGGGCGCCGACTATGTTGAGGTGTTATACTTTCACGGCAAGCAGCGTTGTCTGACATGCCGCGCGATAGAGAAGTATGCCAAGGAGACGGTGTATGCCGACTTTGCCGACATGGTGAAAAAGAAGAAGGTGCGCTTCAGGGAGGTAGATATATCGACTGACGAGGGCGGAGAGCTTGCGAAGAAGTATCGTGTGAGTTGGTCGTCGCTCTACGTGAACAGGCACAAGGGCAAGGCGGAGACGCGCAGCGACATGACGGCATACGCCTTCAAGAACGCGCGCAGCAACACCAAGGCTTTCAAGGACGCACTGAAACAGAAGATAACACAACTGTTGAAATAGAACGTATATGGAGTTTCTACAGACTTTGGCGGACAACAGCGGCATACCGGTTATGACGGCTTTCATACTGGGACTGCTCACAGCGATTAGTCCCTGCCCGCTCGCTGCCAACATAACGGCGATAGGTTACATTGCGAAAGACATGGACCGGCGTGGCGCCATATTCATGAACGGTGTGCTGTATACACTGGGGCGTATGGTGGCTTACTCTGTGTTGGGCGGCATACTGATAGCCGTTGTGCGCAATGGTGCCGATGCGTTCTTCATACAGGACGGCATAAGCCGTGCGGGTGAGTGGCTTTTCGGTCCGATACTCATTGTCTGCGGACTGCTGATGCTGCTGGGCGACCGGCTGCGTTTTTCCGGAGATAAAGCTGTTGCCTTCGGCCGACGGCAGGAGACGTAACGGAGCATTGGGCAGTCTGTTGCTGGGTGTGCTGCTTGCATTGACGTTCTGTCCGGCAAGCGGACTGATTTTCTTCGGGATGCTTATACCCATGTCGGTTGTTGAGGGCGAGGGCTACGTGCTGCCCGTGGTGTATGCTCTGGCGACGGGAATACCTGTCGTGATCGTGGCATGGGTGCTGGCCTACTGCATCAATGGTCTGGGACGGTTCTACGACCGTATGCAGACCTTCAGAAAATGGTTCGGTCGTGTGGCGGCGGTATTGTTCATCGGCACGGGCGTTTATTATTCACTTGTTAATTACGGAATTGTATGAAGATACTTGTTTTGTGTACGGGCAACAGCTGTAGAAGTCAGATGGCCCACGGATTTCTGGAGTTGTTTGACAGAAACATGACCGTCTGCTCGGCAGGCACGCGACCTGCTGAAAGGGTGAACCCCACGGCTGTGAGCGTGATGGCGGAGGTGAGCGTGGACATAAGCGACCACGTGCCGACAGACGTAAGCAAATACACGTCTGAGGAATGGGACTATGTGATAACCGTCTGCAGCAATGCCGACGCCACGTGTCCGGTGTTTGAGGGCAAGGTGGGCAAGCGTCTGCACATGGGATTTGACGATCCTGCTGAGGCTGAAGGCACCGAAGAAGAAGTGAGAAGCGTGTTTGTGAGGGTGCGCGACGAGATAAGAGACGCGTTCTCGCGCTTCTACATAACAGAGATATTGAAGCGCCGTATGCCTGTGTGCAGTTGCGGAGAGTGAGTGTAAGGATTGTTTCTAAGGATATAAGATAATATTTTATGATACAGAGTTTTGCAGACTGGATGGTCTATTCAGTCATGGGGCTTGACGCCTCAAGCGCTGCCGGCATGGCAGTGAACTTTTTTGTGTACGACACTATAAAGATTATGCTGCTGCTCTTTCTGATAAGTGTGGTGATGGGCATTGTGAATGCCTATTTCCCCATAGAGCGGCTGCGCAATTATCTCACGACGCGTAAGCTGTACGGATTCCAGTATCTGTTTGCGTCTTTGTTCGGAGCCGTTACTCCTTTCTGCTCTTGTTCGTCCATACCGCTGTTCATCGGTTTCGTGAAAGGCGGCATACCGCTCGGCGTGACATTCGCCTATCTCATCACGTCGCCGCTTGTGAACGAAGTGGCTGTGGCGATGTTCCTGGGTACGTTCGGATTGCGTGTGACGCTGATATACGTCGCAAGCGGCATCATACTGGGTGTTCTGGGTGGTTTTGTGCTTGGAAAGATGAGGCTGGAACCGTATTTGAGTGATTGGGTCAGGCAGATGCAGCTGAACTCATCGAGAGACACGGCTGAGTGGGAACGGCAGCGCACGCCGTTCATGAAGCGTCTGCCGGCGATTGTAAAAGACGCGCTGGGCATTGTGAAAGGCGTGGTATGGTACATACTTATCGGAATAGGCATTGGTGCTGTGATGCACGGTTATGTGCCTGAAGGCTTTTTCGAGAGCTTCATGAAGGAGGCAGGATGGCTCTCTGTGCCGCTTTCGGTGCTGTTGGCTGTGCCGATGTATGCCAACGCGGCGGGCATAGTACCGATAATCGAGGTGTTTGTAGCCAAGGGCGTACCGCTCGGCACGTCGCTGGCATTCATGATGGCGGTGGTTGGTCTGTCGCTTCCTGAGGCCACGTTGCTTAAGAAGGTTATGACGTGGAGGCTTATATCGGTGTTTTTCGGAGTGATAACGCTGTTCATAATTCTTTCCGGCTATCTGTTCAACACCATTCTTTAGTTTGACTTTTATTTGTATCAGAGAAACTGATCTCGTTTAAGTACTCACCATAATGTCATGTCTTGTCATTCGTGGTGAGTATTTTTATTGGTTGTGAAATGGACTGTTCCGGTGTGTCGGTGATGCCCGACCGGTACGGGTTGTGCGTGATGAGCGGGGAATTTCCAGTGAGAATATGCAGACGTATAGGGCGGACTGTAACGTATTTATTCCGCGTGGATATATAAGAAAACGGAGCGCACCGTTATGGTGTGCCCCGTTTTGTGTTATGCAGTTATTCGCATAGTATGCGAATGGTTATTACCACAGGATGGCCTGATCCTCGTCTGGAATCTGTGTGTTGTACTTACGTTCCATTGTCATGTTACCCATTACGTGGAAACGCATCGGGTTCTTAGGATCAGAAGTGATGTCGGTGTACTTATAGTCGAGGTACATTGTGGTGATGCGACGCTCAAGATATTTCTTTGTCGGATCAGGAATGACTTCGTAACGATATGTACATGGTCCGCTTACTTCAAAATTGATGCCATTGTTTGGATCTCCTGCACTGAGTGTAACATTACCGGTGATGACACCTTTATCGTCAGTTACACCTTCCTCAAACTTTGCTAAGACTTTGTAGAGGGCGCGGTTTATATCCTCACTCCATGTTGTTCCGGCAAGGAAGAAGACTGTTCTGTCGTCAACAACGCGGCACTCGCGGTAGTCCTCAACGGCACCATCAGACTCGCTTCCGTCCATATAAACGTACATATTTGATGAAGCATAGTTGCCTGAGAAATCGTTGTACAGTTTGATGTTGAGCAGAGCCTTATCCCATCCGCTGCGGATATTGAGCTTGTATGAAGGATCCGGATCGATGGTAAGCGGGAGTACCCAGTTCTCCTGAGTGTCGAGACCTTTCAGATTGAAGTCGATGGTGAAGGTGTTGGTTATCTGACCGGCCTTCACTTCGCAGGTCTGTTTCGGGAACGAATAGTACTGCTCAGGAAGCTGTCTGAACCAAAGGTCCTGACGACCCGAAGCGAATCTCTCGCTGTTGAGGATAGCAAGAGTATCATTGTCAACGCTTATCTTTACGATATAGTCCTTGCTGTTGCTGCGCGATCCGCTGACTATGACCGGCACTTTGTACTGACCTGTTCCGTCATCATTATAGCGCATGTATATATCGTAAACTCCATTGCTGCCCACAGGTGCCTTGAACGATACGAGCTCTTCGTAGAGTTCGTCTTCCCATTCCTCGTTGCAAGATGTGAGCGTTCCGCACATGAGGGCGAATGCTGCTATTATATAAAAAACTTTTTTCATTGTTTTCTTGTTTATGGTTGTGTGACTTTTATTCGTAATCTTTCCATCCAGGAGCCTGGGTAAGGTTCTTGTTACGTCTCAGTTCGTCCCAAGAAACCGGCCAGAAGTATTGTCTGCGTGAGAAAGATGTCTGCAACTTCGGCACTCTGACAGGGTTGTAGAACTGAAGAGCGTTTCTTCTGTCCATGAGAGTGTTGCATCCATATATCTGCTCAGCCTCGTGTTCCTCGGCAATCTTCCAACGGCGCAGGTCGAAATAACGCTGGTTCTCTGCGAAGAATTCAATCTGGCGCTCGTGTACGATAGCGTTGAAGAACTGGTCACGGTCGGCATAAACCTCATCAGTATAGTCCGGAACGCCGGCACGCATTCTGACAGGCTTAACTCCGCGGTGCATCTCGTTGACATCACGGCTTATGGTATAAGTCTGTGTTCCGTCCCAAGAAGCTATCTCATAACTTGTAGTCAGGTTGTTGAGAGCCTCGGCATAGAGCAGCAGCAAGTCTGCATAGCGCAGTGCAGGATCGGCTTTATCTCTGATAGATGCATTGTTTCCTACGTTGATGTCGTAAGGATGTACATACTTCATTACGCCGATACCGGTGTTCACCCAACGTTCGTTACTGTTCACACGTCCGTCCTGTTCGCCACGATAGTAGAATATCTGCTGGTTGTGATATCTGTCTTCTGTTGTGCTTGCGCCCGGCCAGATAGTTCCGCTGTAGGCTACCGAAGCGTAGAAACGCGGCTCGCGGTTAGCGTAACCCATGTAGATTCCGTTGTCAGGCAGGTGGTCGTATGGGTGCAGGGCTTTGTTGTTGATGGTTGTGAATTCGTTGCCCGGACCATATTGTGCCATCACTTTCTCACGGTCATACGGTGTACCGTCTGCCATTGCGTAGGCATCGCACTGTTTCTGTGTCACTCCGTGGATGTTCCATCCTCCGAGAGAGTTAGGTAGCTGATGCTTAACAAGGTCTTTTACTCCAATCTCAACAGATCCTTCCTGACCATCCGGAATAAGGTTGTTTGTACGGTTGTTCTGACCACGTGTGAAGATTACTTCCTCGTTCTCTGCCATGGAGAGCTCACCATTGAATACAGAGCGGTAAGACTCGAACGGATCGATGTCTGCCCAACCGTCAGGGAAGTTCTGGCTTGAGTACGGTTCGCACTTCGGCGGAATGATTGTTGTCGGGTAAGAAGTATCTTCCGCGGTCTTTCTTATACCTACGGTGTGTATTTTGTACACGCCGGCCTGGTCGTTATAGTCAAGGAAGTCTTTTCCTGCAGCGGCAGCCACAGCCCATTTTCTTTCGTCATACTGCTGTGAGATGAGCTGTCGTCCTGTCTTGTCGGTGAAGTCAGCCATCTCGGTGTTGCCGTTGTACAGAGGGCTGGCAGCATAGGTCAGCACTTTTGCACGCACAGCAAGTGCGGCACCTTTGGTAGGACGTGCGCTGTTGAGGTTGTCTCGTCTGTCCGGCAGACGTTTAGCAGCCTCGATCATATCTTTGCAGATGAAGTCAACACATTCGTCGAACGTATTGCGCGGATAAGACAGATTGTCGTAGCTTTCGCTGAAGTCTGCTCCTTCGTCCGGCATGATTGGCACAGGACCATACTTGCGTATGAGCAGCCAATAGAAGTATCCGCGCAGGAAGTGAGCCTCACCTATGAGGACGTCAATCTCGTCTTGTGTGAGTTCGTCGTTGGCATGAGCGTTGTGGATGAACACCGATGCCTGACGTATTGCTACGTATGACCATGGCCATGAGTTCTTGTAATAGGTGTCGTAGCTGTATCCGTCGCCATACTCTCCGAGTTTGAACTTGCGGTAGCGGTCACCGTTGTTTCCCTCGTTGAAGGTCATATCGTCGCAGAAGTTGGTCGGGTTGTTGTCGCTATGACCAATCTCTATGTTATCACCCTGCAGGCGGCTGTAGCTCAGGGCGAGCCATTCCAGCGTGTTGTTCTTGTTGTTGAAGATATGTTCGAGCGACTGCTGGTCTTTGAAATATTTGTCCGTGTCGAGATAGTCGGAACAAGATGTGAGGAATGCCGTGGCACACATTGCAGCAACTCCGGCTATCATATATTTATATTTTTTCATATCTGTTACCTTTAGATTATTACTTTAGTGCGTTGATATTATGGCATTACAGATTAATTGTCATACCGAGTGTGAAGGTTCTTGACAATGGATACTGCTGTCCGTTGCTGCTTCCGAGTTCCGGATCCCAAAGGTCGAATTCAGAGAAGGTGAGCAGGTTGGTAGCCATAAAGTAGAAGCGTACGTTCTGAATGTGCATGCTCGAAACGAATGCCTTCGGCAGTGTGTAACCGATTTCGAGGTTCTTCAGGCGTAAGTATGATCCGTCGCGCAGCCAGTATGTAGATGCACGGTTGTTGTTAGAGTTGTTGCCGTAGGTCAGACGCGGATATTTAGCGTGTATATCCTCGTTCTTTCCGAGCGACCAGTAGTTGCCTACAACGTCTGTAAGTATGTTACCCCATGAGCCTTGGCTGAATGGATATACAGTGAAACCATTGATGAAGAATGACGATTCGCCCACGCCCTGGAACAGGACATTGAAGTCGAAGCCTTTCCACTGTGCAGATATACCGAAACCGTAGATAAGGTTAGGCTTTGTTGTTGAGCCGATAGGCACGATATCGTTGTCGTTGATCTTACCGTCACCGTTCACGTCCTTATACTTGATGTCACCGGGAGCGATTTCGAAGTCGCCTTTGAGTGCTGACTGATCGGGGCTGTAACGGATGTCGTCATAGTCTTTGAAGAGTCCCAATGCTATAAGACCTCTTGCCTGATCTACGCGGAAACCGGAGTTGCGGCTGTAAGCATAGTGGCTGTACTGCTCATCATATTCGAGAATCTTACTCTTGCTGTAGGTGAAGTTTCCACGTACGGTGAGGTTCACCTGGCCAATCTTTTCTGTGTAAGCGATGTTACCGTCAACACCTGTAGAACGTACTTTACCGATGTTAGCAGACGGCTGCTGTGAGTTGGATACACCGATGATCTGCGGCAGATAGTTACGGGTCATGAAGATACCGTCACGGGTCTCGCGGAAGTAATCGATCGTACCGCTGAACTTGTTGCCGAACAGATAGAAGTCAATACCTATATCGTGCTTTCTCGCAACCTCCCATGTGATGTCCTTGTTGGCAAGCATGAGGTAAGAGATACCGTTGTATGTGTAGTTTGATGTACCGAAGTCGCCGAATATGTAGCGGTCGTTGTCGTCGGTCATGAAACGTCCCTGGAACGGGAAACGTGTGCTGAGGTAGTCGTTACCGACCTTACCGTAAGAGTAACGTATCTTGAACATGTCGATCCATGGGGCTGCCTTTCTGATCCATGGTTCCTCACCAAGGTTCCATGCTGCAGAGTATGCGGGGAAGAAACCGAAACGGTTGTGCTTTGCAAAGTTCTCAGAACCGTTGTAACCGAAGTTGAAGTCAATGAAGTAACGGTTTGCATAGCCGTAGGTGAAACGTCCTGCGAGTCCCTGATGACGGCGGTCGATGCCCTGGATTGTGCGCTGGAAGTCGATGTTCATCTGTTCGATAGGATCATCGCTGGACTGGTTCACGTAGTCGTTCTGCGAGTTGTTTGTTGTTCCGTCCTGTGTATATTTCAGAATTGCGCCTACCTGATGGAGACCGAAGTTGCGTGCGTAGTGGATCTCAGCCTCGAAGAATTCCTTCTTCTGACCGTTTGAGTACGGGTTGGAAATCATGAGCTGCTCGTCCACTTTCTTTGTGAACACGAGTTCACCGTTACTGTCGCGCAGACGCTCTGCCTGCCATCCTTCCGGAGCCTTCCAGTGTTTGTTACCGTTGTCGGTGTAGATATCGTATCCGTAGCGTACTATTGCAGAGAGTCCCGGAGTGATGAATCCGAAGTCCTGTGTCAGCTCTGCGGTTGTGTTGATGGTGTTCTTCCAGATTTCGTTATAACCATACTGTGTCACGAGCACCCAAGGGTTATTGTGGTTTCCACTACCCTGTGATCCCCATCTTCCGTTCTTATACTTAACAGGAGTAGCGATGGCATTGTATCCCATGAGCGATGTCCATACCTCATCGTATATGGAACCCGGCTGGTTCTGCTTCTCGAGAGCTCCTGCAACACCGATCTTCAAGAGAGTTGTCTTTGTGATGTTGAGGTCGAAGTTCATACGATAGTTCCAACGGTGATAGTTGGCGTTGGTCTTATAGTCTTTCAGTGCGGAGTCGCTGTTGTACATACCGCCTTCCTCAACGTAACTTACAGAAGCGAAGTAGCGTGCGTTCGCACCACCACCGTTCACATCGACGTTGGCGCGGAATGTCGGGGCACCGTCTTTAAGCAGAAGGTCCATCCAGTTCACATTCGGGAAAATCTCAGGGTCGAGCTGGTTGTCCAGCAGGTAAAGGTCGTCGGCGCTGTAGGCCGGAGACATGTTGCGGCTCTCGAGAGCCTCGTTCATCATACGTGCGTATGTGCTTCCGTCAACGAACTCAGGAGTCTTCGTACGTGTGCTGTAGCTGTATTCCACCTTACCGTTGATGCGTGTCTTACCGTCGCGTCCGCGTTTTGTCGTGATGAGCAAAACACCGTTCGCACCACGCGAACCGTAGATAGCTGTTGTAGATGCGTCCTTGAGGACGGTGAATGTCTCGATGTCTTCAGGGTTGATGTCGTTGAGGTCGCGTTCGAAACCATCGACGAGCACGAGTGCGCTTGCACCTGCACCGAACGTGGAGACACCACGGATCCAGAACTCTGATACGTTGTCACCGGGGTTACCTGTGGTCTGTCTTGCGAACACACCCGGAACAACACCGGCGAACGAGTTTGAAAGGCTGGCTGTAGGTGTGCGGAGCAGTTCAGGGTCAACAGTCGTCACGGCACCTGTAAGGGTGAGCTTCTTCTGTGAACCTGTACCTGTTACGACAACCTCATCGATAACATTGTCTTCCTTTGTCTTCATCTTCACGTTGGCAGTAGTCTGCTCCTTGATGAGCACTTCCTGCTGTTCCATACCTATGTAGTTGAACACGAGTCGTGTGTATGCAGGTATCTTTATCTTATAAACACCGTCAACATTTGTTATTGCACCGAGTCCGGCCTCGTCTTTAGGCATGACACTCACACCGATAAGCGGCTCTCCGTTTTCGTCGGTGACGGTACCTGTTACTTCTATTATCTTCTCATCGTCATCTTGACTTTGTGCCTGAATGCCTAAAGGAGCGCAAACGGCAAGCAGAAGCATTATTATAAAATTCCTCATAGCTTGTATTGGATTATAGGGTTATTCTCTTGTGATGTAACGTATGCACTTGTTGTCGTTGTCGCCGATGTACCAAGTCTCGTCGGTTTCATCATAGGCTATTCCGGCAGGAGTGTGGAAGCGTGCCTCAGTGAGAGGATCACCGTCAACGTATCCCTCAACCTTTCCGTCGGCATTCTGATTGCTTCGTCCGGCTACGATAGTGGCAACCCCGTCAGGTGTGAGCTTCCATATACACTGGTTTGCCTTTGCGCAGAAGTAGAAGTCGTATTCCTCGCCGTCGGGACGCGGGTTGTTGACATAGTCCATATTCTTTACGAACACTCCGGCCCATACGTTGTCGAAGCGTGCCGTAGCACCTGTACCTTCCTGGCATCCGCTTTGTCCGAACGCACCTGCTATGATAATAGGTGTCTCGAACATGTTTGTCTTTTCGTTATAATTAGATCTCAGCACGACAGGAGCGCCCTCCATTGTGATGTACATGTATTTTCCTGAAGGATGCAGAATGAGACGCATGTGCTGTCCGTCGGTCTGTGTAAGAGAGGTGAGTGCGAAGCAGCGTGTGCGGTTCACGTCGATGTTAGGTATTTCTCCGGTCGGGTTCTCCATTCTGTATACGGCGGCGTTTGTCCATGAAGAGTAGAACTTTGTTCCGTTTGGCAGACAAACCACGCTGTATGCGCAAGGTCCGTAGTTGTAAGGACGCAGTTTCTTGAATCCTTCAGAGCGCAGACAGTAGTAAAGGTTTGCTCTCGATTCGTTGGAGGCGTTTCCGTTGTCATCAGGGAAGATGAGTGTGTCGCCGTCGGCAGTAAACGAGAACGAGTACATGGCGCTGTACTGTGAACGTGCGAACAGACGTGTAACAGTTCTCTGTGTGAGGTTGAGCACGCGCAGACCGTCGTAGAAGTTACATGTGAAGAGCAGACGGTCGCCACCTGTTTCCTTAAATTTTGGGTCGAATACCATCCAGTCGTTTGACGGAACAGATGCTCCGTCGTCGAAACTTCCGTCGGTGAAGCCTGAGTTTCCGTACTCATCGACAACGCGCAGAAGTGTTCCTACCGTAGTCTTTGCCACGTAATTGAATTTCTCATCGAACGTCTTGACTACGGCCGGCTTGCCGTCTTCTCCGTCGATGGTCACGGTAACATTCCCGTCATAGGAGCGTTTTTCACCATGCAATAGATTATTTCTCCGGTCGAACCGATGACTTTGGCGTCCTGACCACCTACGTTTACGTGAATCTTCGTCTCGTCTGTTCCGAAGTTCTTTCCGTAGATGTAGAGGCGGGTTCGCACCTGTCCCTCTTTAGGACTGAAGTCTGTAAAAACAACCGGTTGTGTCGGATCGTAAGACGTTGAGACCTTGTCATCGTCACTACAACCGATAAACATCATGCAGCATAGAATAGCTGAGATAATGAACGTTTGTCTCATGTTGGTTAAGTTTAGAAAGTTATTAGTGAGGTATGCTCACAATATTATTATTATTAGGGTTATTTGAAATCGAATTAAAAAGACAAATATCAGGCTTTTCTTCGGTTTAAGTTTTATATACGTTTGCAAATATAATTATATTTCGTTTAATAATTTCTTGAAATTGGAATTTTTTTAGACTTTAAGGTTAAAAACTCTTAATTAATGAGGCGATGCCGGGGCTTAGGATTGTTATTCTGATTATGTCGTTTTGAGGCTGTCGTGACAGGAATATATAAATTCTCATTAATATGCGGGGCGCATACCGTGTCTGACGTGAGTCTGTCCGCTGCCGTCAGACTGTCGGCATAGAGGCGTAAGAAGCCGTGCGGCGCGGGCTGTAACGGTACGTCGCGCGACATGGGAAAGGCTTTTACGCGGACGGCCGGACATCGTGTGGGCATGAATATGGGCGATGACAGTTTTTTAACATTTATATATACTTGCAGCCTTTTCACGCAGTTTTGTGTCCATAACGTGCTTTTGAGTTAGGAGAGTCTGCCGGGTCTTTGCGTGGTTTTCGGGTCTTGCGTAAATTCAAAGGCTGTAGGTTTCTATATAATATATAGGTTTATATTCCGTACAGGCGTTTTCCTTTTCTGCTGAAGGCACGGCCGTCGTGACACTTTCAGATTGTAACCTGTTTCCGATTTTTCCCTCTCAGTTTCCCGATATACCCCGAAAAATAAGCGCGTATTTGCGGGCTGAGTCGTCTTCGGGCGCAAATACGCGGAATATGAGATGTTTTTATAATATGTTGAATATCAATCATTTATATTTAAAAGGTATTTCCCCGCTTTGCAAAAAGCACCATTTCGGCATGCGAAATAGGCCATTTCGGAGGCTGAAAAGCACCATATCGCAGTCCAATATGGGCTTTTTCGCATGACGAAATGGGCAATATCAGAACGTGAAACGTGCTTTTCCGGACTATGTTATGGGGTATATCAGAATGTGGTTCGGACCGGAATGGGTTTTACAATGCTGTATTTAACATTCGTTTACATCTCTTTTGAGAAAATATTTTGTCAAAATTCAGTCAAGAAAAATTGTAAGTATGTATCCGGAGTTTTGCTTAGAAGTGATGATGCAGGGGGTGGAAAATGGTGCGGGAAGTGTGCGTGGCTCGTGTGCGGAAGATTAAATGACAATGGCGATGCAGATTTATTGTTGCGTGGTGCAAGTGCCGTAGATGTTCGTATCAATCGGTGTCGTAATCAGGTTTTCAGATATTCACAGACGTTTCATATATAAAATAAAACCTTATCAATTTTACATCGGCCGTGGTTTCCGCGGCATCCGCCGCCTGCGCGTGTCGTTTTCAGATATTATATATTACAAAAAAATACAGACACCGTATTCATATTGCGGTGTCTGTATATGCAGTTCATGCGCCGGATGACGTCCGGTCGGTCATTTCACGTCGCATTATTTGTTGTCTATACATTTCAGGTTCTCGGCAAGTTGCGCCACGCTGCTCGCGCCTATGAGCACAGACGTCACGCCCTTCTGCTCAAGAACCCATTTCAGGGCGCTGCATGCAAGAGTCTCTCCCCTGCCCTGTGCCTCGTCGTTGAGCCGGCGCAGACGGTCGAGCAGTTCGGGGGTGAGCGCGTCTTTCGTGAGATTCTCGCCACGCGCCATGCGGCTGTCGGCAGGTATTCCGTTAAGATAGCGGTCGGTGAGCAGTCCCTGTGCCAGCGGCGAGAACGAAATAAAGCCTATGCCGTGGGCGGCGCAGTAGTCGGTGATGCCCTGCTCCTGCGGCTCGCGGTCGAGCATGTTGAGCCGTCCCTGATAGATGAGCAGCGGCACGTCGCGTTCTCTCAGATACTTGTCGGCGGTCTTCAGAGCCTCGAGCGGCCAGCGCGATACGCCGACGTAGAGAGCCTTTCCGGCGCGCACTATATCGACAAGTGCCTGCAAGGTCTCCTCAACGGGCGTCAGAGGGTCGAACCGGTGGCTGTAGAACAGATCGACATAATCGAGGTGCATGCGCTTCAGGCTCTGGTCGATGCTTGCCATGAGATACTTGCGCGAGCCCCAGTTGCCGTAAGGTCCGGGCCACATGTCGTAGCCGGCCTTCGACGATATGAACAGCTCGTCGCGGTAAGGACGCAGGTCGTCGTCGATGAGCCGGCCCATGGTTTCCTCCGCCGAACCGTAAGGAGGTCCGTAGTTGTTCGCCAGGTCGAAGTGGGTGATGCCGTGGTCGAAGGCATAGCGTGCCATCTCGCGGCTGTGCTCGTAGGACACTGTGCCTCCGAAGTTGTGCCACAGTCCTAAAGATACCTTCGGGAGTAGCACTCCGGAGTGTCCGCAACGGACGTACATGTCGGGGTTGTCGTAGCGTGACTCGCCGGCGATATATCGTGGTGTGATGTTCATTGCGAAATTATTATATGGTTATTATTTTCTGTGGTCGATATATAATATATTGTGTCTTTGCGGCGTTTGCGCTGATGCGTCATTCCTGTCGCGCCTTGCGGTCGCTGTCGATGAGCGCGAGCAGATGCTCCACGGCCTCTTCCTCTGGGATGTTTTTCTCCACACACTCCTTGCGGCGGTAGAGCGACACACGTCCCACCCCGGCTCCCACGTATCCGTAGTCGGCGTCGGCCATCTCGCCCGGACCGTTCACTATGCATCCCATGATGCCTATCTTCAGTCCGCGCAGGTGGGCCGTCGCAGCCTTTATGCGTGCTATGGTGGTGCGCAGGTCGTACAGTGTGCGTCCGCATCCCGGACAGCTTATGTATTCGGTCTTCGATGTGCGCAGGCGTGCGGCCTGCAGAATGGCGAATGCTGTGTCGGCGATGTCGCGCAGGGCAATGTCGCCGTTGTTCATGAGCCACAGTCCGTCGGTCAGTCCGTCGGCCATGAGCGCACCCATGTCGGCGGCCGCCTCAAGCTGGAACTCGGCTTTCTCGGCAGCGCTGTGACTGTACATCTGTGCGAATACGATTGGATTTTTCAGTCCCTCGCACATCATTTCGTGAACCAGCGCGCGCTGTTCGCCAGTGCGGTTCTGATGGTTGCTCATGCACACCACCACTACTTCGGGATGCCTCTTCAGACAGGCTATGTATTCCTCGGCAGGCGCGCCGAACTGCAATACGAGGAATTTCACCGGCGCGTTGACCATCGATATGAACGGTATGGCGTTGTGAGGGAATACCGGGAACACGTTGTCGCTGCCGTCGTAGGCATTGAAGTCAACGATGTATTTCATTCCCTCGATGCGGTGTTCGGGCAGTTTCGCTCCGCAGTATATGTAGTCGGGCGTGGTGTCTGTGCCGAAGCTGTCGGCTGTCTCTTTGCCAGTTCCGTTCACAATCACCACCGGCACGCGGTCGCCTCCCACGTTTCCAACGGCTGTCGTGGCGCGGCGCTCGGGGTGAAGCCAGTCGAACGACGGTGCCTGAGTGCCGGGTATGAGCATGTGTCCGGCGCGGCGCGTCATGTAATCTACCAGATGTCTTGCCACGGGAATCTCGGCCTCGGGCTCTTCGCTGAGCGATACGCGTATGGTGTCGCCTATTCCGTCGGCAAGCAGCGCGCCTATTCCGACGGCGCTTTTTATGCGTCCGTCCTCACCCTCGCCGGCCTCTGTCACTCCGAGATGCAGCGGATAGTGCATGTCTTCAGCGTCCATGCGGCTGACAAGCAGGCGCACCGAGCGCACCATGACCATGGTGTTGGACGCCTTGATGGATATCACCACGTCGTCGAACTTCTCCTGCTTGCATATACGCAGAAACTCCATGCAGCTCTCCACGATGCCTTCGGGCGTGTCGCCGTAGCGCGACATGATGCGATCGGACAGCGAACCGTGGTTCACTCCTATGCGTATGGCCGTGTGGTTTTCGCGGCAGATGTTGAGGAACGGCACGAAGCGCGCCTCTATCTTCTTCAGTTCGGCGGCATACTCCTCGTCGGTGTATTCCAGTTTCTTGAATGTCCGGGCAGGATCTACATAGTTGCCGGGATTCACGCGCACCTTTTCGGCATAGAGCGCGGCCACGTCGGCCACGTTGGGATTGAAGTGCACGTCGGCCACGAGCGGCGTGTCGTAGCCCTTGGCGCGCAGCGCGGCGTTGATGTTCTTCAGGTTCTTGGCCTCGCGTGTGCCCTGTGTGGTGAGTCTCACGAGCTCGCCTCCCGCCTTTATTATGCGTTCGGCCTGAAGCACGCATGCCTCGGTGTCGTTGGTGTTTGTGGTAGTCATCGACTGCACGCGTATAGGGTTGTCACCCCCTATCGCCGTGCTTCCGGCGTGTGCCACGGTAGATTCGCGGCGTTTATAGTTGAATAAATCGTTCATGATGTATGAGTTGTACGTACAGTGCAAAAGTAGTAAAAATGGCGTTCAGTTGCAAGCGTCACCGCGTTTTTTATCCATGGCGGTGCGGCAGCGCACGTCCGGACGCGGGAAAGACATTCTTATTCAGCGACGGAGTGGAAAAGCAAAGGCGGGAAACAGACATGTGGATATCGGCAGTACCATAAAAATTAGCAACAGTAAATGTGTTCTGTAATTCGCGATCAATCAAAAGTAGAGACGCAAAATCTTGCGTCTCACGAGCAAGGATGCCATATTGATTGAGGCTATAAAATGCCTGTTGTTGCTGGGTTTGTTGTACGGGAGACGCAAGATTTTGCGTCTCTACTGGGCTGGCGCTATCATTTATATATCGTGGTATACTTTTATAAAGCATACAGGCGGATGTCTCCCGAGCCATGCCGTCACACCATCGTAATAGGAAATATAGACCACCGTCATCGTCACAACACCCGCATCGGTTGACCGAACGCACTTTTCGGTTTTGCGGAAAAGCCTGTTCCGCAGTCCCGAAGAGCCTTTTTCGCAGTGTCAAAAAGCCCGTTTTACAACGCGCTGACATACAGACTGTTATGTCGTAGGAAAACTGTCGTATGGCAGCAACCGACGCTCAGCCCTGTCATCACGGCAAGTCGGATATGTCCAAACAGCAAAAGGAAGAATGGAACACTTACCGGCTACCGCCCGCCCCGATTTTTATGCCATTACGCCACCTGCTCATCCCGCCTTCCATACATGTTTTCCATCAACCCGCTGTCATTGACATACGTCCCCCGATGCGTCATTCCTATCCTGCGTGTCACGCCATCATTGTTTCAATTGAGCACATCATGTCATGCGCTGTAACCTAAAGTAGAGACGCAAAATCTTGCGTCTCACAAACAAGGATACGCTATTGACCGAGGCGATTATATGTCTGTTGTTGTCGTGTTTTACTGCTCGTGAGACGCGAGTGGGCGCAACTGTCAAAGGCATATTATCAATACGGCTCACTGACAATAACTCCTCGGGAGGCGCAAAATATTGCGACTCTACAGGGCGGACGCCACCATCATTATTAATGGGAGACGATATGATTTGCACACTGGCAAACTCCCGACATACCACACCGCATATTCTACGAAACAGAGACAAAACATGTATGGCGTCAGAACGGAATACGGATAAGGCGATTTGGCTTTTCCGGTGTAAAAAAACCGCCGCCACGGCTGTATCGTTCCGTAGCGGCGGCGTTATGGGGTGTGGCATGGCGTCATGCATCCATGCCGTTCTGCGCTCATCTCACAGCCTTCTTCTTTCCACCGATGATGTATATCCCGCGTTTCAGCGGAGCCTCCGTCGTGTTGTCGCGGCTCACGAGCTGTCCGTCGAGAGAGTATATTCCCTCGGGCGCGGGGGAGGCGGCAGCGGTCTGCGCGTCATCTATCGAGGTGGGCGTGAGGCGGTGGATGCGGAAGAAATCCACCTTGAACCATCCCGCGTTGTCGGTAGCCACGGTGCCGTTGTTCTTCCTGTTGCCTGTCTTTATGCCTATTGTGAGGTCCTCGCCGTCGGCTATGTCCACCGTCACCTCCATCTCTTTCAGCACGATGTCCGACGTGTTTCCTCCGGCATATCCGGCGTAGTCGGCATGCTCGCCTTCGGTAAGCAGGTTAGTATAGTCGCTTTTATATCCGTAATACTGCACGTTGTCGTTGGCGAAGAGGCGGCACGACGTCTTCTTGTTCACCTCCACCCACAGGCGGCAAGCCACCCGGTAGGTGCCCGCTCCGAGCTTCTCGGCGGGTATGGTCTGATAGAGTGTGAACTTGTCGGGCATCGGTACGGAGTTTATCCAGCACACGTTGAGCCCGTGGGGATTCTTCGCGTCCTGGTTTATTCCGTATGAGTCGAGTCCGTTGGCACCCTTTTTCAGCGTGCCTTCCGACTCCCATCCGTAGGGAATGCCGCGCTCGATGTTGCCCGACGGGTTCTGCTGTCCGTTGTGGTTCAGCTCGAAGTCGTAGTTGTTTATGAGCTGGCGGGTGAGCGTGAGGTCCTCGTTCTCGGCGAGGCGCGAGCGTATTATGTCTATCTTGCCGTCCATGTCGAACTTGTCGTCCGTGTCGTACCAACCATCGAATACGTCATGCTCCGACGCAGTGAGCGCAGCCTTGGCGGCTTTCATCTCAGTAAGCGCGCGGGAGAGGTCGTCAAACCGGCTGTCAGGATGTTTGTAGGCGTGTGTGAAGTAATGGGTCGCCGCGCTCAGATGAGCCATGTAATGGGCGTATGCCGCCACGTGGTCGTAGAAGAAAGTCTGCCTGTCAGCGGGCAGGAGCGGCATAAGCCGGTCGCAGCGGTCAGCCACATCGGCAAACGCCTCCATCTCCGCCGCCGTGCCGTCGATGATGCTCTGCACCTGATTGTCGCCCTCTATGCGGAACGTGCGGCCCGGAACGCTCTCATAACCTATCTCCTTCAGCGGATTGTCCGAGTAGCTGTTCCACGCGTCGTTTATCTGTTTTATCACCTGCGCGTGCCTCAGGTCCTGGAAGACATACTGACGGTCGAACCCTCCGGGGAAGTCGCTCTTCTTCTGATTCCAGTACGAATAGTAGAAGTCGTGTATTATTCCGGCAGCCTCGGCGGCATGTTCCTCACCGAAATACTGGCTGCAGAACGAGGCGAGGAAGGTGTCGGTGTCGTAGGTTTCCGCGTTCCACATCATCGCGGCGTTGGCACTCATCTCCATGAGAAACTCACGCAGGTTGCCCGCGTTCACCACACTGAACGTGAGAGGACCCTTCGACTGCACGTAGCGGTAGTTGTCCTCCATCTTCCACGGACCCTCTGCCGGAGCAAGATGCGCCCCCGTGGAGTAGAACTGAAGGTTCATGTAGTAGCCCAGCTTCACGTTATCCTCGTTGTTCCAAGCCACGAGGTCGTCGTAGGGATAGTGGTCGCGGCGTCCTGCCACGAATGTCCATAGCATGTTGGTAGCCGTAGGCGGCTGTATGTGTCCGGCTGCGAGGAGCGACGATATCTCGTCGTAGAAGGTCATTCTCACGAACGGATTGTCCTCTCCTGTCGACTCGCGTATCATCTCATACTGCGTGTTCACCATCTCGGTGATGACCTTCCCGCGCTCCGCGTCAGACTCCGGCGCGTCGACGAACACCGACCAGAAGGGCTGGTCTGTCTTTCCCCGGAACGACACCTGCCACAGATTCTCCACCCCGCTGTTCTTCACCGCGTCGATGGAATACTGCCAGAACTCCTTCAGCGACGCCATGTCCTTCACCGAGAGAGGCGGTGGTGTGGTGTGGCGCACCTCTTTCCAGTAAGCGTCCCAGTTGGCGAAGCTGTTGTTGAGTGCTATCATGTGGTGTGAGGTAAGCACCAGTCCGTATTTCTTGTAGAGCTGTGCCTCGCTGTTGAGTGTGCCGTCTGTGGTCACGGTGGCGGTGTGCTCTACGGTGTTGAGCTTCAGTCTGAGCATTGTCTCGAGCCACAGTTCGTTGTTGTCACTGCTCTTGGCGCGCCACGGAATGAACAGGTCCTCATCGTTGGGGAACCATGCCCGATAGCGCACTGTGGGCGACGGCTGGAAGTAACTGTACGCCGCCGGCACCTCCACAGCGTCCTTGTGCTCCGGCTGCCAGCTGCACCAGTACCACAGCGGCGGCACTCCGAGGAACTTCTCGCTGAACGAGTAGATGGCATAGATGGTTCCGCGCATGTCCATGCCGTGCAGGTATATGCGGTTGCCGTCGGCTTTTATGCGGTGAGCCTCGAAGGTGTTGTCGCCCCACCCTTCAGTCTCCGCAGGCAGGAACGCCCTTGACGATGTTGTGGCGTCGTTCACCACGACGAGCTCAATGCCGCTTCCGGTGATGCCGTCCTTCACTTCCGGCTTGAAGCCCATCACCTTGCCGAAGTCGCGGCACAGCGCATCTACCGCCAGTCTGACCGGTCCGCACTCGTCCGCAGACATCACTACAGACGTGTTCTCCTTTGTGATTGTAATCGCGTTGTCCGCCTTTGACGACTGCAACGCGACTATGCACATAATCATAATGGTAAATAATCTTCTCATAAAAGTTGAAAGTAAAAAGGTAAAAAAGTAACAATGTAAAAATATTATAGTAGCAGTGATAAAATATCAGAGCAACAGTGATAGAATATCATAGTAGCAGTGATAAAGTATCATAGCAGCAATGGTAAAATATCAGAGCAACAGTGATAGAATATCATAGCAGCAATGGTAAAGTATCAGAGCAACAGTGATAGAATATCATAGCAGCAATGGTAAAATATCAGAGCAACAGTGATAGAATATCATAGTAGCAATGGTAAGATATCATATTAATAATGATAGGATGTTATAGTAATAGTTGTAGTGCCATCAGGTCAATGGCTTCGCAGGTTATCATATGTCATACGCACATGTGTGCGGCTTCTGTCAGGATGGAATGCGCGGTGTGAGCGTGACAGCCGGGGCATGACGTACGGTTGTCTTGCCGGAGAGGGCTTGCGGAAGAAGGCGAACACGCGCGGAGACTTGCTTCCGGCGATGTGTATGCCGGTGGCGTACGCACTTCTTAGCGCACGTCGGTGTGGCGGGAGCAAGTGCGGTGACGGACCTTGCCACCGCACTTACAGCGTCAGTTTGTCTTGAAGTCGTACTTCACTTCGGCAAGTTCCTTGTTTGCCTTCTCTATCTTCGCGCCCAGTCCAGCCTTGTATTCGGCAAGGCGTGCGGCTACGTCCTCGTCGGCGAGGGCTATCATCTCCACTGCGAGTATGGCGGCGTTCATCGCGCCGTTCACCCCTACCGTAGCCACAGGTATGCCCGGCGGCATCTGTATGATGCTCAGCATGGCGTCGAGTCCGTCGAGCATTCCCTTTATGGGTACGCCTATCACGGGGAGCGTTGTCATTGCCGCTATCACTCCGGGCAGTGCCGCAGCCATTCCCGCTCCGGCTATGATGACCTTTATGCCGCGTCCCTTCGCCTCCTTGGCAAACTGTTCCACCGCCTGCGGAGTGCGGTGTGCGGAGAGGGCGTTCACTTCAAACGGTATCTGCATGTCGTTCAGAAACTTGCATGCTTTCTCCATTACGGGCATGTCGCTTGTGCTGCCCATGATGATACTTACTAATGGTTTCATATCTTATATTTATGTTTTTGTGTTGTTGTTGTCTTGTTTGTGAGTCGTCGCCCCATCGTTCCTGACCATAGGAAGCGAGGCCGTTGCGGGATTGCTGTGCGCTTTCTGTCGTCTGTCCGCGCCTTTACTGCTATACAATGAGCACCGTCCAGTATGCTAAGAACCACCCTACTATGAATCCCGTCACCACCTGTGCGAGTGTGTGCTGACGCAGAATCATGCGGCTTGTACCCACGGCTCCCGCCAGTATGAGCACGAGACAGAGCCACCAGATGGGGTTGAACATGAAGATGAAGGCGAATGCCATGAGTGCGCCCGCCACTCCTCCGATGGCTGCCGTGTGGGTGGATATCTTCCACCACGGGTTTATCAGCGCGCACACTATCTGTATGAGCAGTGCCGCTATGAGTATGCTTATCATGAAGTGCGGTATGTGGAACAATGCCATTACATAGCAGCACGCGAAGTAACACACTATGGAAATGATGTAAGGCACGGCGCGGCGTTCCTTCACTCCGAGCTGATGCAGCGTCCATCCGCGGTTGCGGCGATAGACACGTATGAGAAGTGTGGGCGCGAGAATGGTGAAAATATAAACCAGCGCGAGCACCGTGAGCTTATACTGCCATGGAAGCAGATTAAGATAGCTGAACGTGAAGAGAGCTATCAGTCCTACCAACGACAGATAGAACGGCGTGAAAATGATGCTCATTATCCTTGCTGCCAGAATTATTGTCTTTCCTTTCATTTATATATAGCTTGTGTCTCTGTTGTCAGCCTTGTGCTTTCGTGGACCGTCATTTGCGCAGCCGCGCCACCGGAATGCCCAGTTGCTCGCGGTATTTTGCCACGGTTCGCCGTGCGATGGGATAGCCCAGCGCAGCCATTTCCTTGGTTATTGCGTCGTCGCTCTTGGGCTTGCTCTTGTCTTCCTTAGCTATTATGTCCTTGAGCGCCATCTTTATCTTGCGTGTTGACATCTCCTCGCCGTCGTCGGTGGTGTAGCCGTCGGAGAAGAAGAAGCGCAGCGGGAATGTGCCCCAGTTGGTCTGCACATACTTCACGTTGCTCACACGCGATATAGTAGAGATGTCGAGTCCGGTCTTGTCGGCTATGTTCTTGAGAATCATCGGGCGCAGGTCGGCCTCGTCGCCGTCGAGGAAGAATTTGCGCTGCCAGTCTATTATGGCCTGCATGGTGATGCGCAGAGTGTGCTGACGCTGTTTCACGGCCTCGATGAATCCCTGCGCGCGGCTCACCTTCTCCTTGGCATAGAGCAGCGCTTCCTTGTCGCGGCGTGTCATGTTTGCCTTGTTGTTGCGGTAGGTGTCCACGAGTTCGGCAAACGACGGCGACACCTTCAGCTCGGGCACGTTGCCCGTGTTGAGTGTGAATGTTATGTCGCCGGCGTCGCTTGTGTCCACAATGAAGTCGGGAGTTATCTGCTGCAGGTTGCTGCCCTGCGTCTCGCCGAGCGACGCTCCCGGCTTGGGATTGAGGCGTCGCAGCTCGTCTTGCAGACGCTGAGTTGTGGTATCGTTTATGTCGAGTGCGGCCTGTATCTTGTTCCAGTGTTTCTTCGTGAACTCGTCGAAGTGGTTTTCCACCACCTCCCTCATCAGTCTTTTCGTCTCGCTGTCGGATCTGCGCTCTATCTGCAGCAGCAGACACTCCTGCAAAGAGTGCGCTCCTATACCCGCCGGATCGAATGTCTGCAGTATGGCTACTATGCGGTCCACCTCTTCGGGCGTCACGTCGATGTTGTAGTAGATGGTCAGCTCGTCGCTGATGCTTTCCGAATCCTTACGCAGCAGTCCGTCGTCGTCGAGCGAGCCGATGATGTATTCCATCACCTCCGAGTCCTTTTCGTTCAGGTCGGTCTCCCCCATCTGCTCCTTCAGCTTGTCATAGAACGATGTGGTGTCGCCGTAAACCTTCTCCTCATACTCCGCTCCGTTGTTCTCTTCGCGGTTATACAGGGCCGGCATCTCGTCGTCGCGGCCTATGTTCTCCAGCGCGTTGTTGAGCGCATCATCGCGTTCCTCGCGTTCCTGCATGGTGTCGAAGTCGCCTTCCGAGGCGTCGCTGTCGTCGTGGTCGTCGCCTGTGTCGGCCATAGCGGCCGCCGAGTCGTCGTGTGGCAGCGCCTCGAGCGCGGGGTTGTCGTCAATCTCCGCGTTGATGTTCTCCTCAAGCTCTGCCAGCGGCATTTCGAGAAGTCTCACCTGCAACATCTGTTGCTGCGAGAGCTTCTGCACCTGCTGCAGCTTCTGTTCCTGTGACTGTATGAGTTTCTGAGCCATGTGTAAGTGAAAATGATGTTCCTACAAAGACAGTGCCGCCCTACTCCATGCCTATCCGTTTAGGGATTGCCGGGCGCCGGCTGTCTGTTGCAAAGTTATAAAAATTATTGTGGCTCATCAAAGAAAATAATGAAAATAATATTTAAGCCACGCCATGCGCCGTGACGGGCCGCCTCAAATAATGACGCGCCATGCAGATGAAGAACGGGCCGATACGGCGTGTCCGGGCGCGTCACAGGAATATCGTCAGCAGCGGAATGCTCAGCACTGAGAGCAGTGTGGTGATGAATGTCCCTTCAGCCATGACGAGCTCGCCCCTCTGATACTGTATGCAGAACAGCGTGCCATACGAAGCCACGGGCATGGCAGCCAGCACCACGTTGATGTTTGCTATGTCGGCATCGACGTTGCAAATTCTCGACAGATAGAGCAGAAGCAGCGGGATGAGCATCAGACGCAGGGCGGACATGAGATATATTGACCCGTTGCCGAACATGCGGCGTATGGGTACCTGTGCGATTGACGAGCCGATGATGAGCAGGGCGCCCGGAACGGTGAGGTTGCCAAGCAGTATGCACGGTGTGCTTATGATGCGTGGCGGCACCCAACCGGTAATCACTATCAGTATGGAGAGGTAAGAGGCAATCATCGCCGGGCAGTAGAGCGTCTGCCAGTCGAAGCGCATGCTCCCCTGGTTTCCGGAGATGAAAAGGGTTCCGAATACGAAGATCAGCAGCGTGCTGGGGAAGTTCAGTATGCTGGCATAGAACACGGCGCTCGCCCCGAAGATGGAAGCCACGATGGGATAGCCTATGAAACCCACGTTGCCGAATGCCAGCATGAAGCTGTATATGCCGCGCTCGGACGATTGTATGGGCATGAAGCGCGGCAGCAGGATGGCCATGCCGATAAGTACCGCATAGGTTACGAAGCCCACGATGAGCAGGGGAAGGATGAGTTTCTTGTCGGGCATGGTGTCGCCCATCACCGAGGATAATATCAGACAAGGGCATGCCACATTGATGATAAGCCGTGAGAGTGTGCGGTCAAACTCCTCATCCATCAGGTTCTTTTTATTCAGAACATAGCCGACGATTACCAGAACAAAGAGGATAATCATCTGCGTTACGATTGCATCCATTTCTTATTTTACCTTAAAAATCGTGCAAAGGTACAAAAAACGGAGGTTGTGGCAAAGCGAATCGGCGGGGTTTTATGTGTGGCCGCCGTTGGATGGCATTGTGTTTAGGGGTGATAAGACCTGTGATGGTGTTGTTTTCGTTTTCATACGGTATGGCTTTCGCTTTAATATGATGTTGCTTTCGTTTTCATGCAACCTTGCGTTGTCTTCCCGTATGTCTCATACCTTGTCCGGCGTTCGGAAACATGCCGTGGCAGGGGAGCGTCATTTGAAGTAGGCACGCATCTGTGCCGCCGTGGCTGCGAGCTCTTCCGGCTCTTTCGATATATACCTGCGCCATATCTCGAGGCACGGTTCGTAGAGCGGCGACGACGTGTCGCTGTGCTTCATGCAGGGGTCGCACACGAGGAAGTTGCGCATCACCTCAGCCACGAGCTGCGGCGGTATGCGCATCAGGCGCGCCAGCTCGTCCACCTCGGGCGTCTCCGCCACCATGGTGATGGGTGTCAGGCGGAAGTACAGGTCGAGAATCATTGTGAGCATCATGGGCGTGAGTCGTCGGTCGGCTTCTATGGGCCGGTAGTCGGTCTCGAACGACTCCACTGTCTCCACACCATCATAGAACGCGCCCGCCGTGCCGAATCCGTTCATCTGGCGCAGGCGTTTCACGTCGCGCGACAGTCGGCGCGGGTTTGCCGAATAGCTCTGCCACAGGTGTTGCAGCGACGGTGTGTCGGGCCGGCGAAGCCTGAACATCTGCGCATAGAGATGCTGCGGCTCGATGTGAAGTTCGAGACTCAGCTGTATGAGTGGCCGCGAATACATGGGTTTCACGCCTTCGGGCTTCTTCAGATATAGCTGCATTAGTGGCAGCCACATATAGTCGGACCATAGAGGATGTTGTGTCATGATGCGTCGTGGTGTTGTTTGGTTGGGTGTGTATGTCGTGTTTAGGGGTGTGCCGGCGGCTGTTCCGGTTGTGTGCGTGCTGTGTCCGTACCTATCCGCGCGGTGTAACAGCGGTGCTAATATAGCAAATAATTTTCAAAAACGGGCGGTTGCGGGTGTGTTTTTTGATACGGCAGTGTCGGCGGGACGCCTTTGCGGCTTTTTATTGTGCCGACAGCTGAAACACAGGGCGTTTAATCACGTGGACGAGACATCGTGTCTTCGCGGGTCTATGGACGGTGGAGTAGAGTCCTTTTTGTAGAATCTTTCAATGTCAGTGGGAAAATATCTCAATAAGCGATAGCGGTTCCGGTGCAGAATAAGTGTTGTTTTCGTCTGCCGAAGGGATGCAGTATGTGCTGCTTTCAATTTATAACCGGATTCCGATTTTTTCCTCCGGGTTTCCCGATATACCCCGAAAAATAAGCGCGTATTTGCAAGCAGACTCTTCGTCGGACGCAAATACGCGGAAAATAAGCGGTTTTTATAAGATATTGAATATCAATGATTTATGTCTAAGGGGTATTTTATCACTTTGCAAAAAGCACCATTTCGTAATGCAATAAAGCCCATTTCGGAGGCCGAAAAGCACCATATCGCACCCTGAAATGGGCTTTTTCAGATTGCGAAATGGGCATTATCGGAAAGCGAAACACACTTTTCCGGACTATGGAATAGGGTATATGAATAGTCCGTATGCCCGGAAACGGCCTCAAATACGGTAGATTTAACATCCATTCACATCTCTTTTGCGAAAATATTTTGTCAAAATCGAGTCAAGAAAAATTGTAAGTACGTCGCTTGAGTTTCCTGTAAAGACACTGATATAAGACGCAGGAAAGGACACCGGAAACATGTGTCCGGCGTGCATCGACGGTTTACCGGTTTTGGCAATGTGGATTTATTGTCACGCAGGCGAATGTGTTGTCATGGCTTTTATCATCATTCGTTATTATAAAACATTCCGGTGTTCGCTGTCATTTCATTTATAAAACCGCTTCGCGCAGTATTAATGCTTAGTACGACGGCACTTTTTTCAGATGACGGTTTAATGAATGTTCTCAGATGATTTTGCGTGATTGTTCCTGTCAGACTAAACACGCAGACCATCAGCAGGCATGCGATAGGCATTACATAACTATCGCAGGACGGTAAAAAACATCTCTGCCGCTTGACTCGTATGTTTTTATTTTGTAAATTTGAAACCGTTTTATGGCGGCATGTATCTTCGGAGCGGTCGGGAAACAATAGCGCTCATCGGCTCCGTGTATGATTGAAACAGCGTATGCCCCGTATGTATGGATAAATCTAAACCGTTGATTATGAATAAAATTCAAGGGATATTTGGCGTGCTGTTGGTCTTGCTTTTGATAATGTGCGAGGTCGGTTGCGCAGACAGACACAAGCAGGCGATAGAGTTGAACAACGAGGCTGTGGACATGATGAATACGTTTCACCGCGACTCAATGAACATGGCACTTGCGCTATTGGATAAAGCCATTGCCCTTGATTCTTCCTATGTGATGGCTTATTCCAACAAAGCAAAATGTCTGACGTATCTCGGTCAGAGAAAGCAGGCCGTGGAGACATATGCCAGATATAGGGATGTGACGGATGTCAGTTTGGAGAAAATGAGATGTTGGACGGCCATGGGCGTGAACTACGATGTTATGGGTGACAGCGCGAGAGCCGACTTCTGCTATCGTAAGGCCATAAGTCTTGAACCTGACATAAAGAAGGAAGGTAAGTACGATATGAACGCGAAAATAGATCTGTTGTTTGTTAAAAACCTTCTTGGTATGAAACGTGAAGTGGACAAAGAGTGGGAGACGTTTCGTAAAGGAAATACATACAAGCGGGACTCTTATGCGTTAAACTTTTACCATGAGTTTATAAAGATGGACCGTCGGCAGATGATTGAGAATGAACGTAAGAACGATGAGTCAATCAAACAGATAATAGATTATCGTACTCATTGACCCCCTGACGCTCTGTTTCTTTCGTTCCGCAGGTGTATTTTGTCGTCAGTCAGATGTTTAATGTGAGCCGAATGTTGTCTTTTTTCGCTGATTTTGTGTAATTTTGCGTGTTGAAAATCAATACACCGACATGTCTGCAAAAAAGAAAGATGACGGCCTCACGCCGATGATGAAACAGTTTTTCGACCTCAAAGCGAAGCATCCCGATGCGCTGCTGCTGTTCCGCTGCGGCGACTTCTACGAGACTTATTGCGAGGATGCCATTGCTTCGTCGAAGATACTGGGCATCACTCTCACGCGGCGCAGCAACGGACGCTCGCGCGAGACGGGACAGGCTACGGAGATGGCGGGCTTTCCTTATCATGCGCTCGACACCTATCTGCCCAAGCTCATAAGGGCGGGCAGACGCGTGGCTATATGCGACCAGCTGGAAGATCCCAAACTTACGAAGACTCTCGTGAAGCGCGGTATCACCGAACTGGTGACTCCCGGCGTGGCAATGGGCGACAATGTGCTGAACTATAAGGAGAACAACTTCCTGGCGGCCGTGCACTTCGGACGGTCGGCATGCGGTGTGGCGTTTCTCGATATATCCACCGGCGAGTTTCTCACCGGCGAGGGTACGGCCGACTATGTGGAGAAACTGCTCGGCAGTTTCCAGCCCAAGGAGGTGCTCTACGAGAAGTCGTGCCGTCAGGAGTTCGAACAACGGTTCGGCACACGATGGTGTGTGTTCGAGCTGGACGAGTGGATGTTCACCGAGCAGAGCGCACGGCAGAAGCTGCTGCGCCACTTCGGCACACACTCGCTGAAGGGTTTCGGCGTTGAGCATCTGCACAGTGGGGTGATTGCCTCGGGCGTCATCCTGCAATATCTCGAGATGACCCAGCACACGCACATCTCTCACATCACGTCGCTCGCACGCATAGAGGAGGAGCGGTATGTGCGGCTCGACAAGTTCACCATACGCTCGCTCGAGCTTCTTCACTCCATGCAGGAGGACGGGTCGTCGCTGCTCGACGTCATCGACCGCACCGTAACGCCGATGGGCGGACGCATGCTGAAGCGCTGGATAGTCTTTCCGCTGAAGGACGCAAGGCAGATAGAAGACCGTCTGGACATAGTGGAGCACTTCTTCCGCAAGCCGGACTTCCGTCAGATGGCCGACGAGCAGCTCCACCGCATGGGCGACATCGAGCGCATCATATCAAAGGTGGCGGTGGGAAGAGTGTCGCCGCGCGAGCTCGTTCAGCTCAGGGTGGCTCTGCAGGCAATGGTGCCGCTGAAGTCGGCGTGCAGCCATTCGGGCAACAAGATACTTGAGAACATAGGCGCGCAGATTAATCTCTGCGAGAACCTGCGCGACAGAATAGGGCGCGAGATTCAGCCCGACCCGCCGCAGCTCGTGAGCAAGGGTGGGGTGATAGCCGACGGTTTCTCGCCCGAGCTCGACGAACTCAGGGCCATATCGCGCGGCGGACGCGACTATCTGATGCAGATACAGGAGCGCGAGACCGAGCAGACGGGCATCGCATCGCTGAAGGTAGGCTACAACAACGTGTTCGGTTACTACCTCGAGGTGCGCAACACCTACAAGGACAAGGTGCCTGCCGACTGGGTGAGAAAGCAGACTCTGGCAAACGCCGAGCGCTACATCACGCAGGAGCTGAAGGAATATGAGGAGAAGATAATGGGCGCCGACGAGAAGATTCTCGCCCTTGAGACGCGCCTGTTCAACGAGCTCGTGGTCGCAGCGGGCGAATATATACCGCAGATTCAGATAAACGCCAACATCGTGGCGCGCCTCGACTGTCTGCTCTCGTTCGCCAAGACGGCGGAGGAGAACAATTATGTCAGACCGGTGATTGCCGACGACGACGTGCTGGAGATAAAGGGCGGACGCCATCCGGTGATAGAGACGCAGCTGCCGGTGGGCGAGCGTTACGTGCCCAACGACATAGAGCTGGACACCGAGCGTCAGCAGATAATGATAATAACAGGTCCTAACATGGCCGGTAAGTCGGCCCTGCTGCGCCAGACGGCGCTCATAGTGCTGTTGGCCCAGACAGGTTGTTTCGTGCCGGCAGAGAGCGCGAGAATAGGTCTGGTGGACAAGATATTCACCCGTGTGGGCGCATCGGACAACATATCGCTGGGCGAATCGACGTTCATGGTTGAGATGACCGAGGCGGCGAACATACTGAACAACGTCACGCCGCGCTCTCTGGTGCTCTTCGACGAGCTGGGACGCGGCACGTCGACATACGACGGCATTTCCATAGCGTGGGCCATCGTGGAATATCTGCACGAGCATCCCAAGGCACGTGCACGCACGCTTTTCGCCACACACTACCATGAACTGAACGAGATGGAGAAGAACTTCTCGCGCATAAAGAACTACAACGTGAGCGTGAAGGAGGTTGACGGCAAGGTCATCTTCCTGCGCAAGCTCATGCGCGGAGGCTCCGAGCACTCGTTCGGAATACACGTGGCAGAGATTGCCGGCATGCCGCGCAGCATCGTGAAGCGTGCCGAAGTGATACTGAAGGAGCTCGAGGCCGACAACTCCCAGGTGGGAAGCGTGGGCAAGCCTTCGGCAGAGAAGATAAACATGACGCGCGAGGGAATGCAGCTCAGCTTCTTCCAACTGGACGACCCTGTGCTGTGTCAGATACGCGACGAGATACTCGGGCTCGACATAAACAACCTTACACCTGTTGAGGCTCTCAACAAACTCAACGAGATAAAGAAGATTGTGACAGGTAAGTGACGCGGTTGCGTCAGCACATCTGTTTGTTTTTGATACTTATTCCTGAATGGCGGGGCAGGGCGCCCCGCCTGAACATAGCGGACGCGGTGCGTCCTAAGAGACTGTATAACAATGGCTCGGTTGTCCTACGGTGTGTGTCAGGATGCCTGATCACACACGTCCGACAGTCTGACAATGGCTGTTCTGTCGTGTGATGACATGAGCTCGGTTGTGTGATAATATAAGTCCGACCATAAGCCGGAATAACAACAATAAATCATTTATCTATGCAAACAACAAAAAAATATCTTACGCGGCGTTACATTCTGTTCTTCGTGTCAGTGTTTATCAACGCATACGGTATTGCCTTCATCACGAGGGCGCTGCTCGGTACATCGCCTATCACGAGTGTGAACTATGTGCTCAGTATGATCACTCCGCTGACCATGGGACAATGGACCATCCTCATGAATGCCTTTTTCATATTGTGCGATTTGTTGCTCATGACCCGTGAGCAGCTTCGGGCGGAGCTTCGCATGTATCTTCTTCAGATTCCTATAACTCTGTGTTTCGGTACGTTCATCGACATATCCATGAATTCGCTGTCGTGGCTTGCGCCTGATGCCTATTTCTTCAAGTTCATAAGCATGCTTGCCGGATGCGTTATACTTGCCGTAGGAATAACTCTCGAGGTGAAGGCCGACGTGGCAATGGTTGCCGGCGAGTTCTTCGTGAGGGTGCTGGCACGCAAGATAAAGGGTGATTTCGGTTACGTGAAGCTCGGCTTCGACATCGCCAACGTGCTGGTGGCATGCATATTCTCATGGATATTCCTCGACGGTATAAAAGGTGTGCGCGAGGGTACGGTCGCCGCGGCATTGCTTGTCGGCCCGATAGTTCATTTCCTTACGCCTTACACCCGCGTTCTCGACAGCCTGCTGGGCTACTCAGGCAAGGCTGCTGCCAAGGCCATGGCTACCAGTAAGCACATTGTGGTGACCATAGCGCGTGAGCTCGGAAGCGGCGGCCACAGGTTGGGAGAGATGCTTGCCTCGAAGCTCGGTGTGAAGCTCTACGACCGTGAATTCATAAAGATGGCGGCGCGCGACAGTGGCATTAACGAGGATTACATAAAGAAGAACGAGCAGAACATACCTGACTTCTGGCTCAAGTGCATACTCTCGCAGGGTTATGGCTCGCATGCAGGACGCGGATTGTCTGACGACGATGTGCTGTTTCTTGCCGAGAGCAAGATTGTGGATACGCTGGCGGAAAAGGAGCCGTGTGTCATCGTGGGACGTTGTGCCGACTTCGTGTTGAGGGATTTCCGTGGAGTGGTACGCGTGTTCTGTTGCTCCGACGAGCAGACTGCCGTGGAGCGTTGCAGCGAAGAGTACAAGATGGACAGCGTGAAAGCGTTGAACGAGATAAGGCGTACGAACCGCGCAAGAGCCACTCACTACGAGTATTATACAGGTCAGAAGTGGGACGATCCGCATCATTACGACGTTGTTGTGAACACTGCCCGCATATCTCTTGAGGATGCCTGCGACATGATTGTGGGCGTATGCAAGAAGGCAGAGCACGAGATAAATGCCAAAGCCAAGACGTCAGAAGCTAAGGCCTGAGCCTGATGTGTGACTGATATGGTGGTTATAAAAAACACTTGAACGATATGATCAGATTTGTGGAAGAAAAGGATGTGCGGCGGATAACCGAGATATACAACCGCTACATCACCGAGGGTGTGGAGACGTTTGAGACAAAGGCACTCACCGTGGAGCAAATGGCGCAGCGTGTGAAGGACATATCTGCCTCGTGTCCCTACTTCGTTTATGAGGAGAACGGGGTGGTGGAGGGCTACTGCTATGCCCATCCGTGGAAGGAGCGCGCGGCCTTTGCCAACACGTTTGAGACCACGGTGTATGTGGCTCACGGCTCCGGCGGCAGAGGAATAGGTACGTCGCTCATGCAGAGACTCATAGAAGCGTGTCGTGACAAGGGCTGCCGCGTGCTCGTGGCTTGCATCACCGGATGCAACGAACCGAGCATAGCGCTCCATAAGAAATTAGGTTTCGTGCAGGCGTCACACTTCCACAACGTGGGCTATAAGTTCGGACGTTGGCTAGATGTGGTGGATCTTGAGATGCAGCTCTACTGACTTTCCACCGTGCTTCTGCCGGCGTGAATAAACGGAATGTCCGCGACGGGTATCAGACACACCGTCGCGGACATTCCGTTTTTATGCTTTTATGTGTTTGTTTCTACTTCGCTTCTTCTATCTGCACGCTCAGAATGCCTGCCGCGGCGTCGGCTTTCGGAACGATGTGCAGCCTTAATGCCTCAGCCATGATGTCCTCGCCGGGGTGCACCATGTTGTATTGGTCTTTCAATACACGATATTCGTCGGTGACGTAGATGGGGAACTGCTTCCACTCTCCGTTCTCCTTATACTCCATGTTCCATGATTCTGGTACCTGCACGCCGCCGCGGTCGTCGTACCAATACACCGAAAGACTTTGCAGCTTGAGCGGTCGTTTGAGCTTCAGTTCCACTGTCTGCTCCTTTCCTTTCTGCGGCCAGCTTGTCCAGCGCGGTATGGATGTGTCGAAGGAATTGGCGGGATAGCCGTTCGTTACCATTGCGAGCACGTCGTCCTGATCGAATGTGTGCGTGGCTGTAACATCGGCGATGTATTCCGGTATGACGGGTATGGATGCCTTTGCCAGCTCATCGTTGTCGGCCAACCATACTATCATTGCATCGTCGCCGCGGTTGTCCCATGCGTAGTAGGGCACCATGGTGAGGTTGCCGTTGCCTTCCTCCTGCACCGAGTGTGCCTTCACCGTCACGAAGTCTATGCCTCGCATGATTCCGCTGTCGGCCTTTTTCACGCTTGCTCCTGCCTCTGGCGAGAGTACGTAGCTTGCCGGCATTGCCGCGTTATCCACCGCTTCGGCACAATATACGAGCGGTCCGCGTGTGACGCACAGGCGTCCCCTGTCGTCCTTAACCTGCGGCAGCGCCTTGTTGTAACGCACTTCCATGGGCAGGCGCAGCTCCACACGGTCGCCCTGTTTCCATGTGCGGTCGATGGTGACAAATCCTTTTTCAGGCACGGCCTTTACCTCCTCGCCGTTCACGAGCAGCTTCCATTCGGCTGGTCTTGCGTTGACATAAGAGTAGAGCTTACCCGGAACAAACTGCGTGCCGGCCCATGTCGGGATGCGCAGGTGCATTGCGAACTTCTGTTTTCCGCCTTCGGGATTCACCTCCATACGTATTGTCTCGTCGAAGGGATATTCGGTCTGCTGGTTCACACTTACCTTTCCTTTCTTCAACGGAATCACGGTCGATGTGCCGGCATAGAACGTGCAGTATATGTCGTTGTCCGTATAGGCGTACATCATGCCCGGAATCTGCGGTATCAGTCGCGCTATGTTCGACGGGCAGCAGGCTGTGCCGAACCACGGCGAGCGGCCTTTCACGCCCTGGTTGAACGCTGTCCGGCCGTCAGTCTCGAGCGGATTGACGTAGAAGAATTTGTTGCCCTCGAGATTGACACCGGCGAGCACGTTGTTGTATAGCGCCACTTCGGCCACGTCGATGTACTTAGCGTCCTTCTCAGCCATGAACATCCGGAAGTTGAACATCACGTTTCCTACGGCAGCGCACGTCTCGTTGTAGGCTTCCTTATTGGGCAGCAGATACTCCGGACCGAAGCCTTCTATGCCGTGCACGGCGCCCAGTCCGCCGGTGATGTGCATGCGTGTGTCAACGATGTTTGCCCATATGCTGTCGAGTGCGGGGCGCAGCGTCCGGTCGCCTGTCTGTGCCATGACGTCCGCCATGCCCGAATACAGGTATGTTGCGCGTACGGCGTGGCCCACGGCCTTGGTCTGTTGGCGCACGGGCAGGTGCTGCTGTGCATAGCTCGGGCTCATCACTCCGTCGCCCTCGGGCTTGTATGTCACTCCACGTATGTCGATGAACCGCTTCGCCATGTTGAGATACAGCGAGTCGCCTGTGGCATGGAACAGCTTGACAAGCGCCAGTTCTATCTCCTCATGTCCCGGTGCCTGGTTCACGGGCTTGCCTCCGTTGTAGTTCGGGTCGCCCTCGAAGAACACGTGATTGATGTGTCTTGCGCTCTTCTCGGCTATCTTCAGCCACTTGTCTTTGCCCGTGGCCTGATAGTAAGCCACGGCACCCTCGTACATGTGTCCTATGTTGTAGAGCTCGTGACTGTGCACAACCCATGAGTAAGGTTTGTCGCCCATGCCTCCGCCTCCCCAGTGCTCGTGGTTGGCCGACACGCCTGTTATGTGCGACTCATACAGATAACCGTCGTCCTGCTGCGCCCGTCCGATGAGGTCTATTATGCTGTCCATTGTGTGTTCGAGCTTGGCGTCTTTCTCCAGGGTGAGCAGATAGGCGGCACCTTCCATCACCTTGTACAGGTCGGAAGCCACGAAACGGTGTGGAAACGGCAGCTCGTCCTTCACTCCGTGCAGGTAGTTGCCGGTCTTGCGAAGGTTGTCCATTGCCGGGCGCACCTTGTCGAGGGCGAACGGAACGAGTACTTCTTTCTGTGTCTTGAGGCGTGGAAGCCAGAAGTTGTCCTGCAGCGTGACCTGCTGGAACGGGATGGACTGGAGCACCTCTTCGCTTGTCTGCTTGCTTTTAGATGCGCAAGATGAAAGCGCGATGAGGCCCGATAGTGTCCAAATGATAGCTTTTGAGTTCATTATAGGTTATGTTGGTTATTGGTTTATGCTGCGGACAAAGTTACTAAAAAAATCTCCGTCGCCGACCTTTGCCGTATGTTTATGTTATGAATAAAATGCCGGTGTGCGGTGTTTCAGTCCTTTGTCCGTGACGGTTGTGTGATGACGGCTGTCAACTGCCGTCGTATGTACCGTATTTTCCTGCGTGGGATGATAATCATTCTCGCGTGGTATATTGCCCGTTCAGCCGCTTCCGGATCATCGTCGTCGGCGGTTCTGATATAGTGTATAATGCTTTGAATCTGTATAAATATACATTTTTGACAGTAAAAAATCTTGACAAAATATTTTCTCAAAATAGAAAACGGAGCGTGCCGATAATGCCTTTATCAGACGTTATGAATTTTTCTGCGCCCCCGTTTTCTCTTCTCTGCCGGCCGGTTTTTATACGGCAGTCGCGCGAAAAAGGCTTTATCGCGTTGCGAAACGGGCTTTATCAGGGTGTGATATTGGGCATATCGGGGCACGAAATGGCCCATATCAGAGGCTGAAACGGGCCATATCGCAGCGCAGTATGACGGCTATCGGAACGCCGGAAAATGTAAGTAACTGACTGTCAATGCGATGCGCAACCCTCTCAAAACTCGTGAATTTGCGACCGAAGAGACTGTTGCTCGAAAAAACGCGCGTATTTTCGAGTTGACGTGAATATTTATTCATTATGTCATGATGGCTTTTGCATAAATATGCAAGAACGAGATTGGGTTAAGCTATGGCGGTGGTGGCTGTTCGGGCGGCGCACGATGATGTCGCAGTGACGTGGATGGAGTGGGGCGTAAAGCATGAGCGGAAGGGATGAAGAAGGAGGATTGCCGTGACAGAAAGGAGATAAAAATAGCGGTGAATGCTCTTTCCTACCCGTCTTTATCCGTTGTACATGCCGGAAATATGTCATATACGGCATTTTAAGCCCGTCTGAGCCGTTTGTGCATATATTCCTTATAAACTTCACATTGAATGTCTGAAAAGCCGCGAGAAGCATTATTCCGTGCATCGCCAGAAAGGCTGTTGATGCATCACCTGCGCCATACCTATACACGTATATATGGAAATTAGGGGAAATTTTCAGAAAATTTCCCCTAATTTCCTTTCCTCAGTTCTTTTATGATATCGTCAAAATTGTCTGACCGTACATATCCCGTCATTCTGTTGTTGAGCGCTACCTCGCTCATCAGTCCCAGCCGCACGAGCGATTGTAGGTCGGTTCTTGCCGTCCTGTCTGTCACAGCAAACTGCATGGCAATCTCTTTGGCGGTTATTATGTTGCCCCTGTCCTTATACAGATTGCTGATGATATGCGCTTGTCGCAGGTTGATTCCCTGGATGCCTCTTAGTCCGGTAAGATTGTCGCGTTCTGTTATCTTGCGTTGCAGATAAGCCTTGAGCTCCTCGTAGGCACGCTTCATTGTTATGAGGTTGAATTGTATGAAATACGACAGGTCGTATTCGTCGGCCTCCGTATATAGAAACGCTTTCTCGTATTGTTTCTTGTTGCGGTATATAATTCTCGATATAGACAGATATTCGGTGAGCCAATATCCCTTTTTCATCAGATACCAATAGACCAGCGAGCGAGCCGTACGGCCGTTGCCATCTACAAACGGATGGATGAAAGCCAGCATGAAGTGGATGATGATTCCTTTTATGATCGGATGGATGAAGCTGTCGGGATCGTCGTTGTCGGCAAATTGGCAAAGAGCTTCGAGCAGTGTTTCCACCTCGTCGTGTGAAGGTGGAGTGTGGGCTATCTCGCCCGTTATGCCGTCCATCACCACTATGTCGTCGGTCTTGCGCAGACAGCCTTCATCCTCCTGCCGTTCGAGAGTGCCCGACGATATGTATCTGTGTATTGTGAGAAGTTTGTCCATTGAGAATCTGTCCTGCCTGTTTTCAGACAGATAGTTTATGGTTGCGTAGTTGTTGGCAATCATCTGCTGGCTCTTGTCTCTCGGCTTCTGGTTCTTGCGCAGCATCTCCTTTGCCACCTTTCTCGTTGTCGATGCGCCTTCCATCTGGCTTGAAGCGATGGCCTCTTCCATTATTGAGCTGACGAGATAGAAGTTCTTGTCGCTTTCGGGTATCAGACTGCTTGTGCCGAGGTTGCCGCCCATGTTCATGTCGAATTCGTGGAGCAGTGCAAGCATGTGTTCGGTTATGGTGAAGCGGAAGGTGTAGTTGCCGAATCTTACAGACTTTGCATTTGCCATGCGTTGCAGCTTTACAGCCTGCCATAATGCCTTGGCACTGACTCCTTCGGGGGCGAGATATTTCACCTTGTCCCAATAACAATACTCGTTGTTGATTCTCTTCAACAGCGGTGTTATGGTATTGTCGAAAATCAGTCTGACGGCTTCCTGTTTGTCTTTAAAGCTGAGTTCGGGTGTCTTCTCAATCATCTGCGGCATTGTTTATGTCGCAAATATATTATTATTTTCGCATAATAACATAAAAATAGGGGAAATTTTCCATAAATTTCCCCTATTTTCCTTATCTGTGATTTTATTTCCTCAATATTCTGAACGGTTTTCCCCGTCATTTTTCCGTGCCCAGACGCTTCATCCATTTGCCACCCGCCATGCAGGCGATGCCTATGGCTATGAACGGCAGACTGAGAATCTGACCCATGTTTATGGGCAGCGCGGCCTCGAAAGGTTCCTGTATCTCCTTGGTGAACTCGATGAGGAAGCGCGCCGTGAAGATGTATGTCAGGCACAGGCCGAAGAAGAATCCCGTGCCCACACGCTGCGGATTGCGGCGGTAGAGGCGCCAGCCTATGAACATAAGTACGGCGTATGCCAGTGCCTCATATAGCTGTCCGGGATGGCGGGGCAGCATATCCACCTGCTCGAAGATGAACGCCCATGGCACGTCGGTCGGCTTGCCGATTATCTCGGAGTTCATCAGGTTGCCTATACGGATGAAGAACGCCGTGGCAGGTGTGGCTATCGCTATGTTGTCGAGCACGCGCCAGATGTTCAGCTTTGTCCTTCTTACATAGAGCCAGAGGGCTATCATCAGTCCGAATGTGCCGCCGTGCGACGCCAGACCGCGGTAGCCTGTGAAGTGCCAGTCGCTGTTTCCGGTGAACTCGATGGGTAGGAACATCTCTACGAAGTGTTTCCACGAGGAGAGATATACGTCGGGCTGATAGAACAGACAGTGTCCCAGGCGTGCTCCGACGAGTATTCCGATGAAGCAGTAGAGGAACAGCGGGTCGAACAGCTCGTCCTTTATCTTCTGTTCCTTATACAGCCTTCTTACGATGAGATAGGCCAGGACAAGTCCGATGAGCCAGCAGAGCGAATACCAGTGCATGGCGAAGCTTCCTATGCGGAGCGCCGTGTCGTCCGGGTTCCACAGTATGTATGATAGGTTTGCGTTCATAAGTTGCTGTTTGTGTGGTTGGTTTTCTTGTGTTCAGTCTGCGTGAGGCTCACGGCCTTGCGTATGCTGCGGTTGTGTGGATGTTCAGACGTTGAAGCGGAAGTGCATTATGTCGCCGTCCTGTACTTCGTAGTCCTTGCCCTCGATGGCAAGCTTTCCGGCCTCGCGCACAGCTGCTTCCGAACCATATTTTATGTAGTCCTCGTACTTGATTACCTCTGCACGGATGAATCCTTTCTCGAAGTCGGTGTGTATCACTCCGGCACACTGCGGAGCCTTCCAGCCCTTGTGATAGGTCCAAGCCTTCACCTCCATCTCGCCGGCGGTGATGAATGTCTCGAGATTGAGCAGCGCGTAGGCTTTCTTTATCAGACGGTTCACGCCGCTCTCCTCCAGTCCGAGCTCCTCGAGAAACATCTGCTTGTCCTCGTAGGTGTCGAGTCCGGCGATGTCCTCCTCGGTCTTTGCGGCTATGACGAGCATCTCGGCGCCTTCTGCCTTTGCCACCTCAGCCACGGCGTCAGAATATTTGTTGCCGGTCTTCGCACTTGCTTCGTCCACGTTGCACACGTAGAGCACCGGCTTGGCAGTGAGCAGGAACAGGTCGTGAGCGACCTTAAGCTCCTCCTTGCTCTCGAAAGTCACGGTGCGGGCATTGAGTCCTTTGTCGAGTGCAGCCTTGTAAGCCTCGAGCACACCGACGGCTATCTTGGCGTCCTTGTTGCCTCCTACCGATGCCACTTTCTGTTGTTTTGCGAGCTGGCTCTCTATTGTCTCGAGGTCCTTGAGCTGCAGCTCGGTGTCTATTATCTCCTTGTCTTCCAGCGGGTTTACTGCGGCACCGCCCTCGCGCACGATGTTGTCGTCGTCGAAGCAGCGCAGCACATGTATTATGGCGTCGGTCTCACGTATGTTGCCCAGGAACTTGTTGCCCAGTCCTTCGCCCTTGCTTGCGCCCTTCACCAGTCCGGCTATGTCCACAATCTCGCATGTAGCGGGCACTATGCGTCCCGGATGTACTATCTCGGCGAGGCGTGTGAGCCTCTCGTCGGGCACTGTTATCACGCCCACATTGGGCTCGATGGTGCAGAAAGGAAAGTTGGCTGCCTGTGCCTTAGCGTTCGACAGACAGTTGAAAAGAGTCGATTTGCCAACGTTAGGCAATCCGACGATACCACATTTTAATGACATTTCTTAAATACGTATTTAATTGAATTCGGCTGCGAAGTTACTACTTTTTTCCGATATGGGGGCAAAGGCGCGTGCTAATAATGCGTGAAATTGTTGTTGCAGTCGTGTTGTGGCGGCATCAGACGTGTGCTGACATACATAAAAAGAAAGCGGGACCGTAGGCCCGCCCGCAGCCTTCGGCAGGCTGTGGAGCGATGTCCGGTTCCGCTTTCATGGCGTATGTCGGCGCTTTATTTAACGTGAGTTCGACGAATTCAAAACAAAGCGAGCTGTGTGTCAATAGTTCTT